>Ga0209358_10000135_pt1 | contig 66357 bp, 59 predicted proteins | sample LauGreFa1BDMLBSN_2_FD_187574 | JGI IMG/M metagenome (GOLD analysis project Ga0209358, IMG submission 187574) | Freshwater lake microbial communities from Lake Michigan, USA - Fa13.BD.MLB.SN (SPAdes) (version 2) | ecosystem: Environmental > Aquatic > Freshwater > Lake | place: Lake Michigan, USA... | reverse complement strand
TGTCATGCACCATTGACATACCCGGCAAAGGAATGTCCACTGTACGATTCACGCGCCCGTCTTTGCCAACGCGCACATACTGCACATGATCCATCCATTCAGCCCACGCATAAACGATGGCATGCATCTCACCGGTTACCGGATCAATTTTCGGATGCGCAGTGAATGCACCAGGCAATGTTCCAAAAAAGTCGTTGCGTCCGACGGTTTCAAGTTCGTAGTTCAATTCCACTGGACATCCACCAGCTTCGACCATCGCCCACGTGGTGCCCGCAAATGAACCGACGTTGGTGTTGGGACCGAACGGAGAGTTATTCCAATTTCGTCCCGAGATATCGGGCAAACCTTTTGCTGCATTCACTGCGGTTGAACCGACGTATCGATTGCGATACCACTCAGCGCGTCCTTCACGCAATCGAATGCCGTGCACCATTCCGTCACCCATAAACCAGTGATGGGTGGCTGGATCAACATCAGTGATCGGATTCGGTCCGTTGCGCAAGTAGCGGCCGTTGAGTTCTGCAGGCAGTTCGCCAATGACGTGCAGATCGAAGGCGGTCACCTCTTCAGATACGGGGGCGTAATTGCCCGAGAGGTAACGATTGTTGGAAATGGCATCAGCGAGCGAAGTCATGTGACTCTGTCTAGCGACCCGAATAGACACTGTCAAGTAAATGTCTGAGAAAACGCAAAGCCCCACCATAGTGGGGCTTTTGGTGGGCATGACGGGACTCGAACCCGGGACCTCTACCATGTCAAGGTAGCGCTCTAACCAACTGAGCTACACGCCCAAAAGCAGGACTACCCTACCGCCTGCGCAGGGTCCACGCCCACCCTTGATCTTCATATTCAGGGCGAAATCAACTCACTTCAAACGCAGGGCAACTTCATTGGCCATGAGGCGTCCCACCCGAGTCAATGTGACCTGCCCGTTGTTGACCCGCACCAATTCCTTCATCAGTTCAAGGTCACTTGCACTAAACGACCCAACGGGAACACCTTCACGCATTCGGAGTGCCAATTGCAATCCCTCAATACGCCGAGAATCATCGTCAAGTATCTCGTGTGATGATTCTGCACTCTGATCAGAGTCAATCAATTCAATAAAGCGATCTGGAGTGCGCACATTCCACGAACGCCGACCGTCGTGATGAGCATGCGCCGCACTACCAAAGCCGGCGTAGTCACCTTGAAACCAGTACAAACGATTGTGTTGACATTCGCGACCTGGCATTGACCAATTAGAAACTTCGTAGTTTTCCATTCCGGCCGCAGTCAACAGATCGTCAACTACTTCATACATCTCAGCCTGCAGATCATCATCAGGGTGACGGGCTGGGTCGTCAGCAAGTGGCGTACCACCTTCGACTGTCAACCCATAGGCCGAAACATGAGTCGGCTTCAGAAGCAGTACTGATTCAACAGTTGCCTTCCAGTCGGCGATGCTCTCACCGTGGACGCCATAAATAATGTCGAGATTGATGTCGTCAAAGCCAGCTTCGCGCGCAAGTGCTACCGACTTCTCCACATTTTCTGGATTATGGGTTCGACCAAGTGACTTCAAGACATGGGTTTGCATCGACTGCACACCGAAACTCAGCCGATTGACACCACCCTCACGAAAAATGCGCAACATCTCACTCGTGATGTCGTCGGGATTGCATTCAATAGTCACTTCTGCATCAGCAGTGACAGGAATGCTGGCAAGAACTTCCATCAACATTTCGGGCGGCACTCGCGTGGGCGTACCACCACCAACAAAAATTGAGGTTGCGATCGGCATGCCGCTGGCAATCGCCCGCGAAATCTCTATCGATAATGATTCGAGATACTTCTCGATGATGTGGTCACGATCTGTGAAAGTGGCAAATGCGCAATAGTCACAGCGGTGCCGACAAAAAGGTATATGGACGTAAACTCCGTAACCCGGATTTTCAAATGTCGCGCGCATTAGTTGATCTGCGTTGGCTTGAACAAAAGCCCAAGTGTCTCAAGATGAGCCGAAACGTCGTCTATTGCTACGTCAAGCATGGCTGCAATAGCTCGCACGTCATCGGCACGAACCGTTAACACCTTGCCATTAAAGTCGCCGCGCTTGACTTGGATCATTTTGAGGTAGCGCGACAAGATCACGAATTCTTCTTCGTTGCGAGTCGCCAAAGTAACGAGATCGATTGCCATCTTTCGACTAGCCGCGACAGCCTCACCGGCTAACGCCTCATCGCGCGGAAGCAACTGCTCAATTGGTACGCCGTAAAAAATTGCCAGACGTCGCAAACGGGGCAATGACACCGATCTCTCTCCGCGCTCATATGCACCCAACACCGAAGCCTTGAACTCATCATGAGAATCTGCTTCAACTTCTTGAAGCGACAATTTCTTCTGCCGACGAATCGCGCGCAATCGTTCGCCCACACTCACGTTGTACGCCGCTGACTCGGCGTCGGCTTCATTGAACTCGTGATCTTCAGCCATGTTGGCTCCGTACATGACTCAGCAAGACCCCAGCGGCGACGGCAGCGGTTTCAGCCCGCAGAATTCCGCCCGGTAACGAAACCCGAAGTGGCATGAGATCCATCTCTTGATGAGTGAATCCACCTTCGGGCCCAATCACAATCGTTGACGTATCAGCCGTCAGAGCAGCGCCCTCAGGATCGGCAACAGCAATCGCTGGTCCATGCGTCGCAACAAAACTCTCGATAGAAGGACACACATCATGAATGACTGGCAAAAACACCGACCTGCTTTGCATTGCTGCTTCTCGGGCAATCTTTTGCCAACGCACTTGATTCTTCGCACCCTTGTCGCCGTCCCAGCGAACAATTGAACGCTCAGTGATGATCGGAATGATGTGATCAATGCCTAGTTCGGTCAATTTTTGAATCACCAAATCGGGTTTGTCGTTCTTTGTTACTGAAAACGCAACAGTCAACGATCGGGGGTTTGTCTCAATGTGAACGACCGAGTCACCGATTGGCAAAGCGGCTGACATCTCGAATTGACAAATTCTCCACGAACCGCGACCATCGCTCACCGAGACTGTTTCGCCACTTCGCAAACGTAGAACTTTGGCCAAATGATGAAAGTCATCGTCATTGAGTACCGGTGCGTTGATGTCTATGACGAACGCGTGGGCCGCAGCGCGCCGCCGCTCATTCATGAGAATGCCGATTTGATACGCGAGAAGAAACTTTTGTCGGCTGGTGCAACTTCTTCACCACGCTTTTCGGCAAAGGTCCGGATCAATTCAGATTCGTCATCTGACAATTTCGTCGGCACAACAACTTTGACCACGGCAATAAGATCGCCGCGACCCGTTGACTGCAAACGAGGAACTCCCCGCTTTTTCAGAACGAATTGCCGACCGGGCTGAGTTCCCGCAGGAATCAACAAGGTCTCTTCACCGTCAAGCGTTTCGAGTTCTAGCGACACACCGAGAGTCGCCTGAGCAATTGATATTTCGACTTCGGTAATCAAATCGATTCCGTCACGTGCGTACGTTGCGTGAGGTTTCACCCTCAACTGCACGAATAAATCTCCGGCAGATCCCCCACGTTGCCCCACTGCCCCACGACCGGTTAAGCGCATGGTTGAACCGGTGTCAACACCAGCAGGAACATCGACTTGGAAAGTCTTTTCGGTAATGACTCGACCCTCGCCACTACAGGTCGCACAAGGCGTAGCGATGATTTGACCGAAACCACGACACCTTTGACAGGCCTGCATCGAAACCATTTGACCGAGCAAACTTTGACGTATTCGTTGCACCTGACCCATGCCATTGCATTCAGAACACTTCACGGGCTGAGTACCAGAACCAGCTCCTGAACCCGTGCAGTCGTCGCACACCAGTGCAGTGCGCACATTGACCGCAATGTTGGCACCAAAGACCGCTTGTTCAAATGAAAGATCGGCAACGACTTCAAGGTCTTGGCCACGGGGAGGACCAGCAGGTCCACGCTGCTGACCAAACGGGCTGCCACCAAAAAATGATTCGAAAATATCGCCGAGGCCACCGCCTCCGCCTCCGAAGAAGTCACCGCCGCCACCGCCAGCACCAGACACACCTGCTTCACCGAAACGGTCGTAACGGGCCCGCGAATCAGAATCGGACAAAACCTCATACGCCTGAGCAACTTGTTTGAACTTTTCTTCGGCACTCGCATCGCCCGGATTGGCATCAGGATGGTACTGACGAGCTTTCACCCGGTAGGCCTTCTTGATTTCTTCGGCCGACGCATCGCGTCGCACATCGAGGAGTTCGTAATAGTCAGCCATAGTCGTCGCAATTCTACAAAGGTAATTTTTCGATGACGACTGTTTAGCTTTCGCCGAGTCGACGTCCCAATCGGTCTGAGACAACCTCGACGGTTGCAAGCGCCTGTGGATAGTCCATTCGTGTCGGCCCGAGTACCCCAATGGTGCCCAATTGCTCTCCATCCACCACAACAGGCGCAATGACAACCGAGCAACTCGCCAGGGGTTCTATGCCATGTTCGGCACCGATCGAGACACTCAATCCCCGATCGAGAATGTCGCGTACCAAGGTCACCACCAAATATTGCTGTTCAAGTGTTTGCAAAACCTGACGCACCACATCAACTGCATCAAAGGCCGACGCCATCGACGAGGCTCCGCCGACAAACACCGAATCATCTTCGCCGTCATGTCGCAGTGCAGCATTCGCTTTCTGACAGATCGCGTCAACCCCGGCATCGCCACTCAGTGGAATCTCCCGCGCTCCTGCCAACGCATGACCGACGAGGTGTCGTTGCATGTGAACAGTTGCGGCCCCAAGGCGAGTTTCAGAGACCTCGGCATCAAACTCAAGGTGCTCGCTTTCGACTGAACCATTCGACATCACAGCGACCACCATGGCTTGACGCGCTGAAAGTCCAACAACCTGAACCGAACGAATTTCTGCACGTTCAACTTTGGGTCCAAGTACCACCGAGGCGTAATTGGTGAGACCAGCCACGAGGTGCGACGTACGCGCCAGCAGTTCTTCCATGCCGCCGTGTGCACCATCAAAGAAATCTCGTACCTGACCCACCTTGACGTCGTCGAGTCGTCCTGGCTGACTGAGATGGTCAACAAAAAAGCGATAGCCCTTATCGGTCGGAATACGACCGGCCGATGTGTGGGGTTGAGCTAAGAAACCTTCTTGCTCAAGAACGGCCATTTCATTGCGGACGGTGGCCGACGAAACGTTGATATCAGGCGCGGTTGAAATATGGGTTGAGCCAACGGGCTGACCGGTGCCGATGTATTCCTGCACCACTGCTCGAAGAATTGCGGTCTTACGGTCGTCCAACATGACAACAGCAATCTAGCGCACCGCCCCGACGACTCAAGTCCCCTCAACACCCATTGCTTTATAACGAGCCAAGGCTTCGTCACGCTCGGCATGATGATCAACAATTGGAGCGACGTATCCGATCGGCACGCCAGCTCCTTTTCGTTTTGCGTCGTGCGGAGCATGAATCAATGAAGCGGGCAAGGACTCAAGCTCGGGGACAAACCGACGCACATAGTCACCAGCTGGGTCATAACGCTCACCTTGCAACATCGGGTTAAACACCCGAAAGTACGGCGCGGCATCGGTGCCAGTACCCGCTGTCCACTGCCAGCCATGTGAGTTGCTTGCCAAGTCGCCATCAACGAGGTGCTTCATAAAGAATTTGGCGCCCCACTGCCACGGCAGATGTAGATCTTTCACCAAGAAACTGGCGGTGATCATGCGAACGCGGTTATGCATCCAGCCGGTCTGAACTAATTCGCGCATTCCAGCATCGACAATCGGATAGCCAGTCTCTCCTCGACACCAGGCCGCAAATCGTTCTTCCGCGACTGGACCAGAATCATGAACCAAACCGTCAAGTTTGTGATTGAGATTTTTCCAACCCGTGTCCGGAAATCGAAACATCACATCGGCGTAAAACTCACGCCACGCCAGTTCGCTGCGGTACACATCATGTGATTTGCTCGGCACCAAATCTGCCAACAATTGTCGCGGGTGAACTATCCCCCAACGCAAAGCCGCCGACAGACGACTCGACCCATTCACAGAAGGATCATTTCGCCGATCCGAGTATCCATCAAGACCTTCTTCACCGCGATGACGATATTCATTCCACTGATCAAGAACTGCCTCTTCATTAGACGGCGGTAAATCAAATTCAATGTCGGGTCGCTTCGGTGGACCTTCGCACTTAATGGTGGGTGCTCCGTACCACTGCGGATCACGTGGTGCGTCTTGCGGAGCCGTCCAGCCAGCAGCTAACCAACGTTTAGAAAATGGTGTGAATACCGAATACGAGAGCCCGTCGTCTTTCGTGACAATGCCTGGATCAACTGCATACGACGAACTAACGCCATGCAGTCGCTTGCCAACACTCTTCAGCCTGTTTCCAACCTCGGCATCGCGACGGCGACCATAAGGAGCAAAATCGCGAGCGACGTACACATCATCGGCACCCACCTCTTCGGCAAGCGCAAGAATGACGTCGACGGGATCACCATGGCGATAGACCAAGGCGCGACCCATCGAGTTATCAAGAGCGTTTAAGGCGTCGCACATATATGCCACGCGAGGTGCCCCAGAATTCTTTAACAAATTCGGATCGACGACAAAAACAGGAACAACATCAGTGTGTTCGGCTAATGCCCGAAGTAATGCTGGACTATCTGTAAGTCGTAGGTCTCGACGAAACCACATAATCGCACGAGACATAATGAACCCTTACAGATCGGGGAAGCGCAAACGAATTGCGTTTCCGTGCGCCGGGAAACCTTCAATATCGGCAAGAGCCAGAACTGTCGGAGCCAAACGACGTAATGCCGCATTGTCAGCGCGAGCGATTGCGGTGCGCTTCAAAAATGCGTCAACTGTGACTCCGCTCGTGACTCGCGCGTACCCATTAGTTGGCAATGAGGCTGGTGGACCCAAAACGAAGTTGCCCGCTGAAAAAGGCGTGTCTTGTCCAAGCAGAATTTCGCCAGCATGCACGAGCATCTCGATCACCGACTCCTCAAGATCGGCGCGTACAACTAATTGCAAGTGCTCTGGCGCAAACTCGTTGGCAACGAGTGCAGCCTCATTCATATCCTTTACGAGTACGCAGCCACCGTTGATACCAAGAGATGACGCTGCAGCTTCGGCTCGCACTTCGGGCAACAACGCAATCTGCTTCACCAATTCAACTTCGGTTGCGGCAGCCAACGAGGCACTTGTCGTAATCAACAAGGTGCAACTATCGGTGCCGTGCTCGGCTTCGATCAACAAGTCGGCAGCTAAACGAACTGGGTCGGCTGAATCGTCGGCGATCACAACACTTTCGGTTGGCCCAAGCGCCATTTGTGTCGCGGTTCCGTAGCGCTGCACCTCAAGTTGCGCAACGGTCACGGGCAAAGAACCTGGACCCATCAATTTGACCACTCGCGGAATTGACTCGGTGCCGAAAGCAAGAGCAGCCACACCTGCCGGACCATTCACCCGAAAGATTTCGCGCAGCCCTAGTTCGCGAGCCACGGTGATGACGACGGGATCAACTGCGCCATTGGCGCCTGGCTGTGGTGGAACGACGACTGCAATGTTTTTGACCCCGGCAACTACGGCTGGTGTGCCGAGTTGCGCAAGAACACTTGGATAACTGGCCTTGCCGCTCGGGCAGAACAAACCAGCCGACGAGATCGCGCTCACGCGCTCGCCGACCATCAAACCTGGATCACTTTCAAATTGCCAGTTGCCCAGGTGGCTCAAGAGTTGCTCATTGAACCGTCGAATGTGATCGACCATGTCGGTGATTGCAGCACGTAACGCTGGATCAACTTTTGCGGGGGCTGACTCCCATTCGTCATCACTCACGCGCAGTCCCGATGGAGAAACCGAGACTTTGTCGAATTTGGCGAGAGCATCACACACTGCGGCATCGCCACGTTCACGCACATCAAGCACGAGTGCCGAAATCTGTTCGCGCAGCTCGGTGGTGATGACCTTGTTCAGATCACGGTCAACTAATGCCGATCGTTGAGACGCATCAAGTTGCGACCAATTCAATTGACGAAGTACCGAAGAACGCGACATCACTGTTCAGAGTACTAGGGCTTTTGAATTTGGCGAAGTTGTTTTCAAGAAGTACACGACAATGACCAAAATCGCCAACGATAAAAGGCTTCCGTACGCCAATGACCATTCGGGGCCTGCCCAGTCGGCAATCAGTCCAGTCACTGGTCCGCCAATTGGCGTTGAGCCCAAGAATGCCACGGCCGATAAGGCCAACAAGCGTCCCCGCATATCGGGCGGGCTTTGCTGCTGGACTAGTCCGTTGAACGACGACAAGAAGATCGCTCCCCCGATGCCCAATGGAATTGCCCCAACGAAGGCCAACCAACCCGAGGGCGCCCACGCAACCATTGGTCCAGAAACTCCGAGGACGACCACACTGCCAAAGAACAACTTAAGCGACGCTTCTTTACGTGATGCCGAGTACAGCGATCCGGCAACGCTGCCAATACTCAATACCGAGAGCACCCACCCAAACCAGCGATCATCACCCCAACGCACTGCGCTTAACTTTGGCAACGAAACCGAATAGTTGAATGCGAACGTACTGACCACGACTAGCACAATGTGCAATGACAACAACTGGCGATTGCCACTGACAAAACGCAGCGCATCGCGAACAGGAGTCCCACCTCGCGCGGCTTTGGGAGAACTAAACAGCGTGTTGCGATTGATCATCATCAACGACGCCAGCACCGCCACAAATGAGATGCCGTTGATCGTGAATAACCAAGCAGTACCTAATGGACCAACCAATGCCGCCGCTAACGCTGGCCCAAAAATTCGCGAACCTGTCATGACCGCGGTGTTCAACGCCATGGCATTACTGATGTCATCGGGTGGAACTAGCTCAACAACCAATCCACGCCGCGCGGGATTATCAAAGGCATTGGCGAAGCCAAGCAGCAACGCCAACACATAGACAACTGGCACCGTGACCAAGCCGGCGAAATCTAGAACGCCCAATAACAAGGCTTGTGCTGTCATCAACGATTGCGTCAGCAAACACATCCGCCGCTTATCGCGCCGATCGGCGACGGCGCCAGCCCAAGCGCCAAAAATGAGCATCGGCAAGAACTGCATGGCGACCGTGATTCCAAGATCGGTCGCTTTGCCAGTGAGGCGATACACCAAGATTGACATCGCTGTCGATTGCAACCACGACCCAACATTTGAGAAAAGTAACCCACCAAAGAAAAGACGGGCGTTGCGGTTCTGTAACGAACGAAAAGTCTGCGAAGAACCCATGGGGTTCAGTCGTCCAGTTTTAAGGCCGAAATGAAAACATCGCCGGGCACTTCAACGCGCCCGATCGCCTTCATCTTCTTCTTGCCTTCCTTTTGCTTTTCGAGCAACTTACGCTTACGCGTGATGTCGCCGCCGTAGCACTTAGCCAACACGTCTTTACGCTTGGCCTTCACAGTTTCGCGGGCGATCACTTTTCCACCAATGGCGGCCTGAATCGGCACATCAAACATTTGGCGAGGAATGAGAGTCTTCAATTTTTCGCACATCCGCATGCCGTAAGTGAATGACTTGTCGCGGTGAACAATCATTGAGAAGGCGTCGGCCACAATGCCATTGAGCACGATGTCGACCTTGACCAAGTTGCTGCGCTGATATCCGTCAAGTTCGTAGTCGAGACTTGCGTAACCCTGCGAGCGACTCTTCATCTGGTCGAAGAAGTCGACAACCACTTCTGCCAACGGAATTTTGTAATGAAGTTCAACGCGTTCGGGCGACAAATACTCGATCTTTGACATGTCTCCACGGCGCGATTGACACAACTCCATTAAAGTTCCGGTGTAATCCTTCGGAGTAATGATGCTCACGCGGAAATACGGCTCTTCGATGTAATCAATGTTCTGCGGCGGCGGAAGATCGGCCGGGTTGTCAACTACTTCAACCTCACCGTTGGTTTTCATGACGCGATATTCAACGCTTGGAGCAGTTGCGATGAGCGACAAACCAAATTCACGTTCAAGACGTTCTTTCACGATCTCCATGTGCAGCAGACCGAGGAAGCCACAGCGGAAACCAAATCCGAGTGCACCAGACGATTCGGGCTCGTAGGTCACGCTGGCGTCATTGAGCTTGAGCTTTTGCAAACTCTCACGCAGGTTTTCAAATTCGTCGCCATCAATTGGGTACAGACCACAAAAGACCATGGGCTTCGGATCGCGATAGCCAGGCAAAGCTTCGGTCGCGGCCTTGCCATAGATCGTGACGGTTTCACCCGAACGAGCTTCGGCAACATCTTTGATACCGGCGATCAAATATCCCACTTCGCCGGGTCCGAGTTCGGCCACCGGAGTTGGAACCGGGCGACGAACTCCGATTTCGATGATTTCTTGTTGCGTGCCCGCCTGCATGAACTGCACCCGCGAGCTCGAGTTCAGGCGACCATTCATCACACGGATTGATGAGACCACACCGCGGTACTGGTCGTACTGACTGTCAAAGATCAGCGCTTGTAACGGCGCATCAGGGTCGCCAACTGGCGCCGGAATCTTTTCGCAGATGGCATCGAGCAATTCAGGAACTCCGACTCCGGTCTTCGCCGAAATACGCAAAATGTCGCTCGCCTTAATTCCGAGCACATTTTCGATTTCTTGGGCATACCGGTCGGGATCGGCTGCAGGAAGGTCGATCTTGTTCAACACCGCCACGATCTCGAGGTCGTTTTCGAGCGCCAGATAGCAGTTCGCCAGAGTTTGGGCCTCAATACCCTGGGCGGCGTCAACGACTAACACCACACCTTCACAAGCAGCTAGCGAGCGGCTGACTTCGTAGCCAAAGTCAACGTGGCCAGGGGTGTCAATGAGGTGTAGCGTGTATCCCTTCCAGTCAACACGCACGTTTTGAGCCTTAATTGTGATGCCTCGCTCACGCTCTAGATCCATCGAATCGAGGTATTGAGCCCGCATATCACGTACTTCAACGGCGTGGGTCATCTCCAAAATGCGGTCCGACAAGGTCGATTTGCCGTGATCAATGTGGGCAATGATCGAAAAGTTGCGGATGCGAGAGAGGTCCATGGGGGTGAGGCGCTGGGGTTTTGCCACCCAAAAGGGTGAACCGTGCTCTCAAGAGACTAGCGTTCATCTGAACCTGAAGAGGGCTTGGCGTTGGGGAGTATCCCCTGCGCTGGTACTATCTCAGGGCTGTTTCAATCGCATTGAGGTTCCCGTGGCAAATATTAAAAGTCAAAAGAAGCGCATTCTTACGAACGCCAAGCGCGCTGAGCGCAACAAGGCTGTCAAGAGTGAGTTGAAGACCCGAGTCAAGACCGCTAAGGCGACGATCGGTTCTGAAACCAGCGTCGAAGATGTTCGCGTTGCGGTCAAGCGCATCGACATGGCAACTGCCAAGGGCATCATTCACAAGAACACGGCAGCTCGTCGCAAGAGCCGCCTCATGAAGCAGGTCAACGCTGGCGGCTGACCGTTCCGGTCAACTTGGCTAGTCGGGCGACAAGTACGTCCATCACCACATCTTCATCAAGTCCGGTTGATCCTCGTAGATCTAAATCGGCAGCAGCTAACAACTCGAAGGCCCGTCGAACTCCCCCTCCGGTGAGATTGCGATAGGCCTTCAGTGCTTTTTCGGCCGCGAATCCTTTGAGCCCCAACACCGCTTCTGCTTCGGCAATCGACGACACATCGGGTCCGTCAAGTTTGGCTAGTCGCGAATAGTGATTATGTAATTGAGACATGATCTGCAATGGATGGCGTTCGCCTGCAGTCATTAAACGACGCGAAGCCATCAGAGCCTTAGTCGCATTGCCACCATCAATCGCATCGGTCAAGTCCCATGGCTTCACATCGCCGCGCTCACCTAAAAAGGGTTCGAGCTTTTCGCGCGTAATTTTCTGTGAACCATAGGTCGACTTCAAAGTATTTGCGATGCCGCCCAAACGTGCGACGTCTTCGCCCAACCAATCAATCAACATGGCAACCGCTGGGGCATCAAGCACTAGACCGAGCGTGGACAACTGTGATTCCCACCATTCGCGACGATCCTTCGCCCGTGTTGGTGGAGTTGGGTCGATCGATTGACCACCACAAGCCTTCAAACCATCGGCGATGACTTTGAGCACCCGCCCGCTTCCCCACTCAAGCACCAAGTGAGTGAAGTCGGCCGCATTATTGAGATAAGTCGCCAACACATCAAGATCATCGGCCTTGTAAGACGAGACTCCACGGGCAACAATGACGCGCATGTCAGTAAAAAATGGCGGAGTGTTCGCCGCTTCAGTGACCGCAGCCATGACATATTCACCATCAAACTCTTCAAGCATCAACGATCGGTCTTGATCGCCCACAAGTTCGCGCACCTTGTCCGAAACCGCCTCGCTGACTAGCACGTCGTCAGACCCATGGAACAAAAACACACTCATGTCTCTAGGTTGCCACATCGGTGCATCAGCAAAAGCACGATCGGGACCAGAGCAACAAAAACATCGAGCCAAATGGGCGGGTTGAGGTGATGCCCGAGAGCGGCAACCGTGTCGATCCACTTCACGGCTATGCCCAGCGGCCACATCACAATTTCGGCGACTGCATTCGGTGCGAAACCCGCACCTAGAGCCATCGGAATTCCGATCAGCATTACAACCCCAGCAATCGGAACCGCCAAAAGATTGCAAGGGATCGACATCGCGCTCGGCCAACCAAAAACCAACACGATGAATGGCAGAACACCCAATTGGGCAGCCAATGAAGGCACCACCCAATTCAAAACCCACTCACGACCTTTGAGACCTCGGCATTCAAGTGCTGAGCGAATTCTTGACGACAACACAATGAGCCCCGAACTTCCACCGACCGACAACCACCATCCAACCGACCACAACAAGAACGGATCAATCAGAAGCAGGACTACGCATGTTGTCGCGAGAACTTGCCAAGCTTTGAATCGCCCACCGATCGCCAAGACCGACGCCGAAATACCGGCCATCGTCACTGCACGAATCACCGAGGGCTCCAGTCGAGTCATCGTTGCAAACCAAATGAGAACCAACAGAGTCATTGTCAATCGAGACCAACGCCGCAGCCGAGTCAACATCGGTGCGACAACGGCCAAAACGAATGCGACATTTTGACCGGAAACGGCAGTCAAATGTGCGAGTCCACTCCCCCTGAACCGCTCGACCATGGCGGGAGGCTGTTGTGAATCATCGCCGTACACCAGACCCGCAAACAAAGTGGCTTGATCACTGGGCAAGGTACGCGCGCCTTCGCCAAGTGCTGCACGAACTCGATTTGCCGCCAATTCAAAACGTGACTCAACAATGTGTGAACCCGTCGCAATTTCGCTCACTGCAGTTGCTTCAAATCTTCCGACTATGTGTCTCACAAACAAACGTCGCTTGTTGGCACTCGTCACCAAACGACGCTCGCCTTGAACTTTGACACCTTCGCCCGCAACTCGCGCCATCATTCGCCATTTCATGCTTCCGTATGTCCAACATTCAAAACGCTGACCTTCAATCTCTAGGACAACGCGGACTGCCCGCCCCACCGGTTGGGGATCTGAGATCAATTTCGCGTAACCCTCGTACGAACCCGTACGAACTTCGTGAACCGCCGCCCATTCACTATGACTTCGCCACATTGCGCTACCGCCCAACAAACACACAAGCATGATGGCTAATAGTCCGACTTTGAGAGATCGCAAAACAAATAGTGCCGCGACAAAAAGTACGCAAACCGCACCTGCTCGTGGCCGAGAGTTCAGACCTTCGCCAAACCAGACCGACATCATGACGATTAACGTCAGCACGATCAACAGGTAATGCAGGTTTTGCGACCCCCAATAGTCGTACTGTTGATGTTTGTGGGTCTGCGTCTGAATATTGCTCTTGCTGGTCGACACGATCGTGACGGGGTTGTTCCCGACGGCGTCGTGTATCACCGCTTGCTCATCCGTGCTTTTGGTCCGTACCTTGCGGTGGCAATAGCGGCGGTGATCGGACTTTTTTCTGCCGCGCTACTTTTCGGATCGACCAGTGCGATTCGCGGAGTGCCTGGTTTCATTTTGGCGATCATCGCAATTCCGACATTGCCGCTGTTTGGCGTGCCAGTTATGGGCGGCACAGTGCGTTGGTTATTAGCGATTGTTTCTAGTGCAGCACTTTGGGCATTCGTTGGCCACCTTGCCGCGCAACGTTCAACGAGCCGAACCATTTCAAGTTGGCCCGAATGGCGCCGCGAATGGACTCGATTAAGTATCGGAGTATGGGTCGGTGCGATGTTTGGTCTAGGTGTCGCAGCAATTGCTCTCGGCATCAACCCTTTTTCGATCTGAGTATTTTTCACGTCGTGACCAGACCTTGAATAGCTGCCACCTTTGCTGGTCCGATTCCTGGGACGTCTTCAAGACCACTCACGCTTGCGAACGGACCATTTTGATCTCGATACGTCACGATTGCTTGGGCAGTTGACGGACCAACACCAGGAAGCTCGTCGAGCAAAGCCACGTCGGCCGAATTGATATTGATCGGATACTCAACAGAATTTGGAGCGCTTCCTGTTCCGACACCGCCCGCGCTTAGGCCATTACTGCTTGGTGGCACTTTCTCACCAACAGCTGGCACGTACACCTGCTGGGCATCGTTCAATCGATTCGCCAAGTTGATCGCATTGAGATCGGCAATCGCGTTGGCTCCCCCAGCAATACGAATTGCGTCAACAACCCGTGAATCTGCTGGCATTTCATACACGCCTGGTTTTAGCACATTGCCCGCTACATGAATAGACACGGTCGCGACTGTTGTCGGGACTTGGCTGTCCTCGCGCGGCCCTGAACTCACAACAGTTGACGCGTATGTCAAAGACGCCTCAACGGGTGGTGCCGGCGTTCGTAAAAGAAAGAATGCGCCGAAACCAACCAGTGGTATGCACGCACACATGGTGATCAGTCGACCCCAGCCGAACCATGCACCAGTCTTGACGAGGTAACTCACGAAAGATTCTGCTTGCGTCTTGAACTTACTTGTGAGCGATATTGCTACCGCGTTTTCAATCGGGGGTTCGGGACGCCAGTGCTCCACGACTTCACCTCGTCCTCGATTTCCCAGGATGCACCTACTGAGAAGAACCACCAACTGGCGTACGCCAATGCGTCGCGATCACGGTCCGTCGATCGAACTCATGGCGGATCGCATCTTGAATCGCCAACTCATCCCAACCCAAAAGAGGGCCCGCAATCAATGCAACGCGCTCAAGCACTTCGCGACTCACAGAACCAATAGTGCCGATCACCAAACGACGATCGACGATGTCCGACAGTGTGCGCGCACCTTCTTCGGTGACGGCGAAGACAATCTGGGCCTCGATGTCGTTGCACTGCGGAGACAACTGACGGGCAAAATCTGGATTTTGTTGAACGATGGCATCAATACGAACCCATTCGGTGCCATACAAACGAGCGATGTGCTCACCCAAATGCACTGGAATTCCATGTTCGTTCATCGCCATCGCCGCATCAGTAATGAAGGGCTCAGCGTCCTCGGCCCAAGCGAAGGCTCCACCTGCGGCAGAACTTCGAGAATCGAAAGTTCGCGATCTAACCGTCTTTAACTCATTCTTCAACAACTCATCGACCATCTCTTCGGCAGTGGCACGACCTGTCGTCCACTTGCCACCGCCGATTGACCACAGGTTGTCAACCCCATGATCGGCATGGTGATACAACTCGTGGGCCCGACTTGCCGAGTACGTTCCGGCGTCTTGAGTGTCATCATCATTGGCCGTCTCGCGAATTAAAGGACGGACGCCAACCGTAGTCATTTCAACATCGTCGGTTGTCAATTTCGGTTCTGAATCCGCCATCGTCGAGTTCACGGTGTCGAGAATGAGCGTCACGTCATCAGGATCGACGACGACTCCTGTTTCGTCGCTCTCGATTGGCGTATCAGTTGGACCAATAAACGACTTACCCATCCAAGGCGAAACAATGACATGTCGACCCGATTGCGCACGAGCAAAAACTGCGTCAGTGACTCGACCAGGACCGCCCAGCGGACGAGTCAGAACATGCACGCCTTTTGAACGATCGACACCGACGCCCGTGCCCTTGCCGAGCGTTGCCAAAACTTTGTCAATCCACGGACCAGCAGCATTCACGACCACCTTGCCCCGAATCACCATTTCTTGACCAGAAAGTACATCGGTCGCCCGAACTCCCTCAATGTGCAAACGCTCCGATGAAGTTGAGACAAAACTATTGACGCGCGTGTGATTCAACAAAACGGCTCCCGCAGCAGTCGCCGACTTCGCATATGCCAACAACAAACGCTCTGGATGAACGTTCAATGTGTCGTGGTAAGCAAAGCCACCTTGCAAACCGCTTTGGTCGAGCCACGGCACCGCCGCTAGCAACTTCGAGCGACTCAACCATCGTGGGTGAGGAATACGCAAACTGTCTGGGGCTCGCAAGTTCCGATCAAACGCCAAAGTGTCGTACAACAAAACGCCAGCACCAATTAACGCGGTTGGAGGTTTGCTCCAGCGCCAGGCCGGCATGATGAAACGGGTCTGTTCAACAAGATGCGGTGCACCAAGAGCCAAGATACGACGCTCGCGCAAACTCTCACGCACGACGGCCACGTCGTATTGCTCGAGATACCGAATTCCGCCGTGAATGTATTTCGTGGTCGCAGCGCTCGTACCCGAACCAAAATCGCCTCGCTCGAGCAAAACTGTTTTGAGTCCTCGTGACGCAGCCTCTCGAGCAACCGATATGCCCGTAATTCCTCCACCAATAATGATGAGGTCAAACTCTTGTTCAGCCTCAACCATTGAACGTTGGATAGCAAAAGCGGACGAAGCTGAATTCATGATGCGATCAGAATTAGTACAACCGCATAGTTAGCTTTTTACGCCAACCAGCCGTACGTGGGTCTTCAAGACCCATCACTTCAAGAATGTCAACAAACTGTTGTCGAGCATCATCATCGGTCTTGACTAGTTCAATGAGTTGCCCTAATTGGTGGTCGTAGTCGTCAGGAGGTCGCAACGACAAGCGCGCCGCAGCCGCCGCTTTTCGTACATCATCGGTTTCAGGAACTCGAGCAAGTAGCGCCAAGGCCGCTTCACCTTCACCACGCGATGTCAAAATGGTCGCCAAGGCAACAATTGCAGTTTCGTTACCTGGTTCGATTTCAAGAACTGCCACCAGACTTTGTTCATCGCCACGACTCAGCAAATCATTGATGTGTTCTTGAGTAGCGGTCGGAAGCATCTGCTCGACGAATTGACGAACCGCCACATCAGTGAGTGGGCCCTGAAATTCACCCATGATTGAGCCATCTCGAAGAGCAAACATCGCCGGAACTGCCTGCACCCGAAATGCCTGCACAACTCCGGGATTCTCATCCACATTGATACGTGCGAGCAAAACCTTGCCCTGGGTTGAATCGACAATTGCCTCTAAAACCTGGCCAAAATTGACACAAGCCTCACTGCGTGGAGTCCACAAATACGCCAGTACCGGACCCATGGCCGATCGGGCCAAAACCTCGGTCTCAAATGTCTCTTCGGTGACGTCAATAGCCATACCTTGACGCTACCTCGTGAGCAACTTTGACCGTTCTACGAGCACAAAAGATCGGCGGTTCGTGGATACCGTACGGGGGTGTGAGTAGCGAATCGCCCAGCATCCCCGGCCTCGACGTCATCAAGGTCACCAATTGGCTCGAATCCAATGTTGCGGGTGCCGCCGGCCCATTCACTTTTGACGTCATCGCTGGAGGACACTCCAATCTCACTTTCAAAGTGACCGGTAGTAACGGTCGCCAGTTTGTCTTGCGTCGTCCACCACTTGGTCATGTGTTGGCTAGTGCTCATGACATGGGTCGCGAGCATCGCATCATTGCCGCCCTCAGCGGCACAAAGGTCCCAGTTGCCCCCGCAGTCGGCTTTTGCGACAACCTCGACGTCAACGGTGCTCCGTTCTATGTCATGTCATTTGTTGATGGACTCGTCATTCGCGAACGTGAAGCAGCAGAAAGATTGCTCAGCGTTGACGCGCGTCGTCGCGCCAGCGAATCCATCGTTGACACCATGGCCGCGATTCACGCCGTCAGTCCCGAAGCAGTTGGCCTTGGCGATCTCGGCCGGCACGAGGGATACATCGCGCGCCAACTCAAGCGTTGGTACGGACAATGGAATCAACAAAAGACACGTGATCTGCCAAGCGTCGATCGAGTTCATGACGAACTGATGGCACGTATTCCCGAACAAGGTCCCGCAACTCTCGTTCATGGCGATTATCGCTTAGATAACTGCATGGTTGATTCAACTGGACAAGTCATTGCGGTCCTTGACTGGGAAATTTGCACACTCGGCGACCCGATGGCCGACCTTGGATTGTTAATGGTCTATTGGACCGGCCCTGGCGATGATGCATCAGCATGGAATGGCTCGGCGTGTTCTGCACCTGGCTTCCTTGATCGAGCCGATCTAGCGAAACGCTACGCCGAGGTCAGTGGTCGCGACATTTCGCAACTCGATTTCTATACAACGTTTGCGTACTGGAAACTTGTCTGCATTCTTGAGGGCGTGTACTCGCGTTATCTCGGTGGAGCTCTGGGTCAACGTGACCCCGCCGAACTCGAGCCGTTCAATCAGCAAGTACTTGGTGCCGCCGCCAAAGCCGAAGACATGTTGAGTCGCCTGAAATGAATGGCGAAATTCGCGATGTTGAATTGCACGGCGAACTTCCTTCGCTCAATTCACCGATTTTGATTGTGATGTTGCAAGGGTGGATTGACGCAGCAGGATCGGCCAACGATGCCATGTCGGCTATCGAAAGCCAAATTGATCCATTACCAGTCGCAACTTTTGATCCCGATGTCTTCATCGACTATCGCGCTCGCCGTCCAACCATGGAGATTCGTGAAGGACGCAATAACGGAATTGATTGGCCATCAATCGGCATGTACGCGGGCAAAGACAACAACGGTCGCGATCTGTTGATTTTGCGTGGCCACGAACCCGACTCTGCATGGAACCGATTTTCGGCTGCAGTTCGTGAATTGTGCGTGCGCATGAACGTTTCGATGATGGTTGGACTCGGCGCATACCCCTTCCCCACTCCACACACTCGTCCGAGTAATTTGTCGTGCACAACTCCAACGACTGAATTGCTGAACAAGATTGCCTTTTTACGAAGCACTGTTGACGTCCCCGCTGGCATGACTGCAGTTCTTGAACAAGTTCTTCACGATTGCGGCATCCCCTCGATCAGCGTGTGGGCTCAAGTTCCGCAATACATTCCCGGCATGACCTATCCCGCTGCGTCGCTCGCGATTTTGCGAGGCCTCGTTCCGGTTGCCGATCTCCACTTTGACGGAACTGCACTCGAACAAGAATCAGTGATCCAACGCGAACGCCTCGATCGCATGGTGTCGCGAAATAGTGAACATGCCGAAATGGTCGGAAAACTCGAGGTCGCCTACGACGCCTTGATTCAAAATGCCAGCACCGATCCTCAAAAGCCACTCATGACTGAGCAGGACATTCCATCGCCCGAGGAAATGACTGCCGAACTCGAAGCATTCTTGCGCAACGCCAACCCCGATCTCCCCTAGTCCGACGAGTACGTCTCCGACTAGTTTGAAATCAGCCGATCGTGTGAGCGGCTGATTTCGACTCGGAGGAACATCATGAAGGTAGACGGAGGCATCAGCGCCAATTTGCATGACGCGATCAAGACCGCGAAAGAAGCAGAGACTGCTGGATATTCCGGGGCCTGGACCGCTGAAACGAATCACGATCCTTTCTTGCCTTTGCTGCTCGCCGCCGAGCACACCACCAAGTTAGAAATTGGCACTTCGATCGCTGTCGCGTTTGCTCGCAGCCCAATGACCCTCGCCAACACCGCTTGGGACTTGCAGGCATATTCGCAAGGCCGTTTCATTCTCGGCCTAGGTAGCCAGATTCAGCCCCACATCACCAAGCGCTTCAGCATGCCCTGGAGCAAGCCCGCCGCGCGCATGCGCGAAATGGTTTTAGCAATTCACGCCATTTGGGACACCTGGCTCACTGGCAACAAACTCGAATTTCGCGGAGAGTTCTATACCCACACATTGATGACCCCCATGTTCAGTCCTCCCGCAAGTGATATCTCTGCTTACGGAAAGCCCAAGATTTTCTTAGCGGGTGTCGGCGAGTTAATGACTGAGGTTGCTGGCGAAGTTTGTGACGGTTTTATTTGTCACGGCTTCACCACCGAGAAGTATTTGCGCGAAGTCACCATTCCTGCTTTAGAGCGCGGCCGCGCCAAAGCTGGCAAGACCATGGAAGGTTTCGAAATCGTCGGCCCGAGTTTCGTCGTGACTGGCAACAACGAAGCCGAACTTGAACGCGCCGCAATTGGTACGCGCAAACAAATTGCGTTCTATGGTTCAACACCGGCGTATCGTCCCGTTCTTGAGATGCACGGTTGGGGCGAAGTTCAAGATCAACTGAACGCACTATCAAAGCAGGGCGAATGGGACAAGATGGGCACACTCATCACCGATGAGATCCTCAACACCTTTGCCGTCGTTGGACTTCCTGAACAGATCGCTCCTGAATTGAATCACCGTTACGGCGATGTCATTCAGCGCATTTCGTTCTACGCCCCCTATAGCAGCGATCCAGAGCGCTGGAGCAAGGTCATGTCAGCCCTGCAATCAGCCTGACGCAACGGTCTCTCGTTTTCTCATTCGTCTAGAGAATGTCAAGAAGGGCGTCACGCCCAAACCATCAAGGCTCGTTCAGAGTGTGTTCTGCATGTGGACGACACGAATCAGAGTCAATAGTTTGATAGCCGTGATTGCTGCCTCGGCGTCAATGTTTTCGTATTGCCTCACTTCACAAGCACTTGAGTCTCACCCTGCAGACGAGAGTTGCATCAACACACTCGATCTATCTGCACTCAGCATTTCTACTTCGGCGCCACAAAACACCAACCAATTGGTTGCTCTCACCTGTGGTCAGGTGGACGATCAACCGCAAGTACTCACAACCGCTGTGGCTTTGCGCAATCTGAATCCTTAATCGACCAATTCAAGTTCGCCCAACAAATAGGACTCACGACATTTGGCCCGCTGCAACTTGCCACTACTCGTCTTGGGCAAAGTTCCCGGTTTAACGAGCATGATGTCACGCGGCGGAAGACCCGATACTTCAAGGGCCGAATGGTGAATCGCCTGGCGAACTTGGTCGAGTTGATCTGATTTCACTTCGGCAACAACGATCACAGTTTCTTTACCCTTGTATCCATCGACACCAAAGGCAATCACGTTGCCATTACGTACACCTTCAATTTCGCCAACGGCGCGTTCAATATCTTCGGGGAATACATTGCGGCCACCAACAATGATCACATCTTTGATACGTCCACAGATCACCAGTTCGCCGTCAAGCAAATAAGCCAAGTCACCAGTGCATAGCCAGCCTTCATGGAACATATCTCGGGTTGCTTCGGGTCGCTTGTAGTAACCCGGAGTCACGCTGGTACCCCGCAACAACAGTTCGCCGACATGACGCTCTGGCAGAACCTCTCGAGTCGTCGGATCAACCACTTTCATTTCTAAACCAGGAACAGCTTTACCGAGAAGTGGCAATCGACGCACCGTGACTTCATCGTCATCAGTCGCATTCACTGGTCGCGCAATTCGCTCACGCTCCATGACAATGCGATCGACGGTGTCGCACTTCAAACCGCGATAACGCGGTGGGAACGCTCCACCAATTGCCACCTCGGCCATACCGAAGGCCGGGAAGATACTTCCCGCCGACAATCCGAATGGTTCGGCGGCTTTCACAAACGCATCAACAGCTTGCGGGTCGACTGGTTCGGCACCCGAAAGCGCCAAGGTGAGTGACGACAAATCAAGATCGGTGGCGCGCTTGAGCGCTCGTGTCGCGAGTACCCATGAAAAGTTTGGCCCTGCAGTTGCAGTTCCTTTCCAATCACTAATCCATTCCATCCAGTGACCAGGATGCGCCATGAAGTCTTGGGGCGCCGCCTGCACCAACTGGACTCCGTTCAACATCGGGATCGACAAAAAGCCAACAAGACCCATGTCGTGATAGAGCGGAAGCCACGACACCATGACTTCGTTCGTGTCAAGTTCGGCGGCAGCACAACTTGCATCAACATTCGCCGTCAAAACTCGATCGGGAATCATCACGCCTTTTGGTTCTGAAGTCGAACCACTTGTGTATTGCAAAATCACCAATCGCTCGGGATCGTTGGCAGGCAATTCCAAACGTTCACCAGATGGCTTGCCCGGTCCTGGCATCACTGCCGCCATCGGCATTGTTGGTGGATCGCCGGGAATCGTTTGATAAAAAGCGGCCAGTTGATCGTCGATCAACACAAGTTTCGCTTCGCCGTGACGAATACGTGACCGCGTGCTTTCAATAAACGCATCAAGCGATGCCATCCGCATCGGCAGGGGCAACACCATGCTCGCAACTCCAGCAAGCCAGCAACCACGAATGATCGTCATCAGCTCGCGGCTTGTTGGGCCAAGAATCGCCACATGATCGCCCGGCACAATTCCCATGGCCTGCAAAGCCGCGCCTACACCTCGAGCGTCATCGTGAATTTCACGCCACGAAATAAACGATGGTCCGTCAACAGGGGCAATACTTTGACCGACGAATCGGACTCCCGTTGGAGCATCTGCCGACTTCTCGAGACGCTCGATCACCGAGCCTGTGGGTAATTGACGAGTGACTGCGTCTCGACGAACTCGACTCAGAGCATGCTCTTCGTCAAATCGTGAACTGGTATTTGGAAGATCGGGCGAGTTATTCATGGCGACGGGGAAAAATTAGTCGCCCGAGACCCTTCACTTGGTGTTCTAGCGCTACGTCCGTGCTTCTTGAACCCCAAAAGAGTCCCCAGCAGGGCTAATGCCCATATCCTTGGGGTGTTATGTCTGCGAGCACACCCGACCACTCTTCGCCCGAAACTACCCAAAGTGGCGTGACCCCCCGATTGCGTTACAACGCATCGTTGGCCTCAGACATCGAACAGCGCTGGCAAGATCAGTGGGAATCTGATGGCACATATGAGGCGCCCAATCCCGCCGGACCACTAGCAGACCTTGCAAAGGTTGCCGGTCGACCGAAACTTTTCGTCCTTGACATGTTTCCTTATCCAAGTGGTGCCGGCTTACACGTCGGTCACCCACTCGGGTACATCGCCACCGATGTTTACGCGCGATACAAGCGCATGACGGGCTACAACGTGCTTCATGCACTGGGCTACGACAGTTTCGGATTACCAGCCGAACAACATGCCATCGCGACTGGCGTTCACCCTCGCGTCAACACCGAAGCCAACGTTGCCAACATGCGTCGTCAATTGCGTCGACTCGGACTGGGTCACGATGCACGGCGAAGCGTCAGCACGACTGACGAAAACTTCTACCGTTGGACGCAGTGGATTTTCTTAAAGGTGTTCAACAGTTGGTACGACGAGAATGAGAAGCGCGCTCGCCCCATTGAAGAACTCGAACAGGGTTATGCCGACGGTTCAATAGCCACGCCTGACGGTCGCTCATGGAGCGAACTGAACAAAGCCGATCGCCGTTCGGCCATTGATGCACGTCGGCTCGCCTATCTCTCCGAAGCTCCTGTCAATTGGTGCCCCGGTCTCGGAACAATTCTTGCTAACGAAGAAGTCACCGCCGATGGACGCAGCGATATTGGCAACTACCCCGTCTTCAAAAAGAGTATGCGCCAATGGACGATGCGTATCACGACGTATGCCGATCGTTTACTTGACGATCTCGAACGACTCGATTGGCCAGAGCCCATCAAGTTGATGCAGCGCAACTGGATCGGTCGCAGCGAAGGCGCTCGAGTTCACTTTGCAAGTCCGGTTGGCGACCTCACAGTGTTCACAACGCGACCCGACACTTTGTTCGGTGCGACATTCATGGTGATCTCACCCGAGCACCCGCTTGTTGATGAGTTGACTACTGACGAAAATCGTCAGGCAATGAGCGAGTACCGCATTGCGGCCGCTTCCAAGAATCAATTCGATCGCACCGACGACACCAAAGAAAAGACTGGTGTGTTCACCGGCACTTATGCCACCAACCCCGTGAATGGCGCACCGGTTCCGGTGTGGGTTGCCGATTACGTCTTAATGGGTTATGGAACTGGTGCCATCATGGCTGTTCCTTGTGGCGACCAGCGCGACTTCGATTTTGCTCGTCGCTTTAATCTTCCGATTCCCGCCATTCAACAGCCGCCCACCGAGTGGTTTACTTCACGCGAGCTTGAGGTTCAACAAGGCCCTGCGGTCGATACTTCAACATGGCCCGAAGCTTTCGTTGGCGACGGCGTTTATATCAACTCATCACAAGGCGACCTCAACCTGAACGGCTTAACGTCAGTTGACGAAGGCAAGACGGCAATGAACATGTGGCTCGAGGCCAACGATCGTGGTAACGCCAATATCAATTTCAAGTTACGTGATTGGCTCTTCAGCCGCCAGCGCTACTGGGGCGAACCCTTCCCCATCGTGTACGACGAAGACGATCAACCGGTTTCACTACCCGACTCGATGCTTCCCGTGCTTCTTCCCGAACTTGAAGACTTCAAGCCACAAGCACTTGATCCGAACGATGATGTCACCGATCCCATTCCTCCGCTTGCTCGTAGTACCGAGTGGCGTGAGGTAGTTCTTGACCTCGGCGATGGACCCAAGAAGTACCGTCGCGAAATCAATGTGATGCCACAGTGGGCTGGTTCATGTTGGTACGAACTTCGTTACCTCGATCCCACCAACACCGAGTACTTCGTTGACCCCGAAGTTGAAAAATACTGGATGGGACCAGCCGATGGTGGCGACGGCAAGACCGGACACACCGGTGGCGTCGATTTGTATGTCGGCGGCGTAGAGCACGCAGTTCTTCACCTCTTGTATGCCCGCTTCTGGCACAAGATCTTGTTTGACCTGGGTCATGTCTCAAGTTCAGAGCCCTTCTATCGCTTGTTTAATCAGGGCTATGTACAGGCCTTCGCATTCCGCGACCCACGTGGCCAGCCGGTACCTGCCAGCGATGTTGAAGAGCGCGATGGCGCCTATTGGTACGAGGGCGAAAAGGTTTCGCGCGAGTACGGCAAGATGGGCAAGAGCCTGAAGAACATCGTCACACCCGACGAGATGTACGACGAGTACGGCGCCGACACTTTCCGGCTCTATGAAATGAGTTCTGGACCGCTCGAAGCCAGTCGTCCCTGGAATACGCGCGACGTCATCGGTATGCAGCGTTTCTTGCAACGCGTCTGGCGCAACCTCGTTGACGAAGACAGCGGACGTTCGCTCGTCATCGATGCTCCAGCAAGTGAAGAACTTCGCAAACTGTTACACCGCATGATTGACGGAATTCGTGCCGACATGGACGACCTGCGATTCAACACTGCGATCGCCAAGTTGATTCAACTCAACAACGCGCTCACGCAAGAAGCCGCAGCAGTCGGTGGATCACCACGAGAAGTCGTAGTTCCGCTAGTGCAAATGCTTTCACCGTTGTGCCCGCATATCGCCGAAGAACTATGGAACCGACTTGGGTTTGATCACACCGTGACCTTTGTGCCGTTCCCCGTTGCCGATCAGTCGCTACTGGTTGAAGACACCATCGAATACCCCGTGCAAATCAATGGCAAGGTTCGTACTCGCCTCACGGTTCCCAATGAAGCCGATCAAGCGACGATTCAAGCACTTGCCCTTGCCGACGAAAAAGTCATTGCAGCATTAGACGGAGAAGTACCCAAGAAGATCATCGTGATCCCTGGCCGTATGGTCAACTTGGTTGTCTAGTTATCTCTTCACATACGACTCTTGATCACAAAACGAGGTTCCAATGATTTCTGGAATTATTGAAGGCTTCTATGGTCCTCCGTGGAGCCATGATGCTCGGCTTGACTTTTTGGACTTCCTCGCCGAATACGGTGGCAACACCTATGTATGGGCGGCCAAGCTTGAACCTCGACATCGCGAAAATTGGGCAGAGGCATTCACTGATAGCGAACTTCACCAATTCGCTGAACTCGCCCAGCGCCATCAACAAGTCCAGGTGTTGATCGGTATCACCCCCGGTTCAGAGGCGACGACCAAACAGCTTGCTGACAAATTGCGACCAGCCATCGAACGTGGCTGTCACGGAATCGTGCTGAGCTTTGACGATCTTCCCGTTCTTAATGCAGCGACAAAACATCGCGACCTTGCCAACGAACTCATTGAAGAACTTGAAACACAAGTGTGGCTCGTGCCCACGCACTACGCCGGAACAACGAGCTCGCCATATCTCGAAAAACTCTTTGAAGGGTTACACAAAGACGTCTTGGTTATGTGGACGGGCGTGCATGTGGTGAACGATTCAATTACCGCTCGCGATGCTCAACTTCGAACCGCTGCATGCCATAACCGCAAGCCTCTTCTATGGGACAACACACCAGTCAACGACGCAATCATGAGCGAGTCTCTTCATCTTGGGCCGTACGCCTCGCGTGAAATCACGATGCGCGATGAGATCTCGGGGATGTTGTTGAATCCGATGGAGTTTGCATTGGCTTCGCGACCAACAATTGCCAGCGCTTTGGCTTGGGTGCAAAGTGGCGATGCACTGAGTGCGTGGGAAACCTACGTTGCCACCCATGGCTTGACCGAAATTGCGTCCGCAACCGCATTTCCTGACGATCCTCACTGGCCTGGCGCACGCCCGTCTGACGAATGGTGGCAATCGGTTGCCGACATGAACCCGAGCGAACTCGAGTCTGGTTGTCAGCCTTGGGTTGACGCCGCCAAACAAGGCGCAGATCTCGTTCTTTCGGCACGCAAACTGATTGCCGAGCCAGGCGATTCAGAAATGTCAGTTCTTGGTCGTTTTCATCTGGCTATGAAGTGGCGCACTTGGAAACGATTGCCGGTTTTGACCTTTGGAGCCGGACCTCGCATTCGTCCAGTCGTGACAAACGATGAAAACGGCAAGTTTGCGTATCGAAATGGCACAGTGATTTCAACAACGTCGTTAGTTGATGACGAAGTGATGCGCTGTTTGCAGGACCTATAAACGATCAACGCGGTTTCACTAAACGTAATCGCTCACCGAGTTCGCGTGGACCAACGACGAAAAGTTGATTGATTGCTCGGCTAATTCCGATATACAACGCGCGGTCATCCATGCGGTATTCGGGATCAACAAGAATCACCGTGTCAAATTCGGTGCCCTTCATGCGACGCTCGGTCTCACATACGGTCTTGGTTCCTCGTTCATCCCACGAGCCCAGACCTAGTTCAACACGCAATGTGTCACGCAGTTTCACCGATGGAACCAAAACTACCGTTCGGCCAACTGGCGCTAAGAGACCGCTGCCATTGTCTGGTTGACGTTCAAGAATTTCCTTCACCTTGCTGACCACTTCTGTTGATGATGCCTCGACGAAATCAATACCAATTGTCTCGGGACCAACTTCGGGCGCAGGCGCGCCACCCAAGAAGGTGCGCAATAGTCGGGCGATCTGATGTGAGTTGCGACAGTTGTTCACCAATTCGCACAGAGTCCAGCCGTCATCGGGCTGAGGCATTCGAAAACCACGACTGAAGATTTCTTGACCCGAGTCAGCAACCATCATGAGGCGACGCGGCCCATCTTCGTCCAACAACGATTCAAGTTGCGCAATCCAGGCGGGGCTGAAGTCTTGGGCCTCATCAATGATGATCGTGTCAAACTTTTCTGTGATCTTGGGCCAGTGGAGATGCAGATGACCAATCACGGTTTCGTTCCAGAAGGTTGATGCATCTTCTGCAGTCATGTTTTCGGGCTCTTCAAGATGCGGCATACCTTCGAAACTCCGCGCGACGGTCAAAAAGGCTCCAGCCGCGACACCTTCGTAGCCATCTAGATGAGTTTGTATTTGATCAGCAAGAGGTTCGTTAAAGCAGGTGACGAGCACACGCTCATCGCGACCAATGTTCGCGCGACGCGCCCAAGCCAACGCCAGACGGGTTTTGCCCGACCCTGCTCCACCGGTCACTACTACGCGACGATTGGCATCAAGTCTTTCAAGCGCACGAACTTGCGATGCACATAGAGCTTCCATTCGTTGACGGTGCATGCGAATGCGCGCTTCGGGGTCCCAACTGAAATCAGTGTCGGGTTTGAGGTACTTAATGATTCCATTCATCTGATCCACCGTGAAACGGGATCCAATCCGAGCACCAGCAAGAAGCAAATCGATGGCATTTTGAGGATCCTCAAGGTCGGGCGCGAGAAACAACTGTGACCGTTTGATATCCGGAGGCAAATGCCCGTGAAGTTCTGTTGTATTCGGAAATGCCACTCCGAAGCGGACTGGAAAATGATCGAAGACTCCGGGCCAACGGTCTTTCAGTTCGTCTCTCAGTGCGTATGCATTTGTCTTAGCTTGGCTGAAAGGCTGAGGCTTCATCTTGCCTTGCCTGCCATACCAATCCCCCGCCTGAACGTAGACGCGATGACCTTTTACTTCCAGATGGACAACACCCTGCTCTTCATGAAGTAAGACAACATCAATTTCATGAGGTCGGTCACTGTGAAAGGTCACGTTAGGGAAAATCAACCAACCGTCGGTGAGTCCATCAACAAGACGGCTGACAACTTCACGTTCGTCTCCGTTTTCAATTGTTCGAAGATCAAAATCTGCTGGTACGAGTAATCCCATGAACTGAGTATGTCACCAGTTCTTAAGCCCTTGCGATGTCTGCAATTGAACCTAAGAAAATGCACGAAATATTTCAATCTAATTTCCTTACTACGTTGACTTTGCAACACCCTTCCTGTATCTTAAGAACATACGTTCGTAGCGTAAATGTCTCTTAATCATCAATGAAATCGGGGTTGTTTTGAAGTTTCAGTTCGAGTGGAGTGGACCAACAAAGGTTGCGATCAGCGAAATGAATATCGCTGAACTACGCACCTTCATGGCCAATCTTCGAGTGCGTCAAGCCAAACTTGACGCACAAATGCTCGAAGCGAATGCTCGCATGATTTCGTTGATGCACGACCCAGTCACACCAACCTTCGTGATTCCTGAGCGTGAACTTGTTGCCCATGGTGGCCTCACATCGCGTGAAGCTCGCGAAGTTGTTTCCCGTGGCCTTGTCACTGAAGCCGCACCAGAAATGGCTTCTGTGTTAGCAGCTGGCGACACGACTGCTGCTCATGTTGATGCTTTGGGTCGTGGTTTGAAGATCGCTGGTGCCGAACGAGAAGCATTCATGGCTCACCTTCCGGAACTAGTTGAAGCATCAACCACCATGACAGCGTCTGAATTCAGTCATCTAGTGACCGAGACTGCCAAATCAGTTGTCACCGATGACGGTCTGTCTACCTTTGAGCGTCAAAAGCGAGAAACGATCGTGATGTCTGGTTCATCGATGTTGGGGTGAGGCTCGTCGCCTGCTCATCGCTCTCCAACCGGATACCGCCGAATCGGTTGTCGGTAAGTCGGTTGTGCAGGCATCCGATGTTGTCGACCGACGACAGGCTGCGCCCCACACCCAGCGTCGTAAAGAACCCGCCATCCCAACGAATAGAGAAAACGTCGTCTCACGAGTCTGGTGATGGTGGTGAATTGATGTTGGGATGCGCAGCTGGTCGTGGGTGATGAACGTTGACTGAGCCCACACCAGATGCTTGATTCGGAACAAGGGTGTGTGGGCGACGTCAGTGAGTCATCCACGAGCCAGCGACGAGCATCCCAACAGACCGACAACACGACACAGATTGATGGGCGATCAGTTCCGATCGATGTCGGCCGATCAAAACGATTAGCGACGGTGCACCAACGACGAGCGCTCGAAGCAATGCATCCAACATGTGCAATCCCAGATTGTGAAGTCATCTTTGATCACTGCAACATTCACCACATTGATTATTGGGAAAACGGTGGTCCAACCGATCTCAACAACATGATTCCGTTGTGTTCAAGGCATCACCACGCCGCCCACGAAGGCGGATGGAAACTGGAACTCGACCCCAAAACCAGAGAACTTTTAATCCGTTAGCTAAGATTTGAGCGACGTCAGTGAGTCAACCACGAGCCAGCGACGAGCATCCCAGAAATATCTTCGAGACGAGCGCACACTTTGCTGCACCCTCGTCGTTTGCTTGGTATGACAACAACAACGACAGCCCAAACAATTCCCCCGACCACTGCCACACCCGAGACCGCTCAGGCGACTTTTATCTCGATCGTGGCCGATGCCAGCGGTTCGATGAGCCACTTGCACGAAACCGTGATCAAGGGTCTCAACGACTTCATCGCCGAACAAGCCACTACAGATAACGACGCCAAAGTCACGATTGTGCAGTTTCCTTCAGTTAAAGACGAAGACGGCATCCAGACAATTCTGCCCAAGAGCAATGTCAAGACAGCTCGCAAGATCACCGGCGACGATTACGTCATCAACGGTATGACCCCGTTGTACGACGCCATCGGCGCAGTCATCAAGAAGGCCGACCAGCGCATCGCCAAGCGTGTCGCCAAGGGCAAAGATCTTGAATCACAAGTCGTCGTGATCTTCACCGATGGTGGCGAGAATGCCAGCCGCAAGTTCACGAAAGACGCGATCTTCAGTTTGATCGCCGAACGCAAAGCTCAAGGTTGGGTCTTCGTCTTCCTCGGCGCCAATCAAGATGCCTTCGAAGAAGGTGGCCGAGTCGGTTTTGCTGCTGGCAACACCATGAACTTTGTTGCCTCCGAAGAGGGTATGACCAATGCGCTGTTGAGCGTGTCCCGCTCGGTTCGTGCCTACTCGGCCATGCCGATGGCAGAGCGCTTCATGGTGAGCGATGCGATCTTCTCAATTGAAGATGAAGAAGACGACAACGCTGATGACGTCGAGGGTGACCTCTGAGCAATTGATATGTGTGCTGTCACCCCGCCAACGAGGTGACAGCACACATTCCGCCGTCCCGTTCGTTTAGTTAGTAGCCAGCCAAACATGAGGAGAAAATATTGAAGCCTGAAGGCCCCCGCAAAGTGACAGCACCCGGATCTATCAAAGCAATACCACTTGTCGAACCCGACCTCCCCTCCTGTTGGAAAGACGTCAATGACGCTCTGGCCGCCGGAATTGATCGTCTGATTTTGTTCGGGCCCCCAGGCACCGGAAAAACCTTCGGTGGCCTCAACCTAGGTGACGTCACTGGTGGCGCATTCAGATTGATCTGCAACGAAGACATGACCGCAGCCGATGTCACGGGTCACTTCATGCCAACAGCTGATGGCACCTGGAAATGGCTCGACGGTGCAGTGCTCAAAGCATGGCAAGGCAATGGTCAAACTGGTGGTCGCATTGTGGCCGACGAAATCGATCGTGCATCTGGCGATGTGTTGTCGCTCTTGCTCAACATGTTCGACAGCCCCGAAAGCGCATCGTGGCAACATCCCGATTCCGGTCAAGTGTTCACACCACGCAAAAACTTCTCGGTCGTCATGACGACGAACATCGAAGATATGCACGACTTGCCCAATGCACTCAAGGACCGCTTCCCCATTGCGATTCGTATTGATCGACCGCACCCAGGAGCACTTGCGCAATTATCGCCACACCTTCGTGCACCAGCTGCCGCAGCAGTCGATGCCGACAAAGCTCGGCGATTCAGCGTGCGTTCATTCATGGCCTTCGATCAGCTCTGCATCAAAGGCATGGACATTGAGCGGGCGGCGTTCTTGGTTTTTGGCAATCACTCGAAAGACATTCTTGATGCCATTCGAGTCGACAGCGTGGCCAAGGCCCCGGCCGCCAAGCCAGTTGCGAAGGCATCATGACGGGCGGCTCCACCGCACGCAAAACCAAGAACCAGCGCGCAGTCATTGAAAAGCGCGTTGCCATGCCCGAGTGGCTGTCACGCGAAGACCGTATTGCCGCACCTTGGACGGTTGTCGAAGGTGCGGCGCAACGCGGTGAAGCATTCACCGACTTGGTCTCTCATCACATGCAGATCCCTGTTGGCGCCGACGAAACGTCACGTTGTATTCGTGCGCATGAACTCATGCATGCCAAGGTCAGTCCAACACACGTCTGGATTCCCGATGATGTGGCGTACATCTCGTACGAAACCATGACCGTGGCCGAAGAGTTTCGCGTCAACATGTTGGTCGGTTCAGTCGGCTTTCCAGTGATGCAATACCTCGCCGACGGAAGTGAGAAACGCACCGGCGAACGCTTGGCGCAAAACAACGACTGGAATTCGCTCGTCCACATGACCGCAGCCACTGTTGGCACGAAAGCGCTCACTGGACTCATCGGTGGCGTGAAGGCAGTTCGGCCTGAATGGGTTGCGACGTTACGTGAACTCGGTCGCCAGATGAGAAAGATGTGGCGCGAAGCAACTGCACATGGCACCGATGATGTTGCATCAACCGAACCTTGGGATGAAGGAACAGTTGGCTGGGCCTTCACCGTCGAGATCGCTCGCCTCATTCATCGAGTTCTCATCAATGAATCAGTAGAAGGTGAAGTCCCTCCCGATGCCGATTCACTCAAGGGCGGAACTCAAGGCGTGCCGGGAAGGTTTGCCCCAGTTATTGAAATGGCGGTGAATCGTCCCAATCGGGTCGACGGACGTCTCGGTCGCCGTAAGCGTCCCACCAATGTTGGTCGTCATCCCCGTCACCTCGATCGATTGCTCACAGATCCACAACGTCGTGTCTTTGATCACCGTATGCGCGGACAAGGTGGCGTTGTACTGATTGACCAATCAGGTTCCATGCGCCTCACCGATGGCGATCTCTGGCGAATCATCGAAGCTGCACCCGGCTGCGTCATCATTGGCTACAGCCACGAACCTCGGTCACAAGGCAAACCCAACTTGTGGGTACTAGCCGATCGCGGTCAAGTGGTCGACGAAGTTCCTCCCGGCAACGGCGGCAATGGAGTCGACGGACCGGCATTGCTATACGCATTACGCCGTCGCAAAACTGGCGAACCAATGCTGTGGATCTGTGACGGCCATGTCACTGACGAGACGGACGATGTTCATTCTGATCTCACCGAAGAATGCGCGCGAATTGTCGCGCTCAATCACATTCATCAAGTTTCTGATGTCGAAGCGGCGATCAAGTCACTCACCAAAGCTGCCAAAGGTGATGTTTTGAAAGCTTCGGCCGTAGGCCCAATCGCCCAAAGCAGGGCCTGGAGATCACGCATGGAATAAATCATGCACGGAATAAATCAACCATGAAATAACTACAAGAGATTCTGCACATATCCGCCCCACTCGATCGTTAGGACTACATGACCGCCGAAACCGCTCCCGCCAAACCATCCGTGTCTTTCACCATTACTCCAGGTGAATTTGAACTCCTGGCCACGTTCATGGCCCCCATGCAGTTCAACGAAAGTGCCGGTGCATCGATTTGGGTGACGTCGCACGGCGGATGGCGCGAGTGGTTGGTTACTGCGAACGGCATTACCACTGTGGTCTTCAGCCGCGAAGACGAACTCGGTCGAGTTGGCATCGAACAAGATGAATCTTGGGCCTTCCCAATCCCCGAACACGCCCTGGTCACAATGGGCAAATTCTCGGTGTCATCGAGCAATATGAGCGTCACCTTGAGCGACGACTGGGTCACACTCAGCAGCGACACCTACTCAATGTCGGTCTCACAGAACCCCAACGCCAAGTGCCCGCCAATCATTCCTCACGTCGAATCAATCTTCACTCCAACCGTTGATGCCGCAGGATTGTGGACCATGTTGTCATCGGCGCGAGTTTGGCCCACTGGCGGAATGGCCAATGGCATGAATACTCCGATGCGTTGCCTTTGCGACTTCGAGAACCGCCAACTCGTGTTCCAGTCTGACTGGACCGTGGTTGATGCCGGCGTGCACGAGTACCGCATGCCCGCAGAGTTCGACATGTTGCCCGATGGTGTCGAACTCAAGCCCTTCAATATTCCTCATTCGGCGATTTTGAAGCTTTTGCGCGATCCCATGGCCGCTGAGAAATTTGGACCCATCAAGATTCACATTTCTCCCGAAGGCGTGCGCCACATGAAACTGGCCGGCGAAAACTGGGCCATGTATGTCCCCACTATCCCCAATGTCCAACAGTGGGGCCACGATCTCGATGAGGTTGTCGGTGACATTCCTTATGTCTGGGAAGACTGCAGTCGGATTTCGTTGATGTTCCCCGAACTCGATAACGGGATCATCGAATTGTCAGCGCTACCTAACGAATCCCGATTCGGGAAGTACAAGTACCGTGCGACATACGAGATTCTTGACGATGTCATTCCCTCGGTCGAGCTTTACAGCGAACTCAATGCCATCAATGAAGGTACGGCCGGGTGTCGCATCATCGTTGATGGCACCCGACTCGTCGCAGTCACCGATCTGACGCAAGATCATTACCAACACCTCAGTTCGTACATCAATGCGTTTTCTACGAGCGTCAGTGGTCTCTCGCCAATCCTCTCGGTGATTTCGTCAGCGATCTAGCGACACCTGGTGTTCACTTCTATACCGTTAAGACTTCACATAACTGAGCATTTGTTGTTGATCGTATTTAAGTTTTCGTTCACTTTGTTCTGACACAGTTCGCCTGACCGATGCATAAGGCATCGTCGTGACACACAGGTGGGACAACAAGTGAAGAGAACGAAGAAATTTTCGGTGCGCAAAGTGCTCGCAGGCTCAATCGCCTCAATCACCGCAGCCACAATCTTTTTTGGGGCACATCCAACATTGGCTGCACCGCCAACGGCAACGACAACGCTCGACCTCATTCCGCTCGGTACATATAACGGCTTAGGCGGACTCGCAGCATCTGAAATCGTCGCTTTTGATTCCGCATCAAAGCAGTTATTCATCAATAACGGTGCACTGAATCGCATTGACATCGTGGACATCGAAAATCCAGCAACGCCGACTCTCGTTCGCTCAGTTGACATGGTCGTTTACGGCCGTGGCGTTCAGAGCGTCACCGTTGGCGACGGAATTGTCGCCGCTGCCGTCGACGTCGCTCCGGTTGTGAGCGCCGATGGTCGCCAGACCGCTAGCAATGGATTGGTCGTCCTGATGGATACCACGGGACGCGTTTTGCGCACCGTCGGAGTCGGCACCCTTCCCGACCATGTTTCGTTCACCCCCGACAAGAAGACGATTCTTGTCGCAGGCGAAGGCGAACCCATTTGTTCACTAGAGAATACCGCTACCCCGTCGCCAGCACTTGAAGCCAAAGATCCGACCCTCGTCAGCGACGCCAATGGAACGGTGTCGTTAATTGACGTGTCCAACGGAGCAGTGAGTGCCACTGTCACAACGTTGGACTTCTCTGCATTCGACAAGACCGCATTGCTCGCTGAAGACGTTCGCGTTTACTTCACTGGCTCGTCAGCTGCACAAGATCTTGAGCCCGAGTACATCACAACGAATGCCGCTGGCACCCGCGCCTATGTCACTTTGCAAGAAGCAAACGCGATTGCAATCGTTGACTTGGTGAACAAAACCATCCTTGATGTTGCGTCACTCGGTTACAAAGATTGGGGCGCTGCCGGACTCCTGATTGACACCAGCGATAAAGACGGTTCTGGCGATACTGCAATGCGCAACCTCCAGTCGTATTCAGGCGTAGCGCTGAAAGGCATGTACATGCCCGACACCATCGCCTCAATGCAACGCAACGGCGAGACCTACCTACTCACAGCCAACGAGGGTGACGACCGCGAATACACCTGCTTCGCCGAGAAAGTTCGTGCTGGCGACGCTTCATTGAACAACAACTGGACAAACGGAACCGTCAGTTCATCGCTCAAAGTCAACGGAAAACTGGCGCGACTTAACACGACGAACGCCTTCCCCACCAAGGCCGCGTTTGATGCGATCTATACCTATGGCGGTCGTTCATTCTCGATCTGGAATTCTTCTGGCGAATTGGTGTGGGACAGTGGTTCACAACTCGAAGAAATCATTGATCGTGATTACCCCACAGCATTCAACTCAGATTCAAGCGACGGGGCCGCCTCTGCACTTCTTATGGTGCAAGGTCAAGCCGCACGCATGGACGGTCGTTCCGATGACAAAGGCCCCGAGCCTGAAGCACTAGCTGTCGGAACTATCGGTACGCAGACGTTTGCCTTTGTTGGCCTCGAGCGAGCAGGCGGAATCATGGTGTACGACGTGAGCAACCCAACAGCACCATCATTCGTTCGTTACAAGAATGCGGCGCTTGAAGGCCTAGCCCTGAACCCAGCCAACAACTCAACACCAGGCTCGTACGACGTCTCGCCTGAAGGAATGGTTTTCGTTCCTGCAGCTGCGAGCCCCAATGCCAAGCCCATGTTGATCGTTGCCAACGAACTGTCGGGCACAACAACCATGTACGAAGTACGAGTTGCCAATCCAACTTCAGCACCCACTGACGCACCCGCGGCAGCAACCTTGACTGCACTGGCAGAAAAGTCAATCACTGCAACCACAACTGGACTCGCAGCAGGCGGATCAATCACGGCCACCTACAGCGGTTTCGTACCGTTCGAAACTGTGCAGATGGTTGTGGCAAGCACACCAACAGTTATCGCAACTGGCACGGCCAACTCCACGGGTTCAGTGACTCTTACCGGAACGCTTCCGGCTGGACTCGCCAATGGAGCACACACCTTGTCGTTGTTTGCTCCGGTGAGTGGTCTCGGATTTAGGTCGGCAATCACAGTTGGTGCTACCGAAACAACCAACACTTCACCTGCCGTCACGACTGCCCCCGTCAATGTTGCTGCCAATACCTTGCCAGCAACCGGTAGCGATTCAGATCAGATGCCTTTCGCCTTGGGAATTATTGCCCTTGGCTTGGCACTCGTTGGCTTCAAGCGTCGCCGCGTGGCCTGAGAATTGGTAATACATCCCGCTCGAGTCGGTCCAAACTTTCTTGGGCCAACTCGGGCGGGATGCCACCCATCAAAGGATGCATCGTGAGCATCCCGAATTTCTTAGCAAGAGCAACACATTCATCCGGCGTCACAATCGCATAGACGCCACTCGCCCGCACACTCTCAATTGATTCGGCATCGTGAACATGAACGACCGATGATTGCCCGGGCCGCTGCCACTCACCGTACGACTGGGCCTCGTGCAATACGTAAGGCGCAAGACGAACCCAATCACGTTCGGGGTCGTCAGAAACATGAACAAAGCCCGGGGCTTTTTGCGGCAACATAATGAAGCCTTGAAAACCTTCTTTGGCGCATTCTTCGTTGTAGGCATCAGCAACTGCCTGATCGTCATTTGCGGCTGAGAAGAAACAGCGTAAACGTGCGGCACGGCGAGCTGCGACAGGCGTTGAACCACCCATCAACAACATTGGCCCACCTGCGGTATGTGGAAGAGGGCGAACTTTCACTTGGCGACCGCGGTAGTTGAAGTACTCGCCAGTCCACGCTTGTCGCATCACCGACACCGACTCTTCAAGGGCACTAAATCGATTCTTGAATTCGAGGCCCGCCATTTCAAACTCTTCTTGGCGATAACCAGTTCCGCAGATCACGCTCATGCGACCTTTGGCAATGAGATCAACTGTGGCAATTTGTTCAGCGAGGCGAACTGGATCATGCATGATCACCAAGGCCGCCGAAATATTGATACCGATTCGTTCGGTTGATGAAGCGACGGCTGCAGCCAGAGTTAATGGTGCAGGCATAAAACCGTCGTCGGTTCCGTGATGCTCGGACAGCACCACCATGTCGAGCCCAATGCGATCGGCCCACTGCACTTGCTCAAGACAGGCTGAATATTGACCCGAAGCAGATACTCCGTGTGCTGGCGAGCCAACTGGCGGAATGCGCAAGTCGTAACGCATGATGATCATCGACATAAGTCCCCCTCAAGAACGATGATTAAGTCCACCACATGGTCATGTTGTTGAGCGGTGTCCAGTCGCAAAATACCTGTTCACGCGCGTATTTCTGTGACATCCACCACATTTCGCACATGGTTTCATACTTTTTCGTTGCCGCCCGAATGACGGCACAACCGAAGGAGACAAAATGTATACAGTTGCAATTCTCATCGTTATGGCCGTACTGCTCGAAGCAGTCATGACCGTCCTCAACTCAATCCTGGCCACGGTCGGATTGGGCGACACTGTCAAGAAACTCCCGATTCTTGGAGCCAATCTGACCCTCGTCATTTCAATTCTGATTGTTTGGCTGCTTGAGGCCTACCCACTCGGCATGTGGGGCGCATCATGGGCTGACGACTGGAAGAACATCGTGGTCAATGGCGCAGTCATCTGCGGCATGATTCCGCTCAAGGATGCAGTGTTCGGTGCAATCCAAAAGGGTCTACGCGCCTAATACGCGTTTCCACTACATAACCCCTCAACAGGGCCGGGTACGGGAAACCGTGACCCGGCTCTTTTGTTTATACAGGTCGAACACCTACGAACGCATCGAACACACGTGACCCACCGTTGGGTCAACACGACCAGCGAGAAGTTCTTGATAGAGCTTTTCAACCGCCACGGCACCCGCGGTCTGCTCAACCTTCATCCAGCTACCTGTCCACTCAGAAAAACGATTCCAAGATTCTCCGACGCGTCGATCAAGACCCTCACGCCCCCACTCTTTAGAACGTAACGCGATTTGTGATGGCGCAAAGAGAAACTCGGGCTTTGGTCCGGCGAGTCCGCCATCGGTTGCTGTTGGCGCGTCCCAGTGCGTGCTGCCAACAACCATGCTGTACGACAGATCGTCTTGGTAATGCGCGTGAACACCATGCGTCACCGAACGATCGCCAGCGATATCGACGTACGCAGTGATGTCTGAAGCGGTTCCAGATGGCAGATCACCAATTTGGTCGTAAGTAACGACACGGTGATAGCAGTCAAGCGAGCGAACAAAATCAGCATTTTTCGCCGATGTCAAACCAATAACGGTGACTCCAGTTCGTCGAGCCAACAAATACGCTGCACCAATAGCGGTCTTACTTGAAGCACTTGAAATCACAACTGTTGTAATGCTTGAAGCACCTTCTTCTAGAACATTTTGTCCGAGGAAGTCGTCAATCATGAACGAGGTCATGAAAAGTGGCCATAACACCATCTGCTGAGCTTCACGGTCGGCGCGATACGTGGGGTCGTGGTCGGTGAACATGTAACGGTTGTATGTAGCGGCCATCGCCGAGCGATGTTCTGATGTATCCACAAAGCCGCGCTCGTCAACACGACCTGGTTTCACGATGAGATCGGTGCTCATGGGCAGATAACCATAAATACGACGACCCACTTCGACAGATGGCATACGCGAATCAATGACTTCGGCGAAACCCCACACCGGAATACGACCCCACAAGATTGCCGCGTCTTGCGCTGACGGAAAGAAATCCCAGTAACGCATGCCATCACCGAATACGCCATAAGTGATGTTGTTTGAGGTCAATGCGAAGTGTTCAACAGAGACGCGCACTTCACCATCAACTAATGGTCGGTCGGGCTCAGTAAAAAATCGCGTCGTCGATAATTGCTTGCGATCAATATCAAGAGTTGTGACAGTCATGCTGCCATTATTGCACAGCGTGTTTGACGCGATACAGGCGGGCGATGTCTTACGGACGTCGTTCGCGAGCAGCTGGCATCCAATTCGGCCCGGCAGTGTCGTCGATACGTTTCATCAATCGCTCACCGATTGGTTCGACCATATTCAAGAACCGTTCAGTGTTGTCAAAACCAAATGACTGCCACGCTCGTTGTGTCAATTCATTAGTGCGTTCTTCAATCAGTTCACGCAAGGCCAGACCGGCAGTTGACACCACGCCGTCTTCGGCTAAACCACGCGATTCAAGATCGGCGAATGCTTGGGTGATTGCTTCAGCGTCGGCTCCCCTGCTTTGTGCAATCCATCCGCCGTAATTCAGGTGGGCGTCATGCAATATGCCCGCTTGCACTCGTGAAATATCTTCAGACGTCAAAATTGCAAAGTGAGTGTCGCCGCGCCATTCACGAATGCAGTTGACCGCCAACCATGCCGAAACCAAACCATCATCTACTCGAGGCGCTTGACGATGGGCAGCAAAACAAACGCGTCCAGATTCGGGCAACGAGTCGGCCACTCGCCAGAGTTCGTCGCCCATGCTTTCTAAACTGTCACAAATTTCTGGAACATACTGTCGCAAACCTTCGCCTACTGCCCGATTGCGTGCAGCGTAAATGTCTTGCCATACCGCATACTGTTCAGCGAGGGTGACTGCGAACTCAATGAACTTCGGGTGGATCGAATAGAACGCTGCCGACACTGCCTGGTGACCCGCTGGCAACAAAGGCGCGGCACGACTGGCGACGTAGTACCCAGTGCCGTTGGGAATACCTAACTGCGTGTACAACTCAATTGCTCGCGGATCCCAATAGATCCAACCGATTAACCGATGCGAGGCGAACGAACTGCGTCGAGTGAGTTCTAACCAGTCGTGTGCCATACCTTCAGCATGGCACACGACTGATCACAGAACTCACTTACTACTTCAGGCTGTCGTGACCTTGCGCTTCTTCATACGCGCAACGCCCTTTTGGCTGGCGAGCGCCACTGCAATGATCAATGTCGTTCCTTGGAACAATGGGTTCACCCAGTACGAGTCGGTACCGACGACTAGTTGCAGTCCCTTGATACCGAAGGCCAAGGCAAACAGTGCGATGAATGTTCCGAGAACATTGGGTCGACCCTTCAACTGCGAAGCACCAAAGAACACTGCGGCAATTGCCGGGAACAAGTAGTTCGGACCAGTCGCCGAGGTGAACATACCGACCTTGGCACTAAAGACAACACCAGCGACACCAGCCAAGAATGACGAAGCGATCAACGAACCCCACACCATGCGATCGGTCTTGACGCCCGCTAAGCGAGCCGCCTCGGGGTTACCACCAGTTGCATAAATAAAGCGCCCAACGGGGGTGTGCTCCATGATGTACCAAATAACGACACCAGCGACGAATAAGTAAAAGAAGACGACCGGAATTCCGAGGTACTGGTTGCGGCCAAACTTCTCAAATGTCGGCGAGAAGGTATCGGTGATCTGACGGTTGAACGAAAGTTTCAACACGATGGCCGTAATGAACTGACCGATACCGAGCGTCGCAATAAATGAGTTCACTTTAAGTTTGACCACGACGAAACCAGAAAGAACGCCAACCAAAGTACAGACGACTAACGCAATAATCGCCGCAAGCCCGACGGGCATATTGAATGCTCGACTCCTTTCGTCAGACAAGAAGCACATCGTGGCAACAGACAACGACATCACGGCTCCGATTGAGAGGTCGAATGTCGAAGCACAAAATGGAACCAAGAAAGCAAGCGCCAAAATACCAACGCTCACGTTCTCACCCATAATGAGCTTGGCGCTTTGCCAACTGAGGAACGTGTCGGTTTTCCAAATACCGAAGATGATCATGAACGCCGCCCACAAATAGAGCGCGCTGAAACGATCGAGACCAAGACGAGTCAATAAAGACTTCTTTGGCGCCTGCATCACTGCTGTTTCATTAGTTGACATGTGTCTTCCCTTTCACTGCGAAATATAAGAATTAAAAAAAACGGTTGAAATTACTTGTGAGCCAAACTCGAACCGGCCAACAACACTTGGTCGATTTTTTCAATCATTGAACCTTCACCACGAGTAATGGTTTCAATGATTTGGCCGCGATACATCACGATCACACGATCACATAAGCGAGCAAGTTCTCCGGAGTCGGTTGAAGCAACGACTACTGCCGAACCTGTTGCCGCCGCCGAATCGACGAACGTGTGAATTTCTTCTTTTGCTCCGATGTCAACACCTTGTGTCGGCTCGTCAAGGAGCAAAACTTTCGGATCAAGACGGAAACTACGTGACATCATCACCTTTTGCTGATTGCCGCCCGACAGTGTGGAAATCGGTGCTTCGCTACCGGTCGTCACAACTGACAAACGACCAATCCAGTCACTCACTTCGGCTTTTTCTTTCTTGTGGTTTAAGCGTGACCCCTTGGCATTGCGCTTCACATTGGCCAACGTCACATTTGAACGCACACTCATCATTGCGATGATGCCGTTTCGCAAACGATCGGCGGGTACAAATGCGAGACCTGCTGCAATGGCAGCGTTTGGGCTACCCGCCGGAATCGCGGCACCATCGATGTACACATCACCGATTCGGTCCATTGCACCTGACAACAACGGGATCAACGTGTCACGGCCAGAGCCAGTCAGTCCCGACACTCCAAGAACTTCTCCTGGACGGACTTCGATCGAGACGTTGTCCATTCCTGGACCAATCAAGTTCTTGACCGACAACCGTGGAGCCAACGACTGGTCAATTGAACGATTGATCGATGCGGCCGTGACCTTGTGTCCAACAATGAGTTCGATGAGTGATGACATCTCAAGTTCTTTTGTCGCAACCGTCGCGACAACCTTTGCGTCGCGCAAGACGGTCACTCGATCGGCAATTTCAAAAACTTCTTCGAGGTGGTGCGATACGAAAACCACAGCGATTCCGCGAGCCTTCAAACGACGCACCGCGTCAAAGAGACGATCAACGTCGGCGCCAGGCAAGTTGGCCGTGGGTTCATCCAAGATCAAGATCGAAATATTCCGATCGGACTCTTGCAATGCTCGAGCAATCGCGACTCCGGTTCTAGCGGCTCCGCCAAGAAATGCGACCGGGACGCGTACGTCAATATCGAAACCCAAATCGAGCAAAGCTTGCTTGGCCCTCTTGGTCTCTTGCTTCCAGTTGATCCTCTTGCCAAAGCCCGTCCGGTAGCCGAAACCTAGGGCCAAGTTTTCGACCGTGCTGACGGCCTCCACCAGACCGAGGTCTTGGTGCACAAAGCGAATTCCGGCGGCATGAGCAGCCTCAACACTGCCGATGTCAAAAACTTCATCGTTCATGGTCACGTTGTGACCCGGATCGGGCTGGTGGAATCCGGCAAGAACCTTGATCAGGGTTGATTTACCCGAGCCGTTCTGTCCCACCAAAGCATGGACTTCACCTTCTTCGACATCAAAAGTGGCATCTTGCAGGGCAACTTGCCCCGGAAAAGTCTTAGATAGCGACCAGATATGCAGAATTTTTGCCACGGTGTAAACAGTTCCCCTCAACGTGTCGTGCGCAGGCACACGACATTTCAACACACTTTCCCCACCAAGAACGACCTAGAACGCCCATCCCAAGGACCGTTTGAATCGCTGATTTTGGATTAATTTACTATATGATCAATTCGCTCCGTTCAGCAAACCTTCGTGAACAGTTGTCCGAGCAAACACAATGGGGATCACCCAAACAACAATTAAGGGGAAAACAATGCGTAAAGGAACCCGTAGGGTTACCGCAGCCATTTTCGCTTTGGGCCTCGTGGCCGCCGCCTGTGGTGGCGACGACAGCACGAGCTCAGAAGAAACTGCTGCACCAACAGAAACAGAAGCACCGGCAACATCAGATGCACCTGCAACATCAGATGCACCTGCTGGTGGCGACGAAGTCGCTGCTGCTCAGGCCATCGTTGACGAGAACATCGTCGTCCCAACCGACATCACGGTGACCGTAGCCCCTTCGGCTGCAGTTCCTACCGGAATCAAGGTTGCATGGTTGGCTTGTGAACTTCCAAGCTGCACCGAAGTCGGCGAAGACTGGCCCGCCATTGCTGAAGCACTTGGCTGGGAACTCAAGGTCATCAACGTCGAAAGCGCCACACCAGGTGCTGGCGTTCAAGAAGCCATCGATTGGGGCGCTAACTACATCTCAATCTCCGGTTCACCTGTAGCCGCATTCCAAGAGCAGTATGACGCAGCAACCGCTGCTGGCATCAAGTTCGCATTTGCTTACAACGGCGAATCACCGGCCGAAGGTATCTTGACCTCAATCAGCGGAAACGCCGCCGTTTATGACGCTGGCGCCAAGATTGCAAACTACATCATCGCCGACAGTGGCGCCGCTGCAAACGTCTTGATGGTCAACATCCAGATGTTCCCAGTGCTCGTCGCTGAAGAAGAAGGTATGCGCGACACGTTCGCCGCTGGTTGTGCAGCTTGCACATTCAACGTGCTTCCCGTCACCATCCCTGACATTGGTGTGAACATTCCAGGCTTGGTGGCTTCGTACCTCCAGGAAAACCCCGAGACCAACTACATTTCGTACGCATTCTCGGCTCTTCCCATCGGCGTGACCGCTGCTCTCGAGAGCGCTGGCCTACTCGGCCAGGTCACCCAGGTTGGCGTTGACTTCGACAAGACCGGTTTGACCGAAATTGTTGATGGAACCCACAAGGCATGGACCTCAAACCCGAAGGCTTACTCGGCTTGGCTCATGGCTCACGCCATGATCCTCGACGCAGTTGGTGACGAGTACACCGAGCGCGAAGCTGCCGAAGTTCTTCCGAACTTCATCTTGTCTGATGCCGCTCTTGCTCAAGAGATCATCGACAGCAGCGAACTCAGCAACTGGAAGGGACCTGAAGGCTACGGCGACAAGTTCCTCGCGTTGTGGGGCGTTGCCTGATCTAGGCAAGTACTAAAAGAAAAGGCGGGTGCGCAAGCACCCGCCTTTTTTTATACCCCAACATCAACTAGTGTCATTATCTATGTCAAATAAATTCATCTCAAAGAAGTCGCTTCTGATCCCCGTTTTGCTCGTGTTCCTCACCTCGTGTGGATCCGACGACAATTCGACGACTACCGAATCAACCGTGACCGAGCCCCCCTCAACCGAAGCCCCCTCAACCGAAATGGCCTCGACCGAAGCCCCGGAAACAAGCACCACCAACCCAGCCGCCGCCAACATGCACGGCAAGCGTTACTGCGAAATACTTCTGCTCGACCTCAAAGGCGACGGCATCTACGCCGAGGTGTTCAACACTTATCCCCTCAACGATTGTCCCGACGATCAATGGAAAGCCATTGACACTGCCGCTGTCGCCACCACCGAAGGTGTGGTCTTCGCATCTGCAAATGGTCCGCGCTACTGGGCCATGGACTCAGTCGTGAAGTCAGATATGGCTGATGTTTTCTCAAAGACTTTTGGCGAGGTCGAGATGAATCGCTACGCGAGCGTTTACGTCGGGACAAGCCCGGCTGACCTACTTCTCCCCTACAGCCCGCATGCTGTCAACCGCAAAGCTGCATTTACATTCAATGCCGGCACCACGGTCTACATGTTGCACGACGCCGAAGGAAAGACCTACGTGATGCAAAGCTGGAGTCAACAGGTTGACCCGGCACTCGCTGAAGATGACTTGTTGACTCTTGCCGAGCGTTTACAACTTCCCGAAGGCTGGACCTACGACTACAAAACGCTGACCGAAGATTTTGTCGTTGAAACTCGAGCCGAAGATGCTCAAGTACTAGGTGACGATCTTCGCAACAGTTACTCGCTCGTCGCCGTTGCTCCCTGAGATATCAGGTCGGCGTTGTGGGGCCGAGGCCTTCCATCTGCCGAAGGATCGCAATGCGTTGAGCAATTGGCGGATGCGTATCTAACAAGCCAGACAGCATTCCTCGTTGAACAGCGCGCGCTGGCTTCGGATGATCAATCCACAAATGCGCCGTTGCAGTTGAAACGAGAGCAGGCGATGTTGTGTCGGCCTCTAGTTTTTCGAGCGCCGACCGCAAGCCAGATGGATCGCGCGTGTACTGCACCGCTGAAGCGTCAGCAAGTGTCTCGCGCTGACGCGACAGTGCTGCACGAAGAATCAACGCAGCTGGCAAAGCAAAGATGTACAGCACAAAACTCACCAATAAAGCAATAAGCGCTATGCCGGCTCGAGCTCCAGCCTCTTTTGAATTTCCGCGACGTCCAGTTGCCATGACTACTAAGGCAATACGCATTGCAATATCAGCAAGAACTGCAATTGCCCCAACCGTCAAAACCGCGAGTGTCGTTACCGAAATATCACGATTCTTTATATGGCCGATTTCATGAGCCACCACCCCGGTGAGTTCGGCGCGATTCATTGTCTCCAGCAACCCACGAGTTACGGTGACTGCCGCGTGCTCAGGATTACGACCAGTTGCAAATGCATTAGGTGACGGATCATCAACGACATAAGTCTTCGGAACCGGAACACCAGCCGCAGTTGCCATTTCTTCGACCACATTGCGTAAACGCTGATACTCGGGCCCATCAGCAAGTTTCGCTCCGGCCAATGACAGTGCCGCTTTTCCCGACACCATGTACGCGATCCACAAGTAGGCGACGACAATGACCGCGGTAATCGCCAAGATTTGATAGTTCATGATGAACGATGAATCGCAGGTTTCGTACCCATATGAGTCGTAGGTGCAATTGGTGTTGCCGATGTATCCGATGAATGCGACAACATTGGCAGCAAACCACAACAGAAGGAACGAGGCGCCTAAGAGCCAGATCGATTTACGTCGGGCTTTGTCTTGCAGCCCGAAAAACGTTGGCCGAGGAGAACTCATGATTCAACCCCGATCTGGTCTGGCGAAACTGAGGAAAACTGCCATTCGAGCCGACCAGAACGAATGGTTATTTGTGGAGCTGAGGGGAATTGAACCCCTGACCTCTTGCATGCCATGCAAGCGCTCTGCCAACTGAGCTACAGCCCCATACGGGACATCAGCACGATACCAACCAGCACCGCCCTGCCAAAACCTCACCGAGATACTTCCCCTGTCGGCGACAAATGTCCGAAATGGACTATGCCCGCCAATCAATACGCGGTACGTCTTTGTACAAACGCTCAATCTCGTAGAACTCACGGGTTTCATCAAGGAACACGTGCACGATCACGTCGCCGTAATCGAGCAAGACCCATGACTGTTCACGGTGCCCTTCGGTTCGGCCCGGCGAACGACCACATACTTCTCGAATACGATCTTCAATTTCACCAGCGACAGCACGCACGAGTCGAGGGTTTGATGCCCCGGTCACAACGAACAATTCAGTGATTGTCAGCACATTGCCGACCGCCAACACAATTGTGTTTGTTGCTTGCTTGTCATCAGCGGCACGAGCGGCAACAAATGCCAGTTCGAGAGTGTCGGGTTTAGCCAACGGTTCATTGTTCGCATCTTTGGACTTTGATTCATCGGCCATTACGGTGTCGTTTCTGTTGTGAGAGCATCGGCTGCGTTCGCAGCTAAATCTTCCGGATTGATATTTGGATCCGGCTTTGCTCCGGTCGCTAAGAAGTTGACGAATGAATCACCAAGAATGACTTGGACATCGATTCCTTCGACACGTTCTGTTGCTTTTTCAAAAACAATTTCACCGAACATCGTTGTCAACGGTTCGGCCATCGCACGATCCATTTCGTCGGCGTATTTAATGACGGTAATCGGTGGCGGCGTCGATGAAACTTGACGTACCAAAATCACATTTGTTCCCATATACAGCATGCGGAAAGTGGCTTCTTTAGTCACTTCTATATCTGCGTAGGGGCTATCAATCTGCACACTTAACGTTGGAAGCACTGCAACCATTGCGCTTGGCGCAACACTGGCCATCACCATGACGACTTCTCCGGCGTTGTATCCGTAAACATCAATGTCTTGCGGATTGGACTCGGTGTCATAAACGCGCTCAGAGGCAAACTGCCAAACTTTCATTGGTCCAGCGAACAAAGCCGACATAAACGCTGGCATGTCAAGCGGTGTCTGCGCACCGACATCAGGAATGACTACGGCCGGAACTGCGCCAATTGCCCCACTACCCACCGAAGCCACAATGGCATCCCAGGTCGCTTTCACATTGGGAATTCGCGTCGACTCAATTTGCGAAACATCTCGTGCCGCCAACACCTGCGCCGCTTGCAGTGGAGAAAACTCGTTAGCACCTGCTGATGCAACGGTTCGCGTTGCATCAGTTTCGGTATCGGTGACATCAACCTCGTAAGTGGGCGTTGTTGTCCCGACCCGCGCAATCAGTTCTGCTGTTGCGTCGACTCCGTTGACAGCAATCAAATCAATCTGACTATTGGTCGCACTTTCAACTGCAGTTTTCAATGCGTCGACTCCATCAGATCCGTACACATCGGCCAAACGTTTCGGCTGCCCAGCAGGTTGGCCTGGCACCATCAGACCAACGGGCATGATCATGACCGTCCCGCCCGCCCCATCTGGCGTGAGAGCAACAATGCTGATTGACGACAAAAAGTTGAGCTCGTCCGTCACTGCCAAGATTGCAGTTGGGGTTGTAGGTAATTCGCGAGATGGCAACGCCACGATCTCTTGTGCGGCCTTCGAGTCACGGATCGCTCGCCACGCAACGACAACCGACACGGGCAAGAGAACCAACACGGTTATTCCTGCGCCAAAGGCAACCCAGGTCTGATGCCGGCGCCGTTGTTTCAACGTGCTCATGCTTGGGCTCCGATCGGCGACGAGTACAACGAACGCTCTTGAATCACATCAAGAACTTGTTGAGTAATCAAGTAGTCAAGCGGACGTCCATCGGTAAAGCGCGATCGGAGGTCGGTGCTTGAGATATCAAGGTGAGGCACTTCGACGCGAATCCAATTGACCGCCACAGATAGTTCGACCGGCGATCCTGGCCGATCGACCACGACCAGTTGTGTTAACTCGGTGAGTTCTTGAAAACGCTCCCATGTCGGTAGACCCGCCGCCGCGTCATCGCCGACAATGGTGAAAAACGACGCATCGGCATGTACGTCGCGCAATCTCCGCAAGGTTTCAACGGTGTAGCTCGGTCCACCCATCTGGATCTCGGTATCGCCGGCCACTAATCCGGGAACACCAGCAACCGCCGCGGCAACCATCGCCAGACGGTCCTGTGCAGGGGTGATCACTCGCGACCCTTCTTTTTGCCACGGCACGTTTGCCACCATCAAAATGACCTGATCGAGATGAAGGGCGTGCATCACATTGACCGCTGTGACCAGGTGACCCACGTGAGGCGGGTCAAAAGTGCCGCCAAAGAGACCAATTCGGGGCCCAGATGCATTCTGTTCCATGAAAGCGGCAGACGAATTGGTCACCGGGGCAGTCTAGGGGCGCACATCTCGGGCAGTCTAGGAACGCACATTTCGGGGTCACAGCAGCGTTTGATTGATATGAAATCCCTGCCCAGAGCCGAATTTGACACTTTCTTGACAATTCAGAAAGTTTTGCTCAAGTCCCGACTTATACCTGCCGAAAGTTAAAAGCGTCACGAAGTAACGCACAAAGTAATTCCAATACGACACAACCCTCCAGATTTGATAGCCTAATGATCCCTTCTTGGGACCATGACATAAGAAATACCCCCAGCAATACCTCCAGCCATCGATGACTCAGAGTTTTGACTCCACGGTTATTGATGGTGAGTCCCAGAAACAATTTGTAGTTAATCCCCCCAACCAGTTTCAGTTCTGTCTATGTTGCGCCCCTCGATCAGGTCACCGATCGATATGCCCAACGGCACATAGAAAGCTGAAACATTTACCCCACACGAACAGTTGAGAACAAGAGCATGAACGACTCCATCGGTATCTATCTAAACGACATCGGCAAGGTTCCATTGTTGACCGCCGAAGACGAACGCGTTTTGTCACGCGCCATCGAAAAGGGTCGCGAGGCCGCAACCAAGTCAGCTGCCGGAGACAAGACAGTCGCCGTCAAGCGCGATATTCGTGAAGCCGCCAAAGCCAAGGATCGCTTTATTCGTGCCAACCTTCGTTTGGTTGTATCGATCGCTCGTCGCTACCCACTTCCCCAGGGCATGGATCTACTTGACCTCATTCAAGAAGGAAACCTTGGTCTCGAGCACGCCGTTGACAAGTTCGACTGGCGCCGTGGCTTCAAGTTCTCGACATACGCAACGTTCTGGATTCGTCAGGCCATCGGTCGTGCACTTGACCAGAAAGCCAGCCTCATTCGTATCCCCGGCGATCGTTCAGCAAGCTTGCGTGCAGCATTGCGTCAGGCCAGCGGCGACGGCGAAACTCTTGACTTGTCAAATGCCGAGTTGCATCGCCTCACCACCCCGGTCTCGCTCGACAAGACCATTGGCGACGACGGCGACGCAACCCTTGGTGACTTGATGGCCAATGGTGACCCCACTCCCGAAGACCACATCATCGCTCAGGGCGAAACTGATCAACTCAACAAGTTGCTCGACACCCTTGACGCTCGTGCTCGTTACGCCGTTGAAGCCCGCTTTGGACTCATCGATGGCGAGCGCAAGAGCTTCCGTGAAGTCGGCGAAAAGCTGGGCGTCACCGCCGAAGCCGCTCGTCGTTTGGTGTCACGAGCAGTGACTGGCCTCAAAGAAGAAGCCGAAGACATCTTCGCCTACTGACGTTTAAACGCCCATAGTTCTGCGGGGCTCGACCCCAGTGAAAACGACCCGATGGCTTTGGCCTTCGGGTCGTTAGGCTTTTTTCATGGCCAATACTTGGACCCCTTCATCGTGGCAGTCATTTCCTGCCGTACAGCAGCCAAAGTGGCCCGACCAGAGCGCCGTTGATCGCTCGCTCAAGCAGATCGCTTCCTATCCCCCATTGGTGTTCGCCGGCGAAGCCCGTGCCCTACAAAATTCTTTAGCCCAAGTGTGCGCCGGCAATGCCTTCTTATTGCAGGCCGGCGACTGCGCCGAAAGTTTTGATGAGTTCTCGGCCAACAACATTCGCGAAAAACTGCGCGTCATTTTACAGATGGCTGTTGTGCTCACCTACAGCCTCGGCGTGCCCACGATCAAGGTCGGTCGTATCGCTGGTCAGTTCGCCAAGCCTCGAAGCGCCGACATGGAAAAGATTGGCGATCTCGAGATTCCTTCATTCCGTGGACACATCGTCAACGATCCTGCACCAACAGCAGAAGCACGCATCCCCGACCCTGATCGCCTCGTGCAGGCATATCACCAGTCGGCAGCAACGCTGAACTTGTTGCGCGCCTTCGTCAAGGGCGGCTTTGCCGACTTGTCACGTGTGCACGCATGGACTCAAGAGTTCGTTGGCTCAAGCCCCGAAGGTCAGCGCTACGAACAAGTTGCAACTGACATTGAACGTGCATTGCGATTCATGCATGCCTGCGGTGTCGACACCGAAAACACTGCGGCGCTTCACGAGGCCGATGTGTACACAAGTCACGAAGCACTTCTGCTTGGCTACGAAGAAGCACTCACGCGTCAAGACTCGTTAACTGGTGCTTGGTACGACTGCTCAGCACACATGTTGTGGATCGGCGAACGCACCCGTCAACTCGATGGCGCTCACATCGAATTCTTGCGAGGTGTCGGCAATCCGCTCGGCTGCAAGATCGGCCCGTCAACCACCGTTGATTTCATTCTTGAACTATGTCAAAAGCTCAACCCCGCACAGATTCCTGGTCGCTTGACCTTGATTAGTCGCATGGGTGCCGACAAGGTTGAAGATTCGCTTCGTCCGTTGCTTCGTGCGGTGCGCGAAAGTGGCCATCCGGTGGTGTGGGCCTGCGACCCCATGCATGGCAACACTTTCACGTCAGTCGGTGGTCGCAAGACGCGTCACTTCGATGAAATCATTCGCGAAATCACTGGCTTCGTTGCAGCCCACCGTGCCGAAGGCACCTGGCCTGGCGGCATCCATGTTGAACTCACTGGCGACAATGTCACTGAGTGCCTCGGTGGCGCCGACGATCTCACCGATGCCGATCTTGATGTTCGTTATCAAACCGTTTGTGACCCGCGTTTGAATGCCCGCCAAGGTCTCGACTTAGCGTTCGGCGTCGCCGAACTCATCCGTTCCGCCGGCTTTGCCTGATTCATCACTCAGTTCGATTCTCGCAACCATTGACGAGTGGCCCGTTCCGCATGCGGCAGCAGCTGTTGTCCAACGCGGATCAGTGATTGCAGTACACGGCGAAACCGATCGCACGTTTCGTTTGGCGTCGATTTCAAAAGTCATCACCGCTTGGACCTGCCTCATAGCCGTCGAAGAAGGTTCGGTCTCTTTAGATGACGCGGTTGGTCCCCCAGAATCGACTCTTCGTCATTGCCTTGCTCATGCTGCCGGTTACGGATTCGATACCGCCAACCCCATCATGGGTGTTGGTAAGAGACGGATCTATTCAAATACCGGAATCGAGACTGCTGCCAATCACATCGCCGAACGCACTGGCATGATGTTCAGCGAATACATGCGCGAAGCAATTTTTGCTCCCCTTGGAATGGATGACTCGTCATTGAAGGCATCCCCCGCTTATGCAGTCTTCAGCACTGTTGATGACATGGCTTTGTTCATGCAAGAACTCATACAACCAACATTGATCAGTGACGCCACAGCAAAAGATGCGGTCACCATTCAATATCCAGAACTTGGTGGCGTCATTCCTGGTCTTGGTTCGTACAAACCAAATCCGTGGGGACTCGGTATTGAGATTCGTGATGGCAAGCAACCGCATTGGACAGGTTCACTCAATTCACCACAAGCGTTTGGTCATTTTGGTGGATCCGGAACCATGATGTGGATTGATCCGACGATCGATACCGGACTGATTGCTTTAACAGATCTCAACTTTGATAAATGGTCAGCCGAAGCTCTTGTTGCATGGCCTAGCCTGAGTGATGCAGTCATTCGTTCGTTAACGAACAATGCCTAATTCTTCACTCACGCCTAGCAGATTCATGTATGACCAATATTCGCCGAACTGAACGAGTCTTACTTGGCGCCGTATTTGCAATGGAGGCTGGCGGAAGTGTCATCTTTGCCCTGATGGGTAACTTACAAGATGAATTTCAATTCTCTGACGCTGGCCTTGGGTTTATCGCAGCTGCAGGATTCATGGCTTCATTCGTGATGCAGATTCTGATTGCTCCTTATGCCGATCGCGGTCATGCCAAACGTTTGTTAATTATTGGAACAACTCTTGCTGTCGTTGGCAACGCACTCTTCGCTAGTGGATCTTCATTAATCATCTTCGTTTTAGCGCGATTAATCTCTGGCGCAGCGAGCGGATTGTTCTTACCCCCAGCGCGTGCCTTGATGGCGTCACTTGATGAAGAAGGTGTTTCCGAACGCCTTGGAGCAATGGGTGGGGCAGCTCTCGCTGGTTTTGTTACCGGGCCAGTCATCGGTGGTTTCTTAGTTGGACCGCTGGGTCTGCGTTGGCCATTCGTCATCTTTTCGATTGCGGCGTTGATTTCACTCTTCATTGTGAGCACACAACACTTGCCAACACTTCCCTACTCCAAAGATCGTCAACGCCTTACGTTTGGACTCTTAAAGCAGCGTTCGGTTCTTGTGCCAATTCTCATGCTGTCTTCAATTGCATTGCCGGTTGGCATGTACGACGCATTATGGGATCGTTTTCTCACCGACATTGGTGCATCCGACATCGTGGTCGGACTCAGCCTTGCGGCTTATGCACTTCCGTTTGTCGTTCTGTCACGATTCGGCGGTCGACTCGCCGACCGCCGCGGCAAAGTCAAGGTGTCGTTCATCTCAATGTTGTTCGTCGCCCCACTCACCGCGCTGTACGGATGGTTCACCGTTCCGCTTATTCCCATTCTGCTCGGCATGATCGAATCGTGCGCACAAGCCGCTGGGGCACCAGCAGGTCAAGGCCTACTGGCCGAGGGGGCACCTGAGGGTCGCGCTAGTGCTGCTCAGGGTCTCGCTGGCGCGTGCAATCAACTGTTGGCTGCAGTTGTCGCAATCTTGGCAACCTGGGGCTACGGACAAGTCTCAGCACCGACTTTGTTCACAATCGCTGGAGCATGCGTACTACTGATGGGCTCAGTTGCCCAAGTGCTTGCACGCAAACTTCCCCAAGGGCGACCCGCATAAAACAAATGCCGGCGAGCACCAGAATTGGCACTCACCGGCATCAGAACGACAACCGAGTTGTTGTTTTTAGTTCAGCTCATGCGCTCGATGATCATCGACAAGCCCTGGCCGCCACCGACACACATGGTCTCCATGCCGACGTTCTTGTTGCTGGCCTGCAAGCCGTGAATCAATGTGGTCATGATGCGAGCACCAGTCATACCAAATGGGTGACCGAGTGCGATTGCTCCACCATTGACGTTCAACTTGTCCATCGAAATACCGAGGTGCTTCGCCGAAGGCAAAACCTGTGCGGCGAATGCTTCGTTGATTTCAACCAAGTCGATGTCATTGATGCTCATGCCAGCACGCTTCATCGCCTGACGGCAAGCTTCGACGGGTCCGAGTCCCATGATTTCGGGGTTCAACGATGACACACCGCTCGACACGAAACGTGCGAGTGGGGTGAGTCCCAGAGCCTTGGCCTTGGTGTCGCTCATCACCATGACAGCAGCCGCGCCATCGTTCAACGGGCAAGCGTTACCAGCGGTGACTTGACCATCGGGGCGGAATGCAGGCTTCAAACCAGCAAGACCTTCAAGCGTTGTTCCTTCGCGCGGGCAATCGTCTTTGCTGACAACAGTTCCGTCTTCAAGAGTCAACGGCGAGATTTCAGCATCAAAGAAACCATTCGACACGTTGGCACTTGCGAGGTCTTGGCTGCGCTTGGCAAACCAGTCCATGTCTTCACGGCTCACGCCTTCGACTTCGCGAACATTTTCGGCAGTCTGACCCATCGCCATGTAGGCATCGGCCAAGCCATCTTGCGGAGTCCATACTGGCTGACCACCAAGGGCGCGCAGTTTTGTGCGCTCGCCTGGACCTTTGAACACTGGGTTCGGAGCAGTGTCGGCCGCGCCGAACTGGTAACGACTCACCGCTTCAACACCAGCAGCGATAAAGCAATCGCCTTCGCCGGCCTTGATGGCATGTGCAGCCATACGAATGGTCTGCAACGACGACGAGCAGTAACGGTTCACGACAACGCCAGGCGCTTCGGGAATTCCGGCCAACAACGCAACCATGCGTCCCAAGTTGAAACCAGCTTCACCTGCGGGCTGACCCACACCAATGATGAGGTCTTCGATGTCAGAACCCTTGACCGATGGAACTTTGGCCATCAAAGCACGAACGATCTGGGCGGCCATTTCATCGGTGCGCAATGACACCAAAGAACCTTTATTGGCTCGTCCGATCGGACTACGGGCTGTGGCAACAATGACTGCTTCGGGCATGGGATTCCCCCTCGTTAAGGCACGTAAAGTGCGGACTCGTTAAGCGTAGCGAAAGTTACCGACGGGTCACATATCCGTCGCATAGGGAAACCCCCAGAAATTGATGGCCAACTGACTTTTGTTGGGCCCCACCCCTAGCGAGCGACTTCATTGAACGACGTCAACGCCGCCCCATGAGCCGACACCGAGAGTCGAGTGATTGAAGCCGTGACAAGTTGAGTCCTCCAGCCGACCGAGACATCCACACCCAAGGCCCAGGCAACGGCCGACTTGATGGGAGACACATGCGACACGACGACTGCGGTTCGACCATCAAGGCGATGTGCCAAATCATCGCACGCATGACTCACACGTTCCTGCACCTGATTCAACGACTCCCCATTTGGTGCTGCGAAATTGTTATCGCTTCGCCACGATCGCCAAACATCAGCGGGAACCTCGGCTTGACGCAAACCCTCGTACGCGCCGTAATCAAGTTCGATCCAACGTTCGTCGATCTCATAAGAATTTCCTACCCGTTCAACAATCGCTGTCGCTGTTTGCCGCGCACGCAGCAATGGACTGCAGATGAACAAGGTGTCGGGCAACAACTCCGGTTGCAAATAACGAGCCACCGCTTCGGCCTGAGCAAGCCCAACTTCATCTAACGGGTTATCGGTTCGGCCTTGCAAACGACCAGACGCATTGAACTCAGTGCGTCCATGTCGAACAATGATGATTGAACCGCTAGCCATGACTGAACCCGTTCATTCGGACAACGTGCCTGACTTTAAAAAGTTCTGACGACGTTGTGGTTCACCGAGCCGGAATTTCTTCCATGCAAAAGCACACATCAACAACCCCGCTATTTCAAAACCAATGTTCAGCATTCCTCGATCGACAACGGGAAGTCGATCACCCGAAAAAGAAAGTCCGGTGAAAGGCCACCAAAAAACTTGCGTGTTATTGAATGCACCATCGTAAATCAGGTGTAAAAACATGCCGATCGGAATTGCCAACAAGCGCTTACGAATTGGTCGTCGCCCAATCGTTGCCAACATGACTACCACCAGCATCGCCACGCTCGCAGTCACTGAGTGAAATCCGCGAGAGCCACCCCAAATTGCATCAATGAAATCGGGCAATAAAGCACCAATCACCAATGTTCGATGATCAAACGCTGGGTCGCGAAAAACAAACCACACCGACAAGACAGCCGTTCCGATGAACCAGAAAAACATTGTTATCGAACGAGTAGCCGATTGCAGTTAGGACACTCGGCAACTTGGTCGGCTGGCAAGCGCTTCATGATGTCGAGTTCAGATACCGAGATATCCATATGACAACCACCGCATACCCCGTGCTGGATGATCGCCACTGCGATCCCTTTATACGAAGAGCGCAAGCGGTCATAGGTTGTGATATCGGCATCAGCGATCGGCAGAACAACTTCGGCACGCCGGGCCAACAACACGGTCATCTCGTCACTTTTTGCCGCCGCAGCCTGCGTCAGAGCATGGGCAGTAGTCGCTTCAACTTCAATAGCTTGACTTTCGGTTTCTACCAATTTGCGCAAATCTTCATCAACAGCAGCACTTGATTCCAAGAGCAACAATCCGCGATCATCAAGTTCGTTGCGCTCAGCGGCAAGCGTTTGCATTTCGTGCTGCAAAGCTTCGGCCTCACGAGGAGCGATGATTGTTTTCATCTGACGCTCAAGCTTGGCTTGATGAACATCTATCTCGGCCGATTTCTTTTCAATCGTTGCAAGTTCGGCTTCCATAGTCGATTGCTCACGACGCAAGTTGTCCCGCGACGATCGCACATGGGCCAGATCAGATTGCGCCTGAGCGTGAAGAGTGCGCTCGGGCAACTTCTCAAGAGCGACCTTGGTCTGCTCGATTGCCGTATCTACCTTTTGCAGTTCGTACAGCGCCTTGACATCCATACTGATGACTGTATGCCCTCGGGCTAGCAACTTCCCACTGTGTACAGCGAGGGGTCAATAGTCGGTACTGGCCAAGTGGGATCAACCACTCCCCTAGGAACCGTCGTATTGAGGTCGGTGATAACCCCCGGCGCAGGCGGGACCAAGGTGGTCGAGGTCGTACTCGTCGTTGTACTTGTCGTCGTTGTTGGGACTGTCGTCGCGGTCGGGTCACCCGGCACCGTCACGGGCGGAGACGTCGTTGCGGTCGGAGGTGCAGTGACAGGCGTCAAGCAATCTGTCCCTGGCAAATACAAACGCATCGAACTGCGCGGGTTGGCCGGCGGTGTTGAGAAGAATGTTGCAGGTTGACCAACAAGCGCCGCATCCATCGCTGCCTTCCAAATACGCGACGGGAATGTGCCACCCACGACATTGTCAACGCCAACGGCAAGGAACTCGGGAATACCGACCATCGGCAAATACTTGTCAGGGTGGCCGACCCAAACCGCGGTCACGAGTTCGGGGGTATATCCCACCATCCACGAGTTGGTGTTGTTGTCTTGAGTTCCGGTCTTGGCAGCCGCGACCCGACCTTCGAGTGTGCTGCGGCGAGCAGTACCCGAAATCATGACTCCCGCCAAGATGTTCGTCGTTTTTGCCGCCGCTTCAGGAGTCAACACCGCAACACCATCATCTTGGTGTTGAAAAAGCACGGCTCCATCGGGGCCAGAAATGCTCTCGATGTAATACGGGTCCATGTGCAGTCCGTTATTCGCCAATGTCTGCGCCCCAGAAGCCATGTCAAGAGCACTCATCTCGTTGGCCCCGGTCGCAAATGATGCGTACGGACGTAACGGCTCGCGCTCGGCCGGATTGCGCTCGGGGTACAAGTACAAGTTCTTGGCCATGCGGTACGTCGTATCAACCACGCGATCGAGACCGACCATCTGAGACAGCCGACCAAATGCGCAGTTGATTGAGAACCACGTCATCTCGTCGACTGGTCCGAGTGGTCGACTGACACCTTGTTCGGCAACAAATGGATTTTCGGGATCATCAGGGTTTGGCAACGTGCACGGCAACGTTCCGTCGAGCAAATCGTCATTTTGAACACCTGCTTGAACCGCTGCAGCCAAGATGAACATCTTGATACTTGATCCAGTCTGACGAGGAGCGAGCGCCATATTCACTTCGTTGCGGCCAGCAACGAATGGTTTGCCACCAACCATGGCCCGCACTGCTCCAGTTTTGCTGTCAAGCGTCACGATTGCAGTCTCGATACCTGCAGTGTTTACTGGCAGTTGAGTATCCCGTGCATTCTCTGCTGCGACCTGGGCAACTGGATCAAGTGTTGTGTAGATACTTAAACCGCCACGGAAGAGCTTGTTGTACCGCTCTTGATATGTCTCACCGAGAAGATTGCTCTTGTTCAACAGATACGACTTCACTTCTTCACTGAAATGGGTTCGGGTAATTTTCTTTTCAGCGATGGTTTGTACCACCTCGGGGATTTGCCAACTTCCGACGCATTGAGCCGACACCACCGGATCATCCGACGGATCAAGACACGTCTTTATGGCTTCAGATTCAGATGCCTCCATCAGACCCACATCGACGACTGCGTCAAGAGCTTGACCAAAACGACGTTTGCTCTGTTGCGGACTTCTGATGGGGTCATAACTGCTCGGTGCCTGAATGAGGCCCGCTAAGAAGGTTCCTTCGATCAAATTCAGATCTTCAACCTTTTTGCCAAAATAGACCTCGGATGCGGCCTGGATTCCGTAGGTGTTATTCCCGAAATAAATCGTGTTGAGATAACGCTCCAGAATCTCGTCTTTCGTGCGTTCTTTTTCAAGACGAAGTGCGTAAACAATCTGCAAAAGTTTGTAGCGCCCATCACGTTCGAGACCGCCAAGAAATTCAACCTTGACTACTTGCTGCGTAATGGTTGATGCACCTTGGCGCGCTCCACCTTCAAAGTTGGACAAAGTCGCGCGAAAGAGACCACGCATGTTGACGCCATGGTGGTTATAAAACTCACGATCCTCAACAGCAAGTACCGCTTGAAGTACCGGCTGCGGAATTTGACTCAACAGAACGGGCTGACTGTTCTCGAGTTCGTAAGCGGCGATCTCATTGCCAGCACGGTCATATACGTACGTTCGTTTTGCAATTCCCTCCCACGCGGGAAGCGCAACCGGAGACTCTTCGTGAGCATTGGCGACTTGCCACAGGCGTGGAGCTACGCCAACGACTGCCGCTGTCAACACAAGTGCTCCCGCCACAACGACGATGCACAGCCGCATCCACCAGGTGATCATTCGCACAACACTTCTACGGTAGTTGGCAGTTCGGGCAGAGCAGCGTCACCCCCGAGGCACTACCGTTTCATCTATGTCTCAATCTCCCGCTCACCCCTTCCGATTTGGCGTCCAAGCCTCAAAAACCAACACTCGCGATTTATGGGTTGACCTCGCCCATCGTTGTGAAGACAAGGGCTACTCGTGCCTCACGATGCCTGATCACTTCGATGATCAACTAGCACCAGTTCCAGCGCTCATGACCGCCGCCAACGTCACAACCACCCTTCGCATTGGCGCCTTGGTCTGGGACAACGACTACAAGCACCCCGCAGTTCTTGCCAAAGAGCTAGCGACCATGGACGTGCTGTCCGATGGGCGGCTTGAACTCGGTATTGGCGCGGGCTGGATGATCAGCGACTACGAACAGATGGGCATCCCTTACGACGCGGCCAAAGTTCGCATTGATCGTTTCGTGGAAGGGCTCAAGGTCATTAAAGGCGCAATGGCCGAAGGTCCCTTTTCGTTTTCGGGCGATCACTACACAATCAGCAACTACAACGGAACTCCGAAGCCAGTTCAAGCACCGTGTCCACCGATCCTCATTGGCGGTGGCGGCAAGCGCGTGCTGTCGATTGCTGCTCGCGAAGCCGACATTGTTGGCATCAACGCCACCATGTCGGCGGGAGTTGTTGGCCTGCATACTTTCAGCACCATGACCGCCGAAGTTGTCGACGAGAAAGTTGCCATTGTCCGCGAGGCGGCGGGAGCACGTTTCAACGACATTGAACTCAACGTCCGCGCTTTCTTAGTGAACATTACCGACGATGCCAAGCAAGCAGCCTCAGGAATCGCGTCGATGCTCGGCGTCGAACAGCAAATGGTTGAAGAATCACCTTTTGCGCTCGTTGGTCCAACGAGCAAACTCATTGAAGATTTGCTCGAACGACGCGAACGCTGGGGTTTCTCGTACGTCATCGTCGGTGCCGACGATGTTGATTCATTTGCTCCAGTTGTTGCTGCCCTCAACGGCAAGTAAGACGGGAAAACTTTTGTGACCGAAGCCAAGTCAATAGCACTTTGTGGCGCCGGAATGATCTCTGGCGCTCACGCGATGGCGGCACATGTGCTTGGTAACCCGGTCGTTGCAGTTGCGTCACGAAGCCGAGAAAAGAGTGCCGAACGTGCCAACCAACTGAATGCAAAGTCGGTTGAGTATTCACAACTTCCAAGTGGAGCCGATGTCGTCATCGTCGCGACGCCACCAGCACAGCATTTTGACCACGCTGTTTATTCGCTGCAACGCGGAGCCGCGGTCATTATCGAAAAGCCCCTCGCCTACACATTGAACGAAGCCGATCGCCTCGTTTCGCACGCCGAACAAAACGACCAAAAGATTTTGTACGCCGAGAATTTGGCTTATGCCCCAATCGTTCACGCATTCATCAAGCGAGCGACCACCATTGGCACAGTCACCCACATGTCGCTACGTACCGTGCAGTCTTTGCCCCAGTGGGGCGGTTTCACGACTGCCGAATGGGGCGGTGGTGCACTTTTCGATCTTGGTGTGCACCCCCTGGCAATCGCTGTACTTGTTGGTCGCGCGATTGGCGCTGGTGAAGTCGTTGCTGTGTCGGCGCACCTTGACGGCGAAGTCACTGACACTCATGCCGACATCAGCCTCACATTTGCCAACGGACTTCAGGCCAGTGTTGTTTCATCATGGCAAGGTTCAGAAATTCCTGAGTGGAACTTTCAGGTTGCCTCAGATCAAGGTGTGGTTCGCGCCGAATTGATGCCGAACCTCAATCTTGAACACAACGGAGAAGAGGTCGCACTACCTACGGCTACCGCTCCAATCCCTTTCATTGAACAATTTGGTTATGTCGGCCAACTGCAGGCATTTGCTGAAGATCTCAATATTCGCTCAACACCATTCATGGACGTTGCATTCGGTCGCTGGATCATGGAAATCGTCTGCGCCGGATACGTATCGGCACGACAGAACTCACAAGAAATCGCAGTGCCAAGTGGATGTGATCGTTTCGTCAGTCCCTTACAACTTTGGAAAGGCCCGTAGTTAGGCAATGTTTCCCCGATCAGATATTTCACGTCGACTTTTTCTGGCACTCGGCGCTTCATCCTTTGTTGCAGCCTGCTCAAAAACTACGGGTGATGGACAACCAACCGCAAGCTCTGAAATGTCTAGTTCTCAAGCGCCTTCTCCCCAGTCAACATCTCCAGGCGATGTCGAACTGCCGACAAGCACTTCATCTGCTCCGCCCATTCCGTATTCGCAGCCAGGCTGGTTGGCGATTGAAAATGCCCAAGCCGGCACCGACAATTGGCGTATCAACTTAGATATCGCACCCACGGAGCGATTGAACATGAACGGCTTTATTGAAGGGTATGCCGACACCACTAGCGCTCAGTCGGGGCAGGTCGTCAACGTCTACGTCAACACCGGGTCGCCACAGTGGCATCTTGAGGCATACCGCATGGGTTATTACGGTGGACTCAATGCTCGTCTGATATGGACTTCCGAAACTTTTGAGCAAGCATGGCAATTTGTTGAACCATCATTCGACCGTGAAACGCGCATGCATGCCGCTCAGTGGTCACCCTCAACCTCAATCACGATTGACGACAGTTGGCCACCAGGTTCATATCTCCTGAAACTGAATTCATCAGAGGGTGGGGCGCACTACATACCTTTAACAGTTCGCCGTGATGACTGCGCAGCATCACTCGTTGTCGTCTCGGCTGTCACCACCTGGCAGGCATATAACCCTTGGGGTGGACGCAGCCTGTACGAAAACTTTGGACCAGGGAGCCGCTTTGATCGATCGACGGTGGTCTCATTTGATCGACCATACGCGTCGGCGTATCACTGGGGCTCAGCAGATTTCTTAACCCACGAATTACCTCTCATCAGTTTGATTGAAGAGTTGGGCATTGACACTGCGTACGTCACTGATATCGATCTTCACACGAGTGCACTTGATGGTGACGGCACGCTCAATCCCGTGTTGACAAATCGCACTGCACTTCTGACGACGGGTCACGACGAGTACTACTCAACACCAATGCGTGCGTCGCTTGAAAGAGCACGCGATGCCGGGATCAATCTTGCATTCTTTGGAGCGAATGCGGTGTATCGCCACATTCGCCTTGAGCCCAACAGCGAAAGCATGCCTTATCGACAACTGGTCAACTACCGCACCGCCGATTCCGATCCGATGACTGCACAGGATCCTTTGCAATCGACAGTGCAATGGCGAAACGCCCCACTCAACCAACCCGAATCAGCTCTCATCGGCGTTCAGTACTTTGCTGCTGGCATCACGGCTTCAATGAAACTCGTCAATACTGACAACTGGGTTTTCAAGGATGTTGACCTCTCCAACGGCCGCACTATGAAAAAGCTTGTGGCGATTGAAGCCGATGGTCTTGGACCGTCAAGCAGCGAGCCATCAAATCTTGAGGTGCTCGCCAGTTCTCCGGTGATCTACAAGAACTCGCGATACAACCATGCGATGACTTATTACTCGACTGACAGTGGCGCGGGGGTCTTTGCGACAGGAACAATTGGCTGGATCAATGCTCTCGACATCGCTGAATGGGGCGACGAAAAAGTGTCAACGTTTGTTCGCGGAGTAACAACCAATGTTTTGCAAGCCTTCGCATCAGGTCCAGCCGGCACAAAGCACCCAAGTGTCGGCAACGCCAGTCGCTATCGAGCGTCGGTGCAACCCATCGACGACTGATCATTCTGAAAAAACAACGGGTGGGCGCTGAGGGACTCGAACCCCCGACCTCCTCGGTGTAAGCGAGGAGCTCTAACCAACTGAGCTAAGCGCCCGTCTAGAAGTGAAAATCCTACCGTCACCTGGGTCGTTCAAAACGAGAAATAGCGAGTATCCACGATGTACGCGTCTCGCGCTACTACGGTTTTTCTTGTGGCAACCCGCCCTGGTGACGCTGAAAGCGAACTCCTTCGACAATATCTAGATGACATCGGGACGTACCCGTTGCTCAACGCTGATGATGAACGTCGTCTGGCCGCCCTCATTTTGGCCTCACGTGTCGCCCAGGAACGCCTTGATTTTGACCCAGCACCCAAGGGACGCGAGCGCACCGAACTGATGCGAACCCTGCACGCTGGCGACGATGCCCGGGCTCAATTCATTCAATGCAACCTTCGTTTGGTGGTCAGTGTGGCCCGCCGTTACGAAGGTGCTGGTCTCGGACTCTTAGACCTGATTCAAGAAGGCAACCTTGGCTTGATGCGTGCCGTTGAAGGTTTTGACCACGAAAAGGGTTTCAAGTTCTCGACCTACGCGACCTGGTGGATTCGCCAGTCAATTGGTCGCGCTCTCGCCGATTCGTCGCGGACCATTCGTGTGCCATCCCATGTGCGTGAGGTCTATTCGCTCATTGACCAAAGCACCGAAAAGTTGGCAGCCGAACTTGATCGTCAGCCGACAGTCGAAGAAATCGCCGAACTGTCGGGCGTCAGCGCCGAGCGCGTCGCCCTCGTTCATCAGCACCGTCGCCCATTGGTCTCGTTGTCGACTCCCCTCGATATGGATGGCGACTCTGAACTTGGCGATCTGATTGCCGACGAAGGTGCGATCTCGCCATTTGAATCAGCGGCCGCTGCTCTCGAGAAGCGAGCCTTGATTCAACAATTGCGCCGCCTTGAAGAACGCGAAGAAGAGGTGTTGCGCGCCCGCTTTGGTATTGACGGCCATCCGATGACACTTTCGGAGATCGGCGAAAAACTTGGCATCACGCGTGAGCGAGTTCGCCAGATTGAATCTCGGGCCCTTGGCAAGTTGCGCCATCCAAGCGTGTCACGCGTCTGGCACGAAGGCCAACGCTCAGCCGATGCTGTCTGATCGACCGATCAAACAGTTCTATAACGGCAACTTGTGACGCGTCGCCAAAGCTTCGTTGAAGATTTCGTTCGAGGCCGCCACCGGAGTTCGTCGAGCAGAGTGATCAAGAACAATCAGTTCACGGCCTTGGGCATCTTCAACCCGCACACCGACCTCGCGACAGATCAGAAATGCTGCGGCGTAATCCCACACGCCATGCGCGCTCGGGCTCATGTCAATAAATGCATCAACCGTTCCGTCAGCTACGTAGCAAATATCAATTGCTGAAGCACCGAACGATCTGAACTGGCCCCAGCCCGCTCCATCTGGCGGCCAACCCGAGACTGCGACCAACGCCGAGTTCCAGCCAGTCACTGGTGGGCGCGTCAACGCCGTACCGTCTCTGAACGCGCCTTGACCGCGCACGGCCCACCAACGCGTGCCCACAGCCTGATCGACCACTAGTGCCACCAGTGGGCCAGCAGCGTCGACCGCACACAGTGATGTGGCGTAATGAGGTATGCCTCGGCTGGCATTTGTTGAACCGTCAAGAGGATCGACAATGACCACGATGCTCCGGTCAAGATTCTCTGAGCCACTTTCCTCCGAGAGTATTCCCACGCCAGCAGCGCGCAACATCTCTAATGCAACTTGATCGACTACAAGGTCAGCGGAGTATTGGGTGTCACGAAGACCAGATGGACCCCAATCTACGATCCCCTTCAAAGCAGACCCGATTTGATCTGCTACATCGTTCAGCAACTGGAGTGTTTGGGTTGCGTCCATCACAACGAGGGTAGTGCGCCTGTTGCCCATTATCCTGAACTCAGTTTCAAAGGACGGGTTATGGCTTTCATTGATGTTGCTGGGTTTGTCTCCGACATGAAGAGTCATGCCATTGACCATGGCTTTCATGTGCACGATGAGCGTCACTTCGTGGAGACATATTCGCTTCGCCAGTTATGGGAAGTAGATCTGCACCCCGAAGAGGCCTGCGACGGTCCGATCGATTTGCACTTGTCTCTTGAAGTTGACCCACGCGCTCTCTTGGGTTTCGAAGATGAGATGAGCAAACTCGAGGACCCGTCAGATGAGCCGCCTCAAGGTTTTGAGTTTCCCCTACTTTTTACGTGGACTCTTCCCCCACTCACGAGTCGACCCGACTTGTTGGTACTTGCGACCGACCTGGCCGGAGTCGGCGGAACCGAATTACCTCTTGAGGTTTCAGCAATTGACTCAACCGCGTCAGTGATTGATGCTCCCGAACACCGCTTATCGATTGTTGCGCGCCTGAGCGTGCCGCTTGCCGATGTCTACGTCAATGATGATTCAGCTTTTTGTAGCGTCCTCGAAAAATGCAGTGAAGTCAGTTTGTTCCTTCTTGAGATTGCACCTTCGTGGATGTCTGAATCGTGAACTTTTGTGCAATCACACGCTCGGCATCGTTCAACATGAAATACTGACAACATGAATGTTGCCGAACTCATCGACATCTTGCGTGACCTAGATCCAGAAACAATTGTTGAAATGGCCATTGTTGCGCCAGTGACCGATCGCTCTGACGACATCACAGTTGATCAATACGAAGTTGAAGGAGTGCTTCCTCGTGACCCGGCCGACCACGAGGGCGAGTCAGTTGTTTGGTTGATTGGTGGCGAACCTCACGATGTTGACGAGTTTGTTGATGCCATCGAAGGATCGAGTGAAGCTTTGCAAACGGGCCAATACGCCGACGTCATTGAAATTGACCGTAGCGCCGAGGCGCGCAAAGGAATTTTCGGTCGCTGAGATGGGTTTTTCTTACCGCAAACGAATTCGCACCGGCAAGCGCTCGTGGCTGAATATTTCGAAGCGTGGCGTGAGTGGGAGCGGCCGCTTGGGGCCTTTCACCATCAACTCGCGTGGTCGCTCCACGGTACGACTTGGCAAGGGCTTGAGCTATCGCGGCGGCTGCGCGACAGTCATTGTGGTGGGTTGCGGCATGGTTGCAGTTGCGACCACGTTACTCACGCGCATATAAATCAATCTCTCAGATCAATGACCACACTGCGCCATACCCATCGGCGAGAATGAGTTATGGCATTTGGTCAACCCGCTGGTCCCCCAGCATCACATTCGCAGATGAAGCAGTTGCTTGAACTTCTCAATGCCGCCGGACACACCGATTTT
>Ga0209358_10000134_pt1 | contig 66427 bp, 99 predicted proteins | sample LauGreFa1BDMLBSN_2_FD_187574 | JGI IMG/M metagenome (GOLD analysis project Ga0209358, IMG submission 187574) | Freshwater lake microbial communities from Lake Michigan, USA - Fa13.BD.MLB.SN (SPAdes) (version 2) | ecosystem: Environmental > Aquatic > Freshwater > Lake | place: Lake Michigan, USA... | reverse complement strand
TTGGGTTGCCATCGTTTGGCTGCGATCAGTAGGGCTTTGTTACCCATCGCCAATATGTCCTCAACAGGCACTTTGCCATGATGCCATGCGGTCATTTTACGCACCACATACACAACAAAACGCAAGTTATGGGTCACTAACTTCTCCAAGGCAAGATCATCTCCCTTGGCTATCAGTTTGGCTAGTCGGTGTTCCTCTGCCACTTCCAATGGTTCAACGCCATAAAGCGACTGTAAGTAGTCACTTAAAATGTCATTTTCTTTCACTCTTCTCGCTTTCAAAGAAATATTGGAGAAGATTAGGGAACATACAAATGCCACCCGCTAAAAGCATAAAAATTAATCCCCATGTAATGCCTCCGCCATGATCGATTGCAACCATCGCAACTAGTATCAATAGAAAACCAATAAGTTTCATACAAATTCCCCTGGAAAAAAAGTCAAATTTTTGGACAAAATCAAAACGGGATAAGTCGCTTTAGGCGAATGAAAAAAAAAAAATTGAGCCTTCCCCTCCCCTGTTTAAACACTTTGCTCTCCAATTATACCACAACTGACCCTGTTTAAACAGGGTGCATTTATCGAGTCGTTTAAACATGGGGTCTAGGCTTTTTAAAAAGGGCTTTCACCCAAGGTTGCCAAACTATATTGGTATGGGTCTTGGGGCTTTGGTAGGGCTATGAGGTGAGTTCCCTCGGTTAAATAGGGCTTTGCCTCTTGTTTACTAGCGAACTTCCTCAGAGTTTCACCAAACTCATCAACTAGCATGAACTTATATACACTTTGTTTAAACATGGTATTCATTCAAAAAAAATTTGGAGATGTAATAGCAATCTTCACCTAATTTATTTCGTAGGTGTTCACCGACCCCATCAAGGGGCTTATTGTATTCGCAAAGGTCTAATATGCTTATTGCCTCGTTGATCCATGCGGGTAATTCCGCAAGATCAACAGTATAAACTATGTCTTTGCGGTTGCGTAGCCAATCAAGATCGGTGATCTTGTAGCGATCACCGACCCTATCTACTCTTAGCCAACTCATTCAAATACGCTATAAAAATTTGGTTTTCCTTTGACACCAAGGTCATCATGCACTTCACTACCGACCTCTAATAGATCAAGTATAACCAATTTATCTAATATTGTCTGTGGTAATTCAGCCCTTATAGCGACTGTTTTGGGTTCGTCTAAATGAGAATCCCCTTGATATTTTTGGTAGGTTATATCTGATCGTTTAAACCATACATGATAAAATACAGGATTGTAATCTTTTGATTGAATATATTTTTCATGGTTAAGTTCTAAATAATCCATAGCCTCTTTTAATTCTAAACTTTGTGGTTTGTATCCCATGTCTTTCAGTTTAAGAAAATCGGCATACATACTTTCAGGGACACTATGAGTATTGTGGGACATTTCCCAATTCATCTGTTGTTGTTTTTGCCTGATGTGTTGCCCCATAGCCCATAAATGGTTTGACTGCATAAACTCACCCATTGTGGGAAAACATAGCATCTGAGGTGCTTGTTTAACAATCGATTTCATGTGAATAGATGTCTTAGCACTATCGGGTGCTGATCCTACCCACCTACCACTTTTAAAACAACTACTTACATACCACTTTTTTTCATTACTCAAATAACCAATAGCCCCTATTCGTATGTCGGGTTCATTAGCCATGTAAACCTCAAAATAATTGCGGTTATCATCACCATAGTAATTTAATTCTTTTGGTATAAATGAATAATTAGGATTGCGTTTAAACAACTCATCACGCAAGGCAACAACTTCGTCAAGTATCTTTATATTTGTAGTCATATTAGTTCCAATTAGCATATTTATCATAAGACAACTTACCCAATTCCACCTCAGTCAATTTGAATGGTCTTACCAATCGATAGAGATCGTTTTGAATCTTTTTTGCAAGTAAATGAGTTTTGTATTCTACAACTTGCTTATACTCATCATTAACACGCACATAAGACGAACTTCTGATCCTGTCTTTGTAGTTTTCCAATACCCCTAGCCAACTTTCACTTGGGTCTTGTTTAAACAGTTCCTCTTTTGATATATTAGTGAGTGGATTACCACTTGACCATTTTTCAGTTTCAATAATATTGATCATGGCTTTAGCGTAGTCTAAGAATGGCTTGATGTTTTGATTAGCCACCTTGGTCTGATCTTTATCTAAAGATCGCACATATTCCCTGTGAACTTGATGTGGCTTAAAGTGTGAATCACCTTTTCTTTTAATAAAAACTATATCACCCTTAGCCATTATGTAGTATTTTGTTAGTTCCTCGACTGTGTGGGCGATATACTTTTTGCCTCTGTGGTTATGCACTCCAAATTCTCTTGGTAATTTGTAGTGGTAAAAATAAAGCATAGAGGGTGAGTTTAACCAATGAGGATTCATTGTCCCATAACTGCCTGTTGGTGTGTGGATAATAATAGTTTCAGTATCGTAGCACATTCTAAATGTGATCGCCCTACAATGGTTGTCATGCTCTTTTTTGTCTTTGCTAACATACGCATAAGAATTGCAAGTTAAGTAATATTCCTCATCACTCACCTTAATAACTCTATCCTGTGTTCGACCCCTTTCACCGACAGGGCGAATGTTTAAACACTCCCGCTTACCCCTGATCGGTTTTGTGTTTTCGTAAATCTCTTTAACCTTTTCAAAGTTTAAGTATTTATTGGGGCTTTCACTTTGAACTTGAGATGATGACCTCATGCCTTTCCAATGTCCCATTTTATTTGCCTTTCAATGCTTGTTTATAAGAATAAAACTCTAAAAATTTGCTAACTAATTGCGGGTGAAATAGGTATAGCCAATCCCACAATTCCTCGGTCATTTTTTCCTGATTCATAAATCCCCCATTTCAATATGAATTGTTGATCCCACATTGGGATTAGCATCTTTGTTATCAAGTATGCACCACAATACAGGGCAACTCCATTCACCCCATGAACATACATAACCATCTGTAAACACAATGGCACACTCAGGCACGATATTGTTTTTGGTCATGTATTTGCCAATACAATCGGGATCAGTTCCACCACCACCTTTGGGTTTTGTGGATTGTGTCATTTTGTCGAACTCGTTTAAACCATATACCTCATGCCCCGCAACTCTTGTATCCCAATAAAGTAGATCGACCAATTCGGGGTTTACATTTTCCATCATGTTGGCAACTTCAGATATAAAACGATTCAATATGTAATTATTAATAGACCCTGATGTATCAATAGCGACCACCACTCGACCCATTGTTTCACTTACGCTAGAGGGCATATAAATATCGTGTTGTAGCCACCTACGATTTGGTTTAGCCCATGTGCTATCGTCTTTGCCTTTGCATACTGCACTAACGAACTCAGCAAGGGCGGTTTTCCAATCGACCTTGGCACTCATAAGATCAGTAAATGCTCTGTTTTGATTCCCGCCTACTTTACCCGCTAAAATTGCACCTTGTCGTATGGCTTGATCAATCTCTTTGGCTAATTCTTTTTTCTCTTGCTCGGTTAGTTTTTCTGCGTTTTCCCAATCGTGGTGATCCATTGGTTTAAACGCACCACCCTCGCCATCACCCTTGCCACCACCCCCGCCACCTTGGTAGTCAGGCAACAATGCGAACACATCTGCGGTGCTTAAACCTCTAAACTTTTCGTCATATAACCCGCCCTCGGGCAACACGCAAAATGGTTTGCCATGATTGTCGAGATTTTGTTTACCCTCATCTACGATCTCAATGTTAATCACAAAATCACAAGCCACATTGGTCTTAATTGGGTTGATCTTGGCTAAGTGTTTCCATGTATCTAAATGGCGATACATCTTGTGCTTTGCCTCATGCAAGATTAGCCCTCTTAGTTCGTTGTCGGTTAGCGAATCTACGAACTTGCGACCATACCAAATATCCCGCCCATTAGTTCTAGCGGTTGGCTCGTTGTCATCAATCTTGGTATCGCCCACCATGATTAGGTTTGTGTATGCCACAAACCCACCATGCCTCATAATCTCAATGTGTGCTTTTTCAATGCGTTGTTCTGCGGTTAGTGCCATGTTAAACCTTTCCCCAATATCCATAAACCATCTTGTTTGAGCAATCCCAAATATCATTGGGAATACCATCTATTACTGCCACATAATGCCCCGCTTGTCTAGCAATTACAATTCCACTTGGCATATCTGAACATTTCGCTTTTCGTCCAAATAAAACTTTGCCCTCTGAATTTTTATACCCCTCAAGCACTTTAAATTTTGGTGCTGAGTGCCAAACCCACCCATGCCTTTTTAATACATCAGAATACACATCTTTATAAATGCCGTTCCTTGCGGATTTTGTAAACCCTTTGTCTTTGTTGGCTTGGGCTAATTCGTTGTAGGCGGTTTGGTAATCAATACCTAACGCTATTGCCATAGCCCTTGCCCCACAATCACCCGCTTTGCCTTTATAACCCGCTTTGGATCGACCACCATCATTAAATATAAAATTCATAATTGCCTTTCATCAAATCCATACTATATTTTCGCCCACCTTGCTTGGAAAATATATTAGGGCAAACCCTAAGTTTGTCATGTCTTGGTTTCACAATGTGAAATAGTTTCATGTCAATAGGTGTTTACCCTACCCCCATGTTTAAACATTACTTTCAATCTTCGGATTGGCAAAGCACTTCGTAAAATTCATTTTCTAAATCTTGAATTTCATCTTCGGTTAAATCTACATAACAAGGGGTTAGGTCATAATCCCACCCACTTCGTTCACCATCATTACCATCAAAGGTATAAGTGGCAATTATTTTCTTACCCTCTACATCTACCTCATAAAATTTTTGATACGAGCCAAAAATTTGATCAATCAACAATGGGTCTTTAATCTTAGGCATAGTTTAAACATTGTCCTCATAGGTTAGGTATGGTTTGTATGGTTTGAGTGCTTTACCAAAAGCCATGAGCATTGGGTTAGCCTCGTCAATGAGTTTGGTTTTTTCCTCAATCGTCTTAACCAATCTCAACTTATATTGCATGGTGTTGGATAGATCGAGTTCAATTTTGCTTTTTGGGTTTGGCATGGTTATTTTGCTTTCCTTTGTTGGTCAATAAATGCTTGTGCCTCATTGAGTTTGTCATTGAATCCATACATCTCAGCAAATTCCTGATCGGGTGCTAGGTCAATGGCTAAGTTCATAAGCATATCAATAATTTTAATTGCCTGATCCATGTTTAAACACTCCCAGAGAACATATAGTTATTATCGGTAGCCCACTTTACGAACTCTTTATTGGTTGCAACAATGGCTTTTTTCTGTGTTCGCATAGCACTCGTAGCAAATAAACCCTGTGATTCTTTGCTTAATCGGTTCATGTATGTAAGCCACTTGGGTAATGTTTCCTTGTCGATCTGTTGAACTGCCGAATACACAAGCATACAAACTGCTGAGGGCGATTTGGGAATGGGTGCTTTTGTTGGCTCTTTAATAATGCTTTCCCAATCAGGCAACTGCTCTGACAACTGCACAATGGTCAATGTGTCATAGGTTGCACGATCCCCAATAGTGCCTTTAAGTGCGTGTCCGAGAATGTCGATCCCCAATGGTTTGACCTTTTTAATAATGTCGCTTGCCTTTGACAAACTGCGAGGGGTTGCAAAAGCGGGGCGGGGTGTGCGTGGATCGTAGATATACTCATTATCTTTTGGGTTAGTGTAATCCTCGAAACTCGCTAACATCTGCGGGAATTGCTTTACAGTCTGCAAGATTTCAGGGGCTATGTCGTTATCCAATGCAAAGTTTTCGAGCCACTCGTCAGCCGTAGGTTTACGCACCTTTACAACTGTTAGGCGGTTGCGTGCATGAGGGGGCAACATATCGCCTATGCCCTCATTGGCTAGGTTAGTGGTTGCAAATACAATCGATCCATTCGGTAGTGAGTAAGTGCCTAGTTTGCGTTCTAGCATTAATCGTAAACAAGCATTCATAACTGCCTTACTTGCCTTGCCGATCTCATCAAGCATTAATACGATTGGTTTGTCATGGTGAAAACCAAATTCCTCATTAGGAATAAATGAGCATACCTCTGCCCCGTTTAAACTGCGTATCTTCGGCACTAGAAAATCGCCTACATCTTTGGTTGTCATATCACCATAACAATAATGATATTTTTCCCCTAATTTTGCTCTTAATGCGTGTAGGATTGATGATTTACCGATACCCATCTCACCCTGAGCCAATACAGTCGTATGCGTTCCTACTGCTTGAATAAGGTTGGTTGTATCCTGTAATGAAATGGTTTTATATAAGTTTGCCATATGGCTTTGCCTTTCGTTTCGTGGTTGGTAATTTGATAATGCCTAATAATGTTAATAATGCTTTCATACGCTAAGAATAATGCCTAAAAATAAAATAAACAATATGGTCAATGCAATTTTTTCTAATAAAGTTTCATTGTTCATGTTTAAACGCACCCCCTCTTAGTATGTCTAAATAAATGTCATTGATCTTAAACACAATGTTGTCGATCACTTGCTTACCATATCTGTCGCACATCTTGTAATAAGTTTTATAGTCATCATAATCTTTGCCAATGTCGGCTATGGTTTGCACGATCTCATAAAACTGTGGCTCTGTGAGTGTCGGTCTATGTTGGTCAATAATCACGATCTAACCCCTCGATCAGTTCATTTATGCGGGTTTGGTATAGTTCGCCTACCCTTTCCAATTCCTCAGAATCAGCCCCATAAATGTAAAAGGTTTCGTCTAATATTGCCTGTGCCTCTTTCACATCATCACACACCCGCAAATCGTCTAGGATTTTATTAATTGGGTTAGCCATGTTTAAACACTCCCTATAAGTTCGTTGTCCCAATAGCGTTTAACTGTGTAGCCTAATAATTCAATTTGGGTAGCCATTAAACTATTGACCCCCATATAAATTAAATTGCCACTTTCACAAAAAACCTCAAATCTAAACTTAGTCATGTTTAAACACTCCCCTATTCGGTTTCGGTTTCGAGTTCACTCGGATCAGTCGTTAGGTCGCAACTGTCGAGCCAATCATTAAACCCGCATTGATACGCTATTGGGTCTAATTCCTTTAACACTCTGCTAGGGTCGAACTCTATGCCCGCTATGTTTATGGGTGAGTAGAGTTCGTCTAGCATCTCGTCATAAAGTTCATACGCTTTTGATTCGTCAATATATTCAATCATAATCTGCCTCTTTGGTTGTAATGGTTTACTGCCCCCGCTTGTATAGGCGGGTCTAGGTTGGTTCACATAATTTGCCTCTTTGGTTGTAATGGTTTAATGCCCCCGCTTATCTAGGCGGGTCTAGGTTGGTTTAGAAAATAGCCCCCTGTGGTTGGTTGGTCATAACTGATATTTAACTGTCAAATCGTATTCCTCTTGTCGTTCCTTTTCGGAATCGATCTTAGCAATACGCACCTTGAATTGAATCGTGGTGAGTAATTGGCTTGCGGTCTTTGGCTCAATATCCAAATCGGTAAGCATGGAATATGCACCCCTGTAAAATTCGGTATTGTCGGGGTCTTGTTTAAACGCTACCTTGTATAGTTCCAAAACCTCTGCCACTCTTACGATTTCATTTATTGATAATGTGATTCTGTTGTTCCTCATGTTTTCCCCTTTAGTTTAAATCATCTCTAACGATATACCCAAAAGCAAAAGATGTAAAGATTAACCCTACTACGCATATGGCTAATGCCTTTTCTAGCACCACATACAGGCACAAAACGAATATGGCGGTGAGAATAACTGTGGTGATGATCAATGGTAAATTACGCATTTTGTTGCCCCTTATTGTTCGTAAATGAAAACTGTCCCGCCATCATAAAACTCGGCATATAACCCCATTTTGTTTAGGGTCTTTTCTAGTTTCGGGTGTATCCCCAATGTGTCGGGGTAGCCGTAAAAACTAAACGCATAATCCCCCTCTATTTCACTCCCCTCACCTGTCCAAATTGAATTGGCATGGCTAGAGGCAAACTCGCCCCCATCTTTAAACCACACACTCGGATAGAGTTTGGTTAATTTGTCTAATCTGTTTTTTAGTTTTGTTTTCATAACTGCCCCTATGTTTAAACAATGCGGGGAAAATCCCCGCCCTGTGGTTGATTAAATAAAACCTGTCAATTCGTCAAAGAATACCTGTGGCTTTTCTGTGGTTTTCTCTGTTGCGTGTCGATCCGCTAACCATTGGTTAATGTGTCGGCTAGTGGTTTTTGACCACTTTTGAGATGTCCTGTAATAGTTCCCTGTGTTCATCTCATAAAACGCAACAGGGGTCTTATAACTAAACAGAATATCCCCCATTGGTAGCGTTAGAACATTAATATTTTTGCTGATTGGGTTGAGTTCGATTGTCATGTTTTCAGTTCCTTAAAATGTGGTTTCGGGTTGTTTAACTTCAATGGTATAGCCTAACTCTTTGGCGGTCAATATCGTTGATCTCAATAGGGTTTTAGTATTGGCGATCTTTGCAAATAGTTTGGCTTGCTCGTTTACAGGGTAAAAAACCTCATTCCCATAAACTTGCTTTTTCTCAATGATTAATGTCTGTGTCATGTTTTTAGTTCCTATATGGTGTGTTTAAACATGGCGGGGGATAGCCCCGCCCTGTGGTTTACTCGTAAATAATGCCCTCATCTAATGCCACTTGGTAGGCTTGCTCATGCCCTAAAGTTTTTACGAGTTCCCATTCATCTTCACCGAACTCATAAACCTCAAGGGTGAATTGCTTAGTGGTGCGGTCATATTCCAAAACATCAGAATCATTAACTTGCCATGTGAACCCGTTAGGGGTTTGATCGCCTAACAATTTGGCGGGGACAACTTTTTTCTCTTTGATCAGTTTTAAGATTGTGAATTTCATGGTTTTGTTTTCCTATTGGTTGGTGTGTTTAAACATGGCGGGGGTTTGCCCCGCCCTGTGGTTTATTCCTCTGTGTCCTCATCATCTGAGGCGAAATCGTGCAACATCTCACCATGACCTAAAGGACAACGGGGGGTAGCGAGTTTGAGCCATTTACTACTTATCCGCATGGTGTAACCACAATGGACACAATCACACTTATGTAAGCGGGTAGATTGCTTTTTATAGGTAGCGTTTAGGGTAGCGTGTGGATATTCGCCCTCATATTTGACCCATTGTAGAATCGCCTGTTTTAAACCCTCTGTTGCATTGGTTGAGGTTGGTTTGCCCTCTAAACCTACGGCATAGGCACAATCAGCGAAAACCTTGTTATGCCCCTCTTTGTTGCCGACAGTAGCGTGACAAAGTTCATGAATCAAAACATCAACTACCCGCACCGAATCGGACAAACTCGGCACAATGATAATCTCAGTAGTGTTATCGCTACTCATTGAGGCGGGATAGCATTGACCCAATGTGAATCGCTTTTGATGTTTTTTGGTGTGAATCCCTTTGCTAGATTGTGAGCATGAAAGCCTAATATTGGCGGGGATTGTGTAGCCCTTACTAGCAAAATGGGGGCGAAGATATTTATTAGTAATGGTGTTGAGCCATTGTTCTCTATTGTTCATAAGTTCTATTCCTTAAAGGTTAGTAATCAAATAGCAAAATTGCTATACCTCAATCGTATAGATATGGTGTAGGAAAACAAGGGTTTTCATTCCACAATGTGAGAAAAATTACAGTTGGCGGTTATAACTTTTAGTTATGGTTTCGGCTCTCTTTATACTTAGGGTTTACCCTCGAAAATCGAGATCGCCTATCGTCTGAGGATACCCCCTTACCTCATTTCAAAAATGGCTTGTATGGGGCTTTAAATGCGTTTAAATGGATTTTCACATTATGAAATAATGGGCAATCGCTGGCTCGGCAAAATGCCACTATCTCGCCTCACCGCCTGATCGCCCCTCGCACCCGCATGGTTATTCATCTATATGCCTCAATGCGTATATACGCACCTACGCATATTGCACCGCAACATGATGCACCATATTGGTGCATTGTTTAAACGGGGCGGGCTGGTTATATGCATATGTGCGTATATACGCAAGCACGCATATTGCACCGCAACATGATGCACCATATTGGTGCATTGTTTAAACGGGGGTTATGTTGCACCGCACCAATGTTGCACCGCACCAATTAGGGGTTGCGTTTCACAATGTGAAATCGCATCTCACAATGCGGAATAGGGGGCTTTTCCTATTTGTCGATACCCCTTTTTTAGACCCCCACCCCCCACGGCCCGGGGGCCCCACAAAGCGCAAGTTTGTATATTTTTGTAATTTTTTAAAAAAGAAGTTGGACAAGTTGGACAATTTTGAAAGAAGTTGGACAATTTTTTATTTAGCAAAATCATAGACTTAATCGAAAAATTGTCCGACTTGTCCGACTTGTCCGACTTTATTTCACTTTTTTACTCACTTTAAAAAAAAGATAAATTTAATTGGTAGGGTAAAAGTTGCAAAGAAGTTGGACAAGTCGGACAAGTCGGACAATTTTTGAGTTAAGTATTTGATTGGATTAGAAAAAAAATTGTCCAACTTCCCAAATTTTTTTAAATAAAGTCGGACAATTTTTTATTTTTTAAAATGGGACGCAATGCCTAATTTTTTTGCATTAGTTAGAATATGAACGATTACGCATACCAAATCCAAGGTGCGCTCGAAAGCGTATCGGGGAAGTTTCGTGGCCTTAGAGTGCTGGTATGTGACCTTCACAATTTTGAAAGCGTAGATATACCGGTCGAAGTGTTTGATAGAGAAACAGTAAAGTTTCTTGAGTACCGCCTAAAGTTAACCGAAACTATGGATATCAACCGCTTACCAATACCAATCCAAAACAAAATTCGAGCGCCGTTAGGGCGATGGCTGGACTTCTGGGTCCTCGAAAACTTCTATGGCAATACTAGCAAACCAAAAAGTACTAACCCTTGACTATTGGAAGCCAGCAAACAAACTGCGAGTTGGCGATTATATTTTTAACAAAGATGGACAAATTGTCCAGGTTAAATTAATCCAAGAGTACCGCGCCCAAACCTGCTATGAGGTGTTGTTTAACGACTACCTTACTGCCGCTGGGGACGATAAGCTAGGATTTTTGGTAGAAACGCCAAAATACCGCCAAAGAATCTGTGAGTACCAGGGCAAGAAGAAATTTAGGCGCCCATTAAAGTTTGTATCCGTGGATAAGTTGGTAGATACCAACTTAAAAAACCATGCAAACAGGTTAATCTACTCAGTCCCAACCACAAAACCCTTATCTCTTCCCAGGCAAGACCTGCCGGTAGAGCCGTTTATCTTTGGATTTTGGTTTTTTAACCGACGAGCTAACCGAAGTATGGCAGCACCCCGGGGCACGTTTAAGTTTGTGGAGCAAAAATTCAAAGACGCGGGCTACAAACTGGTAATTGGTAAGAAAATTAACACCGGCGAGCGTGAATTTGTGGTAAGTCCCAGTATTGAATCACAATTAGCGCCAAACATACCCGCAAAAATACCCGAAAACTACCTATTAGCCTCGGCAGAACAACGAACCGAACTGTTGTGTGGTATACTGTATGCAAAATCAAGACAATATTCAAAAGCAAAAGATCAATTTCGTTTTACGTCGATTAATTACGGGCTTATGTTACAGGTTCAGGGTCTTGTCGAATCACTTGGCCATAGAACTAAGGTACAGTTTGATGACACTTACAGGTATTACACGATTAGTTTTAAAAGCCGCACAAAGTTGGTTGAAAATCAGGTTTCGCCACCGATAAAGGTACACCAGGCTAGACGGTACATCACCAAAATAACACCAATTGCCGCGCAGATGTGCGTGCATATTGAGACAACCGGACAGGACAACAGCTTTCTCGTAGGAGAAGGGTTTATTTCATGCCATTAACAGACAAACAAGAACTTATACTAAAAAAGTTCGCACAAAACAACAAACACTGGCCTAAGCAGCAGCTTGAGGCTGCCATTTGGCAGGTGCGGTGGCACTTACAAGCCTTAGCGCACCAGAGGGAGCCAGAAGATGGCGAATATGACACGTTTCTTATGTTGGCTGGCCGAGGATCGGGGAAGACGCACACTGCTAGCCATTGGATTGGCATTCGCGCTTGGCGTTTTGACAATACACGCTGGCTCGTTACCGCCCCAACATCAAACGATATACGTGCAACTTGTTTCGAGGGGGACTCTGGACTTCTCAATATCATTCCCCCGTCACTTATACGAGACTACAACAAGTCCCTTTTTGAAATTACCCTTACAAACGGGTCTCTTATCCAAGGAATCCCAGCTTCCGAGCCAGAACGGTATCGTGGTAAACAGTATCACGGCGCCTGGTTCGACGAACTGTGTGCGTTTGATTACATCGACGATGCCTACGATGGCGTACAGTTTACCTTACGTCTACGGGACCCACGCATCCCCCGAGTGCAGCAGATTATTACCACCACTCCCAAGCCAAAAGAATTAATTGTCGATCTTAACGAAGGAAAAATTGGAGGCGACGTGTATGTGTCAAACGCCTCGTCCTATGACAACCGAGCCAACCTATCAGAAACGTTCTTCAAACAGCTTGAGACTTACGACGGCACTGATATTGGCCGACAAGAGATCTATGGTGAGATCCTTGACCCGGAACAGTCGGGTATCATCAAGCGCAAACAGTTTCGCCTGTGGCCGGCGAACAAACCCACTCCGACGCTGGAGTATGTTATTGCGTCGTATGATCCGGCGACTTCTGAGAAGACTATGAACGACCCAACCGCCTGCACCATCTGGGGCGTGTTTGAACAACTAGACGCCGGCACGGCGGTCATATTGCTAGACTCTTGGGATGAGCACTTGTCATACCCGGAGCTGCGTAGAAAAGTAATTGACGACTTCAAGGAAGTGGTATACGGTGCGGACAACGACTTTGGCAAGGGCCGAAAGGCGGACCTGATCCTAATGGAAGACAAGTCGGCGGGTATCAGCCTAATCCAAGAACTCCAAGGTGCCGGTGTCCCGGTCAGGGGGTATAATCCTGGCAGAGCGGACAAGGTGCAGCGTCTTAACATTGTTGCACCCCTGGTAGCCAAAGGTAAAGTTTGGATACCAGAAGACAACAAACAAAAAGGAGAATACGCAAGCTGGGCAAAACGGTTCTTGCGTCAGGTGTGTTCGTTCCCAGAGGCAGGCGGGCACGATGACTATGTGGACTCACTATCCCAGGCGTTGCGTGTGTTGCGTGACTCAGGATGGTTGCAACTTGACCCATTACCAGCGAGGGATTATAGTTATGCCGATGAGGACTACTCCAAGAAGTTTGTCAATCCGTACGCCCAGTAGGGCGGAATACCCCCATTTATTGCATTAGTAGTATTATGAATCCCTTAAAGACTCCACACCAAAAATTAATGGAAGAGGCCGGAATGGCGCCTCATAGTCCGGGCATGCTCAAAACCCCACAACAAATGTTGATTGAGGAAACTAACGTGGTTCCTAGGTTTGCCGAAGGAAAATCAGTAAAAGACATGCAGGCAGAATTATTTGTGGCAGAAAATCCACAAAACACCGACCCCTATTCCCATCCAGCTTTAGTAAAAGCCTTTAACCAGTTTTTCAAATAAAACATGGCAAATCCAATACTTCCTATACAGATGGGCGCAAACCTGCCCGGTCTGGAGAATCAAGAAAACGTCAAAGAAGCTCAGATGCAAGACGTCGAAATGGACTACTACGAGGAAACTCTAGGTCTTGAGCCCAGTGATGTTGAATCGGAAGTTGTTGAATTAGAAGATGGTTCGGTTGTTGTAAATTTTCAAGCAAAAGAAGGCCCACGTAAAAATCCAGAGTTTTATGCCAACTTGGCAGAAAGCATGGACGAAGGCACATTACAGAATTTAGCCGTTGAGTATTTAGACCTTATTGATGTAGACAAAGAATCACGCACACAAAGAGACAAACAGTATGAAGAGGGATTACGAAGAACAGGTCTTGGTAAAGACGCACCAGGCGGTGCCACGTTTGATGGCGCTAGCAAAGTGGTACACCCAGTTATGGCAGAGGCTTGCGTTGATTTCGCGGCTTCGGCGTCTAAAGAACTTCTTCCGCCAGACGGTTTAGTTAAATCCAACATCAAGGGCGAATCAAACCGCCTAAGAGAAGAAACTGCAGATCGTAAGGTCAACTTCCTTAACTGGCAGTTAACAGAACAGATTCCAGAGTACCGCGATGAAATGGAGCAGTTACTTACACAGCTACCCTTGGGTGGTTCACAGTTTCTTAAATGGCGCTGGGATGAAGAACAAAAGCGACCACTGTGCGAATGGGTACCAATTGATAACATTTTGCTACCATACGCGTCTACTAACTTCTACACAGCGCAACGTGTAACTGAAGTACAAGACATTACCGAAGACACGTTTTTGCAGCGTGTTGAGCAGGGCATCTACATTGACATCGACAGTGCGTATTCATCTGACGCGCCGTTAAACGATCAGACCCAGTCTGAAAAAGCAAACAACAAAATTGAAGGCAAAGACATGCCTTCTAAGAACATTGACGGATTGCGTCGTGTTTACGAGATTACATGTTTCATGCGTTTGGAAGAAGACGCGGAAACAGACGGCCAACGTGCCCCTTACATTTTAATGATTGACGAGACCACAAGCAAAGTTTTGGGTCTGTATCGTAACTGGGAAGCAAATGATGCGAAGTTTGAAAAATTGGACTGGTATGTCGAGTTTAAATTTATCCCTTGGCGTGGCGCTTATGCTATTGGTCTTCCCCATCTTATTGGCGGCCTTAGCGCTGCTCTCACTGGCGCTCTACGTGCTCTATTGGACGCGGCGCATATTAATAATTCCCAAACACTACTTAAACTCAAGGGTGGACGAATTGGTGGCCAAAGCGATCGAATCGAACCTACGCAAGTAGTTGAGATTGAAGGCGCACCTGGAGTAGACGACGTTCGTAAGATTGCAATGGCTATGCCATTCAATCCGCCATCCTCTGTATTGTTAGAGTTAATGGGATGGCTAACCAACGCAGCTAAAGGCGTAGTAACCACCGCCGAAGAAAAAATTGGCGACGCTAGTAATGAAACGCCAGTTGGCACCGTGCAGGCACTTATTGAGCAAGGCGCTAAGGTATTCTCTAGCATCCACGCGCGCATGCACCGCAGCCAGGCTAAATCGTTGGCAATTATTTCCCGTATCAATCACTGGTACTTGTCGGAGATGGATAACCAGTCTGGTGAAGAAATCCAGGTTCGTGACTTTGCGTATAACAGCGACGTACGTCCAGTATCTGATCCTAATATTTTCTCTGAGACACAACGTTTGGCACAAAACCAAGCGCTATTGCAAATGGCTCAGAGCGCACCACCCAATATGTTCGACATTCGTGCAGTATATCGTCGAATCCTTGGACAGCTTAAGGTTCCCGCAATTGATGAGGTCTTACCAAATCCGTTAGGTGCAAAAGAATCCAACCCAGCGTTGGAAAACGTGTCGATGACTATGGGTCGACCAGCAGCAGCGTACCCCGATCAAGATCACATCAGCCACATCAAGATCCACATGCAATACGCTATGGATCCTGCATATGGTGGGAACCCCGTAATTGGTCCGGCGTTTGCGCCCCATGCCTTAGAGCATATCAAACAACATTTAACATTACACTACCTGCAATCTATGCGCGGTTATGTAGCGCAGGCCTCAGGCGGGCGCGATGTCCTTGAGTTGCACCAAGAAAAGCCGTTGGATTTGGAATCACAACAAGCCTTGGCCTTGGCAGCTCAGTTGGTATCACAAGATGCACAGATGACTATGCAGCCGTTTGTTCAGCAAATCCAACAGTTGGCGCAAAAAGTACAACAAGCTCAACAGCAACAGCGTCAAGTTCAAGCCGAGTCTGATCCAACAGCTCAGGTTATTCTTAAGACTCAAATGGCTGAAACCCAGCGTAAACAAGCTGAAGCTCAGGCTAGAATGCAGATGGAAACAGCTAAACATCAGCAAGATTACGAACTTAAGATTGCTGAACTGCAACGTCAAGTGCTTGACCTACAGGCTAAGTACGAAACTCAGGCTACTATTGACTCACAGAAAAACGCAACCCAAATTGCTTTGGCTGATATTAACAATTCCGCTAAAGAGCGTGTGGCGTCAATTACAGCCGGCGCCAGTTTGGCTGCTGACCATCTTGCTATGCAGCGAGAGCAAAATGAGCTAGCTATCCAGGCAACTAATGAAGCCGAACGTAGCATTCGTGACCATGGCATCGAAATAGAAAAACAACGTTTTGCACACGAAACCCAAATGGCTCAGAAAAACGCTGACGCCATGTTGGCACAACAGCAATCTGCAGTAGATGCACAAAATCAAGCAGCATTACAACAGCAACAAGCAAGTTTACAACCACCCACACCCCCAACAGGAGTAACAAATGTCTGATGAGAATTTAAAAGGTTTTCGCCAAGTTTACCAAGAAACTGGCAATATGGGTTACGGCGGCGGTCCTGGCGAGAAAAACCTCGACAAGGGCGCTTCTGGCAGCCACAGAGATAACAACTGGAAAAAGGGCGCAGCCCAAAACAAAATGGCTAAAGACTGCAGCATTGGCCCAAGCAAAAACCTTAAAGACATCAAAGGCGGCAATTTTTATTGATTTTAGGGCGGATTCCTTCATAACCTTGCATTAGTAAGATTATGAAGGACTTTATATCTGAAATTATTTCGCGTACGCGAGACGAACAAGCAAAACTGGCGATTACTCTTACCGCCGGCATTAATGTTAATTCTTTTGATGATTACCAGCGTCTAGTTGGTAGATTTGAAGGGTTTAAAGAAATTTTAGACATCATTGATGAAATTTTAAGAGAAGACGACGAAGACGAATCGTAAGATTTAAGAAAGGAGATGCCGCATGGCATTTGATTTATCACAAAAGGAAGACCCAGATCTTCGCTCGGAAGCCGAGTGCTTTCCGGACATTGATCCAGGTATTGAAGTAGCCGGAGACCGTGTTTTAGTGCAGTTACGACGGGAGAAGGATAGAAGCAAGGGCGGAATCATTTTAGTTGACGAAACCCGACAGACGTTACGTTTCAATGAGACTGTAGCTAAAGTACGCCAGATTGGCCCTCTAGCATATAAGTCGCCAGATACCCTAGAGCCTTGGATTGAAGGCCCCTGGTGCAAAGAAGGCGATTTGGTTAGAACCATCAAGTACGGCGGTGACCGTTTTGTTGTTAATCCGGATGATGAAGGCGCCCCCGTGGTGTTTATTACCATCCAGGCACGTGAAATTATCTCACGCATCAAGTCGTTTGACCATGCGCAGAAGATGAAAGCGTTTGTAGACTAATTTTGAAAGAAAATTATGGCAGATAATGAAAAAGACATACCCGTCAAAGAACAAACTGACGGCAGCGCACTGGTAGCGTATGAAATGGAACCAGATCCTCTTGCTGATGCTGAAGAAGAGCCTAAAAAAGAAGTAAAGGCAGAAGAAACAGACGAAGAGCCAAATGAAGATCAAGAAGATTCTTCAAATGAGCAAGATGAAGACGAAACAGACGAAGACCGGGAACGGATTCGTGAGGCACGCAGAGAAGAGCGTAGACTCAAAAAAGAATTAAACAAACAACGAGACGCAACAGCTCGTAACAAGATTAGCGCACTTGAGCGCCGCAACGCTGAGTTGGCTGAACGTTTAGCCAAAGTAGAAAACGCAGCAGCATCATATCAATTTGCACAACTAGATAAGTCCATCGAAGATGAGGCTACCAGAGTTGAGTATGCAAAAATGAAAATGTTGCAAGCCGCGCAATCTGGCGATGCAGCAGGTCAAGTTGAGTTTTTAGAGCAATTGACAGACGCCAAAGAGCGTTTAAAACAAGCTCAATATTACAAAAAACAACAGCTCGAGCAAGTAAAAGCTCCTAAGCAAAACGTACCAAACGAAATTAGCACTGAAGTACAATATAATGCAACTCAGTGGTTAAAGAAAAACTCTTGGTACGATCCGCAGGCTCGAGATACAGATAGTAGAATCGCCAAGGTAATTGATCAAGAACTTGCCGCAGATGGTTGGGATCCAAGTGATTCCGAGTACTGGGAAGAGTTAGACAATCGTTTATCGGCACGTCTGCCACACCGCTACACCTCAAAGGGAGGTCAGCAAACCCGTAGAGCGGGCCCAACGGCCTCTAGCCGGGTGGCAAACACAACCAGCGCAAAACCTGGAACCATTACGCTAAGTCGTGACCGTGTTCAGGCAATTAAAGACGCGGGTGCGTGGGACGATGTTGAGAAACGAAATAAAATGATCCGCGCATACGCTTCGTATGACCGCGCTAACAAAGGATAATTATCATGGCAAATACAAGAATCAAACGCGACTTAGAAGATCGTTTAGTAGATCGAGTCGAAGAGGTAAAAGACCGGATGGCAGCAGAAGATCCGGATGCAAAATCCCGGCGCGAACGTGCAGAGGCGTTCAGAGATAAATGGCAAAATAGCGCGTTGCCAGACCTTCCAGCAGGAGCAATCCCTGGATTCCATTTGTGTTGGTTATCCACCACAAATAATTATGACAGTATCGACAAACGTATGGCATTGGGTTATGAGCCAGTGAAAGCCGCAGAATTAGGAAAAGGCTTTGAAGCACTAGGTAAAATGAGCTCGGGCAAGTTTGAAGGCTGTGTTAGTTGTAACGAGATGGTTCTCTTTAAGTTACCAGAAGAAATCTATCAAGAAGTGATGCGCATGATGCACCTCGAGGACCCCCTCGAACATCAACGCAATATCACCGCATCCGTTCGGAGCACTGCTCAAGACGGCAAAGGCGGCAGATCTATTCTTGAAGGTGGAGTTTTGGAAATGGAAAAAGAGGCCGCAAAAGCAAATAGTAATATTCGCTTCCAATAACATTCTTCAAAATAACAAAGGAAAAACATAAATGTCCACAACATTTAAACCCTTTGGTCTGAAGCCTGCATACCATCCAAGCGGTTTGGACCGTGCCACTGCATTCGTGGGTACGAACTCTTTCCAAGCTGCTACTGATAACACATACAACGCTCCCTACTCTTTGAGTGCTGGTCAAGCGTTCTATCAATATCAGCCAGTTGGTCTAAATGCCTCAAACCAATTAACAATTGCTGCCGCATCAGCAACCGGCGGTTCCGCTGGTACTGTGTACGGCGTATTTGATGGTGTAGAGTTTACCGACGCCCAAGGCCGTCGTTCCGTATCTAAGTGGGCCTCTAAGACCCAGTTAGATGCTTACACACAAATCATTTTCTGGCTCTGGACAGATCCAGCTATGGTTTACGAAGCGCAGATCAATGGTTCTGCTGACGCTAGCTCTATCGGCGCACAGTATGACTTTAGTACTGCAACTGGTTACACTACTGCTGATGGTATCTCCATTGGTAACGGTGGCGCTGGTTTCTCAACCACTGCACTAGCAGCGGCCGCTGTAGCTACCACAGTACAAGGTCAGGTGCGTGTGATTGGTCTAGGACGTGAAGTAGCTTACCCACCCGGCGAAACAAATGCCTGGGGTGACACTTACACGATTGTTCAAGTACAGATCGCTAACAACACGTTTGTAGCGCCTAAGGCTTCGGTCTAACATTTAACGAAAGGAACTAGCAAATGGCAACCCCAATGCGCAGTACAGACTTTCGTGCGGTAGTCGAGCCGATTATCAACGAAGTCTTTGATGGCGTTTATGAACAACGCGCTGACGAGTGGAAGGGATTTGTAGAACAGATCCAAGGTATTCCACGTAATTATCACGAAGAAGTAATGCTGTACGGTATGAATGCAGCTCCTGCTATGCCTGACGGAACTCCTGTCAGCTATGATCAGGGCGGTACTTTGTACATCACTCGCTTCATCTATCAAATCTATGGCTTGGCATATGCCTTGACCAAGGTATTGATGGAAGACGGTGATCACATCCGTATCGGCAGCACCTTCGCCAAGCACTTGGCTCAGTCTATGATTGAGACCAAAGAGACATTGTGCGCTAACTTACTAAACTTTGCATTTACTGCCGGCTATACCGGTGGTGACGGCGTAACTTTAGTAAACACAGCTCACCCTGTAGCTAACGGTCTTACCTATAGCAACAAGTTGACTACCCCTGCCGCTTTGTCGCAGACTTCTGTTGAGCAAATCCTCATCCAGATCCGTTCTGCAATCGACAACAACGGTAAGCGTATTCGCTTAAAGGCCGAGCAGTTAGTAGTACCCCCAGCACTCGAGTTCCAGGCAGAGGTAATCCTCAAGTCTGTTCTCCGTTCTGGTACTGCTGACAACGATCTCAACCCAATCAAGTCTACTGGTATGCTACCAAAGGGTACACACGTTGTAACTCGTTTGAGCTCTTCCAAGGCATGGTGGGTACAGACCGATGCTGAGAATGGTCTCATGCTCGTAATGCGTCGTCCAATGGAGAAATCCATGGAAGGCGACTTCGAGACTGATTCTATGCGCTACAAAGCCACCGAGCGTTATGCGACCGGCTGGCACGATGCGCGTAACATTTTCGGTACGCAAGGCGTCTAAGCAACACCTCCGTAGTCATAAAGCCACCCCACAAGGGTGGCTTTTTTACTATTTGGGGCGGTTTTTCTATTTAATTTGCATTAGTAGTTATAGGAAGAATAATCCCATTCTGACCGCCGTTACTTCCCGGTGAGACGACTCAGAGACAGCTTGGGATACCCACTGAGATAAGGAATCAAATAATGTCTAGCACATTTACATCCCCCATTCGTGTATTTAAGCGTAACAACCCAACCAACGACGGCACAATCGCCCCAGATAATACTGGCGCCGTACGTCTAAGTCAACAAGATGTAATTTTAAATCCAATTACTACAACCACTGGTGCAGCAACTGCATTAACAACCGCCCCCGTTGGTACAACCACAGCAGTTCCTTTTGTATTGCCAGCCGGCTCTATTATCGAGTCATTCTCGCTGTACCAAGACGTAGCCGCTGGTGGTCTCGTTGGTGGCGTAATTACAATGTCTATCAGCATCACCAACCCAACAACTGGTGCTATAACCACTACCGCTCTCGGCACAATTACCCCAACAGCGGCCGGCGGCCGTATCGCTGGTGTGTTTACTGCAACCGCAGCAACCGCAGCTATCATTGGTAACATTGGACCACTTGACGCCACATTGACATTCTCTGCGGCCTCTGTGACAACATTGTCAAGCGGTTCTTTGGGTGGCACGTTGGATGTTAACTACACTGCACGTAACAATGACGGTTCTATCATCGCCTACGGTTCTGGTTACACCAATAACTAATTAGGAGCCAATCATGCGTCAAGTAACCGTGACGGCTGATGCAACTGGAGTAAGTACTCCAGTTGTACTCGACCAATACATTGCCCCGTTTCAGGTAACATATTCAAAGACTGGATCTGGTGTTGTTCAAGCAACAGCAACGGATCCATATCCCGTCGAAAACGGTAACTTTGTTTCTGCTACCTTTACTTGGATTACTGCACCCACAACAGCACCAAACACCGCAACTTTTTTAGCACAGCCGTATCGTGCTATCCGTTTATCTGGTGCAGCCGAAGGTGACACACTTACAGTAATTCAATCCGGAGTTAAGTAATGCCTGTATACCTCGACACTCGGGGTAACAGTGTCCTGTCTGTGGCGATCTGTGATCGCTGCAACAGGAAATTTGCGTACACAGAATTAATGCCCGACCCTAATTTTCCGGGCATGCGCGTGTGCGCGGCAGATAAAGATAACTATGACCCCTGGAGATTACCAGCGCGTCAAACAGAAAACATTGCGTTGCGTTTCCCCCGCCCAGATCAGAGTGTTGCTACTGGCCCAATTGGTGGCCAACAATTAGTTACACAGGGCAACCCAAATCAAACCACGCAATACGACAGCTTCTTTATTGATGGCACACCACCAAACGCTGGCGAGTCTGGCGATATAAAAACATAAAGAGACCTAAATGGCAGACCGTTCAATAACACAACTACAAGTAGCGGGACCGTTAACAGGTAACGAAGTTACTGTTGTTGTCCAAAACGGGATCACTAAGCAGACCCAGCTCCAAGATATTTCTAATCTTGGTGGCCCAACTGGTCCAACAGGACCGCAGGGCAACGCCGGACCGACTGGCCCAACCGGTGCAACCGGTGCAACAGGAACCGGACCTACGGGGCCAACAGGTAGTCCGGGCCCAACTGGCCCAACCGGCGCAACGGGCGCAACAGGAACTGGACCTACGGGGCCAACAGGTATTCAAGGTCCAACAGGCCCAACAGGCTGGACTGGACCGACAGGCGATACTGGACCGACAGGCGATACTGGACCACAGGGCGTAGTAGGTCCCACAGGACCACAGGGACCGCAAGGAATACAAGGACCAACTGGGCCAATAGGTCCCGTAGGACCGACAGGCGACACGGGTTCAATTGGTCCGACAGGCGACACTGGTCCACAAGGACCAACTGGTCCGCAAGGCATTCAGGGTCCAACTGGCCCGCAGGGAATTCAAGGTCCCACTGGTGACACTGGACCACAAGGGCCTACTGGACCGCAGGGGATACAAGGACCAACTGGCCCAACTGGTGACACTGGACCTCAAGGTATACAGGGTGTCACAGGACCGACAGGACCACAAGGCCAGACGACAGGATTAACACTATTCCTTGATGGTGCAACGGCAACTGGACCACAGGCATACAATTTATTAGTGGTGCCAAACACCGGTGCGCAAACAATACTGTCAAGAACAACAAATACAAGCACACCGGTTTTACTTGGCTCGTTTGTAACTGCTGCCGGTGTACCTAACAACACATCTTTCACAGGTGGCTTGTGGGAACTATATGGGTGGATAAATCACGCTGGTGGTGGGGCAACATTTAGATTTTGGACTGAGGTCCAAGAGGTTGCATCAGACGGCACGACGGTATTACAGACACTTGCTAGTGGAAACTATGCGTCTGGAACCCTCGTTGCAACATCAACTCTTTCTCTGTACGAGTATGATCTGTATGTTCCTACATCTACACTAGCGTCCGTTAACAGCCGTATATTACTTAACGTTTATGTGCAAGGTCAGACAGGAAGCACAACCGCATCCTTGAACATGCGCAACAACACGCAGTCACACGTTGTTACGACGATTGCGTTTAACGTGGTTGGACCAACAGGACCACAGGGTCCAACTGGTGACACTGGACCACAAGGTCCCACAGGTCCGCAAGGAATACAGGGACCTACAGGTCCAACAGGATGGACTGGTCCGCAAGGCATTCAGGGACCGACTGGTCCGACGGGGGACACCGGACCTCAAGGCCCAACCGGTCCGACAGGATGGACTGGACCACAGGGCCCAACTGGCGACACGGGACCGACAGGACCTACGACATACCCAGCCGCTGGCGTGGCAGTATCTACTGGCACGGCGTGGGGTGCGTCATTAGTGGCAGCAAGTGCTAACACCGCAAGCGCGCTGGTACAGCGCGATACCAACGGTGACTTTAGTGCTGGTACAATAACCGCAACGGCATACATTGGAGTGAGTGGCGGTACATTTTAATTAGGGGTAGCACATGAAAATCGCCGTATATGCGATTAGCAAAAATGAAGAGCAGTTTGTAAAGACATTCTGCGAGTCCAGTAAGTTAGCGGATTATATTATGATCGCCGACACTGGTTCTACGGATGGTACGGTCGAGGAGGCTAAAAAGTATGGGGCTGTTGTTCATAGCATTTGCATTTCTCCTTGGCGCTTCGATCATGCTCGGAATGCCGCTTTGGCGCTACTTCCCGCAGACATCGATGTCTGCATATCGCTAGACTTAGACGAGCAGTTAGAGCCAGGCTGGCGTGAAGAATTAGAGTGTCTCTGGAAACCAGAGACCACCAGACTCAGTTATAAGTTTGACTGGGGGCACGGTAAAGTGTTTTACAGTACGAAGGTACACACCCGCAAGGGTTACCACTGGCACCACCCGTGCCACGAGTACATTAGGCCAGACCATCGGACCAAGGAAGTGTTTGCGTATAGTGAGATGTTGATGATTACGCACCACCCCGACGAGACAAAGTCACGGGGTCAGTACTTAGATCTGTTGGAGATGTCGGTCAAGGAAGACCCAAGCTGCCCACGCAATGCGTTTTATTACGCTAGGGAGTTAACATACTACCAGCGTTGGCAAGAGGCGATTGTGGCACTGCAAAAGTATTTGGCGATGCCAGAGGCGACATGGAACAACGAACGAGCCTACGCATTTAGGTTAATCGGTAACTGCTACGACAACCTTGGACACGACGGCATCGGTTGGTACCGTCGTGCAGTATCCGAAGACCCGGGCGTGCGTGAGACGTGGTGTGAGTTAGCACAGGCGTGCTACAGAAAAGGATTATGGGAGGAGTGTTACGGCGCGGCATGTAACGCACTCAGGCTGACAGAGTGTACCTACACGTACACCATTGATGCAAACAACTGGAAGGCAAGGCCGCACGATTTGGCGGCAATCGCAGCCTATAGGTTAGGATTTAAAGAAGAAGCAATTAGGCACGGCACCAACGCATTACAATTTGAACCCAATGACGAAAGATTACTAAAAAATCTTGAGTATTATAAGGAATAGATATGGCACAGGCAGGTTTTACACCAATTAGTTTATACTACAGCAGCACGGCAAGTACACAGCCAACAACTGGAAACTTGGTGTTGGGTGAACTCGGATTAAACATTGCCGATGGCGTAGCTTACTTTAAAAACGCGGCGGGTTCTAGTATCGTGCAGTTAAATGACCCCGCTGGAACCGCCGTAGCAATGGCAATCGCATTAGGATAAGGAAAAGAAATGGCAAATACATTTACAAGTTACGTTAACAAAAACGTTGGCACTTCTGCCGCCACGGTAGTGACGGTTGGCGCAAGCACACAGACCACCATCATTGGTTTGTCGTTTGCAAACACCACGACATCACCAATCACCGCCAGCGCGTACATCACACGTTCTGCGGTAGACTACTACCTCATCAAGGACGCAGTAGTCCCCGTCGGTAGCTCTCTGGTGGTTGTCGGTGGCGATCAGAAGACGGTAATGATCACCAGCGATGCGCTCAAGGTGATTACATCTGCCGCGTCATCTGCTGACGTAGTAACTTCAGTACTTAACATTACCTAAGAGGTAGATAATGTCATATATTGGCAATACACCAACCACCCAGAGTTTTATCTCTGGCACTGACTACTTCAATGGCACAGGCGCTCAGACTGCGTTTACCTTATCCCGCACGGTAGCCTCTGTTAACGACATTCAGGCGGTAGTCAACAACGTAGTACAAGTGCCTAACGATGCGTACACCATCAGTGGTACGACTATTACCTTTACCTCAGCTCCAAGCTCTGGCACACAGAACGTCTACGTGCGTTACCTCAGCACCACGACTCAGGCAATTACACCAAGTCAGAATACTGTTAGCTGGAATACATTAGACAGTAATGTTCAGGGTGATTTGGGTATTAGCTTTAAGAACCGCATCATAAATTCCAACATGGCGATTGACCAGCGTAATGCTGGTGCTAGTGTTAGTAATACTACTGTGGATGTGTTTCCTGTTGATAGATGGGATATGTCAGGTAGTGTTGCATCAAAATTTACAGCACAACAAAACGCTGGTTCTGTTACACCTCCTGTTGGGTTTGTAAATTATTTAGGAATGACATCTTCTTCGGCGTATACCGTAGGAGCCTCTGAACTATTTTATGTTCGACAAAAAATTGAAGGATTTAATGTTTCAGATTTGGCTTGGGGAACTGCAAATGCTAAAACAGTTACTTTGTCATTTTGGGTTTATTCAAGCCTGACAGGAACTTTTGGGGGGTCTATAAATAACAGCGCGGCTAATCGCTCTTTCCCCTTTAGTTACACAATAAGCGTAGCAAACACTTGGGAACAAAAATCAATAACCATTGTTGGCGATACATCTGGAACTTGGTTAAAAACCAATGGTATTGGGCTATTTGTGTTTTTAAGTCTTGGTGCTGGTTCGACTTACAGCGGAACGGCTGGTGCATGGGCTGGAGCAACTTACACATCAGCCACAGGAGCAACATCCGTAGTCGGCACAAACGGAGCCACCTTCTACCTCACAGGCGTACAACTCGAAGTAGGCACACAGGCAACGACCTTCACAACAGCGGGTGGTTCATACGGTGCTGAATTGCAACTTTGCCAACGCTATTTTTGGGCTATTTATGGAACATCAGGAACTGGATATGCGAATATAGGTGCTGGTGGATTTTTATCTTCTACCAGTTTTTCTGCGTTTATTCCTTATCCAGTTCAAATGAGAGCAACTCCCACTTTTGCACAAGCAAGTTTACAAATCAATACCTTTGGCTATCCATCTGTAACAGGAATTGCTTCAAACTATTCAAATCAATATGCTGGTAGGCTTGATGTTTCAACTTCATCTAGTTCTTCTGGATATGGTGGAGCATTAGGTGTTAATGGAGTTACTTCATCTGCTTATATAACTGCTTCTGCGGAGCTATAAAAATGTATAAATTATCACCAAACGCACCTAATGGAAAACCACCAAGTGTAATTTTAAATGGTAATACGGCTATCCCATTCGACCCAGCCAACACCGACTACGCTAACTTCAAGACCGCCATCCTCGAAGACAAGGCGCAGTTACAAGACGCAGACGGCAACACCATGACCGCAGAACAGGCAAAAGACTTTATTAAGGAGTTACCATAATGGCTGTTAGTCAAATCATTAATGCTTCTTTGGCAAGCGGGGTTCCGAGTGCAGCTAAGTTGCCAGCGGGTTCTGTGTTGCAAGTGGTTAATTCTGTTTATTCAGGGTCATCTGTAAGTACAACTTCAACCAGCTTAACAACGACAGGAATTAGTGCATCAATTACTCCAACAAGTTCATCTAGTAAAGTTTTTATTCTTTTAAATTCAAATGTATATCAAGGAAATACAGCAACTGGTGGAATGTATACAGTTTACAGAGGTGGTACTAATTTAGCCACAGGAACTTCTCCATCTATTATGGGTGGTCCTTATAGTTCAGCAGGAACTGTAGGTGGTCTACTTTCTTTAACATTTTTAGATTCCCCAGCAACAACATCTTCAACCACTTACACAGTTTATTTTGCTACTAGCGGTGGAACAACATATTTTAATTTTACTAATGGAAATGCAAACAGCACTATTACTTCATTTACCCTTATGGAGATAGCGGCATGAACCACAAAGCCATATACACATTAAACCCATCCGTAGTCACCATTCGTGGTGATATTGCCTATGATGCAGAAGGTAACGAAGTCCAGTACGACAAGGCAGCAGTTCAGGCTTATATAGACGCTAACGCCTATAAAGACCTCCGTGCCGCAGCTTACCCATCGTTTGCCGACCAATTTGACACCATCTTCCATGAAGGCATAGACGCATGGAAAGCCCAGATTCAAGCAGTAAAAGACCGTTTCCCGAAGGAATAACTTATGTCATACATAGGCGCACAACCAACCACAGCGGCGTTCATAACAGACCAATTTAATGGCACCGGTTCACAGACCGCCTTTACGTTATCTGTCGCACCCGCAACGACTAGCTCGATCCTTGTCTCCGTCTCGGGCGTCTTACAAGACCCGACGACCTACGCCGTCAGCGGGACCACCCTCACGTTCTCTGCCGCGCCCCCATCGGGCACGGGCAACATCTCGGTACGCTTCCTAGGCATCCCCGCCAGTGGCGTGGCAACTACTGCCTACCGTACGGTCACCGAGTTCACCGCAACGGCAGGGCAGACAAGTTTCTCGGTACCAAGCTACACGGCAGGCTACATCAACGTCTACCGTAACGGCGCGTTGCTGGGAACATCTGACTACACAGCGACCAGTGGTACGACGGTCGTACTAGCCAACCCAGCATCTTCGGGCGACTTGGTGGTCACCGAGTCGTTCTTTGTGAGTAGTGTGTTAAATGCGATCCCAGCGGTGGCAAATGCCGTAACGACTTCGTACATTAATAACGGTGCAATAACTGCGGCTAAGATGGCTGCTAGTGGTGCATGGGCACCAGCAGGTACTGTGGTGCAAGTGGTTTCTCAGCAAGCACCAGCAAACTACACTTCAACTAGTTCTGCATTAACTCTGTTAACACAATCTTTTACTCCTACAAGTGCTTCAAACAAAGTCTTGGCATTAATGTCTTACACAGTAGAAAGAAATGGTGGTAATTCAGGCAACTATATTCTTGTTAGTCTTTTAAGAAATGGCTCAACTATTGTATCTAATTGGGGTAATGCCACAGGGTATCAAGAAGCCAGCGGAACAAGAGGAATAGCAACCCACACCTATTTAGATTCTCCAGCTACGACTAGTGCAATTTCTTATACGATTGTCGGAGATTTTAGTGCTGGTGGTGCTGGTGTGCCTTGGCAATTTTATACATTTCAACTTACCCTTATGGAGATTGCGGCATGATAAATACTACTTACGCAATTTTTAAACTTAATCCGCAAATTGTAAAAACAGTAGGCGACATCGCCTATGACAAAGACGGCAACGAGGTATCCTATGACAAGGCTGCCGTAGAAGCCTACGTACAAGCCCACTCGTATATCGCCAAACGCCAAGCAGAATACCCACCCATCGGGGACCAACTAGATGCTTTATGGAAAGGTGGCGAGGCTGCTGCTGAGATGCTCGCTAAAGTACAAGCCGTAAAAGCCAAGTATCCTAAAGGAGCAACAGAATGACACAAGCCGTAGCCTTAGCCCAACAAGCCTCAACAGGGGTATCTCAGGGTTTCAAAAATAGAATCATCAATGGTGCGATGGTGATTGACCAGCGTAATGCTGGTGCTAGTTTAACAAATAATGGAAGCTCACAATATTCTGTTGATAGATGGCGGCAAAATAGTTCTCAAGCATCTAAATTTACAGTTCAACAAAACGCTGGTTCAGTAACCCCACCAGCGGGGTTTACAAACTATTTAGGATTTACAACTACTTCCGCAGTAACTATTGCTTCGGGTGATTATTTTTGGTTTGGTACAACTGTAGAAGGTTATAACTCTGCTGATTTAAACTGGGGCACTGCTAATGGAAAAACAGTAACAGTTTCATTTTGGGCATACGCTTCAATTGTTGGCTCTTATACATTATTGTTAAAACCGGGTGGTGGTGCTTATTCTTATGCCACTTCTTTTAGTTTAACTACTGCAAATACTTGGCAGTACATTACAGTAACTATACCGCCGTTAACTACTGGTGGAGCAATAAATACAACTAATGCTACTGGTATTCAAGTTAACTTTAGTTTAGGCATGGGTTCTACTTATTACACTTCTACTGCAAATACTTGGGTAAGTGGTGATTTTTATGCTCTAAACGGAACTGTAAACACTATTTCTACCGCAGGAGCAACTTTCTACATCACAGGAGTTCAGCTAGAGGTAGGCTCTACAGCTACTAGCTTTGATTACAGACCTTATGGAACTGAGTTAAGTCTTTGCTATCGCTATTATCAATCCATTGCTTATACTGCTAACTCAATACTGGCTATTGGTTTATGCACTTCAACAACTAATCAAGAATGTACAATAATTTTGTTACAAACAATGCGTTCAAATCCAACGATTACTTTACCCTCCGCTGGACAAACATCAGGAACAATATCATTTTTAACAAGCTCTGGTAGTTATCCAGCATCAACAGGAACAAATACAGTTAATAATCCTAGTGTAAATAATTTTGTAATATCAGGGGGATCTTATTCAGCATCTTTTGTGCAAGGTAATGCTACTTGGTTATACCCAAATGGAAATGTAACAATTAGAGCAAGTGCGGAGCTATAAATGTATAAATTATTACCACAACAAAAAACACCAAATGGTCTAGTAGATGCAAATGCAATATTGCGTATTGCTGACAACGCATACATTCCCTTTGACCCAGCCAACACCGATTACCAAGCATTTAAAACTAATGTTTTAGCTGGCGCAGAACTGCAAGATGCCGATGGGAATGTGATGACACAAGAACAGGCAGACGATTTTATTAAGGAGCTTCCATAATGGCTTTGACAATCGTACAACCAGGAGTTGGTGGAACTGGAGTTGGTACATTCCCATCTCCGGGCACCGCTGGCAATGTATTAACATCTAACGGAACAGTTTGGACTTCAGCCGCACCTGCGGGCGGTGGAAAAGTTTTACAGGTTGTTAGTGTATCAACTTCAACAAAAACCACACGACAATCAACAGATTGGGGCGATGTCACAAATTTAACCGCTTCAATTACACCCACAAGTTCATCTAGCAAAGTTCTTGTTTTGGTAACTGTTGCTGGACTTCAAAAACCATCAGGCAATACTCAAGAAGCACCATCGCTTAGACTTTTGCGTGGAGCAATAGAAATTGCCGCACAAGTTAATATTATGTATTCTGCGGGTTCTATTGGTTATTTTCAAGTAACAACAGGTTTTACTTATTTAGATTCGCCAGCAACAACTTCTTCAACAACTTATAAAATGCAAATAAGGGGTAGAGATGCAAGTAATGGTCCTGTTGCAGTTAATACAGACAATGGTGGTGAAAATAGCACAATTACTTTATTGGAGATTGCGGCATGATTGATGCAATTTATAAACTATATCCGCAAGTAGTTTGCACAAGCGATGATAAAGCCTATGATGCAGACGGCAACGAAGTCGCATACGATAAAGCCGCAGTGCAGGCTTATGTAGATGCTCATGCTTATATTGCTAAAAGAGCCGCAGAATATCCTCCCATCACCGATTACATTGATGGTGTAGTAAAGGGTGACCAAGCACAGATTGATAAATACATTGCTGACTGTCTTGCTGTTAAAGCGAAGTATCCTAAATGAGTGAACTAATCGATAAAAACGCAGCCGCGCTCTCCGCCCACGAGGCGGTCTGCGCCGAGCGCTACGCCGGCATCAACGCCAGACTAAAACGCATCGAGCAGATCCTCGTCGGGTCGGTGGGATTCATTGTGGCGACCATGATCGCCCTACTAGTAAAATTACACTAATGAATAATGTCAGACCAATTTGGCTTTTTAGAAGGAGCAAAATCTCTTGGTAGCACCCTTGACTCCGCGCGCGGGGTCAGCAAGGAGTTATCTACCAGTATTGCCAACGTACAAAAAGAAGCAACCGACCTAGCCCAGCAACGCGCCCAAGAGCGCATTAGGGCGCAAAAAGTCCACGTCGACCACACCATATTAAAGGCATTCGACGAGTTCAAGATCATCGAGGAAGTCAAGCGCCTCGAGCAAAAGATGAAGGCCGAGGTAACACGAAACTACGGCCCCAAGGCGTGGGATGACATACAGGTCATCAAGGCGCGTCTCTTAAAGGAGAAAAAAGAAAATGAAAAGCTGTTTAACAAAGACCTACACGAAATTAAAAGAGTACAGCTCTACTGCTTTCTCGTGGCTGCGCTCGTTGCCTACTACCTTGTGTGGGGTCATAAGGGGTAAAAAATAATGTTCCCGCTAACCGCCATCGTCGATGTCGGGATGAAAATCCTAGACAAGTTTATCCCAGACCCAGAGGCTAAGGCCAAGGCGCAACAAGAGCTCCTCAAGATGCAACAAGAGGGCCGGCTGGCAGAGCTTAACGCCGACAACATTGAGGCACAGGAGCTAACCAAGCGCCAGCAGGCCGACATGGCAAGCGACTCGTGGCTGTCTAAAAACATCCGCCCGATGACGCTGATCTTTATACTAATCGTGTACACCATATTTGCCGCCATGAGCGCCGCAGACATCGAGGTCAACAACAATTATGTTGAGCTCCTGGGCCAGTGGGGCATGCTGATTATGTCATTCTATTTCGGCGGACGCTCGCTGGAGAAGATAATGGAAATGAAGAAAGGCAAGAATGAACCTAAGCCCTAACTTTACACTAGAAGAACTAACCGCCAGCGAGGTGGCACAGCGCAAGGGGCTAGACAACACCCCAAACGCCACCGAGACGGCTAACCTAGTACGCACCGCAGAGTTACTAGAACAAGTCAGATCGCTACTTAACAAGCCGATCCTTGTAAACTCAGCGTTTCGCTCTAAACCAGTTAACGACTCTGTTGGCAGCAAGGACACTAGCCAGCATAGGCTAGGTTGTGCCGCCGATATCAGAGTCCCCGGATTGACCCCCAAACAGGTCGTACAGGCCTGCATCGATGGAGGAATACCATTTGACCAGATCATTGAAGAGTTTGGCTCCTGGACGCATATCAGCGTGCCAAACACCAAAGAACAACAACCAAGGCGTCAGGCCTTAATTATTGACAAAAACGGAACAAGACCGTACAATTAGTCTAAATTAAGGAGACGTTATGCTACGACATCAGTTGGCGGTGTACGCCTGCGCGATCGCGCTTGTTTGGGGAATGTGCTTCCATGATCCCCTGGCTAAGTGGGCTATAGCCCACACCCCATTCCAATGGGTTGCGGACTCAACCGTTGAGTTAATAGAACACTTTGAAGGAAAGCGCTACCGCGCTTATCAGGATGCTGGCGGTTACTGGACGACTGGGGTGGGGCATTTAATTCGCCAAAAAGACACCCATTTGCTTCACAAAGAGCTTTCTGAAGCCGAGGTAATGGGTATCCTACACCGTGACCTAGAAAAGTGCTCTACGGCCCTGGAATCGGCTTTAAACACCATTCCTAGAAGGCACCAGATTGACGCCCTAATGAGCCTGTGCCACAACATTGGACCTAACAACATTATGCGTTCTGAGGTAGTCAAACACCTAAACGATGGTAATGTGCACAAGGCTGGAGATGCGTTCCTTAACTGGAGCACCCCACCAGTACTTAAAAAGCGCCGTCAAATAGAGCGCACATTGTTCTTAGCAGGGGCGTAAACCCCTGTATTTTTGCATTAGTAGATATAAGGGCTGATCACCCTATTCAACAATAAACCTCGAGGAAATACAAAATGGAAGGCTTTAAATCACTCCCCAAGATGCAATGTTTTAAAGAAGGCGGCTCTGTTAAAGCCATGGCCTACGGCGGCAAAATGAAAAAAGGCGGCCACTCCGAGTCCAAAGAAATGAAAAAGGACATTGTCCAAGACAAGAAAGTTGTCAAGAAGGCATTTGCCATGCACGACAAACAATCCCACGAGGGAGAAAAAACTAACCTATCCAAGCTCAAAAAAGGTGGGCGGATGAAGAAAGAGGTTGGTACAGTAAAAAAGTATAAAGCCGGCGGCGCTATCGAAATGAAGAAAGACGCCGGTGATAAAGATGACATTAAAAAAGTCAAGCAGACCAAGCCCAAAAAGGCAGCCGCTCCTAGCGCCGCAACTAAAGATGTAATGAACACCCCTAAGTTTTTTAAGAAGGGTGGTAAAGTAAAAAAGTATAGTAACGGCCAGCAAGTAAAAGATCCACAAAAGCTGGTCGATGATATTGCCCTTGAGGAAAACACCCAAGACCGTGAAATGATTATGAAACCGGTTCGGGCTGCTGGAAAAATGATCACTAAAGGTATTAGTGCTGCTAAGTCTGCGCTAAAAGGACAAGGCTCCGTATCTGATGCAGAGCGTGAAGCTGTTGCCAAGAAAAAAGGCGGCAAAATTAAGAAGTTTAACACTGGTGGTTCTACTGGCCCTTTGACTGCTGAAGAAGAAGCATACTTAGGTGGTGCTGATCGCACCGACCCATTCATCATGGCTCGTATGCGCAGAGCAATCCCACAAAAGCAAAACTACATTCCAAACGCCGTTCCAGCTATGGATAACCGTGACGTAGGTCAAACTGTTGCACCAGCACTAGCACCAATGGACAGCACTTTGCGTGACGAAACTGGCGCACCATCAACTATGCAGCGTAATGAGTATGGCGATTTATATACGCCAATTAATAAGATGACTCCGACTGCACCAGTTAAAGCTCCTGTTCGCCGTCCTGCTGCAGCTCCTGCTGTTCAACAACGCCCCAATGTTGATGCAGATTCTGGTTTAGCATACCCACAAGAAAATCAATTACGTACTGCTCCTATGGCACCACGTTCATTCTTGAGGGGCACAAAAGGTTATAACTTATCCGATTTTTTTGGACCAGGATTTGGCAAATCACAACGCAACCGTGGATACAAGCCTTAATATGCCGATAGAATCTAAACAACAACAGAAGGCAATGTACGCCGCCGCGGCTGGTAAATCAACCCTTGGCATCCCAAAGAAGGTTGGCAAGGAGTTTATCAAAGCCGGCAAAGCAAAACCAAACCTTCCACAAAAAGTAACTAAACGCGCATCCGGCAGAGGACGTTAATCTATGTCATATTCTGGTACCATCAACCAGACCAAGATCAACGTAGATCAGTTGATCTCGTACGCATATCGTGATGCTGGTAAGACGGCAGAAGAAATCACGCCTGAGTATATTGATGCAGGCAAACAAGCACTCTACTACATTCTACAAAACCTATCTAACCGTGGCGTTAACCTATGGCTATTAGAAAATAAAGTCATTGGTGCCCCAACAAACGCACAATGGATTTCGTTGCCAGAGAGCACGATTGACGTGCGTGAGGCAAACTGGGTTTATATTACTAACCCGTCGTACAGCGGTTTATTGCCAACATCAAACCCAAACGTTGTCAACCTGTTTGACCAAGACGCAAACGACACACTTGATTTGTTTGCAACCAGTTCATTAGGTAATAACTTTTTTGGTGCGGCGTACAGTAACCAAACACGTTTGTTTTACGTTGGATTTAATGCGTACTGCCCAGGAACAACGGCAACCTATACCCTAGACTTTGAGGTCAGCAACGACGGAACAAACTGGACGGTGTGGGAGTCGTTCCCATCCACCACACTAGCAGACCGTGAGTGGGCCTACTTTAGCATTAACGCCACCCAACAGTTTTATTACTTTAGATTAAAAAACCGAAACACACTAGCAACATTCTCGTTGCGTGCCATCCAGTTCGCACAGAGTCAGCAGGTTATTCCATTGGCACGACTAAACCGTGACGACTACTGGAACCTACCCAACAAACAATTCCCAAGCCAACGCTCATTGCAATATTGGTACGATCGTTTGATCGAACCACGCATGTACTTGTGGCCCGTACCAAATAATAACTACCAAGTGTTTCAATTAATTATAGAGACACAAATGCCAGACGTTGGTTCGCTAACTGACGAATTATACCTACCAAACCGTTGGATTGGTTCTATCCAAGCCAGCCTATCACACAAGCTGGCAATACAGTTACCACAGATTGATCTGCAACGTATTGGGTATTTAGAACAACAAGCCGTTAAATTAGAGTACGACGCAGCACAAGAAGAGCGCGACAAGTCGCCTATTTACTTCCAACCTAACTACAGCTACTATACACGATGAGCGGCGCATACGTAATGACCTACAACAATCTGGTAGATGACGTCCAGCGTTACATGGAACGTGACGACGCCGGGTTTGTTGCACAGATCCCCAGCCTAATTGGATTGGCTGAGGCAGCGATTGCGGCAGAGTTAAAGTCGCTACTGCAATTAACTGTCGTAGAAACCACACTGGCAACTAACCAGGACGTGCTAGCTAAACCAGCACGCTGGCGTAAAACTGTGTCTATGAAGGTCAACGGCGCGCCAGTATTGTTGCGCTCACAGGATTATATTGCGCAGTACCAATCAGAGTCTAGCAACGGGCAGCCAAAGTACTACGGCGAGTATGACTACAACAACTGGAACTTTGCGCCAAAGCCAGACGATGACTACCCAGTAGAAATTATTTACTACAGCCTAATCCAGCCATTAGATACATCTAACCAGACCAACTTGTTCACGCGCGAGTGCCCGCAGGCGATGTTGTTTGGAACTTTACTACAGGCCCAGGGCTATCTAAAGGCGTTGGATAAGCTGCCCGTATGGAAAAGCTACTACACCGAGTCATTAGCCGCGTTGAAGAAGGAAGACAACTCGCGTCGTATTGATCGAAATACTACGGTCCAGGAACCATAATATATGCCAATCTACACATCACCGTTTACCGGCACAGTCGTACAGCCAACCGACGTATCGTACTACGAGCTTAACTTTAGCGCAAACGTACAACTATATTGGCCGGCGGTTGTTAACCCACAGCAAGTACCCGCCGCTCGTATTATCGACTGCACACCGTCTACTTCTAACTTGGTTATTTCATTACCCGAGGCAAACCAAGGAACTACCGGCGCGGATATCTTAATTCGTAACTTTGGTGGCGTAGCATTTACTGTACAAGACTTTGCTGGCACAGGATCTGTGTCAATCCCCGCAGGAGTGTCTAAATATTTTTATCTATCGGATAACTCTACTTCTGCTGGTGTCTGGCAAAATGTAACCTTTGGCGCTGGCACATCATCCGCCGATGCCGCTTCGTTAGCTGGAAACGGTTTAGTTGCCCTATCTGGCAAACTAAACACCACGCAAAACGTTGTAGAGGTATCGTCAACACCATCAATTACAGACGCAAGCCGTGCCGCTACATTTGTCTGGACGGGTGGTAATGGCACATTTACACTACCAACGGCGGCTAGTTTAACTACCGGCTGGTATATTGCGTTTAGAAATAACGGAACTGGTGCGATTACAATCACGCCACAAGGCACTTCAACAATTGACAGTCTAGCAAATATAACTGTTAACCCCGCAGAGTCTGGCTTTATTGTCTTTCAAGAATCCTCTGGTAATTTCTTTACCGTTGGTTTATCTGTACCGTCAAATGTAACCTTTACATCGGCAACGTACGACGTGGACTCCGTTGTAGGTAACACATTTAGTTTAGTATCGTACGCACCAATTATCCAGACTTATGTTGCATTAGCCGGCACTCGTGCGGTTGATTTGGATGTCACCCTACCAGCAACAACTCAGTTGTATGTGTTGGTAAACAATACGGGACAATCTGGATATAATGTTACATTCCAAATTTCTGGCAGTTTACAGACACCAATTGCGTTAGCTAACGGCGGTGTTGTACTGGCGTTAAGTGATGGTAACCAGTTGTATATTATTAGCCAAACAACCGTGGGTGTCTACTATGCAGACAACGGTTCTGCTGCGGCACCATCGTTCTCCTTTACAAATGATACCAACACGGGTATGTACTTAGTTGGTACTAACGTGCTTGGACTATCGGCAAACTCTACGCTCATGTTGGAGATTGATAACACTAACACGCTAAGTCCACAGGTATCTACACCAGCAACATTTAACGCAGGGTTAATTGGTGGCGGGACGTTCTAATGGCCGGAGAAAACAGCTTACCAGAACAGTATAATCTGGTCTACACGCTTGGTGTTCAGCCAGGTATAAAACGAGACGGCACAATATTTGAGTCACGTGAGTTCAGTGACGGAGAATGGTGCCGTTTTCAACGTGGCACGCCTAGAAAAATGGGTGGCTACCGTGAACTGTTTGCGACGTTTACCGGCATACCAAGAGGTATGATATCTAACTCTTTTAACGGAGTTAACTACATTTTTGTTGGTAACCAGTATGGCTTAGAAGCATTTACAACAGGCACTACGTTTGGCGTTGGCAGTGGTCCGCTTACTGTAAATATTTTACCTGGCTATGCACCTTTTACATTGGTATCAAACACAACCAGCACCTTTGTAATTGCTGGCGACGTAACCGCGGCGTTTCCTGCCGCAATGACGGTTATATTTGACGACGACATTACTACCGCAACTACAGTAGTTAGTGCGGTATATTCGTCACCAAATACAACGGTAACTGTAACGGCCTCCAGTATTGCTGGAACGCCCACAACGGTAGCGTTGTACGATGTTACATTTACACCAGATCCAAATCTGTTGTGGCAGTTTGACTTACAGTATTCGCCTGCGGGTGGATCGTTACAAGTGTTGGCGCATCCGGGTCAAAACTTAGCAAACATTGACAACGCCATCCAGACCCAAGTATTAACTGGTGGGTTATTGCCAGACTCATCAAACGAATGGAACTTTTACGGATTAGCCGATACTGGCGGTCAGAATCCAACCTATCGACCAATAGTAGTAGATGGTGGTGTTTGCGTGTTGTATCCCTACACGTTTGTGTATGGGTCGGATGGCTTTATTGCCAACAACAACGTCGACACCAATACAACGCTAACATTATACAACCAGCAAACAATTACCGACTGGAACGGCCCAACGTCTAACCAGGTCAACATGGCCTCGTCTAAGATTGTTAAAGGCATACCAGTACGCGGCGGTACTAACTCACCGTCTGGATTGTTCTGGGCAACTGATAGTTTGATCCGTGTTTCGTTTACCGGCACAACTCCGCTTTACTGGCGCTATGATATTATTTCTAGCCAGATCTCTACCATATCATCCTCGTGCTTTGTTGAGATGGATGGTATATTTTACTGGATGGGTGTCGACCGTTTCTACCTATACAATGGTGCGGTCTCTGTACTGCCAAATGATAAAAACGTAAACTGGCTATTTGATAACCTCAACTTTGTACAGCGCCAAAAGGTATGGGCAACCAAAGTACCTAGGTATAATGAGATCTGGTTTTTTTATCCCCGCGGCGATGCCACAGAATGCACCGACGCAATTGTATACAACGTCAAAGACAAAATCTGGTACGACGCCGGAAGCGCGCCTGGATCACGTAGATCGTGTGGATATACCACCGAGGTGTTCCCAACACCAATCTGGGCTGGATGGGAAGACATTAATACATTTAGCGTACCGTTTGAAGTTATTGACGAGCCACCCAGTGAATCGCCACCGAATAATAACCAGGTATATATTAATGGTGACGTGACGGCTACTTTTGGCGCGGGTGACTATATCTCGCTGACAAATACGGGAAGCCCTGTTGTTTATAAAATTGTAACAAGTGTTTTTATGTTTACCTCTGCAATTACAGCAACAAACCCAGAGGGTGTGACATTAATTACTGTAGATGTAAACTTTGACCCAATTCAAGTAGCCGGCGATTACATATATTATATTGAAGGTGGATATCCACTATGGCAGCATGAGTTTGGCACAAACGCTATTACGTTTAACCAAGAGTTTGCCATTACATCTAGCATCACGACTTGCGACATTAGCTGGGTTGGTGGGATACCATCACAAGACAGCGCCACTGGCGTTAACCGGCGTATGCACTTAAGACGTATTGAGCCAGACTTTGTACAGTCCGGCACAATGGCTATGACCATATTGGGCCGTAAATTTGCCCGCGGAGATACAGAGACCTCGGGGCCATTTTACTTTGACCCAGACACCGGTAAGATTGACCTGCGCGTAGAGCACCGCGAAGTACGCCTCAAGTTTGAGTCCAACGTATTGGACGGTAACTTTGAAATGGGCCGCCTGCTTATTACTGCAGAGTACGGCGACGAGCGTCCGTGAGTATCCAAACATTCTTCCCAATCAACCCAGAGTATATGTCTTGGGATGATTGGAACGGCAACTTCCTACATTACTTTGGCGAAGAGCCAATTATGTATGACAACGAGGATAATTGGAAACTAGTAGCTAAAAACATTAGCCAACTAACTACATTTGAAAGCTATCCGGTCCCAGACCCGGAAGCATTTGAGACTTGGCAAGACTGGGCCTCAGCCCTTAGCTTTATTTTAAACGGCCCAACCACTTGATTTAGGGCGATAAATGCAATATTTTTGCATTAGTATATGTAAGAATCATACCTTTTAAACAGGAACAGCTATGACTCAAATGGTCGACAGCAAACAAGAAGAACTAGGCACAGACATGATCGTAAAGATCGCGGCTGAAAACACTCGTTCGCCGTATCCATTTAAACAAGTTTTTTTGTTTTTTACGGCAGAATTAGGATTGCCTAACGCCAGATTGTATAAGTTTGGCAATACTGTTTTTGTAATCCACCCTTCCGAACAACGTGAAGAGTTCGGTGTGTTCCGTGCCCTTAATGCAGACACCGCTGAAAACTTTATACAAAACAGCAAAATGTTTGTAGACAAAGCAATTGAAGATGGTTTTACTGGACTGCAGACTACTTTCTCCGACCCTTCCCTTTTAAATATTTTTAAATATATCGCCCGAGAAGAACAAGAACTGGGAAACCCCAATATGGGATACACCGTACAAAAGTCAACTGACGGCAAACAAATTCGAGTAACTCTTGTATTGCAAGGTGAAAGGATGGGTGCGTAATGGCTGCCGTCGTTGAAGTTGTATCAGATACATTTGAAGCGGTTGGTGACGCAGTTGGCGCGGTTGGTGAAGCCATTGGCGACGCTGCCCAAGAAGTAGGTAATTTTGTTGAAGATACAGCTCAATCTGTTGGTAGAACAGTAGAAGCAATTGCTAACGACCCAGCTAAAGCGTTACCGCTTATTGCTGTTGCTATTGCGGCACCATATGTAGCGCCTTATCTTTGGGCTGGTGCAACTACCGCCCAAGCGGCTATGGTATTAAACACTGGCTTGGCATTAGCAAACGGCGCCGACCCAATGCAAGTGGCGCAAAACATTGGCACTAGCATGATAACCCAGGGCATTACAGCTAATTTACCAGTTGATCTTAGCACTGGTTCAAGTTTTGCTGACCAAGCAATTGCCAATACCGCAGTTGCTGCAGCTCAAGGAAGAGATCCTGCTCAAGCACTGGGTTCTATGATTGGCAACGCAGCTATTAGATACGGTACTAATGAAATAGCTGGCGGTGTTAGAGATTATGCCGGTCTGGATGACAGAACTGCCCCCGTAATTGACAGAAGTGAGCCTTACACACCACCAACTGAAACAATACAAACCGCAGAAACAAATATTCCTTCTGATGAAATAACAATGTCTCAAACATTTAGAGACGCTATTCAAAACGGTTTTTCACCAGAAGAATCATACGCAATTGCTAAAGGGCAAGCGGACGCAGAACAATCTGGCCCATCGCCCTACGCTAAAACAGCAAGCACAATAACTAGCGATCAACCACAAGCATCTGTTACCGTAACTGGCGCAGAGGATGTTGAGGGTGAAGGTGTATCTTTACCTGCGCCAACTAAAGAAGAATTAGACCAGCAATTAGCTGATGGTGAGATTACTCAAGAAGAGTATGACCGCATGTTGCCAACTGCTGGTGAATCAAGATCTACATTAGATTATGTTGACCCATATCAAGAAGAATCACCAATAGACGCAACCGGTGAAGATTTTGATATGAGTGCGCCTATTCCAGAACCAAAAGAAATTGTTTCGGATGGATTGGAAAACCAAAAACCTGACACGCGCGGTAATCTAATATATACTTATGATGACGGATCCACGCTTACAATGTCACCAGACGGTGAAGTTATTGATGTTACTGAAGCAACTAGTACGGGTGGTTTAGGTAGTTTAGAAGGCACCGGCGAAGACTTTGACATGAGTGATAAAGGCACCGGCGAAGACTTTGACATGAGCGGTGAGTATCAAGAAGAAGAATACACAGAAATTCCTGATGAAAAATCTGGTTCTGGTTTTGCTGTAAAAATTGGTAGACCTGGTTTGTCAAGAGCAGCAACTATTCGCAAAGGCATGGTTAAAAAACCAACACCTGGCGCAAATCAAACTGCGGCCGATCCTGGTTTAATGTTAAACTCACAATACGGTTCACAACTAACATCTAACGTATTAACTGGAGATCCAAATTATAGTTTAATTGGTTCGGCGCCAGAACAAGAACCTCAAGAAATGGCAACCGGCGGCAGACCTGCTACTGACACACAAGGTGTTTATGATTTAAGCTACACTGGCACTTCACCATTTTTAAGCAGCGGTTCTAGTATTATGGCGTTAAAACCAGGAATAGTTAAACCAAAAACATTAAATTATGAATTGGCAGGTTACCCATTTGGTAAAGAATGGAAAGCTGCAAAAGAAGGTGGTCCTATTGGACACAATCCTGAGTTCTTTAGCGAAGGTGGTTTAAACTCGTTAAAGAACAGTTACGTAAAAGGTAAGGGTGATGGTACTAGCGATAGTATCCCAGCAATGTTAGCAAACGGTGAGTTTGTAATTCCCGCAGATGTTGTATCATCATTAGGTAACGGCAGTAATGATAGTGGTGCAGAAATATTAAGCGAATTTTTAAAAACAATTCGTGAACATAAACGTAAAGCAGATTCAAGAAAATTACCGCCAGATAGTAAAGGCGCGTTGGGATACCTAACGGAAGCGAAAAAGAAGGTGAAAAAATAATGGCTGGCTTATCTAATTTTATATCAAACGAGGCGGTTCAATCCACCTCAATGCCATCGTGGTTTGATACCGCGCAACAGAATGTTGTAAACCAAGCAACCACTGCGGCTGGTAATGTTCCTAGTTTACAAAACACTGTTGCTGGTCAAGCTATTAATCAACTTAGCGGTTCACAAAATCCTTTTACTCAAGCTCAAGGAACCCTAAACCAAATTGCTTCTGGTGCTGCTAATCCTTGGCTTGTTAGTGACACAGGTCAAGTTACTCCCAATGTAGCCACTCCAATGGGTGGTTTATTCCAAGCTCAAAACCAAGCATTAGAACAATTAATGCCTCAATATACTGCTCCCGTTGAAGGGGGTAATATTGCTTCTGGTAATTTTGGTAGTTTGCGTGGGCAGACTGCAGTTAATAAAGCCATGGCCGACGCACAGTCTAAGTTGTTTGCCGACCAAATGAACGCAGCCTTACAAGCTCAAGGCGTTGGCGCACAAGCCGCCGGCGCACTAGGTCAAGTAGGAAGTCAAGGCGTTCAGTCTATGACGTCATTAGGACAGGCCCAACAGTCTGATCCGTTCTTTGCCTCATCTGCTCTAGGTAAAATCCTTGGCGGTATGCAGATCCCAACTACAACCAAAAACGTTACCAACCTATCACCTCTTAACCAAATTGGTTCTATTGTTTCTGCTCTTGGTGGTTCTATTAGTGGTACTGATAAGTTACTCAAAGAGCTATTCCCTGCGGTAGGAAAACCTGGAGAACCCGGCTACAAACCTGCTGGTGGCTTAATGGATTTCTTTAAACGTGCTGGAATTAACATTGGTGGCACCGGAGGCGGAAGTGGTGATGTATATGTACCTGGAGGTGGTGGTGGCGGTGGAACATACATACCAAACCCAAATCCAGATTTAGATAACAGGGATGTTGGTGGCGGTACCGGCGATACCGGAGAAGATTTTGATATGGGTGGCGGCGGTGGCGGCGGATCTGATTTTGATTGGAATACTTACGAACCATCAAACCCATATGAAGGTTATAATAACATAGAGAATTACGAACCATAATTATGACAACACCCGGACTTGATACCTTAGAAGAAGACGAAAAACCCACTGCTACTGGTGCTGCTGTAAAAGCCACTGGCAAAGGTTTGTCACCTGTTGGCACCATTGCTATGGACCCAACTCAAACTGAAGAGTTATTAGCCAATATGCAAGGTATGGTTAATGAACGAACAGGCGCATTTAGTACATTTGAGCGTGGTTTACAACGTGCGGCTGCTTGGGGATCCGGTGGTGAAAAAGGGCCATCTGCTGCGTTGACAGCTATGGACCAACAAAAATTAGCAGAAGATCGTGAGTTATTTAACATGCGCCAACAAATGGCTGCATTACGTTCATCTGCTGCACAACAAAAAGCCTTTAACGAGCGTAAACAAGCTGAGTTAACTGGCGGCGTCCCAACCGGTGGTGCCGGTGGTGCCGGTGCTCCTGGTGGTGCTAGTATGCGCCAGTCTGTATTTGATCAAATGCCTGCTGAAATTAAAAGAGCATTAAGCAACGCAAGAACACAAGAAGAGTGGAACAGCATTTACAATCCATACGCTCAAAAAATGGCGCAAATACAAGCGCAATTTAGATACAACCCAGCAACTTACGAAAACAAAATTAAATTTGTTGATCCCCAAACTGGTGAACTTGATTATATTGACGCGGAAACTGCTAAACGTTATAAAGAAATAGGTTATGGTGACAGGATTATTATGCCTACATCTAAGCCAAGTGCAGCAAAAGCTCCGGCAGACACGCTGTCTGCAATTAAAACCGGCATATTTAACCAAGAAAGTTTAGGCGGTAAACTAGATACTTCTAAACCAAACTACGCTGGTGCTGTTGGTCCTATGCAAATTCTACCTGATACATTTGAAGGACTTAAGAAAGAAGGATTAATTCCCCAAAACTATGATATTAACAACCCCCAGCACAACAAAACTGCTGGTGATGCGTTAATTGATAAATACTATAAACAGTACAAAGGTGATCCAGATAAAGTTATGGCTGCCTATTATGGCGGTCCTGGTGCTATTAAAGCAGACGGCACTATTGATGTAAACCGTCGTGATCCACGTAATCCAAATGCCCCAACTGTTGGTGAGTATATTGCGCAAGCAAAACAAAAAGCTGGTTTAACTACAGCTCCGGCTGAAGTTGTAGTTGGTGCACCACAACGGAAAACTATACCGCAAGCTGAAGTTGAATTAAAAGGTACAGAAGCTAAAGAAGTTGCCGCAGGCACTGCTTCTGGTAAATATATTGGTGGTAAAGAAGCTGAGATACTTGAAGCCGGTAGTACTTCTGGTACAAGACTTGCATCTATTGTAAATATTGAAAAATACGTTACAGATCCAAGAACGAATCGTGTTTTTGGTGTATTTGAAAAACCTGGATTTTGGAACGGTGTTGGTGCATTAGTTCAAAGCGCTGTGAAGGCTGGAAATTATTCTATTGGTATTACAGACTTTGATAAATTAATAGCGTCCACAATGAAAGACGCTAGTCAAGCTGAAAAAGATGCAGCTCAAATTGTAGGTCGTGAATTTGCTAAAATGAAATTGCAAGAAGCTAAAGTACTTCTTGCCGGTCAAGGTGCGGTATCTGATGCTGAACGTGGCTTAATTGCAGAACTTACTGGTAGTAGACTTAACTCACCAGGTGCAATTAAAGAATATCTTGCATGGGGCAAAATGCGCGCTGAATACGATCAAAAAGTTGGCGACAGTTACGATACTTGGAAAGGCAGTAATCCAAGGGGTAATTTTGATCAGTATAGAGTTACTAAAGAAGCCCGCGCATTGCGTGAAGATTATAACAACAGAATGATGGATTTTGCTAATAGTGTCAACATTGACATGGGTAAAGCTAAAAATGTTGGTGCCTCATTAAATGAAAAAGATAGATCTGGTAATAGCGTTGTAATGGGCACTGGAGAAGCTCAATCTTCTGCAGCAAAACCAGCTGCATCTCCATTTGTTTATAAAGACGCAGATAAAGAAAAAAGATATCAGTTGTATTTACAACAAAGGGGCCCTAAGTAATGTCTCAATTTACTGCTCAAGAACTAGAAGAATTTGAATTTAGGCAGCGGGCTGAACAAGAGCTTGCTGCGTCAAAACAAACAGAGTCAGCACCTCCTTCTCCTGACGCAGCTACTGAAGCCGTAAATCAAGTTATGATGGGTGGTGCAGGAGCTGCAGTTGGAGCCGCCGCTGGTCCCGTTGTAAATGTTGGGGCAAAAGAAAGACAACGTACTAGCATTGCAAAACAAATGGGTGTTAATCCTGCTGATTTAGAATGGGATTCAGCCGGTCAAAAATGGGCAAGAAAAACTGGCTTTGGTGCTGGTGAAGGTAAAACAGTTCAAGAAGTAAATGAAGAATTTAAACGCATACAGGCCGAAAAAAATAAGCCTGTAGGTAGAGGTAAAATTGCTTCTAAGATGACTGGCCCTTACAATGTTGAAAAAGCCGCTGAACTAGCAGATGCAGAAACTGCCCGTCAAGCTCGCTTTGCTGCACAACGTCAAGCAGAAATGGACGCCTTAAAAAACCAACAAACTGCAGCAAAAGCTCCTAGAGGTTTTAAATCCGCATTAACTGCGCCAATGGGTATGCTTGGTCGTGGTGCTGTTGGACTTGGTGCTGGTCTGCAAGGTTCAGATGCGCTTAATCGTTACAACGCTGGTGACACCAGCGGTTCAATAATTAGCGGTATTGGTGCGTTAGGTACTGCAGCGGCTATGATCCCACACCCTGTAACACGTATTGGTGGTACGGCTATTGGACTAGGTGCTGAGGGTTTAAATACGTTCCTTGATTATCTTAAAAAGAAAAGTCAAAATCCTGCACAGGCTCAACCCCAGCAGCCACAACAGATGGCTGAAGGTGGGTCAGCAAAGAATAAAATGTCTAAGGCTGAACGCGCAGCTAAAGCAATACGGGAAAATAATAAAAAAAAAGTTCCGCATTTAAGTAAGGGTGGTTTGCCGCCGGCTGAGAATGCAGCCCGCACTCAAATCATTGGCACTTTGCCAACATACGAAAAAGCTGAAGAAGAATTAAAAAAACGCGGCGCACAGGGTAGAGCACTAGACTTTGGTGCTGGTCTTGGTGAAGGTGCTAAGATTCTAAAAGCAGATACCTATGAGCCGTTTCCAAAAGGTTGGAAGCCAACGTTCATTGATCCTAAACAAATCCCCACAGAAGCATACGGCAAACTGACTAACTTAAATGTTATGAATGTTGTGCCGCCTAAAGTTAGAGATGAGATTGCAAGCCACATCGGCAGAGTAATTGAACCGGGCGGTCAGGGCATTGTAACAACACGTGGCGCCGATGTAATGAAAGCAAAAGGCAGACCCGGCCCAGAACCAATGTCAATCATCACAAGCCGTGATACGTACCAAAAAGGTTTTACCAAGCAGGAGTTAGAAGATTACATGAAACGCATGCTGGGTGAAAAGTATGACGTTAATAAAGTAAACCTTGGCCCCGCTGGCGTACATGTGCAAAAGAAAAAACCCACCATTTATACAGGCGGTGGAATAGCAATACCTGTCAATGCCCCTGTCGGCAGTCGTGCTCAAGAAACAACCGGTCAAGGCGCTGCTCAGATACTGAACCCACTTAATCTAAACTTTAAAGAAGGTGGACAAGTAAAACATTATCTTACGGGCGGTTTGGTTCAATCTACTGAACAAACAAATTCTAACCCATATGGATTTACGGCTCCGACGGGTCCTTCTACACAGGCCTTAGTGCCTTATTACAATAAAGCAACTGGTGAAACCTGGAATGCTCCTAGCGGTGGATACACACCCCCATCTGCTGATTGGCTTCAAGGTTCTCCTGGTAATTCACAAGTAGCACCGTTGCCAACTTTTGCTCCTGGCACGGATCCTATAAATAATTTTGATAAATCTGGGTCGCCAGTTGTAACTAACACACCTAGTGTTGGATCAGGTTTAAATAGTTTAGCTCCTGTTGCGCCAACAACCGCACCAAAACCTGTTGCACCAATAACACCGCAACAGCCGTTTCAACAAAGACGTGTTGCGCCTCCGTTAAGTGGTAATATAAACCCATCGTTTGCTAAAAGAGCCCTGCCTTATACTCCAAAGCCAATACCAAAACCTATGCCTAGAAGAAGAATGTTTGCTGAGGGTGGCAGTACTACACCAGCATGGCAACGTTCTGAAGGCAAAAGCCCATCGGGCGGTTTAAACGCTTTAGGTCGTGCGTCATACAAGCGTGAGACTGGTGGCACATTGAAGGCACCACAGCCAGAAGGCGGCTCACGTAAGAAGTCATTTTGCGCTAGGATGGGCGGCATGAAGAAAAAACTAACTTCTTCAAAGACCGCCAACGATCCGGATTCACGCATCAACAAAGCACTCCGCAAGTGGAAGTGCTAACTTACTTCCTGTAACGTTTACCGTACCAACCCTCCGCAGCAAGAGGAAAATCGGGAGCCCATGATGGTGGCGTGGTCATAATACGAACCACATCACTCATTGCGGACTCCCCGTTTTGTTCTTCCACAAGAAGGAGTACCTCGTCATGGATGCTGTTTATAACGCTATATCCCGCATTTTCAAGATTGAGCATGGCATTAGCCAAGAAGTCCCTAGCAGTAGCCTGAACGGCGGACTGGAAGATACTGCTACCAATCAAAGCATTTCTACTCCACTGCCGAGTGTAAGTGTTTTGGGAATGGACAGTAACACCCATCTTTTGCGCGCCCCATGGTGTGGTCAGCAACTCGAGCTCTGGCCTTTGCCAGCAGATCAATCTACCACTTGGTAATCTCATCCACAGTGCGTTCTTTGTGACTTTCATTTTAATCTTACTGCCGGCATCAAACGTTGTGCCAGGATTTTGTACGGCTTGAATTGAAGCGGTCTCACACTTAGTCCATAAGTTCTTAACCATCAGATACGACGCCCGGTAGTTGTCTACCGCACTCTTAGCTTGGGTCTCGGTTATGTTGACGCCCATGCCTGCCGCATACTTAACTAAGCCCTTAGCACCCTGACCAAACATTGCGCCCAGAACCGCCGACTTAGCAATTTGTCTTTGATCCTTCGTAACTTCTTCATACGGGACTCGGTACAGGGATGTGGAGGCGAATACTTTATACTCATCTAATCCTTTCCTGAATAGTTCTATCTTGTCTTTTTGATCCGCAAGATATACGCCAACTCGGTTTTCAATGCTTGAAAAATCCACATCCACGAATGTACGGCCTTGTGGCGCCCTAATAGCAGATCGAACGAGTGAGGACAGTTCGTCCATCGATCCATTTGCCTCGCCAAAAAGTCGTGGTATCGCCGCCTCAATCTCTGTATCACTGATAGTGGGGCGAGCAATATTTTGAAGATTAAGTCCACCGCGAGAAGCCCAGCGACCAGTAGAAGCCCCGTGATAGACGAGCGTGTTTCGTATCCTGCCATTCCTTTGTACCTCCAACATTTTAGCGTACTTAGCCACGCTAGTTTGGCTTCCTTCTTGGCGCAACTCTAGCGCCCTTTTAACATCTTCCCCTGAAAACAAATTATCAAAGTTAGTGTTCACTAACTTCTTTGAAACGGTCTCGGCGGTCAAGTCTTCCATGTCGGCGCCTTGTTCATTAAGCCAGTCCAGTAACTTCTGGCGTTCAGATGGCTTACAGCCGGTTAGTTCAAGGCATTCCTGGTCTAAGGCTGCTTGGGCTTTCTCACATGCTAATACGGCGTTTCTAAGCTCGTCTGGATCGACCGGTACGCCTCTTGTATTGATCCGCTGGGTGAGGGTCCAGACTACCTGTTCGGCGTCTTCTAGGGGCCTTAAAACGCTTCCTATGGCCATCTCTGTGCGGACGTCTTGGGCACAGTAATCACATAGCTGTATCATCAGTTCCGGGTCGTTATTAAAGACTCCTTTATTATTGGGTTTGCATAGCTTCTGAATAAGCCTCTTGCCAATAGGGTCTTTCTGGTACTGGGCGTTCATAAACAAACCGGCATCATCAAGGCTCTGTGGCACGTTGTTAGCCGCCGCTACGGCCATGGTGTCAATACACTGCTCCAGCTTTAACTCAGGCCAACCATACTTAGGCACGCAGACACAGTTCCATATTGCGTATTCAAACATGGCGTTCCATGCGGCAATCTTGCCACCATTTCTAACGTGCGATATAAGTTCATGCTCCTCGTCTTCTAAAACATCAGGAGTTGCAACACAAACGTTATCTGGTGATGTGCCCCACGCAATACACAACACTTCGGTGGATAGGCAGTTAGCGTATTTGTCGAGTCCTACTTCTGGTAGATCGGCAAAGCTACGGGTTTCAAAGTCAATGCTGTAAATCATAATCGCTCCTTAGGCAAGCCGACGTATCGGCGATAAAACTATTATACATAAAAAAGGGGGCCTGTGCAAGCGCCCCCAATCACCACCACGTGAAACTATTTACGCCACCGCCACGCAATACTCCAGTTAAAGAGATTGAGTGGCGGGCACTTCCATGGATCAGATCTCACAAGATCCAGCGCTACATGCTAGCTGTTGCGCTCCTTCCACATTGTCTGTTACTTCTTTGAACTCGTTCCAGTTGATCGTTGGGACCTTGGCTTTTAGCTCGTTGTACTCTGCTTCGGTGCACTCTTCGTACGGGGCTTGACGGTAGGTTCCGCCATCGTACGGTAGATAACTAACTCCTGAGATTTCGCTGAAGTTATCCCAGGTCCAAGCGCCAACTGAAGGCCAGTCTTTTTCTTCCACTGAGATGGTGACGCTAGGTTTATGCTCACACCAATGTCGTTGGAATGTAAGCCATAGGGAAAGATGATCCATTGGTGTGACGTCTGCTCTGGTGATTCCTGCTGGGGCTTTAATTGGAAAGCTGAACACAGTCGTCTGAGTAGGTTTGTAAACATCGTCTTCACTTGGTATTCCTTGGCTGACTAAGAACTGAGTTAAAGGGTCTTTCTTATCTCCTCTAACTCTGCGGATGTAATACTTAGAGTGTCGAGGGTGGATTCCAGAAGCGCTATCAACGAGTTGGGAGACGGTGCCGCTTGGCTTGACGCAAGTAATTGCAGCACTCTTAGGTATTCCAAGCAGTATTGCAAATTCCTCATTGGCTCTTCGAGCTTCCTCCCGCAGTCTGGTAAGTAGGGCATTTAGTTTGTCTCCTTGTGTTGTGAGCAATGGGTTATCGTAAATTCCTGTAAGCGACACTCCCAGCAATCTTTCTTCCTCGGTGTTGCGCTGCCACACTTTGCGCAGATACGGAAACTTTGTAAAGGTGGCCTGTATTGTGCCAAGAATCGAAGCAATTCGTACTTTTCTAAGAAGCGTTTCCTCAGTGTCGTCATGTCTTACCACCGCCTCAGTGAGATTACAGAACTGATACGGCCTGAGCACGATCTCTGAGCAAGGATTAGTTCCGAATTCAAAATTGGGATCACGATGCCCGTATTTTTCAACCGTCTTTCTAGCAGCCTCGCGATTAAAAATGCCTCGCTCTCCGGAATGTGAGTTGTAAAGTGAGAGCCATTCTTCCATGAATTTTCCGACAGTAGGTGTTTCGTTATACACCGCACTGTTGTTCGCAAGCGCACGATGCGGCGCAGTGTCCCACCAGGGTCCAGCTTTTGCATGACGAATCCTTTCATCATCAAGATCAGATAACGAGATCATTGCAGAGCGACGTACGCCACCCACTACAACTACCTCACCAATTTTGCACATTATATCATGGCACTCCAAACTGTTCAAGCGGCGCCCTTGTGCGTGTTTAAACGTATTGACAACAAACTTAAATAAATCTACTAATGGTTCCGGCCCGGAAGCTCTTCCACCAAATGTTTTGAGTCTTGTTCCCGCAGGTCTAACCCCGCTAACATCCCACTTTGGGACTTCGCCTGCCCAAAGGTGCGCAAGGAGTAAGCGGAGTGATTTCGCCCAGCCTTCTTTGCTGTCGTGTACGACGATGGTGTGCTCTGAATCAAACAAAGTTTCTGGCACTTCTGGCAAGTTGTTAATGTACTTGGATTCAACTGAGAATCCAACGCCAGTACCGCAGAGCAAGATGAACATGGCTTCGTCAAAGGACTTGGGGTCATCCACTGGGAGATACGAGCAATTATATACGCAAGTGTTATCACGATCGGCACTCTTTCCTGCCGTCATCATGGCGCGCATGGACGGCATCAAATCTAGGTTATGGATAGCATCAAAAATTTCATTTCGTAATTCGGTCTTACCTTGTATTGCTGGGGTGCGACTAAAAATATAGTCGACATAGCGATCTACTGTTTCTGCCCACGTTTCTCTGCGTTGCTTGTCATCTACAAAACGTGCGTAACGGCTGGCGGCTATATATTCTTGATACTGATCCATGTGTTGTTCTCTATGTTATATGGGTTGATGAAAAAGGGAGGCCGTAGTTTCTACGGACACTCCCCGGACTACCTACTACCGAAAGGACTACTTATACTGCGAAATCTGCTGCAGCGGATGTAGCACCGCCTAACTTATTGCCGTCCTCTAACTTTTGAACGTTGTTTAAACCTGCTGCAATACCTTTGGAACCGCTTGTATCGTAAGCATACAACGTGATTGAAGCACGACCATAGCAGCCACTATAAAACTCAGATGGATCCAAGATTGGGTTGAGATCTGCATCTACAACACCAGGTTTCTCATTAGAGTTAGCGTTGATAAAATAATGACCAGCATATGTTGCGTCATCTTTTTCTGCATCGCCATCACGCAAACCGCCTTTGAGCATCTTAGGAACTGTGCCGCCCCATACAGAAGCATTGGCTGTTTTGGTATCTTCAAAAGCCTTATTAAAGCGAGCAATAGTATCTTTATCTGTTTTAGGGATAAGGATTGACACAGAGTATTTCATTGTGCCATTGGGTGTTTCTGCTGGTTGAAAAACGTGCGCATAAGAAAAACGCACTTTACCTGTTACAAATTTAGTTTTTACTGATTTTGCTGGCATAAAATTACCTTTTTAACGTTAGAGACTGGGCTTCAATAGGGGCCAATCTGTCTACCCTTTACTACAAAACTATGCGTCGTACATAACACCATGATGTTTTAAAGCGTGTTGCATTGCAATGGCTTGTAAAAAATCTTGACGACATTCGTAATCATACAACATTTCTGGATCTTCTGCAACTGCTTCCAAAACTTCTTCAATGTTGTATCTTAATTGTAACACCGATTCTCTGTTTTTGCCACCGGCTAAACCGTCAAAATCTTTAATAAATTTTTCAATTACAAATTCAGGAATATCAAATTCGGCATCATAAAATTTTAATAACATATTTGCCTTTCTTGTTATTTTGCTACCATTACTAATCCTACGTTACCGAGTGCGTACCCGATAAACATAATGCCAGTGCCGACGCCACCTTTCATAAACTGATCAATGGCTACTATAAAATAAACAAACCCCATTGCAGCTATTAGCCATGTGCTCATTGGAAGTCCTCTTTAGCAGTTTCTTTTGCTCTGACTAATTTAGGAGCTCCTTCAGGGCGTTGAACCAAACCGCCAAGCCACGCCATAACCTGTCCTTTAGCGCCTAGTTTTTCCAATGAGGCAATTGATTTTATTTTACGTGGCTCCCATATTTGTTCTTCTGGTACACCCTTTTCTTTTAAAATCTCAGCGGCTAGTTGAGAATCAGCAATTTTACGATGCGTAATTGTTGTCCCTAATTCAAAACCCTTTGGTATTACATTTTCTGTAACCGCTCTTTCCAAAGCAAACTCTTCTACATCGTTAACCCAAGTGCGTAGGTTCTGAGCTTTTACTAAAACGTCGCTTACTTCTTCTTGGCTGAGGAGCGGGGGCGCCCTGAACTCGAGCTTTGCGAGCTCGTTGTTGAAGTCCGAGCGGGCGCGGCATTGCGCTTTGGCTTTGCAGAACTGGCACCATTCGCCTGGGAGGAAGTCGCCTGAGCCACTCCATGCTTTTTTGGCTTTTGGTTTGACGAAGTACTGCGCCCAGTCGACGAGTTTCGTGATGGTTGTGCCGTCTGTTGAGATGCTTTCGAGGCGCGGTTGGTGGATTGTGTAGCTGACTTCTTTGATGTCCGGGTATTCGTCTTTGAACTTGGAGTACGCACCGAGGGCGTAGAGTCTGAGCTGTGTGTTGTCTTGCGCTGAGACTGGGATGCCTTTTCCAAACTTGAGGTCGATGACCCGAATGGAGTGCTGAGAAAGTATAACCACATCGGCTGTACCAAAGCCATCAGGAACCCAGTCAGAGAAGTCCACACGTTGCTCAAAAAGCGGCGTGTCCGACTCCCCGATTTGGCTACGCACGTAGAGTACGTAATTATCCACGTAATCAGCGAGTTCGTCGGTGAAATATTTGTTTCTTTGTATTTCTTGCAGATCTTGTTCATATTGCTCCTGTGTGATTTGTGTGTAGTGCAAGCGCAATTTGATTTCTGCCAGGGAATGGGCAAGAGTGCCTTCCGCTGAAAAATCAAATGACCCTGATGGTTTTTTAGGTTCTGGGAGTGTTGCTTCAAGTCTAGCACTGGGCGTGCAAGAAATCCATCTTTTAGATGATGAAGCGGATAGTATAGCGTGTGCAGTCATATTAGCCTTTTTAGTCAGATTAGTGTATATATACTAATGCAAAAAATGGGACCTGTCAAGTCCCATTTTGACTAAATATCTTTTTTATGACTTTAGGGCGGAAATTAGGTTAGCTATCTCTTTGTTAAAATCGACTACAACTTCCGCTTTAAGATCTACTTTGGTATCGCGGGTTTCGCGATAGTCTTGCTGGAACTGGCCTCTGAGGGCAATCTCGGCTAGACGGCTATTATAGTTCTTATTGTCCACATTGGCTAGGAGTTCCCGTTCCCAAAAGGCTTGGGCATGGACTAGGGAAAGATCTAAGGCTTCGGCAAACTCTGGATACTTCTTTTTCCAGGCTTCTGCCGTTCCTTTTGATATGCCCAATTCGGACCATATCATTTTTTGCGATGCGCCCAGCTTACCTAGTTCGATCATACGATCGCACATGTCTGGGTCATACTTAGATTGGGGGTGTTTTTTGGTTGCCATTATTTTTTAGCTGTCTTTGCAGACTGAACAAATGCGTCCTTGGTTGGTGCGCCTTTGGCACCGGGTTTACGCATCTTCTCACCGGAGCCGGCTTTGATGCGCTCTCGTTTGGCGTGGATGTTGGCATAAAGGCCGACTGGGCCGCCAGATTTCATTTTGGGAAGGCACTTAAAATCATCCATAAATTAACCCATAAGTTATACACCACAGCTCCAATAGTAACTTATAAGTTACTAACATAGCTACTGGCACGGTTGTTAAATAAAAAATGTCTTTTGTTGTCATGTGTTTGGTGGAGTAGCACGGTACTGCCCCGTGGTCCGCTGGGTTGCATATCAGCCTTGGCCCCTCGTCGAAACTATACCTACCCCATTGTAAAAAAGTCGCGACTTTTTTGTAAATTGGTTCAAAAAAGTCGCAACCGATACTAAAATACTGCAGTGATACGGTTAAAGCGCTTGACGCCGTCAACCAATTGAGCCTCAATTGTGGTGCTGATAAACTTGTTCATCTCAATTGCGTTGTCAATGATTTCGTGCATTGTGGGGAACTGGGGCGCTTGCTCAAGCAGTTTTTTACCAGCTTCGTCAGCTACTTCCCAGGCTTTTAGCTGGGCGTTGTACTGCTCGGTTAAGAACTCCTTGGAGGTCTTGAGTAAGTCATAGCGTAATTCAAATGGATTCATATAATTCTCCTGTGTTTGTGTATGTAAAATGGGGGTTCCGGGCGCCTCCCGGCGAGACGTACTACCCTATACTTACTAATGCAAAATCTACTGCTTTTCCGCCCCATTTGGTTTAATTAGGAGTTTATCGCGCTCTTCAGCGCGAGCCTTGGCCTCCCTAAGTGACTCATTGATAATGAGTCGGGTTACTGCTCCAGCCATTTCCTGGATCTGTTTCTCCTTGGCTGCTTCTTTGTCCTCCAGCGCCTTGTCTATATCGTTACGGATACCGGCCCGGTCCAACAAATCTTTAAGTTTCATCTTTTTGCGCTTTCTCAACCGCCTCTAGGTTTTTCTTTGCTTGCTCAACCTGAGGACCTGCTTGTATTTGAATTGCATTAATAATGTTAACAACTTGAATAAACGGTGACTGTGCCAACACATTTAACAGCGTGTTGATGTCCTTTACAGAAAACTCTAGTGTCACATTAAAATCATCTAATAAATCTTTGCTCACTTCTTACCTTTCTTTATTTTAAGTTCTACGTCCACATCCGGCTTATATTTGTCTAGTTGCACAAAATGACCGTTTCCTACCATTTGTTCAAAGCCATCCCACAGCCGTTGGTTCTGAAGTTTTGCGGCGTACTTGATCCCGCTGATATAGTTATATACCTCATCTTCGGTCATGTGCTCGGGCTTATCTAAATACTGCCGTAAGAACTCGTCAAGGTATTCCTCAATCTGAGAACACTTTATAATATCTTGCTCCAGGTCAAAGCGGTCGTATTCACTCCACAGATTCATTTTTTACCTTTCTTTTTTGGTTCATCATCACGAATAGTTTCAAACAGATTTTGAAAGTCCGCAGCAATACGTTCTTGTAAATCTATTAATTGCTTTTCAACATTCCAATACGCTAGTTGCATTTCTTCTGCGCTGAGTTCTTTAATTGCACAGTTAACTGCTTTGAACGTTGCTACCGCACTTTCTAATTCAATTGACGCATTTTCTAACTGCATTAATTCTGTCCAGTATTTCATACATTTTTTCCTTGATTAAATCTCATACACTGAGCGGCGGCTAGGGTTATTTCTGGTTTAAACGGCAATGTTAAAAACTGTTCTTTCATTTTAATACAATGAGTTTCTGGAACAGCTATATCGCTTGCCATGAAATCACATTTAGTTCCTATGCACATAATGGCTACAAAGATGAACTCCATCATTGGACTCCCAATCTGCGTTCAATTTCACGATCAATATACCAACGAGCTTTGCGCAAGTCTTCAATGGTATCGATTTTTAAATCAGCGCGCCAAATATATTTAATAGCATTACCTAAGCAAAAATTCATATGCTCAGTAATCTGTATGCAGTCTACACCGCTGGGGTGTGCCGTATAGTGCTTAGGCTTGTTTACTGGATCGTTCACGTCTCATCTCCCTTAAATGTTCATGCAAAATTTTAACTTCTTCCATTGTTGAGCATTCCCAAACACCCATCAACTCCCCAAAACGTTTTTCGCTTAAATCAACGTCTTCAACACCCATAAGTGTTTCCATCATGTAACACCCGTCGTATAAGTATTCAATTACAAAATGGCTCATAGTCCTAATTCCTTTTTGATAAACTCTACACCTTTTGAGAAATGGTAACGCCAATGTTTTTCGGTTACATGTATTTCATTATAACTCTGTCCATTTAAAAAAGCAAGCAAAACCTCCCGTTGTTTAAACGGCATGTTGTTTTCTATCAAATTACGGATGTCTTGGATGTCATCTGGTTCCCAGGGTAGCCAGCCTTCAATAAGTTGGGTGGATGTGCCCTCCACGTCATCTTGCTCTAATGGATCTGGGTCTTCGTCTGATAGTCTTGGAGTAACTGCTTGGATTTTATGTTTTGTTATCATACTCGTGTGTCAAAAATTGCGGCTGCGTAAATGTTCCCCATACCTGCGGCTAGGCTTAAAATCTTTGGCTTGCGTTTAATCATCATGGGTTCAGACAAATAAACATCATCTTTTTGGGTACGGTTTGGAATGGCTGGCACTATACCTGATTGCAAACTATCTAATAGCAAACAGGTCTCCAACAAACCTGACGCGCCCATTGTATGTCCTATTATTTGTTTAAAGGATGTCGCAATAAACGGCGTATGAAACAACGCCTGTAAAGCCGCTTTCTCAGACATGTTATTTGACTTAGTCCCTGTACCATGCGTTTTAACAATTTGTATCTCCTCTGTGCTTATGTTACCTGATCGTAATGCTAGGGCGGCGGCTTTTACAAAACCTTGCCCATCTTCACGTTGCCCGATTGCGTTGGTGCTTTGTTCACTAGCCACACCAGCGCTTATTAGTTTTGCTTTTGGTTTATTAACTAATACATTCTCATTCTCAAAGACGGCAAACACTGCGCCCTGACCGATGTAAAACCCGCCGTTATGGTGGTCAAACGCAGATGGTTTAATTCCTTGCTGTTCTTTATCGTATGTCAAACACGCGCCCGATTCGCCAAAGAAATGCAATACCTTGTCGTTGATAGTGTCCTCTACGCCCAACACGCACACCCGATCAAACCCTTGGTATGTCATCAGTTGGCACACGTCCGACATAACTTTGAGGCTGGATGCACAAGCGCTGGCATCGGTTGTGATCAAATCGTCCGCCCCGCACATCTGCCCGATACGACCAGCGTACACCTGCGTCAGTGTGAGTGGTAGTAGTTTGTAGTCATAGGTCAAACGGCTTTTCTTAATAGCGTATGGGTTGATACCGGCAAAGTGTGCGTTACCAGATGCCAAGATAAAAGCAGTCTTGCCTTTGCGCTCTCTAAGTGATCTAAGTAGTTCCACATCTAACACACGGTCAGCCAGCTTGTGCGGCACGTAAACTAATCCGCTATCTTTTTTGGCAAACAATTCTGGAAACCAGAATGCTCTTTGCGGATAAGACATTTCATCGAATAAATCAGTATGGGTTGCCGCCACTGTGCGGTAGTCTGTTAAGTAGATCATTTTACGTTTTCAAGTGCCTCTTCTACGGTCTTTGGTGTTTGTGTGGAGTGTTTAAACATAAACTCAAATACATCGCGGATTGTGCTTTCTTCCGTGAGTTTCATTAGTTTGACGTCTTCCTCAGACACACCATAGATGTCGGACAAATAAACACCGACCATCAAGAAGTCCAGGCTATCAAGACCAGTGTCTTTAATTAATGTGTCGAGGCTTTCTATCTTTAATTCATCGGCACTCACAGGTCTTGCAACCTTTACGATGCCGTTCATAATTAGTAGCAGTTCTTGGTCTGTCATGCTGTTTCTTTCATGTTAAGTGATTCTAATAACGCTTCTTGTAAACTTATTTTACCATTTAAAACTCGTATCACTTGTTCATCAATTGTTTTACTAATTGTCAAATGATGAATGATAACCGGTTTTTCCTGCCCTTGCCTGTAAATCCGTGCGTTGGCTTGGATGTAGTTTTCTGAGCTCCATGGTAAATCAAACCACACAGTCTGTGCTGTTTCTCCAACGTTGCACTGTAGATTGAGCCCAATACCCCCGGACTGGGGATGGGCAAGGAGCATACGAATTTTGCCATCACGCCACGCTTGGATGTTGTCATCATCCAGCACCACTGCTTCGGGAAACTTCTCTTGGATTCTCGCAAGCGCATGCTTGAAGTGGTAGAACACGAGTGTGGGGGACGAGGACTCTTCCATGATCGACTCAAGGTATTCCAATTTAACATCGTGTACTTTTTGCCAGCTTCCGTCTTCTGCATACACCGCGCCTGATGTGAACTGTAAGAGTTTGCCCGCCAGTGCTGCCGCTGTTGGAGCCGTGATGAGTTCACCATTGATACTAGCGACCATGTCTTTTGTAAGTGTGTCATATTGTTTACGCTCCGCCGGGTTTATGTCTATTTTGTGATACAACTTAGTTAGTTTGGGTAGTGTCAAATAATCCTCAGCCCGCAGACTAAAACATATGTCACTAATCTTATCCTGTATCCTTTTGTCTGCCCCTGGCTGGAGCGCCCACTTATACACAACGTGTGTATGCCTGTTCATCTGCCCCGGTGTCAGGTACTTTGACCTGAACGCCGTTAAGCTCGTTTCTAATCTTTGCCCCAAATCCAAAATACCTACCTGTGACCACAAGTCAGCCATCCCTTGAGGTGTCGGGGTCCCTGTCAGAATAATACGTCGCTCGAAGCTCTTTAAGTGTTTCTTCAAGCTCTTGAATCTTTTCGTCGAAGGATCTTTGAAGCGACTCGACTCGTCGATTATCAGATTGTTGAATTGCATCTTTGGTTGATCCAACAACCATATCAAGTTCTCGAGATTGACTACGTACACGCTCGAAGAACTCTTCAACGCTGCTAACCGTTGACTCGGGGTGCCCAATATCTTGGCTACCTTCAGGTGTTGTAGGTGTTCCCATTTCTGTGTTTCCTGTTCCCATACTGTTTCCGCTACCCTCTTTGGCGCTACGATAAGAGTTTTCCCCTTGAGTTGCTCCGCGATAATCGTTAGCGTCGTCGCTGTCTTTCCAAGTCCAGGGGGTAGAAACAGACCCAAGTTCGGCACCGACTGCGCCCGGGATATAATCTCCTGCTGATACTGATGTAGTTGTGTTCTCTTTAGCACGTCGGTTTCCTTTTGATGCGTTTTCTTTTTTAGTAAGCAAGGTTAGATTCCATGGAACGTGTAATCCGCATACATCTTTTCCTTGCAACGGTTCAATATGTTCAACTTCATATAATTCCTCCATAAAAATTGTGGCTAGTTGTGCTCGGCGATACCATACTTCTATTTCCGGTTTTAAATGCAACTTGCCCCATTTTAACATGCGGTTTAATTTTGCAACACGATACCGACTACGTTTAGCATTTGCTTTGTCTCTATTATTTTTAGACCAGCTTGCTGAGTATTCCCGATCACAAAGTTTACAATACGTTTTTAATTCATCTTGTCTGTATTTGTCTTTATTAAATTCGCTATAGCTTTTTAACTGTTTGCATTTTGGGCATTGCTTGTTTAATAAAATCATCTACGTCATCCTTGGATCTTAAAATGTGAACAGGAAAGCCTTGTTCGCCTAGTTGGTCAAAGACTATCTTTTGTCTTTCGCTTATTTTTCCTGTCGGTGTTTTCAGTTCCACTAGGAACACTTGCTGGTTCAGGAACACTATTCTGTCCGGCACTCCCGATATCGTGCTTAACCATTTCAGTGAGAGCCCGTTCAATTTTTTCACGGATTTGCTCAGATGCTGCTCGATGTCGCTTTCTAAAATTCTCATAGTTTTCTTGCTCCGTTGCGTATGCCGCAAACACTTGTTTAAACAAATACTCTGTAAAGTAGGCTCGGGTTTCATCACCAATCTTGGCTTCGTCTTCCCCAATATACTCAAACACATGGGTGACAGTGTGCACACACTCATGCACTATGACACCAATACGTTCAAGTGGGTCGTAGTCCTCCATGGCTTTAAGATCAAACACAATCGCCAGCATAGCGTTTTGTGTGCCCTCTTGTTGGATGTAATGCGACTCTGCTACACCGACATCTAGGCTTGAATGTTTAGTTGTTATCTTAGAATGTTTTAGCGCCGCCTGAAATGAATCATCCGAAAAACATACCTTTACCTTGGCTTCATAAAAACCAGTGGTTGCTATATAAAACGGCAATGCTTTTTTGTTTTTCATTTTATTCCGTGTGCCTTTTCTATTGCTCGGGCAAACGCAATTATGTCACCTTCCGTTTGCATTCTAATTCCAATAATCTCTTGATTTGTAAGGGGTTTTGATTTGTAGATTCCGCATAAAAATGGCTTTGGCTCCGTGACTACGGCATCCTCATAGCCAGGTTGGTACGGTGCCTCTGCTACATAGTTTGGTTTCATTTTTTCCTCATCATGTTTAATTATCCACTGTAACGCAAGAGTCAATGTGTTAAATGCTGGTGATTTTATTGACCCATTTTCCCAATAATAACTAGGCACATCGGATACTTGCCAAGTGTCCCCAATCCATTTAGCGGTTCTTTCATGGATTGTTTGTAAGTTCATTCTATTTCCTCATACCAGCCACGTACATAAAAAGCATCCCCAAAGTCTTTAACTAACTTCTCAGGGTAGCCGTTCTCAATTAGCCACTGCACAGTGTTGTCGACGTGCTCGGGTATCTCTTTAGGAAATCCGTACAACCACCCTTTGGGTGGATCAATCATTTTAACTTTCATTTCTCACTCGCTTTCTTTAGTATTGCTCTAGCAAACTCAAGCATATCTTCACCATCATGGTTAAAGTCTTTGTAATAAATTTCTTCTATTTCCTCATCTGTTAATTCTTTTACTGGATGGGTGTAGAGTGGAATAAAGTCAGGGCAGTAATTCTTCTGAACATAAAACTCTTTTCCGTTTGACATCCACGCTACTGGTTCATTGTTCATTTCTCTTCTCTTCGCAAATTCTTCTGCCTCTTCTAACGAGCAGACTTTATACTCATCGGTTGGTTTCATTTTTTATCCCGTGGTATTCTTCAACTGTTCGCACAAAGTCGCGCATGCTCCACATTTGGTTGGTTTTATTCATGTTGATAATCATTACGCGGATCTCTTCGTCGGTCATTGGTGTGCGATTAACTGCATCCTCATATTCTTTCACTGTGTGGTACATACTAACTCCTTCCAATTTGTTTCTTCCGGCATGATGTTGATCGTGGTGCCCTGCTCCTTTGCCTTGGCGATCAGGTTATTGAGCACTGATGCGCCGTACAGGTGTGAGCCGTAATTATGTTTGTAGCACCGGTACACAGACCCCGAGGCGCCATGAAAGTCGTAGTATTGTTTCTCTTCATCTACGCCCACGATGCCACTATTCATCTGCCACGAGTCTGATCCGGCATACCCGCCATACCAACAACCAAACACGCGGTAGAGGTGCGTGTCGCCGGCGATTACTTCGATCACTACCCACCTGTCCGGTGTGTTCATAATCCAAACCTCCTCGATGGTTTACGTTTGCCAAATCTTACGTATATCTTTAAAGCACATAGACGTGCATACGTTTGGTTGCGCCACCCTTGCGCGGCTCTTCGGTACATCTGCATACGGGCGCGTTTGTAGTGGTTTGGTTTCCCATTTTTGCTAATAAACACAATGCGCCGTTTACCTACTTTACCAAATATGCTGGTAAAACCGTTGCGCAAAATGGTTTTCTTAAAACGAAAAGGTTTCATCGTCTGCGTTTCTCAATGGTTACAAACACCGCCACCACATCCTCTTCGTCACTTACGCTTACATGCGGGTAATATTTGTTTTTCTTTACAAAGTCATACACCCAGCCATTGAGCGCAAAATACGGGCGCCCGTTGTCGTCATTTAACAACTGCACAAGATCCATGTTAGCAATCGGACTTATGCCAGACCCAAGTGCTTTTAGAAACGCTTCCTTAGCGGCGAATCGAGTGGCTAGGTAGTCTGCTGGTTTACCTCTGCGCTCGTATTCTTGTTGTTCATGCAAACCCAAAATGTTTAACGGCACTCGTAGGTTTTTAAACCTGTTTACCTTGACAATATCAACACCCACTCCAGCGATCATCAGAACACTCCTTCGTCTTCAATTACGTTTTGGTCAACATACTTCTGTGCCTTGGCACTTAACTTGATACCATCGTACACATGTTTGCGCTGACCGCCTACCATCGCCTTTGTTACTGTGACTGCATGCTCTTGAGTCGCCGCTAAGAATCTGCGTTTAAACGACATCTCTGTACCAAATGGCAGGTTCTTCTTGGTTGCCCAATGTTTGAAACAAGCAAACACATGATCCTTTGGCACTGACGATGATGGGTCGAATGTTAGCACTTCCTCAGCAAATGCGCCGATTGGGTTGCCAGCCTCAGCCATCACTTCGATTAAATCCTTGCCGTTCTCAGGTTGTATGAAGTGACCGCCACGATCTATTCTGCGTTGCAAGCCTTCCATCGCCCAATTAAAAATGCCTGACAGTTCGCTTGATAACTTGTGGGATAGATCAGTGTCCTCTTGGTTGTAAAAGGATTTGGTCATCTTCAATACAATCATTCGCCCTGTGAGTGCGTTTGAGTTCTCGGTTAATTGCAAGGTCTCGTTGGAATAGATTACGATTCTGGTGGGGAGGTATCCGTTCCACGACTCCTTATTTTTTCTATTAACCGTAATAGTATCACCACCGACAATACGCAGAAGCTGGCTAACAACAGCAGAACGATTACGTTCAGGAGCGCGTGCATCAGTAAAAGAAGCCAGCAGTTTGCCGAGCCAAGGTTGCAAGCCGAAAGTATCACATAGTTCTCCTAGTTCGGGCGCCACTGTGTTGTGTTGTCCTAAGAGGGACACCAACACTTTATTGATTGTTCCCTTACCTGAACGGCGGGGGCCGATGATGTTAAAAAACTTCTGCTGGCGGGTGTCACCACTGAGGATGTAACCAAACATTTCTTGCAAGGCTTCTATCGACTGCGGGTCGGTTGTCCATACAGACTTTAAAAAGTTATCCCATATCGGACACTTAGCCGATGGATCATACGCAAACGGCAACGAGTTCTGTGTAAAGAAACCCAATGAGTGCGGGATCAACACACGATCTTCGAGGTGAAACAGTCCGTTCTCCAAACTGATAAGTTTGGATGCTTCGGGTTTGTTTAAACGATAGGCATCTAACCAAATCGGTGGTCGGGTGTTTGCGTGGTTGGGTAAATGCACGATGGACTTGATCGCATCCATGCACGCTGACACCGATGCTGGCGATGGGTTGAATGGCACTAACTCACCTTTCTTCCCTGGCTTTTTGCATTTGTCCAGCAGTTTGTATAAGTCTGACCGAATGGTTGCCTCTTCCATGATCTCGTAGTGCGTTCTTGCATGCACATAAAAGTCATCCGAATAATGGACTAGGCGGTAGCCTTCCTCTGTGACATACTGATTTTCGAGAAAGGTACGGGCATGGTTCATAGCACCTTGGTCGAGAATGATCTCGCCCGATGCTAAGGCTTCTGCCCGCTCCATTTGGTTGATTTTAAATATAAGGCTTCGTAGGGTTGCACCTGATCCTTTAAAGGTTGTCCACTTCTTGTCACATGCGTTGGGTGTGTAGTTAGGCACACTGCCATCCCCATACGACCATCTATCCCACAACTCCAAGGCTTCCATATCGCCGTTGAATTGGTGGTGTAGCGCAAATCCAACAGACAGCCAGTCTGTGTAGCCTGACGATGGGTCTAGTTTGGCTAAGATCTCAGTTTCGACCTTGTGGATGTCATATCCTTCGACAGGGGGTGTGTAGTCCGCAAACGAGTCCCCTGTACGCCTTATTTCGCGCTCAGGGACGATATCGGTTAGGTCTTGAGGGGTGGGTGGCACCTTGCCACTGATCTCGTGTCCTGTGACCGTAAAATAGCGTCCACGGGGGTAGCACTCCAATCCTTTGTCGTGGTCTACATGGGCTGAGTGCATGTCGGCTCTGGTGAATATCTTGACCCCTGTGCCAGATGGGGAGACTTCCATATAGCCATCGACCTTATCTGCAATTTGCTGCAGTGCAGCATCTGTGAAAACCCTCTGTGTGTGGTCGTAGCAGTCATCCAAATCGATACCGACTAGGTTGTCGTGATCTGAGAACACAAAGCCCACTCCATCAAATCGGTTGGGGTTGTCTTCGTAGGCATGTTGGACAGATAGGAAGTCTGCCCAAGTGTCAGGGTTGGTTGACGATGCGGACTGTCCATTTGCCTGTGTGGGTATTTTAGACCAGCGTTTGGTAGTCTCGTCACCTATTTCTACATATCTCCATAGCACCCAACGGGGGATGCGTTTTAACTCCATGGGGATGTTGGTGAATTGTACGGGTAGGGTTTGTGGTTTAGTGTTCATAATTTTCATGTGTCTATACTAATGCAAACTTTGGGTATTTGTCAAGAAGTCGGACAAGTTGGACAATTTGGGCATAAAGTTGGACACTTTTTTATTCCATGAAATCAACAACTTGGCTCTAAAATTGTCCGACTTGTCCGACTTGTCCAACTTCTTTGCACAATTTACCATACCTCTATTAAATTTAAATTTTTTTTCTGTGAGTAAAAAAGTGAAATAAAGTCGGACAAGTCGGACAAGTCGGACAATTTTTCGATTAACTCCTTGATTCTGCTCAATAAAAAATTGTCCAACTTTCGTGGTTTTTGAAAATGGAAGTTGGACAAGTTGGACAATCATAACTTTTGGTTATATAGCGCGTAAATAACATGCGCGGATAGATATAAAAGAACTGCAAGCAAAGCCCTGTTGACCCACCTTTGGGTTTTCTCCTCGATGGGGTCAAAATCAATCATTTGCTTTCGATGGGGTTTACCCATGTCATCACCGACTTTCATTTAAGAATCTCGTAGCCTTTTCTTTCAACCATGATGTAAGCCCACCGCCTGAAAGCCTCCCTGTTTTTAGCAGTTTGGGGGTCGGTTTCATCCCAAAGGGCATCGATTATATGCTCACCTGTGCCATCGTTGAACTCAATTTTTATCATGTTGCCGTCTTTATCGTAAACATCGACTGGTATGGCTTTCATTCTTCCTCCTTCAATTTAGAAAAACTATCGGTCACACCCCGTTCCCGTTCATCCCAAGAATCTTGTGTGCCGTAGTCACCTCGGCTCATCCGCATTCTTTCTTCGTGCCTAAATCGTGGCTCAACCTCAAGCCATGCCAAGAATGCCTCTTTGTATTCAACCCAATCATCGTTTTGGACAAACATAGGGTGGTTCATACCTGCAATATCAACACAAGCCAAATAATCCCTTGATGGAATCCATTTCCTTGGTTTTGTTCTACAACCAATACCCATCTTATTACGAGCAGTTATATAGCGGTCATAGGCTCTTTGCTGTTCAAGGTTAAGTTCAATCATCGGTGCTTTCCTCTGCATATTTTTCTTGTTTAAGATTATTTAAAGAAATAGGTTCTTTGTTGATGTGACCTTGCAGTTGGTGTATTTTATTCTCAGACACCCCCATAATTGTCGCCAGCTCAGATATTTTAGGTTCTCGCCCTAATATTTGGGTCAAGTTTCGTTTGTTGTAGTTAAGTTTTTTTATTTGTTCCATAATGTTTATCGGTAATCGAATGAGGTTAGCCGTATTGTCTAAGTCCCTACGCACCCCTTTTTCAATAAAAGACCTAGCGTATGTGGCAAACCTAGCATTGTTTTTGGGTTGCCATCGTTTGGCTGCGATCAGTAGGGCTTTGTTACCCATCGCCAATATGTCCTCAACAGGCACTTTGCCATGATGCCATGCGGTCATTTTACGCACCACATACACAACAAAACGCAAGT
>Ga0209358_10000133_pt1 | contig 66548 bp, 83 predicted proteins | sample LauGreFa1BDMLBSN_2_FD_187574 | JGI IMG/M metagenome (GOLD analysis project Ga0209358, IMG submission 187574) | Freshwater lake microbial communities from Lake Michigan, USA - Fa13.BD.MLB.SN (SPAdes) (version 2) | ecosystem: Environmental > Aquatic > Freshwater > Lake | place: Lake Michigan, USA... | reverse complement strand
TGATCGGCGAAAAACTTTTTATTTCCTCAGCAAGTCCTTCTTCCAGAAACCAGCAGAAACTTGCACGTTGAATTTCTACTAAATCAGGCAAGATAAAAGTAGAAAGTTTAGTGCTAGCCATAAGAGTCTTCTCTCCTGAATAATATGTTGTTTAAAAATTGAGAATAAATTATAAATACTCTAATAATGATATAGAGGTTTTACGAATATAAAATTTTAAGTCTAAAGGTGAAATGATGCTGTGATTAAAAATTAGAAAAGTCAGTAAAAGCTCACCGACTTACTTTTTACATAGATAAAATCTGCAAAATTATTGTGATAAAGCGGTTTCAGATTTTTTAAAAGCTTTATACAAAGACGCTTTTTTTGAGTTTCCATTATTGGAATGGATAATTCCCTTTTGTATAGCTTTGTCTATTTTGCTGTAACTTAATGAAATTAAGTCTTTAACTGAATTTATATTAGTCTGATTTAGAGTGCTGATGGAGATAAAAGTTTTTTTCAACAATGTTCTAACTGTTGATTTATAAGCTTTGTTTCTTAATCTATTTCTTTCTGCAACTTCTATACGTTTACAAGCGGATTTTGTATTAGCCACTACGTTCTCCTAAATTTTATTTATTAAAATTAAATCTTTCGTTTCTCTAAAAATTATTTATTTCGATAAGGATTATAGCATAGAAGAATATTCCTATTAAAATTTTTTGTTAATGATTAGCGTCACTTATTTTTTAAGTTAGGATTTTCAATAATAACAATTTGATTTTTTTTTCTTACCCTTACTTAAGGGGTGCTTGTTCTAAGAACTATGTCAAGTATAAAAAGATCTAATAAGAATCCTAAAATCTAAAGAATTGGTATCTTTAATCTAAGAAATTGAATTACAATAAAAAAGATTTTTGAGGTTTAGGTAAATAAAAAAATATACTATAGAAAAAATATGGCAAAGAGCAAAGGTGCTAGAATAGTTATTACTCTTGAGTCTAAAACTTCTGCAGGAGTTTATAGATATACAACGACAAAAAATAGACGGAATACCCCAAATAGGCTAGAGATAAAAAAATACTGTCCTTTATCACAAAAGCATGAAGTTTTCAAAGAAATTAAATAAAAAATAAAATCATGGCAATTTATAGACGCAAACTTTCTCCATTAAAAACAACTGATGCTATCGATTACAAAGATGTAGAATTATTAAGTAAATTTTTGACTGAGCAAGGAAAAATCCTGCCACGTAGGGTAACAGGGTTAACAACAAAACAGCAAACTAGATTAACAAAGGCTGTGAAAAAAGCCAGAATTTTGGCTCTTTTACCATTTATTAGTAGAGATATTTAATTGAAGTACATTCTAAAATAAAATATGTACCTGCTTGCATAAGAAATTTTAGAATGTATTTTGCTTTTTAGGTATTAGGTCAAAAGCTTTTAAAATGTCCCCCGTTTTCCAGGAGTCAAACTCGCTAAGAAAAATCCCACATTCTGAACCAACATTAACTTCAGAAACACTTTCTTTTATCCGTTTTAAAGACTCAATAAAACCCTTATGTATAATCTCATCACTTCTTAAAACGTGCACAAAAGATGATTTTGTAATTTTTCCTTCCATAACCACAGAACCCGCCACAAAGCTTTTCGCTAAAGGAAACACAGTTTTTATGACAGCTGATCCAATAAATTTTTCTTCATACTGTGGCCCAATAAGAGACTCCATCATAGATTGGACGAAATCAAACAAATCGTAAATTACATCAAAGTGTTTAATGGTTATCGCCATATTTTTAGCAGCTTTTTCCGCCCCACTTGCCAGTGCTGTATTGAATGCAATAAGATTAGCTGAACTCGTAGATGCAAATTCCACATCCGTTTCTGTGATTTCACCTGCACAACAATAAAGTACACGTATCTGAATTTTTGAATTATTAATCTTATTCAGTGTTGAAGTGATGGCTTCTGCAGATCCTTGTGTATCTGTTTTTATAATTAAATTAATCTTTGGTATAATTTCAGAATTCGAAACATTGTAATTATCTGAAACCTGTTGTGATGATACAAAATTTGTTTTATGAGCTTCATCATTTAAAGCTGTAAAAATCTTAGCATCTTTCTCATCTTTAAATGCTGTAAAACAATCTCCTACAAATGGTACTTTCGTTAACCCCCACACTAACACCGGAGAAGATGGTCCAGCCTCTCTAATAACCTCTCCCACAGAATTTATCATCCCTCTTACTTTAGCAATTGTTCCACTTATAAATAAAATATCCCCTACACGAAGAGTCCCATTTTGAACTAAGATAGATGCAACAGCCCCTCTTGTTCTATCCAAATTAGATTCTATAATCGTTCCATTAGATAATTTGCTTGGGTCAGCTTTTAGTTCTAACATATCTGAAAGAAGTAAAATCATCTCCAATAATGTTTCAATGTTTGTACCTTGCATTGCACTTATAGGTACCATCAAAGTATCTCCACCCCAATCTTCTGAAATTAAATTGTATCTAGTCAGCTCTTCTTTAATAGAATCCACATTCGCATCTTGTTTATCTATCTTATTAACTGCGACTATAATTGGAACTTTTGCAGATTGTAAATGCTTTATAGCTTCTAAAGTTTGTGGTTTTACTCCATCATCAGCCGCAACAACTAAAACTGCAATGTCTGTTACAGATACTCCTCGTGACCTCATACCTGAAAATGCTGCATGACCTGGAGTGTCCAAGAAAACTACCTTTCGATCTTCACCTTTATACGGTATAGACACTTCGTATGCACCAATTTTTTGAGTTATTCCACCCGCTTCTTTTTTTGCTATTTGAGTCTTTCTAATTCTGTCTAACAAAGTTGTCTTACCATGATCTACATGTCCCATGACTGTAACAATAGGAGGTCTAGATATCAAAGTAGTAGAAGTTGATAAAGGAGTTTCTAAACGTTTTCTATCTATGGAAATTTCATCAGAAGTTACATCAACCTCTATGCCAAACTCCTGGCCAAGTGTTTTAGCAGTTAAAAGGTCAATCATCTGATTAACTGTCACAGAGATTCCTCTTAAAAAAAGAGATTTAATTATGTCGGTTTTAGAGACTAAAAAGATATCAGCCAATTCCTGCACAGTTTTAGGCTGGTTCAAATTAATCTTACTAGGTTTTTCTAAGGTTGTATTATCAGAATTTTTTTTCTGAGAAGATACACTACTCTTCTTTTTTTTCGGAGTGGAGTTTATCTGATTTTTTTGTTTAATTGTGAAAGAAACCGGAGGTGCTCCAGAGCCAAGTGGTTTAGCTGGTCTAGCCAGTGGGAGTAAAGAAGCATCCTGTGGGAGCTCAATTTTTTCGAATATGTCATTCACAGAATCATAATCTTCGTCAAAGCTAATCTTTGAACGTGTTTTCTTTTTTAGTTTGAGTTTTGCTCCTGTACGATCAATATCCCTATCATCATCTTTATCATTTTTCTTGATTTTTTTATCTATTTTTAATGAAGGTTTTAAACTCAAGTTTAAGATACCTTGATCAACATCAGTTTGTAGAGAAGAAAATAAGGTAGATGGATTTCTAGATTGTAGTGTCACTATTAAAAGCGGTGAGCTTAATTGCAAAATGTCTTCTGATATGATTTTGGAATTAGATTGAGCTTTTGACAAAACGTATTGTAGAGATCTTTTACTTAAATAACTATTAGCTACGTCCAAGGTAAGGCGACCAGTTTTAATCAAAATTTTTCTCCTAAGTATAAAATGTTGGCAATAAGGTTTAATGCAGACAAAAGTTTTTAATTACTTAAAATTTTAGTTTTGTAAATTCAGAGTGAATTCTTTTAGGTATAGCCTATGTATTAGGAGTTCAACCTGTAGTTTTTTAATTATACAAAAGAAATTTATCTCAAGTATAGAAAATTATGATAAATCACATACGTTTTGATAAAAAAAAAGTAACATTGATGTATAGAAATTTCATATAACAACCATAAATACAGTAACTACAATGCCTAGATTTCAAAAGAATGATAATTTTATTGACAAAACCTTTACGGTTTTAGCAGATATTGTCCTTAAAGTTTTACCGGCCAGCAAACAAGAAAAAGAAGCTTTTTCGTATTACAGAGATGGTATGTCTGCTCAATCTGAAGGAGAGTATGCAGAAGCTCTTGAAAATTACTATGAGGCGCTACGGTTAGAAGAAGACCCATATGATCGAAGTTACATTCTGTATAATATCGGCTTAATTTATGCAAGTAATGGTGAATACGTAAAAGCACTTGAATATTATCATCAAGCATTAGATTTAAATTCAAGGTTACCACCAGCTATAAATAATATTGCCGTCATTTATCATTATCAAGGAGTAAAAGCTTCTGAAAAGAAAGATCTTGAGACTGCTCGAACTATGTTTGATAAAGCAGCTGAATATTGGAAACAAGCAATCAGATTAGCCCCTAACAACTACATAGAAGCTCAAAACTGGCTTAAAACTACTGGACGAATGTCATCAGATAACTTATACTAACTGGAGATATGATTTTAAGTGATTCAACCAACGAATAGTTTAAAAAGAAATTAAAAACTTTAGCTAAACCCTTTATGAGACTAGCAAGGAAGTTTTTCATTTTTAACTTATTCCTAGAAATGCTCACATAGGTATTTCTTACTGCAAGTATTATATGATATAAAGATATAAAATTTATTACGAAACGATTATTGTCGAATCTTACAGAAGAAATTAAAAGTAATATGGTTAAAACTGCAACAAATACTGGTTATATAACTCAAATCATTGGACCCGTAGTAGACGTAGAATTCCCTAGTGGAAAATTGCCAAAAATTTATAATGCGATAGTTGTGGGCGAAGGTAGCTCTGCTGTGACATTTGAAGTACAACAACTTCTTGGTAACAATAGAGTTAGAGCTGTTTCCATGACTTCTACAGACGGATTAACAAGACGTATGGAAGTTGTTGACACTGAAAATCCCATCAGTGTTCCAGTTGGAAAAGTAACTTTAGGTCGAATTTTTAACGTCCTAGGTGAAGCCGTAGATAACATGGGAGACTTAAAAATTGAGAAGACTTTACCTATTCATAGATCTTCTCCAGCTTTTACAGAGTTAGAAACAAAACCGTCAATTTTTGAAACAGGAATTAAAGTGGTTGACTTATTAGCACCTTATAGAAGAGGTGGTAAAATTGGTCTATTTGGTGGTGCAGGAGTTGGTAAAACAGTTCTAATTATGGAACTTATCAATAATATTGCTAAGGCACACGGAGGTGTATCTGTATTCGGTGGTGTTGGAGAAAGAACTAGAGAAGGTAATGACCTTTACATGGAGATGAAAGAATCCAAAGTTATTAATGAAGAAAACTTAGGAGAATCTAAAGTAGCTCTTGTGTACGGTCAGATGAACGAACCACCTGGAGCTCGTATGAGAGTTGGTCTTACAGCTCTAACAATGGCTGAGTATTTCCGCGATGTTAATAAACAAGACGTTTTGCTGTTTATTGATAATATTTTCAGATTTGTACAAGCAGGTTCTGAAGTATCAGCTTTACTTGGACGCATGCCTTCTGCAGTAGGGTATCAACCTACTCTAGCAACTGAAATGGGAGCTTTACAAGAAAGAATTACTTCCACAACGGAAGGTTCCATCACGTCAATTCAAGCTGTTTACGTACCTGCGGATGACTTAACAGATCCTGCACCAGCAACAACTTTCTCTCACCTTGATGCAACTACAGTATTATCTAGAAACCTTGCTGCAAAAGGCATCTATCCTGCTGTAGATCCTCTAGATTCTACTTCTACAATGCTTCAAATTGAAATTGTAGGAAAACTACACTATTCAACGGCTCAAGCAGTTAAACAAACATTACAAAGATATAAAGAACTTCAAGATATCATTGCAATCTTAGGTTTAGATGAATTGTCTGAAGAGGACAGACAAACTGTGGCAAGAGCTAGAAAAATAGAACGCTTCTTATCTCAACCATTCTTTGTTGCTGAAGTATTCACAGGGTCTCCTGGTAAATACGTTTCTTTAGCTGACAGCATTAAAGGTTTTAATATGATTTTAAATGGTGAGTTAGATGAATTACCAGAACAATCATTCTATTTAGTCGGTAACATCGATGAAGCTATTAATAAAGCAAAAAGCTTAAAAGGATAAGGTAAGTAAAAATGTCTTTACATGTTAACATAATAGCGCCGGACAGAAACGTTTGGGACTCTAATGCAGAGGAAGTAATTTTACCAAGCAGCACTGGGCAGCTAGGTATTTTAAAAGGACATGCCCCTCTCTTAACTGCATTAGACATAGGAGTCATGAGGGTTAGAGTTGACAAAGATTGGATTCCCGTTGTTCTTATGGGAGGATTTGCTGAAGTTGAGAATGATGAGTTAACTATTTTGGTTAATGGGGCCGAAGAAGGATCAAAAATCAACAAAGATGAAGCCCAAAAAGAATTAGAACTTATGACAGCTCGTTTTAACGAGGCTCAAACTAGTAAAGAAAAAATCGAAGCGACTCAAAATTTACGAAAAGCTAGAGCTAGGGTACAGGCGTCCAGCCTGTAACATAAATACAGGTATATAAACTTATATACCTGTATTTGTTTATGAAAGATAAAAAGCTTAAATTAAAAGTACTTTAAGATAATTTTAATTTATTATGATGCCAATAGAAAAAAAAAAGTCACTAATTCCATATAGTCTTGATATTAGACAAAATGATGCAGAGATGTCTCTTTCTGACCACTTGGAAGAATTAAGACAGCGTGCGTTTTGGTCGGTAAGTATATTACTAACCTCGATTATTGTATGTGTGTTTAGTGTAAAAAGTATTGTGAAAATTTTACAAGAACCTGCCTTAGGTATAAAATTTTTACAATTTGCTCCTGGAGAATATTTCTTTGCATCAATCAAAGTTGCTGCCTACACTGGTCTACTGATAAGTAGCCCATTTTTGATTTATCAAATTATTTTATTTGTTTTGCCTGGAATGACAAAGAATGAACGTAAAACTATTTTACCAATAATTCTTGGCGCGATAACATTATTTTTATTTGGGTTAATGTTTGGTTACTCAATCTTGGTACCAGCAGCTTTAAATTTTTTCATAAATTATGGGTCAGAAGTTGTCGAACCATTTTGGTCTTTTGAACAATATTTTGAATTCATTCTGGTCTTACTGTTCAGCACAGGATTAGCGTTTCAATTACCTGTAGTTCAAATAATGTTAGGTTTACTACGAATAATTTCTGGTGAAACTATGATATCTATTTGGCGTTATGTAATCCTTGGATCTACTATAGTTGGGGCAATTTTAACACCCTCTGTAGACCCGTTAACTCAAATTTTGATGTCTTCAATAGTAGTAGTTCTGTATTTTTTAGGTGCAGGAGTTGTAGTTTTAATAGAAAAAAGTAGAAGAAATGTTGATTATAACATCGATTTTTAAGTTAAAATATTAAGGCTAATGTTCTTGGTAAAAAGTTCAAGATCATAGATCAACGATCTTAACGTGAAATTTACGGAACTTATAAAAAAAAGCAAGCACTGACTTACTAGGCAAAAAAGCCTTCTTTCCTCAGTTTCTTATGTACAATACAATTCCATATATGTATTCGTCAGAAACTTCCAATTATCTATTTAAACAGTTCGGAGACTAATGAAATATAATTATTTATTAAATTTAACTAAAAGTTTAACACAAAGCATTCTAAGTCTATCTTTAGTATCTGCTGTACTGATGCCTACCTTTTCTGGTGCATTCCCGATTTTCGCACAACAAGCATATGAAAATCCCCGTGAAGCTACAGGAAGAATTGTGTGCGCAAATTGTCACTTAGCTCAAAAGCCTGTTGAAATCGAAGTTCCACAAGGAGTTCTTCCAGACACAGTTTTCTCTGCAGAAGTAGAAATTCCTTACGATTTATCTGTTAAACAAGTAACAGGTGATGGTACAAGAGGTTCATTAAACGTAGGTGCCGTTCTAATCTTACCTGAAGGATTTGTATTAGCTCCAAAAGATAGACTATCAGAAGAACTAAAAGAAGAAACTAAAGGTGTTACTATCTCTACTTATAGTGCGTCAAAACCAAATATTTTAGTTGTAGGTCCTATTCCTGGCGACAAGCATCAAAAAATCGTTTTTCCTGTATTATCACCCAATCCAGCAGAAAATAAAAATGTTCATTTCATAAAATATCCTATTTATGTTGGAGCCAATCGCGGTAGAGGTCAAGTTAACCCAACAGGTACTAAAACTAACAACACTCTATATACATCACCAGCAGAGGGTCAGTTAGTTAAAGTAGAAAAAATAGCTGCAGGGGGTTATAATTTATCTATAAAATCTAAACGTGGAGATGCTGTAACTGTATCTGTACCGGCAGGCCCAGACCTTATTGTTAAAGAAGGACAGTTATTAGCTGCAGATCAGGCATTAACTGTAGATCCGAATGTTGGCGGTTTTGGTCAGACAGAGACTGAGATTGTGTTACAAAGTCCAGCTAGAGTAAAAGGAATGATTGCGTTTTTCTTTACTATTATATTAGCTCAGATCTTACTTGTGCTTAAGAAAAAACAATTTGAAAAAGTACAGTTAGCAGAAATGAATTTCTAATGAAAAGCATGTGTAATAGACATTATTACACATGCAATAAACGCTTTTTTTACCAACCTAAATTTTGTAGTAAAGAAATTATTTTGCACACTGAATTAATTCTTTAAAACAACTTTTATCTGAGATCGCTATTTGTGCAATCATTTTTCTATTTAAAGCTACGTTAGATTTTTTCAAACTACTAATGAATGAACTATAATTCAACCCATCTTCTCTAACCGCAGCATTAATTCTTACAATCCATAAACTTCGAAACTCACGTTTTCTTCTTTTTCTTCCTACATATGAATAGCGAAGAGCCTTCATTACTTGCTGATTTGCCATTCTGAAAAGTTTTGAGTGAGTCCCACGAAAACCTTTAGCAATTTTTAAAATTTTATTTCTTCTGTTACGAGCAACGTTACCTCTTTTTACTCTTACCATTTTTTATTCTTAATTAGAATTTTATAATTTATTTAATTCATTTAAAGATACGGGAGCATACTGCGTAAAGCAAGAGAATCTCCAAAAAATACTACCATATGATTAGATAGAGCTCTCTTACGTTTACTAGATTTTTTTTCTAATAAATGACCTTTAAATGCTCTACGTCTGATAAAAAGCCCTGTGACTGTCTTACGAAATCGTTTCTTTGCAGAGTGTCGAGTTTTTAGTTTCCCCATGTGCGTATTTATTTTTACAAAATTAATGTTTATATTATAACTAATAAAAAAAGATGTAAATGCCACCTTTCGAGATTGTTTACATCTTTTAAAAATTTAAGTCTTATTTAGTAATGCTTATTGGTTGCATTACTGAGTTTAACCAATTAGTAATTAATTTGATTATGATTCTAGCAAAACTAGTTTCTAGTTCTTGGAACATTTTCATATTCATAGTGAATGAAACGTTTGCTTCAGCGACTATATTTTCTGCTAGATTAGAATCTAAAGGTAAAGAATCTAAAGCTTTTTTATAATTTTGTTTGAACTCTTGCTCATCTGCAACTGCATCAAATTCATAAAAAGCTAACCCTTTACCATCTGATAAATTCATTGCTCTTTGAGCAATCTTTTTTAAGAGTTGACCACCAGACAAATCTCCTAAGTATCTCGTATAGGCATGCGCTACTAATAACTCAGGTCTTTCCATAGAAATACTTTTTATTCTTTCTACGTAAGATGCAGTAGCTTCCGAAATTCGAATTAGAGATTTCCAATTTGGACCGTAATAATGTTCCAAATCTAACTCTAAATTTTTTCGTCGATTTAATTCTGTAAAATATATAGGCTTAATATAAATATTTTCTTTGTTCTTTTCCATCTCTTCTTCCATAGCAGAATATACAAAATAGAGATTTGACACCAATTTACGATATGACTCCTTATCAATCACTCCCCCTAAAAATGATTTTACAAAGCTCACGTTCTCAGCCATGCTATGGGATTTACTTGTTCCTTCTCTTAATTGAGTTGCTAGATTATTTGTCATGTGAATGAGTACTTAAATAATTTTATTTGCAAAGTCTTTAGTTACAGGATAATCGTTTAAAATAACTTATGTAACAAAATGAAATGAATATTGATATTTTTTCAAATTTACAATTAACTATAAATTTTATTAAATATAATTCAATATTACATAAATAAAACTCCATATAAATTTATAAATACAAATTGATTTCCCTTACTCGATAGAAAAATACTTATTATAGTATAATGTTGTATTAAGCTACAATTTAATTATTGCATCTAGCATAACTAGAATAGTTTAATAAAAAATTATTCGTATTCTAATTCATATACAAGCCATGTTTTCTAACTCCAGGAGTAAACATCTAGGAATAGATATTCTGATTTCCTAAAAAAGAAAATGGAATAAAATCCAGTCAGAGATGAAGTATAGAATCATAATGATGATAATAGAACCACTCTCGTCTGAAATAAAATCTAAGTGATTTCCTAATCTAACAAAAATATATACCTTAGAATATCCTTGCTTTATTGGGAAATTATCATAACAATCTATTCTAACTTGGATAAATCCACAGAGAAGTTAAAAAGTCTAGAAATAGAACGTATAAAAATACTGCTGGGGCTTTTCCATGTCTGTGTACAGACAATTTAAATTAAAACTCTACAGAGTATATTAAATACTATTATATAAAGGTATTTAGAAAATACCTCACGGTAAATGTCTAAAAAATAGACCGTTAGAAGTGAGATGGTCTATTAAGTCATTTTAAACAATTTATATACTAGATGCAAGTTCTAGTAAAATTAACAAAAACACAATAACTATCGACATATATTTTTATGGATATAATAAGCCTAGGATGGTCTTCTTTAATGGTAATGTTTACCTTTTCATTAGCGTTAGTAGTTTGGGGTAGAAATGGTTTCTAGACTATAAATTAATGTACATATTAGACAGGAGTATCTTATGGGAAATGAAATAATTACAGCTGGATCTATTAGTTTTATCATTACTCTAATTGGACTAGCTCTAGGGTTTGCATTGCTAAAATTGCAAGGAGAATAGCCCTTTCAAAAATAGTTGTGGTATCACAGGAAGGGGTTTTTAATAAAAATTCCTTCTAAAAAAATTTTAATAACAATTTATGCTACATACAATTTGGATCTTATGTTCATTGTGTCTAATTTTTTTCATAATCCTTCATAATCCAAAATCACAAGGCATCAGTGGACAAAATCAGATTTTTGGAAGCACACGTGCTGGGGAAGAAAATATTACTAAGATAACCTGGATTCTGACATGTCTTTTTTTCACATTAACTATATATATTTCGTCTGCGAGCAGTGTATAAGTTATGGTAACTCAATGCCCAGTACCAAAAGATCAAAGACCTCTTAACGAATACAACGAATTAAAAAATTCTTTTGGCTTTAGATGGACTATCGAAACTCCACAAATATTTTTTAAAACTTTAATACTACTTTTAACATACATTGTATTTGTAGTTACGTTTTTCATTAGTAACATGCATGACTGGAAATCTAATATCTTTGAGCTTCTGTTGTGGATTATTTCCAGCTCATTTACGATACTCACAATTCTATTATTGCGATTTTATCTGGCTTGGGAGTATATTTATAACCGCTTGATGAATGCCTCAGTAACTTATGAAGAATCAGGTTGGTATGATGGTCAAACTTGGATAAAGACTAATGAAATTTTAATACAAGATCGTTTAATAGGAAGTTATGAAGTCTTACCGATACTGTATAGACTCAAATTAACATTAACATTAAATTTGTTACTTGTACTAGGGAGTTTTTTTATAAATTTGAACATTAAAGTGTAAAATCTATCTATAAAAATAATTTATGATATAATATCTTAGTGTAACACGCGGGGTAGAGCAGTCTGGTAGCTCGTCGGGCTCATAACCCGAAGGTCAGTGGTTCAAATCCACTCTCCGCTATTAATTTTTATTTCTATAGTAAAATCTCACATTGATGCTATAATTATTTTATAAGTTAATAATTTTATATTACGATACATGAGTGAAACATTAAATTTACAAATACCATCTCCTACATTTGAAGGAAGTACAGGGGGCTGGTTACGAGCTGCAGAAATTGAAGAAAAATACGCAATAACTTGGACAAGTCCAAAGGAGCAAGTTTTTGAAATGCCAACTGGTGGAGCAGCTATCATGAGAAAAGGAGAAAATCTTCTTTACTTGGCTAGAAAAGAACAATGCCTAGCTCTTGCAACACAAGTGAAAACAAGTTTTAAAATTACAGATTATAAAATTTATAGAATATTTCCTAGTGGAGAAGTACAATATTTACATCCTAAAGATGGAGTATTCCCAGAAAAAGTTAATGCAGGTCGCGTTGGAGTAGGAAATGTATCACACTCTATAGGAAAAAATCTAAATCCAGCTCAAGTTAAATTTACAAGTAAATCTATAAATTAAGTTCATCGCTGCCTAATTAATTTTATCGGGCAGCGGCATTGGAGAGGTGGCAGAGTTGGTCTAATGCGTCTGATTTGAAATCAGAAGAGACTTTGCGGTCTCCGTGGGTTCGAATCCCACTCTCTCCTTTTTATTTGTTTAACTTCTAAATTTCTAACTCTATAATTAATAGCGGGTGACGCGATTCGAACGCGCGACATCAACCTTGGCAAGGTTGCGCTCTACCACTGAGCTACACCCGCATACCACTCAATATCTTTATAATAAGTCTAAGAAACTTGTTTGTCAATGTATATATAAAAAAGCCATCCCTAAATACGTAGAGATGACTATTCATTTTCTCTAAATGATGAATGAATTAAAAGCTGCTGTTATAATAACAAGCCCAAACCATAAACCCGCACCTGTGTAAACAACTCCTTTAGATTTTTCCCATTCGCCAGGAGATACTAAGATAACAGGAACTCCTACTACAAGAGCGAAAGATAATAGTATTAAAATACTAACAAGTAACTGCAAAATAACTACCATATTCTTTTTCCTCGGAAATAATATTCACATTTCAAAGAAATCTTTATTCCTCAATTCTAAATCTAGATATCTAGAGGAAAAGAGATCATTCCAATACATGTTATACTATTCGTTTCTATTTGTGACGATTATTTCATAAATAAAATACAAGAAATAAAAATATATAACTGTATGCCTGAGTAAATAAATTTTAAAAACTATTCTGAATAGTTAATTACGTTTAAATTAAGCTATATTGTAAACTATATGATAGATGAATAAAAAATTAATTACAGTATTTAGTTTTTTATTCAGCCTTTACAAATTATATTTCTTCAGTAAAGAGGTTATTTAAGATATGGCAGAAACTTTATTATTAGCTAAGCTACCAGAAGCTTACGCAATCTTCAAACCAATTATTGATGTGGCTCCAGTTATACCTGTATTCTTTCTTTTATTAGCATTTGTTTGGCAAGCTGCAGTTGGATTTAGATAATTGAGAAAAGTTGGGGTATTTTTTATACAAAATATCCCAACTTTTTCTCCTACTATTGTATCTAATGTATAATAGAAAGCATGAGGTTCATATTATTGAGAACCTTTTTTAATTAATAAAACAATCATTATTAGGAATAACAACATGATAGAACCTTTATTATTTGGAATTGTCCTAGGATTAATACCTGTAACATTGGCGGGTTTATTCGTAGCGGCTTATCTTCAGTATCGAAGAGGTAATCAATTCGGGTTGTAAGAACACAATTCGTTATTTGAAAAGTACGATGCAGTAACTTTAATTCAACTGGTCTTGACATAGTCTCTCTGGTCTGATTACATTCATAAATCCGGGAACGAATAAAAAAAGAATCACTGAAATTGAGATGTAACCGTATCAGTTCTAGAGATAGACCGACGCTCAAACAGAACTTAAAAAGCATTTTATCTAGTAGGTGTCTGCATTATTCTATTGCTGCACACTTCACTAGAAGTATAAAGAGTGTTCAACGATTAGATTTATCATGTCAAATAACTTTAAAATAAAAAAAATTTTATCGTACATCTACTCTTATAAATAGATTAAGGCTTAAAAAATAAGACTATCCAAAGCTTTTTAATATTTTTCATTGTGCAATTTATCTTAAAGACTTCTTATTCTAAAATTGACTTTATAACTATTACTTACCCCAAAAAATATTAGCTATCCCCCCTTAGAAAGTTGTGCAGAAAAATTTTATCTGAAAAGGTAAAATTAGAAAGTAACTCTAATACAAGTAAATTCTCACATCTTCTAAAAAATGCAAAGTCCATTACTTGTATTTGATTAATTTAGTGTAAAAATTTCTTATCATAATTACATTGTAAAACAATGTAATTATGATAAGAAATTTTTATCGTTACCAGCTAGATTTAGTAACACCTGGTAAAAGACAATTGTGTGCCATTTCTCTCAAAACATGACGAGATATTCCAAAACTTCTATAGTATCCACGACTTCTACCAGTCATCCAACATCTATTTCTTAATCTTGATGGAAATGAATTTCTTGGCAGCAATTGAAATTTACCGTAAAGTGCAAGTTTTTCTTGAAAAGACACAGAGTTTTTTATAGATTCTTTAATTTCTGTTCTTTTTTTACTATATTTAAGTACAAGATTTTGACGTTTTTTCTCACGTTCTATCATATTCTTTTTTGCCATAAATTTAACCGCTTAATATTTTATTAATGATTTAATAGTCTACCAGATAAGACTTATTTATCCCTTGAATTTAAATAAAAAATAAAAATTTATAAAGCTATCCATTTTATGGATAGCTTTAATGTAATCAAAAATATTTTTTAACCGAATTTACCAGTAGTAGATGCAATTACGAATGCAGCATACGTAAATATATACCCAACTGTAAAGTGGATTAATCCTACTAGTCTAGCTTGAACAATAGATAATGCAACAGGTTTATCTTTCCATCGAACAAGATTCGCCAATGGAGTTCTTTCATGAGCCCACGCAAGTGTCTCAATAAGTTCTTGCCAGTAACCTCTCCAAGAAATTAAGAACATAAATCCAGTTGCCCAGATCAAGTGTCCGAAAAGGAACATCCAAGACCAAACAGATAAACTATTCATCCCATATGGGTTATAACCATTGATAAGTGGAGATGAGTTTAACCATAAATAATCTCTTAACCAACCCATAATATAAGTCGAAGATTCATTAAATTGACCTGGATTTCCTTGCCAAATTGTTACATGTTTCCAATGCCAATAGAATGTAACCCAACCTATAGTATTTAACATCCAGAACATGGATAAATAAAATGCGTCCCAAGCAGAGATATCACATGTACCACCACGTCCAGGACCATCACAAGGGAAGCTATAACCAAAGTCTTTTTTATCAGGCATTAGTTTAGATCCTCGTGCATCAAGTGCACCTTTTACTAAAATCAATGTTGTTGTGTGTAGAGCTAGTGCTATAGCATGATGTACTAAGAAATCCCCTGGACCTATTGGTAAGAATAACGAGTTTTTACCATCATTAATTGCACTTAACCATCCTGGCAGCCAAATATTATTACTCGCATTAGATGCTAAGCTTCCAGTAGAAGACAATAGAACATCAAATCCATACAAAGCTTTTCCTGAAGATGCTTGAATCCATTGAGCAAAAACTGGTTCAACTAGAATCTGTTTTTCAGGTTGACCAAATGCAACTACGACATCATTATGAACATATAATCCTAAAGTGTGGAATCCTAAGAATAAAGAAACCCAACTTAAATGAGAGATTATAGCTTCTTTATGCTCTAGGATTCTTGCAAGCACATTATTTTTATTTTGTTCTGGATCATAATCTCGTACAAAGAATATAGCGCCATGAGCAAATGCTCCTACCATTAAAAATCCTGCTATATACTGGTGATGAGTATATAAGGCAGCTTGAGTAGTGTAATCTTTAGCTATGAAAGCATAAGATGGTAATGCATACATGTGTTGAGCAACTAAAGATGTGATAACGCCAAGAGACGCCAGCGCCAACCCTAGTTGGAAATGTAATGAATTGCTAAGGGTCTCAAATAATCCTTTGTGACCGGCTCCAAGTCTTCCTCCTGGTGGTCTATGCGCATCTAGAATTTCTTTTAGACTATGCCCAATTCCCCAGTTTGTACGATACATGTGACCAGCGAATATAAAGACTACTCCAATTGCTAGATGGTGGTGTGCTATATCTGAAAGCCAAAGTGCTTGAGTCTGAGGATGGAATCCTCCTAAGAAAGTCAGGATAGCAGTACCGGATCCTTCGCTAGTTCCAAAAATATGATTAGAACTATCTGGAGAAGTAGCATAAACGTTCCAATTTCCTGTGAAAAATGGAGTTAAACCCGCAGGATGTGGGGCTACTTTAGTAAAATTATCCCAACCAACATGTTGACCTCTTGCTTCTGGAATAGCAACATGAATTAAATGACCAGACCAAGCTAAAGAACTGAATCCAAATAATCCAGACAAATGATGATTTAATCTAGATTCATTATTTTTGAACCAAGATAATCCTGGCTTAAATTTTGGTTGTAAGTGCAGCCATCCTGCAAATAATAGTACCGCAGCTAGGAATAGTAAGAATACTGAACCTGCATACAAGTCATTATTATTTCTTAACCCAATTGTATACCACCAATGATATACACCGGAAGTAGCTATGTTAACTGGGTAAGAGACTCCACCTTTAGTAAAGGCTTTAATGGCAGGTTGACCAAAATGAGGATCCCAAATAGCATGCGCAATAGGTTTAACTTTTAGTGGGTTTAGTACCCATTGTTCGAAATTACCTTGCCATGCAACGTGGAAAAGATTTCCAGAGGTCCATAAAAATATAATAGCCAGATGTCCAAAATGGGAAGCAAAAATCTTTTGGTAAAGATTTTCTTCTGTCATTCCATCGTGACTTTCAAAGTCATGTGCAGTCGCCAACCCGTACCAAATCCGTCTAGTTGCTGGATCTTGGGCAAGGGCCTGACTAAATTTAGGAAATTTTGTTACCATAATTCTCCCTTAAATACTAGTTACTCTTATCCTACAGAAATAATTCGCGCTAAGAAGAATGCCCAAGTTGTCCCAATACCTCCAAGAAGATAATGTGCAAGACCTACGGCACGCCCTTGTGTAATACTCAATGCTCTTGGCTGAATTGCTGGAGCTAAATGCAGTTTGTTATGAGCCCATACAACAGACTCAATAAGTTCTTGCCAATAGCCTCTTCCACTGAATAAGAACATTAAACTGAAAGCCCAGATAAAGTGAGCTCCTAAGAAAATTAGTCCATATGCGGAGAGTGCAGAACCGTAAGATTGAATTACTTGCGATGCTTGAGCCCATAGGAAATCTCTTAACCATCCATTAATGGTAATAGCACTTTGAGCAAAATTTCCGCCCGTAATATGTGTAACTGCACCATCTGCTCCAGTTGTACCCCAAACGTCGGATTGCATTTTCCAACTAAAATGGAAAATAACAACAGAAATACAATTGTACATCCAGAATAATCCTAAGAAAACGGAATCCCAAGCTGAACTTTGACACGTACCGCCTCTACCAGGTCCGTCACAAGGGAATCGGAACCCTAAGTTAGCTTTATCAGGTATCAGTCTAGAGTTTCTGGAGAACAACACACCTTTAAGAAGTATTAAAACTGTTACATGTATCGTAAAAGCGTGAATGTGATGTACCATAAAGTCTGCTGTTCCAAGAGATATTGGCATCATTGCTACTTTATTACCAACTGCAACAATATCCCCTCCAAATGCATAGCTAGCTGTAGACAACGCGTTAGGAGTTGTATTTCCAGGAGCTAATGTATGTATGTTTTGTACCCATTGAGCAAAGACAGGTTTTAGTTGTATAGCAGTATCAGAGAACATATCTTGTGTACGGCCAAGAGCTCTCATTGTATCATTGTGGATGTATAGACCAAAGCTGTGGAACCCTAAGAAAATACATATCCAGTTTAGGTGAGAAATAATAGCGTCTCTATGTCTAATTACTCTATCTAGTAGATTATTATAATTTTGTGCAGGGTTGTAGTCTCTGACCATAAAAATACCAGCGTGTGCAGCTGCCCCAGTAACACAGAATCCTCCTATCCACATATGATGTGTAAATAGAGACAATTGAGTTGGGTAATCTGTAGCAATATAAGGATATGGAGGCATTGCATACATATGATGAGCAACTATAATACTCAATGATCCCATCATGGCTAAATTTATAGCTAATTGAGCATGCCATGATGTCGTTAAAATCTCATAAAGACCTTTGTGACCTTCACCAGTGAAAGGTCCTTTATGAGCTTCCAACAACTCTTTCATATTATGACCAATACCCCAGTTTGTTCGATACATGTGACCGGCTACTATAAATAAAACAGCCAGTGCAAGGTGGTGGTGTGCTGTATCACTTAACCATAAGCCACCAGTTACAGGATTTAATCCTCCTTTAAAAGTTAAGAAATCAGAATATTCACTCCAATTTAAACTAAAGAAAGGAACTAATCCTTTGCTGAAACTAGGATAAAGCTGAGCCATTAAATCTCTATTTATAACAAACTCATGTGGCAGTGGTATCTCTTGAGGTGCTACACCTGCATCTAAAAGTTTATTTATCGGTAAGGACACGTGAATCTGATGCCCAGCCCAAGATAGACATCCTAATCCAAGTAATCCAGATAAATGATGATTAAGCATTGATTCAGCATTCTGGAACCACTCTAATTTAGGGGCTGCTTTATGGTAATGGAACCAACCAGCAAATAGCATTAATCCAGACATAATTAGACCTGCTAATGCAGACCAATATAATTCCACTTCACTTGTGATACCAGATGCTCTCCAAAGTTGGAAGAATCCAGAAGTAACTTGAACACCTTGGAATCCTCCACCGACATCACCATTTAAAATTTCTTGTCCTACTATTGGCCAAACTACTTGAGTACTAGGTTTAATCGCTGTTGGATTACTTAACCAAGCTGTGTAGTTTGAGAATCTAGCTCCATGGAAATACATTCCACTTAACCATAAGAATATTATGGATAATTGACCAAAATGAGCGCTAAAAATTTTGCGCGATATATCTTCTAATGAACTAGTATGACTGTCAAAATCGTGTGCATCGGCATGTAAGTTCCAAATCCATGTAGTAGTTTTTGGTCCTTTAGCCAAAGTTCGAGAAAAATGGCCTGGTTGAGCCCATTTTTCGAATGTTGTGCTAACAGGATCTCTATCTACTGTAATTGAAACTTTTTTTGCCTCTTGCTCTGTTGAGCTAATTGTCATTGAGGTTTCCTCTTCTGAGACAAGAAACTAAAAACGCTCGCTTATAAGTGTACCTATGCAAAAATTGAAATAATTAAGTTAACTTTCAATTAGGTTAAGCAAGTTTTGTTATAGTATAACATTATATATCACTGTTGTATCCGATTCTTATGTTTCTGTTAAGAATAATTAAAATATTCTTCGAAGATTTATTATTGCAAAACAAAATTTTGTGGATTGTAGTAGTATTTGCTCAACTTGAATATTGAATAGAGATCTATTAGAGTTATAAAAATAGGTTTTTAAGATTTTTATAGCAATATAAGTATGAACGAACAAGAAATTTTTGACAAAGTACAAGCAATTATCTCCGAGCAACTTGGGGTTGAGAAAAGCCAGGTAACGAAAGACGCTAATTTTGCTAATGACCTTGGAGCTGATTCTTTAGATACTGTCGAACTAGTGATGGCTATTGAAGAAGCATTTAATATTGAAATACCTGATGAGACTGCTGAGCAGATTTCTAATCTTCAACAAGCTGTTGATTTCATACGTCAGAAAGTGGCTGCATAATATAAACTCTATAGAGATATGCCTTTACGACAGATCCCTATAGAAATTCTTTTACAATTATTTTTTAACTTCGTATTTTCAATATTTAAAATTTTATGATTTTTCTTATTTTATGAATAAAAAAGAGCTTATAAATAAAGTTTCTCAATCGACATGCATGACAAAAAAAGAAATTGACTTAGTCTTAACAACAACTTTAGAAACTATCATGGATGTAGTTTCTGAGGGGGAGAAAGTTCAGTTAGTAGGGTTTGGATCTTTTTACACATATAAAAAAGTATTAAGAAAAGCTAGTGCCTCTCTAGAAAATCATGTAGCTATATCTGCAATAAAGTTCTCATCAGGAAAATTTTTTAAAGAAAAAGTTAATGTTTCTTAGGTAACTTTCTTAATTGGGGTATAATCTTTAAGTGTCTAAAAAAACAATCTTAAAAAATCACACTAAGATTCTTTTTTATAAACTACGCATCATATTATTATAGGGAGAAATTTCACATGAAACTTGCTTATTGGATGTATGCAGGGCCAGCTCACATTGGAACGCTACGAGTAGCTAGTTCGTTTAAAAACGTACACGCAATTATGCACGCTCCACTAGGAGACGACTACTTTAACGTTATGAAATCTATGTTAGAAAGAGAGCGTGACTTTACCCCCGTAACTGCTAGTGTTGTAGATCGACACGTATTAGCTAGGGGTTCTCAAGAGAAAGTGGTATCTAACATTACTCGTAAAGATACAGAAGAACAACCAGATTTAGTAGTCTTAACTCCTACTTGCACATCTAGTATTTTACAAGAAGATTTGCAAAATTTTGTCAATAGAGCTTCCTTGGAATCGAAAGCTGACGTTCTTTTAGCAGACGTAAATCATTACAGAGTTAATGAATTTCAAGCTGCTGACAAAACTTTAGAACAAATTGTAGAATTTTATCTTTTAAAAGCAATTAAATATAAGACATTATCTACTGAAAAAACTATACGACCTTCAGTAAACATCATTGGATCTTTCTGTTTAGGATTTCATAACCAGCATGATATCTCCGAACTGAAAAAAATCTTTAAAGATTTAGATATAGATGTTAACTTAATTGTCCCTGGAGGAGCTTCCGTAAACGATTTAAAATATCTTCCAAGAGCTTGGTTTAATGTAGTTCCCTACAGAGAGACAGGATTAATGGCTGCTGAATATTTAAAAAAAGAGTTTGAAATGCCGTATATTTCGACTTCACCAATTGGCATTTTAGAAACAGCAACATTTATAAGAGAAATTCAGTCGATATTAAATGATAAAGGTCTACATGTTTCATTTGAAGACTATATATACCAACAAACAAAGTTTATTTCACAGTCAGCCTGGTTTTCTAGATCTATTGATTGTCAAAATTTAACCGGAAAGAGAGCTGTCGTATTTGGTGATGCTACTCATGCATCTGCAATAACAAAAATATTATCTCGAGAAATGGGAATTCATGTCTCTTGGGCTGGGACGTATTGCAAAAATGATAGCCAATGGTTCCGAGATCAGGTCGAAGGTCTTTGTGATAACATTGTAATTACTGAAGATCATTCTCTGATAGCAGATCTAATTGCAAAAACTGAGCCATCTGCTATTTTTGGTACCCAAATGGAAAGACACATTGGTAAACGTCTAAATATACCTTGTGGAGTAATTTCTTCTCCTGTTCACATACAAAATTTTCCGCTTAGTTATAAACCATTTATGGGATATGAGGGTACAAATCAAATTGCTGACCTTGTTTATAATTCATTTACACTAGGCATGGAAGATCATTTATTAGAATTATTTGGAGGACATGATACTACTGATGCTTTGACAGACACATTGTCTGCTGACAGTCAGCTTCGTTGGTCCAATGAAGCAAAACAAGAACTTGGAAAAATACCAGGATTCGTACGAGGTAAGATAAAAAGGAATACAGAAAAATTTGCTAGAGAGAAAAACATTTCTGAAATCACTCTGGAGACTATGTACGAGGCAAAAGAGACAGTAGGAGCTTAAAATGAAACTTCAAAAGTGCACAGTAATGTATTGTGTACTTTTGAAGTTTTGTTGCGGGTCTTTATTTAGTTTCCGAAAAATCTGCATCAATGACAGAATCTGTCGATGATTTTGACTCCGCAGAAGTATTTGAATTAGAACTATAAACTTTCTTACCAATCTCCATTAAAGCATCTTGTAAGCTCTTACTTAAAGATTTAATATCCTCATAGGCATCAGTATTTATCGCTGCCTTTAGTTTGCCAATTAGTTCTGAGATATTATCTTTATCTGCTGAAGTAACTTTTTCTTTTAGCTCAACAATTTGTTTTTCCGATTGATAACACAAAGACTCAGCTTGATTTTTTAAGTCAACTCTTTCTCTTTTCTCTTTGTCTGCAGATGCATTCTGTTCAGATTCTCGAACTAGTCTTTCGACTTCATCATTTGGTAATGTGGATGCACCTGTTATTGTTATGGACTGCTCTTTTCCACTTCCTTTATCTTTGGCTGTAACAGATAAAATACCATTAGCATCAATGTCGAATGTTACTTCTATCTGTGGAACTCCGCGAGGTGCAGGTAAAATTCCATCTAACCTAAATGTACCTAAACTTTTGTTATCTCGAGCAAATTCGCGTTCCCCTTGTAAAACATGAATCTCAACATTAGGTTGATTATCAACTGCAGTAGAAAAAACTTCTGATTTTTTTGTAGGTATAGTAGTATTTCTAGCAATAATACGAGTAGTTACTCCCCCTAGAGTTTCAACCCCTAGTGATAATGGAGTTACATCCAGTAATAAGATGTCCTTAACTTCTCCAGCTAAGACACCAGCTTGAACCGCTGCTCCTATAGCAACTACTTCATCAGGATTCACCGTTTGATTTGGATCTTTCCCAAGAATTTTTTTAACTAAATCTTTTACAGCAGGAATTCTAGTTGAACCGCCTACTAGAACAACTTCATCAATTTTACTAGAATCTAATTTAGCATCTTTTAAAGCGCTATCTACTGGAGTTCTAGCTCTATCAATAAGAGATGAACATAATTCTTCAAACTTTACTCTTGTCAAAAGACGTTCCAAATGTTTTGGTCCAGATGCAGTCGCCGTTATGAAAGGTAAGTTAATTTCAGTTTGAGTTAAACTAGATAACTCTACTTTTGCTTTCTCAGAAGCTTCTGTCAATCTTTGAAGAGCTTGTCGATCTGTTCGTAAATCTATTCCACTCTCCTTTTTAAACTCTTCTAATAACCATCTAACAATCTTATCATCAAAATCATCTCCACCCAGATGGGTATCTCCTGCAGTAGATAAAACTTCGAAAACACCATCTCCAACTTCTAATACCGATACATCAAATGTACCTCCACCTAAATCAAAAACTAGTATTGTTTCATTATTTTTTTTATCCAAACCGTACGCAAGTGAAGCTGCGGTAGGCTCGTTAATAATTCTTAAAACCTCTAAACCTGCAATTTTTCCAGAATCTTTTGTCGCTTGTCTTTGAGAGTCATTAAAATAGGCTGGTACCGTTATAACTGCTTGTTTTACTTGTTCTCCTAAATATTTACTAGCATCATCTACTAACTTTCTTAACACTTCTGCTGACATCTCTTCCGCTGCGAAATCTCGTTTTAGAGCAGGGCATTCAAGTTTTATATTACCCTGACTATCAGTTTTTACGACATAAGATACCTGCTTTAATTCCTCAGAAACTTCGTCAGATTTTCTACCTATAAAACGTTTTACGGAATAGAATGTATTATCTGGATTAATTACAGCTTGTCTTTTAGCAATTTGACCTACAAGTCGGTCACCATTTTTTGTATACGCAATTACAGAAGGTGTTGTTCTAAACCCTTCCGCATTTGGTATAACAGTAGGTTTTCCACCTTCCATTACTGCCACAACGGAATTCGTTGTTCCAAGATCTATACCGACTACTTTTCCCATATCAGTTTTTAAAATAATTTAAATTTAAATGCATTCTGGTCACTATAATTACATGTTGAAACTTACTTTACAAGTAGAGGTTACCGAACTCTCGAATTTCTGCTATTTAATTCTGTATAAAGGCTAAAAAGTCAAAAATAATATGGTATCTTATTTTCTGATTCAAAAATAATTTTTGATATTCTTAAAAATTATCTTGTCACTAGTATAAAATTTTTCAAACTTATTATTTTTATGAACATAGGTATTCTAGGCACAAAACTAGGAATGACGCAGATTTTTGATGAGTCTGGTCTAGCCATCCCAGTTACAATTATTAAAGCAGGACCCTGTAGAGTTACCCAGATAAAAACTCTAAGTACAGATGGATACAATGCCCTTCAAGTTGGATATTTGGAAACTCAATCAAAACTCCTAAATAAACCTGAAGTCGGGCATTTACAAAAAACAGGTAGCCCTACATTAAAACATTTAAAAGAATATAGGGTTGATTCTACAGAAAATGCTACTATAGGTTCGATTTTGTCCGTGGGGTTATTTAGTGTCGGAGACAAGTTAGCGATAACTGGAAAGACTATTGGGAAAGGATTTGCTGGTACAGTTAAACGACATAATTTTACTCGCGGACCTATGACCCATGGATCAAAAAACCATCGAGAACCAGGATCTATCGGTATGGGAACAACTCCAGGTAGAGTTTACCCAGGAAAACGGATGGCAGGTCGATTGGGTGGCAAGCAGACGACGATAAAGAACTTGCAGGTCGTTCTCATTAATTCTGAAAATAATTTATTAGTTGTTAAAGGAGCAATCCCAGGTAAATTAGGAAATCTTTTAAGTATAAAAAAGATCGGTAAATAATTAAAGTTAACTTACTTAATGAAGATATAATGACAACAATTAAACAATTTAGTTATGAAGTTCGAGATTCACAGGGCTCCATTATTCCTAGTACTTCAAAATCAATTTCTTTGCGAATTAACGATTCTACTCCGAAATATTTAATACATAAATCTATCGTTATTCAGTCTAGAAGTAATCGACAAGGAACAGCGTCTTGTAAAACAAGAAGTGATGTTAGAGGTGGTGGTAAAAAACCTTGGAAACAGAAAGGAACTGGGCAAGCTAGGTCTGGGTCAAGTAATTCTCCTTTATGGAGAGGTGGTGGTGTCACATTTGGGCCAAAACCTAGATCGTATGAAAAAAAATTGAACACAAAAGAAAAACGACTAGCATTACGTACTGCTCTTTATTACAGTATGAACAAAGTAAGTGTAGTCAATAATATATTCGGTGCAATTACAGTACCTAAAACAAAAAACATTGCAACATTATTGAGTAAATTTATTCCAGGAGAAGATACAAAGTCTTTAGTTATTACTCATGAAAGTAGTCGTAATTTAACCTTATCTATACGTAATCTTCCTAATGTACAGCTTCTTTATTCAAATACACTGAGCACCCTAGATTTATTGGCTGCAAAGCATGTAATAATCACAGAAGAAGCGTTGAAACATCTTACAGAGACCATTTAAAATTTATGCACTTAAGAAATCTGATAGACTTAATTAAATATCCCATCATCACAGACAAAGCGACTAAGTTACTTGAATCAAATCAATATACGTTTGCAGTCGATCTAAAATCGAATAAAACTCAAATTAAAAAAGCCATTGAATATTTATTCAACGTAAAAGTTGTTTCTATTAATACATCTATTCCTTCTGTTAGACACCGTAGAATTGGAAAATTCACAGGTAACAGATCTCAGTATAAAAAAGCTATCTTAACGCTTGCAATGGGAAATTCTATAAATCTTTTCTCAGAAAACTAATTTTTCAAACTAATCTAAAACATTCATGGCTATACGAATTTACAAACCTTACACAGCAGGGACTAGAAATAGATCCGTCTCTGATTTTTCAGAAATTACTTCAGATAAACCGGAGAAAAGTCTATTAAAGAAAAAAATCTCCGGAGGCGGTAGAAATAATCGTGGGATAATCACTACGCGACACAAAGGTGGTGGTCACAAACAAAGATATCGAATCATAGACTTTAAAAGAAATAAGAGAAATTTAGAAGGTATCATAGCAACTATTGAGTATGACCCAAATCGAAATGCTCGTATAGCGTTAGTACATTATTTAGATGGAGAAAAAAGATACATTTTACATCCAAAATCCCTTTCAGTGGGATGCAAGGTGTCTGCGGGTGAGAATGCTCCCTTGGAAATTGGTAATTCATTACCTTTAAGATGTATACCGTTAGGTACAGACGTTCATAATATTGAATTGATCCCTGGTAGGGGAGGTCAAATCGTCAGATCCGCTGGCGCGTGTGCACAAATTGTTGCTAAAGATGGTAGTTTTGTTACTTTAAAATTACCATCTAGTGAAGTTCGTATGATTCCTAAAGAATGCTATGCAACTATTGGACAAGTAGGAAACATAGATTATAACAATCTTACTTTTGGAAAAGCGGGTAGAAGTCGTTGGCTAGGAATCAGACCTACAGTGAGAGGGGTTGTAATGAATCCATGTGATCACCCTCATGGCGGCGGTGAAGGACGATCTCCTATTGGTAGAGCTAGACCTGTAACTCCTTGGGGTAAACCTGCATTGGGGGTAAAAACTAGATCAAAAACTAAGTATAGTGATTTTTATATTATTAGAGGAAGAAAGTAGGTTAATTACAATTTTATAACTTGCTTCTAAATTAATTATTATCTACAAAACATTACAACATGAGTCGTTCATTATCAAAAGGGCCTTTTATAAGTTCGAATCTTTCAAAAAAAATAGATTTACTAAATAAAACCGGTAAAAAAGATATTTTAAAAACGTGGTCAAGATCATCAACAATTTTACCTTCTATGGTAGGTCATACAATTGCTGTTTATAACGGTAAGCAGCATGTTCCAGTTTACATAAATGATCAGATGGTAGGTCATAAGTTAGGTGAGTTTTCTCCAACACGTAATTTTAGGTCACACGTTAAAAGTGATAAAAAAGCAAAAAGATAAATTAAGATCATGGAGTAATAAAAACTATGGTAAAAGCAATTGCTAAATACATAAGAATGGCACCTAATAAGGTTCGACGAGTTTTAAATCAAATTCGAGGAAAATCGTACAAAGAAGCTCTAATGATTTTAGAATTTATGCCTTACTCAGCATGTAAACCAGTCTTACAAGTCTTACAATCTGCGGGTGCAAATGCAGAGAATAATAACGGCTTAAAAAAAATAGATTTAAGAGTTTTAGAAGCTTGCGCTGATGCAGGCCCCATACTTAAACGTTTTAGACCCCGAGCTCAGGGACGAGGTTATAAAATCCAAAAGCCAACTTGTCATATACGAGTAGAACTCTCAAAAATTTCCTAAGAACTCTAATAAAAAATTCTATTTAATATTTAAAGACATCATATTATGGGGCAAAAAACACATCCACTAGGTTTTAGATTGGGAATTACCCAAAAACATAGATCTTCATGGTTTGAACTTAAAGAGTTTTACCCAACTACTCTTGAAGAAGATTATAAGATAAGACAGCATTTAGAAAAAACTCTATCTGCTGCTGGCATATCTAAAATAGAAATTAATAGAAAATCAGATCAGATTGAGTTAGAAATCTACACTTCTAGACCGGGAGTTATAGTAGGTAGATCTGGATCTAACATAGAAAAATTAAAAGAAGAATTACATAAAATTCTAAAAAATAATCGTCAGATACGTATTAATGTTACGGAACTAACAAAAGCTGACTCTGACGCTTCTTTAATTGGGGAGTTTATAGCTCAACAATTGGAAAAACGTGTTGCGTTCCGAAGAGCTACTCGACAAGCAATCCAAAAGGCTCAACGATTAAATATACAAGGTATAAAAGTACAAGTTTCAGGTCGACTGAATGGTGCCGAGATTGCTCGTAGCGAATGGGTACGTGAAGGAAGAGTTCCTCTACAAACTCTTAGAGCTGACATTGATTACGCAACTAAAAGAGCACAAACTACCTACGGAGTATTGGGAGTAAAAGTATGGGTATTTAATGGAGAACTTGCACCTAAATTCAGAACTTTAGTTGAATAATATAACCAATTTACAAAAAAAATATGCTTAGTCCTAAAAGAACAAAATTTCGCAAACCTCATAGAGGTAGACTTGGAGGTGTCGCAAGCAAAGGAAATACTATCGTATTCGGTGAGTACGGTTTACAAGCTTTGGAACCAGTTTGGTTAACTTCGAGGCAAATTGAAGCAACTCGTCGTACTATAACGCGTTATGTTAAAAGAACTGGAAAACTATGGATCCGAGTATTCCCAGATAAATCCATTTCTTCTAAGCCACCAGAGACTCGGATGGGATCTGGTAAAGGAGCTCCCGATTACTGGGTTGCAGTCATAAAACCTGGCCATGTGCTATTTGAGATGAATGGAGTTCCACAAGCTTTAGCGTATCAAGCTTTGAAAAATGCTTCTTACAAGCTTCCGATTAAAACTAAATTTGTATCCAAGGAGTAGTTATAATGAGTTTTTTAAATTTTAAAGAATTACGAGATTTGAATGATGAGGCTATCATCAAAGAAATTATAGATACAAAAAAATCTCTCTTTGAATTACGCCTAAAAAAAGCTACTAGACAGTCCTTTAAGTCACATTTATTTAAGCACTATAGACGTAAGATAGCTCAATTATTAACTGCAGAATCCCAAAAAAAACAAGCTATACAATAAAAAATTTATGCCTATTAAAGAGAAAAGTGGAGTTGTTATCAGCAATAAAATGGAAAAAACCATTGTTGTTTCCATTGAAAATAGGGTGACTCATAAGAAATACGGGAAAGTTATAACAAAAACAAAAAAATACAAAGCACACGATGAGAAAAATGAATGTCAAATTGGAGACATCGTTAGTATCATTGAAACTAGACCTTTAAGTAAGACAAAACGTTGGAACTTAAAACTTATTAAACAAAAATCATCACGTATTAATATCTCGAATATAGGAGAATAATTTAAATGATACAAACTCAAACCTACTTGAATGTAGCAGATAACAGTGGTGCAAAAAGAATCATGTGCATCAAGGTATTAGGAAGTAATAGACGATATGCAAGTATAGGTGATGTTATCATAGGTGTCGTTAAGGATGCCTCTCCAAATATGCCTGTTAAAAAGTCTGATGTAGTGAGAGCTGTCGTAATGAGAACAAAAAAAACCATTCGCAGAAATGATGGAATGTCTATCAGATTTGACGATAATGCAGTTGTTATAATCAATAAAGAAAATAATCCTCGAGGCACTCGCGTTTTTGGTCCTATAGCTAGAGAGTTACGAGATAAAGATTTCAGTAAAATTGTCTCATTAGCACCGGAGGTTTTATAATGAAGAAAATAAATGCTTTTCATGTGAGAAAAGGAGATACGATTAAAATTATTTCGGGTAAAGAAAAAGGAAAAATAGGTGAAATTATAAAAATTCTCCGCCAAAGTGGACAAGTGATCGTAAAAGATACTAACGTCAAGAAAAAACATTTAAAGCCAAAAAAAGAGGGGGAAGTCGGTAGAATTTCCCAGTTTGAAGCTCCTATACATGCATCTAACGTAATGTTATACAACGTAGAAAAGAAAATTGCGAGCAGAATAGCCGTAAAAACGGATTCCAATGGTCAAAAAATAAGAGTTTTAAAAAAATTAACTTAAATAGAATTTTATGAGCCAGACTTTAAGAGTTTATTATAAAGAAAAAGTTGTTCCTGTGCTTTTAGAGCAGTTCAAATATAAAAATGTTCATGAGGTTCCAAAAATCACAAAAGTAACCATTAACAGAGGATTAGGAGAAGCTTCAAAAAATAATAAAGCATTAGATGTAAGTGTGCAAGAGCTTTCGATAATTAGTGGACAGCAACCTGTAATCACAAAAGCTAGAAAATCTATCGCAGGATTTAAAATCCGTGATGGTATGCCAGTTGGTATTGCCGTTACTTTACGAAAACAAATTATGTATGCGTTTCTAGAGAGATTTATACATTTAGCTTTACCAAGAATTAGAGATTTTAAAGGAATCAGTGTAAAAGGTTTTGATGGCAGAGGAAATTACAATATAGGGATTCGAGAGCAATTAATATTTCCAGAAATAGAATATGATAAAGTGGATCAAATTAGGGGAATGGATATATCTATAACTACTACGGCTAGAACTCAGCAAGAAGGAATTGCTTTATTAAAAGCTTTAGGTATGCCATTTAATGATATTTAACATTATTAATAATTTAAGATAAGGAGGTTTCGTGGTTAATGACACAATATCAGATATGCTTACACGTTTACGTAATGCTAATCTGGCTAAACACCAAATAGTAGAAGTACCCTCTACTAAAATGACTCGTAATATTGCTGGTATACTTCTTGAAGAAGGATTTATCCAAAATATTGAAGAAATAGGAGAAAGTTTTAACTCACAACTACTACTTTCATTGAAGTATAAGGGAAAACACCGCGAGCCAGTTATAACAGCTTTGCGTCGAGTAAGTAAACCTGGATTAAGAGTTTATGCAAACAGAAAAGAGTTGCCTAGAGTTTTAGGCGGTTTAGGAATAGCTGTCATTTCAACTTCTCAAGGAGTTATGACAGATAATAAAGCAAGGCATCAAGGTTTAGGTGGCGAAGTTCTTTGTTATGTATGGTAAAAAAATTTTTAGGTGAAATATGTCTCGAATAGGTAAACTCCCAATAAAAGTCCCAGATAAAGTAAATATTACAATCAATTCTACAAATGTTATAGTCAAAGGACCCAAAGGTGAACTTTCCAAAGATTTACCTGACTCAATTAAGATAATTCAAAATGACAAAACAATACAGGTTGTTCCAAAAGAAAATACTAATAACTCAGATCAATTATACGGGACTTTTAGAAGTTTAATTAATAACATGATAGTGGGGGTAACTCAAGGCTTCCAGAAAAAACTAGAACTGCAAGGTGTCGGTTATAGATCTCAAATTGACGGTAAGACATTAGTTTTAAATGTTGGGTACAGCCATCAAGTCAAAATAGCATCCCCAGAAGGTATTAAATTGTCCGTAGAAGGGAATACAAACGTTATGGTTTCTGGATTAGACAAAGAATTAGTTGGTCAAATCGCGGCTAATATTAGACTGGTAAGACCTCCCGAACCGTATAAAGGAAAGGGTATTCGTTATCAAGGTGAGTATGTGCGTAAAAAAGTAGGCAAAGCTGGGAAAAAATAATTAAGTTATATTATATGTCAAATACATCTATCGATAGAGTTAGACGCAGAATCCGTCAAAAAGTTAGAGGTACTGCAGAAAAACCTCGGTTATCCGTTTTCCGTTCAAATGCTCATATCTATGCGCAATTAATAGATGATGCTTTAGGAAAAACTATTGTATCGAGTTCTACGTTAGACCCAATAATTTCTTCTGAATTAGGGTCAACATCTACTTGTGAAGCTGCATCCTTAGTGGGGCAACTTTTAGCAAAAAAATGTTCCGAAGTGAATATCACGACGGTCGTCTTTGATCGAGGAGGACGTTTGTACCATGGTAGGATAAAAGCGCTTGCTGACGCGGCAAGGGAAAAAGGGCTTAAATTTTAAATATAACATTAATTATGTCTAACCGTAAAAAAACAAGCAAATTAAAAGAAAAAGAAACAGAGTGGCAAGAGAGAATAGTCCAAGTTCGTAGAGTTACAAAGGTAGTGAAAGGCGGAAAAAAACTAAGCTTCCGTGCAATACTAATAATTGGTAATGAAAAAGGGCAAGTTGGAGTTGGAGTTGGTAAGGCTAGTGACGTTATAGGAGCTGTAAAAAAAGCAGTAACTGATGGTAAAAAACATCTTATCGAGATTCCTATCACAAGAGATAACTCCATACCTCACATTACAACAGGTAGATCTGGAGCTGCTAAAGTTATTATTAGACCATCCGCACCAGGCTCTGGAGTAATAGCGGGTGGGGCGGTGAGGACGATTCTAGAGCTTGTAGGGGTGAAAAATATCCTTGCAAAACAACTTGGGTCTAATAACCCGCTGAACAATGCTAGAGCAGCGACAGACGCCTTATCGCAATTAAAAACATTTGCACAGGTTTCTAACAACAGAACTCTCCAATCCTAAAACTGCTTTTAAGCAAACATTTATTGAAATGTTTGTTTAAAACGTAGAATTGCAGATGATTTTTTATTAATTAAATTTTTCCGATGCAAAGAACAAAACGAAACAAAAATACATATGGAATACAATCACGAATATTCCTAACCCTTATTCTTATTATACTTTCTAGATTTGGAACATTCATTCCAATTCCAGGAGTAGACCATGATGCCTTCTACCAAAGTATATCAAGTAATCCTATAGTAAGTTTTCTAAACATATTTTCGGGAGGTGGTTTCGCTTCTATAGGAGTATTTGCGTTAGGTATAGTCCCATATATAAATGCATCTATACTTATACAATTGGGGACAACTTCTATAGGTAGCTTGGAGAAATTACAAAAAGAAGAAGGAGAAGCAGGTAGGCAGAAAGTTTCACAAATTACAAGATATGTTGCATTAGGTTGGGCAGTTGTACAGAGTATAGGAGTATCATTTTGGGTTAGACCTTATGTTTTTAATTGGGACACTCAATTTATCCTTGAGATGACTATTGCCCTAACTACTGGTTCTATTTTAGTAATGTGGATCTCAGAGCAGATTACTGAAAAAGGAATTGGGAATGGAGCATCTATGCTAATTTTTGTCAATATTATCTCTGGCCTACCAAAACTAATTCAGCAGAGTTCTAGCTCTGTACGTCCTAATAGTATATCTGAACTACTCATCCTAGCTTTCATTTTTTTAGTAATGATTATAGGGATAATTTTTATACAAGAAGGGACTAGGCGGATACCTGTTATTTCAGCAAGACAACTTGGGAAAGGGCAGATTGAAAATAAAACAAGCTATCTACCTTTACGCTTAAACCAAGGTGGTGTTATGCCAATAATTTTTGCATCTGCATTTCTGGTTTTACCTGCCTACATAAGTCAACTGACAACTAATTCAATAGTAATAAATATTGCAATGCTTTTTTCTCCAAATGGGGGAAACAAAACTTTATATTTATTATTTTATTTCTTATTAATATTATTTTTTAGTTATTTTTATGCATCTCTAATATTAAACCCTGCAGATGTCTCAAAAAACTTAAAAAAAATGGAGTCCAGTATTCCAGGAGTTAGACCTGGTAAAGCTACAACAGATTATTTACAAAAAACTTTGAATAGACTAACATTTCTAGGAGCTTTATTTTTAGCGTTTATCGCTGTAGTTCCCAGTATCATTGAAAACTTAACTAACATTTCCACATTCAAGGGATTAGGAGCTACATCTCTGTTAATATTGGTTGGAGTTGCTATAGACACTTCTAAACAAGTCCAAACTTACCTAATATCAAAAAATTACGAAAGTATTTTAAAATAAATACTATGCATATTAGCTGTCTTTCCCTATAACTCTTTTACCAAGATCGTCAAAAACTTAATTATATGTACTTTATTAGTAGCTATTTAAAAAACCAAATATATGAAAGTAGTAAGTTCCATCGGAAGTCTTAAAAATAGAAGTAAAGACTGTCAGGTTGTTCGAAGAAGAGGACGCTTATATGTTATCAGTAAAACCGATCCTCGATTAAAAGTTCGCCAAGGCGGCGCAAAAATGAAAAGAAAATAAAAACTAAACTTTATTATATACATTAGGAGAAAAGAAAGTGGCACGTATCGCAGGTGTAGATCTTCCTAGAAATAAACGAGTTGAAATTGGTCTAACATACATTTATGGTATAGGTTTATCAAGTTCGCAAAATATCTTGATAAAAGCTCAAGTTAATTCTGACATTAGATGCAAAGATTTAACTGATCAAGATATCAGTATAATTAGAGAAATAATTGACAAAGAATATCAAGTTGAAGGTGCAGCCAGAAGAATTGAATCTGTAAATATTAAAAGACTAATGGAAATTAACTGCACTAGAGGTCGTAGACATAGATCTGGGTTACCTCTAAGAGGACAAAGAACTCGCACTAACGCTAGAACGCGTAGAGGCAGTAAGAAGACGGTAGCTGGTAAGAAAAAAGTGACAAAATAGTCTGCTTTTAATCAGTCAGTAAACTAATAATCGTAAAACACATGGCAATCCAAATAAAAAAATCTGTAGTAAAAAAAAGTAAAAAAGCAGCACCAAATGGAGTTGCTCACATTCAATCAACTTTTAATAACACAATCGTAACTATTACTAATACCATTGGAGAAACTATATCTTGGGCTTCCGCTGGAGCTATAGGATTTAAAGGAGCCAAGAAAGGAACACCTTTTGCAGCCCAAATTGCAGCGGAAAAAGCTAGCAAAGAAGCGATTACTCAAGGTGTAAAAAAAGCAGAGGTCTTAGTCTGTGGGCCAGGTGCCGGAAGGGAGACTGCTATTCGAGCCTTGCAATCCGCAGGATTGGAAATTACTATGATTCGTGATATTACTCCTGTTCCACACAACGGATGCAGACCTCCTAAAAAGCGACGTATCTAATTACTTTAGAACATTATTATGGCTCAATTTGAAATAGAATGTGTCGAGTCAAAAAATGATACTAGTCTAGATCATTATGGAAAATTCATATTACAGCCTTTAGACCAAGGTCAAGGTATTACAGTAGGCAATGCATTAAGAAGAGTATTACTCTCAGATTTAGAAGGCACTGCTATAGTAGCAGTAAGAATTGCCGGAATAAATCATGAGTTTTCAACAATACCGGGAGTCCGAGAAGATGTTTTGGAGATCTTGTTAAATCTTAAAGAAATTGTGCTCAAAAGTTATAGCAAAGAGCCTTCCATAGGTCGACTAAGGGTTCAAGGACCAGCTATTGTCACAGCATCTGACTTTGATTTATCATCTGAAATAGAAATTATTGATCCTAAGCAATACATAGCAACTATCTGTAGTAATAATATTTTGGAAATGGAATTTAGAATAGAGGCAGGGAAAGGCTATCAAATTGTAGAAAAATTTATGGAAGATACATCCATAGACTTTTTACAGGTCGATGCTGTCTTTATGCCAGTAAAAAAAGTAAACTATTCCGTGGAAGAAATTAGATATAATAATTACTCTTTAAAAGATAAGTTAATTTTAGAAATATGGACAAATGGTAGTATTTCACCTCAAGAAGCAATAGGACAAGGATCTACAGTATTGACTAATCTATTTAATCCTTTAAAAACAGTTCACTTTAAATCTGAAGAAGAAAAATTTCTACCAGAAGGGGCTAGAATTAATCAAATATTAATAGAAGAGTTACAACTGTCGGTCAGAGCATACAATTGTTTAAAACGAGCACAAATCCATTCTGTTGCTGATTTACTTGATTATTCACAAGAAGACCTTTTAGAAATAAAAAACTTTGGTCAAAAATCAGCGGAAGAAGTAATTGATGCTTTACAAAAACGACTAGGTATAAATTTACCAAAAGAGAAAAATCTAAAAAGCAAATAATAACCAACAAGCTATTTATCATGAATAAAACTATATTTCTCACTAAAAATCAAAAAGAAAGCACTTATAAATGGTTTCTTTTTGACGCGGATTCAAAAACTTTAGGCAGGTTATCAACAGAAATTAGCAAAGTTTTGCTTGGGAAAAATGATCCTCAGTATAGCCCAAGCCAGAATATTTATCATGGCGTCATCGTCATTAATGCAGAAAAAGTTGCCATAACAGGTAAAAAACCAAATGATAAATTTTATTATCGTCACTCCGGGAGACCTGGTGGATTAACTATAGAAACTTTTCGAGAACTACAAAAACGTATTCCATCTAGAATAATAGAAAAATCAGTTAAAGGGATGCTACCTAAGGGAAGTCTAGGTCGTCAACTATTCACAAAATTAAAAGTGTACAAAGGATCAAATCACCCTCATCAGGCACAAAATCCACAACAAATAAAGATAGATTAAAAAGTTTAATAATATGAGTCAAGCAACTTACATAGGTACCGGCCACAGAAAAAATTCGATTGCAAGAGTCAGATTAACTCTTGGATCAGGTAAAATTCTTATCAATGGGGTGGATGGTGAGTTATACTTACAATTTAGTCCAAATTATTTACAAGTTTCCAAATCACCTTTAAGTAGCTTAGGATTGGAAAATAAATATGATCTTAATATAAAAGCGGAGGGTGGTGGGTTAACGGGACAAACAGAAGCTATAAGATTAGGCTTGGCAAGAGCCTTATGTACAATTAATCCAGAAAACCGAGTAGCATTAAAATTCGAAGGATACCTAACACGAGATTCTCGAAGCAAAGAACGTAAAAAATATGGTTTAAGAAAAGCAAGAAAAGCACCACAATTCTCTAAACGGTAAAATTATATACAAACATATATGCCTAAAAAAAATATTCATCCTAAATGGTACACGGATAGTAAAGTTTATTGTGACGGACAACTTGTAATGACAGTTGGTTCTACAAAACCAGAATTAAATGTAGATATATGGTCTGGAAATCATCCATTTTATACAGGTTCACAAAGACTGCTAGATACTGAAGGTCGTGTAGAACGATTTTTAAGAAAATATAAAATTTCAACTAAAACTTCTGAATCATAAATAATTTTTACACATAGCATATGCCAACAATTCAACAATTAGTTAGGTCAGAACGAGAACAAATTAAAAAGAAAACTAAATCTCCAGCCTTAAAAAGCTGCCCTCAAAGAAGAGGGGTTTGTACAAGAGTTTACACAACAACACCAAAAAAGCCAAACTCAGCATTAAGAAAAGTGGCAAGAGTCAGACTGACTTCTGGATTTGAAGTTACTGCTTATATACCCGGTATCGGACATAACATTCAAGAACACTCTGTTGTTTTAATTCGAGGTGGCAGAGTTAAAGATCTTCCAGGGGTGAGATACCACATTATAAGAGGTACTCTAGACGCATCAGGAGTTAAAGATAGAAAACAAAGTCGTTCCAAATACGGAGCAAAAAGACCAAAATAAACAGCAAAAATAATTAATAATTTATGTCACGACGTACAACTGCAAAAAAAAGATTAGCTTTACCAGATCCCATTTATAATAGCCGATTAGTTAGTATGCTTACCGTAAGAATCCTACAAGAAGGCAAAAAACACCTAGCCCAAAGAATCATTTATCAAGCTTTGGATATTATAAAAGAAAAAACTGGTGAAGAACCGTTAAATATTTTAGAAACTGCAATTCGAAAAGTGACACCCCTAGTAGAAGTCAAAGCAAAACGAATTGGAGGCTCTACATACCAAGTTCCAATGGAAGTGCGAGCTTTCAGAGGTACTAATTTAGCACTAAGATGGATAACAAAATTTTCCCGGGAACGCTCCGGTAAAACTATGGCAATAAAATTAGCAAATGAATTAATGGATTCAGCTAATGAAACTGGAAACTCTATAAGAAAAAGGGAAGAAACTCATAGAATGGCAGAAGCTAATAAAGCTTTCGCACATTATCGTTTTTAACTCTCTCAAAAATAACAAAAGCAATGAGACTGTATAACAAAATTAATCTTAATATTTCCAGGTAAAAAATATGGCAAGAGCTAAATTTGAGAGATCTAAACCACATGTGAACATTGGAACAATTGGTCATGTAGACCACGGTAAGACAACTTTAACTGCTGCAATCTCTGCAACACTTGCAAGCTATACAGGTATAACAAAAAAATTTGATGAAATCGACTCTGCACCAGAAGAAAGAGCTAGAGGGATTACCATAAACACAGCTCACATCGAATATGAAACAGAAAAACGACACTATGCGCACGTAGATTGTCCAGGACACGCAGATTATGTAAAAAATATGATTACGGGAGCAGCACAAATGGACGGTGCAATCTTAGTATGCTCTGCTGCGGATGGTCCTATGCCTCAGACACGTGAACATATCTTACTTGCCAAACAAGTGGGAGTACCTCATATTGTTGTATTCTTAAATAAAGCCGACATGGTCGATGATGCCGAACTATTAGAACTTGTACAATTAGAAGTTCAAGAATTACTATCGAAATATGACTTTCCAGGAGATGAAATTCCATTTGTATCTGGATCTGCTTTACTAGCATTAGAAGCACTAACGAATAATCCAAAAATCACAAGAGGTCAAGATAAATGGGTAGATACCATTTATAATCTAATGGACAAAGTAGATTCTTACATACCTACGCCAGAAAGAGAAGTAGATAAAAGCTTCTTGATGGCGGTTGAAGATGTGTTTTCTATTACAGGTAGAGGTACGGTTGCTACTGGAAGAGTTGAAAGAGGTCAAGTAAAAGTAGGTGACACAATTGAAATTGTAGGTCTACGAGAAACAAGAAATACAACCATAACAGGATTAGAAATGTTCCAAAAAAGCTTAGAAGAAGCTTTAGCTGGAGACAATGTAGGTATTCTTCTTAGAGGTATTCAAAAAGTAGACATAGAAAGAGGGATGGTCTTATCTAAACCAGGCTCTATAACTCCTCATACTAAATTTGAAGGAGAAGTTTACGTATTAACTAAAGAAGAGGGTGGTCGTCATACACCATTCTTTACAGGCTATAGACCTCAATTTTACGTTCGAACAACCGATGTAACAGGAACGATCACACAATTTACAAGTGATGATGGCTCTGCTGCTGAGATGGTAATGCCTGGAGATCGAATAAAAATGACTGCACAATTAATCCACCCAATCGCTATTGAAAAAGGGATGCGATTTGCAATTAGAGAAGGTGGGAGAACGGTTGGGGCCGGCGTTGTTTCAAAAATTATTGAATAAAATCAACCGTAAAATATGGTTCAAACAAAACAGCAGAAAATTAGGATAAGATTAAAAAGTTATGATAGTTCTTTACTGAGTGTATCATGTGAAAAAATCATTGAAACAGCTTCTAGGACAGATTCTTTGAGTATGGGTCCTATACCTATACCAACTAGAAGAAAGATTTACTGTGTACTAAGATCTCCACATGTTAATAAAGATTCTAGAGAACACTTTGAAATTCGTACACATAAAAGAATCATCGACGTCTACGATCCTTCTTCAAAAACGATCGATTCTCTAATGAAATTGGATCTTCCATCTGGTGTTCATATTGAAGTTAGATTGTAAAAAAGTAAAAAAAAATGATATAGAAATTTTTCTATATCATTTTTTTTTAATATAAAGATTCTTCTTGATGAGTCAAGATTGAAACATTAGAAGTAGGATAAGCCACGCAAGTTAACACAAAACCTGCTGCAATTTGACTATCATCTAAAAAAGATTGATCAGACTGATCTACAGTTCCAGATACAACTTTCCCAGCACATGTAGAACATGCACCTGCTCTGCATGAGTAAGGTAAATCTACACCTTGCTCTTCAGCAGCATCCAAAACATATTGATCATCTGGACAATTAATCGTTGTATCTACACCAGATCCTGTTAATTTAACTTTATAAGCTGCCATTATTAAATCCCTCCAAAATGTAACGTTATGTTAATTATGTATATTAGAATTAAAGTTTGCCGTAGAACGGAAATCTCATGTGCGCAATTCCACTGCGGTTATGCTTGCTCAGCAATTACTACTTGATAGTATAAATAATTAAAAATTTAGAATCTGCATTAATATACTACACGATGAAAATAAAATCAATATTGTAAAAATAATTATAACAATCTGCCAGTTTCATTATATAATTTTTAAGTAGGTAAAATAAATTTACCCAATTATGTAAGAAAGTTAATTACCAAACCATAGTGGAGGAATTTGTTCAATGGGTTTACCTTGGTATCGAGTACATACAGTTGTTTTAAATGACCCCGGAAGATTAATTGCCGTTCATCTAATGCATACAGCTCTTGTAGCTGGATGGGCAGGTTCTATGGCCTTATATGAGTTAGCAGTATTTGATCCATCTGATCCAGTGCTAAACCCAATGTGGAGACAAGGTATGTTTGTCATGCCGTTCATGGCTCGTATTGGTGTAACAGATTCTTGGGGTGGTTGGAGTATTACAGGAGAAAGTATAGCTAACCCAGGCTTCTGGAGTTTTGAAGGTGTTGCTTTGGCACACATAGGCTTATCCGGTTTATTATTTCTTGCAGCAATCTGGCATTGGGTTTACTGGGATTTAGAGCTTTTTAGAGATCCACGCACAGGTAATCCAGCACTAGACTTACCAAAAATTTTTGGTATTCACCTATTATTATCTGGAGTTCTATGCTTTGGATTTGGTGCTTTCCATGTCACAGGGGCATGGGGTCCTGGCATTTGGGTATCTGATGCATACGGCATTACTGGTAAAGTTCAACCAGTTGCACCAGCTTGGGGACCTGAAGGATTCAACCCATTTAACCCAAGTGGAGTAGCTTCACATCATATTGCAGCGGGTATTCTTGGATTTTTAGCTGGTATTTTCCATATAGCAGTTAGACCTCCACAAAGACTGTACAGAGCACTTCGTATGGGTAACATTGAAACAGTGTTATCAAGTAGTATTGCAGCTGTATTCTGGTCAGCGTTTGTTGTAACAGGAACTATGTGGTACGGAAGCGCAACTACTCCAATCGAATTATTCGGACCAACTAGATATCAATGGGATAGTGGATATTTCCAACAAGAAATTGAAAGACGAGTTGAAAACTCTCTAAATGAAGGTTTATCCTTAAGTGAAGCATGGTCTCGTATTCCTGATAAACTAGCATTCTATGACTATGTAGGTAATAACCCAGCAAAAGGTGGTTTATTCCGTGCCGGTCCTATGAATAAAGGAGATGGAATTGCTGAAGCTTGGTTAGGTCACCCAATATTCCAAGATAAAGAAGGCAGAGAACTAACAGTTAGAAGAATGCCTGCTTTCTTTGAAACTTTCCCTGTAATTCTTGTAGATAAAGATGGTATCATTCGTGCTGATATACCTTTCAGAAGAGCTGAATCTAAGTATAGTATAGAACAAGTGGGCGTAACTGTAAGTTTCTATGGCGGCAAGCTAAATGGACAAGTTTACACAGATGCACCAACTGTGAAAAAATATGCTAGAAAAGCTCAATTAGGAGAAGTTTTAGAATTCGATCGTACAACTCTTGAGTCTGATGGAGTTTTCAGAAGTAGCCCTAGAGGATGGTATACTTTTGGACATGCGAACTTCGCACTTCTATTCTTCTTAGGTCATTTATGGCATGGATCTAGAACTTTATTTAGAGATGTTTTCAGTGGTATTGGTGCAGAAATTACTGAACAAGTTGAATTTGGAGCATTCCAAAAACTTGGTGACAGAAGTACTAAGAAACAAGGTGCAGTATAAAACTGTATCACTGGGTTATTAACTAAATATATTGAGAAGAAACAATTCATCTTATGGAAACATTAGTTTACGTTTTTTTACTTGCAGGAACTTTAGGAGTAATATTTTTCTCTGTTTTCTTTAGAGATCCTCCTAGAATTGCAAAAAAATAATCTCTCTTAAAATTGAGTTATGGATGTAGCATTAAAGCTACATCCATAAATATTCAAAATTACTCTCTAGTCCTGTTAAAGTCGATACTTTTTTGACAAAGATACCTCTTCTTCAAAACCGTACGTGAGACTTTCGCCTCATACGGCTCCTTGATCGAGTAAAGCATAATTTGCTTTCACGCACCCTTTGTAATAGTTAAATTTAAGAAGTTGACAAAAATAGTACTTTATTTTGAATCAAATACTCTATATCTTTCCAATTTAGTGAAATCAATTTTTAAGTGTTACTTCTTTGAAACTAAATCATTTATTTTTTAAGTCCGCTTTATGTGAAATTCATTTAATCTTTGCGGTAAACTTAAAACAAATGATCTTATCTTAAACTTCTAACAAAGATTCATAAAATTTCTTCCCTACGAAAGACAAAAATGTCCTACAATTTTTTCAAATTCCTAGACTTAATTGATTACCATGAAAAGTAAGATGAGACGACATCCTGCTACTTCCTCAAAGAACAAAATATTTTGTATCTATCCTTAAAATTTCATACTTCAAAAGCATCTTTAAAATTAAAAGAAAAGAGTCAGATTTTATGTAATCTAAAAACTTCTCCTTAAGTTTTAAAAAAAATCTAGAACTTAATTTCCTCGGAAGAAAAAATTGAGAATTTAAAGATTTAGGCTTTGTATACCTATAAAAAAAGTGCAAAAAAGATGGTCCAATAAGAAATTCTAAAATAAAACTTAAAATCTTATTTTTTAAAACTTCTATACTAACAAAACCTTTTTTTACATACGAATCAGATAAAAAATACTTCCAATTAGTAATATAGACTTCACTAGCTAAACTTAACTTTATTTTAGAAGATAAAAATAGTCCCTTACAAAAATAATAATCAGTCACCTTCTTAACTGCCAAATAATAGATTGATTTACTTTTAAACAAAAGTTTTTGCAATCTTTTAACATTTTTTCTACTATCACAACATTTCGCCTCATAAATTTTATACTGTAAGCGAAAACTTTTTCTTTGAAACTTCTCCCAAGGTAAATGTTTCCAGGAAATACTATTAACGTCTTGTTCCATACTTAATATAAAATTTACTCGCCCAATCTGTAAGGAATTACCCTTCATCCTACCTAACTTTATGAAAAGTTATTTTTATTCGTTCCATAGTCTGATTAGTTAGTTAACTTAGTGTCCATCCAATATGCCCACTCAACTCTTAGGGAGGCATTTACCATCATGACTGTAATGCAAGAGAATTAGAGTTTTATATGAATAAAATAAAGAAAATTCATAAGTTCGAATTAGACATTTTTTAGGGACTTACACATATTAACTTACGACGCCCCAGTGTCCAAGTATTTTTCTTGGTCTGATTAGGCTGTGTCCCCAGCTTTCATTTTGGAAAAATCCTCCATGTGGGCACTCTCGCATTAATTTCTCCCCTAAACAGTAGGGCTCAATATTTCTATTTCACCTACATCAAACTATAGTTATAAAAACAGTAAATTTTTACCTCAACTTTGTATAAAAACTAACTTGAGTTGAGAACGAATCGCACCATGATCTTCGAACGGATCTCTCAAATCTTTTGATCCCGGTCCAAACGCCGTGTACATCGAGTACCCAGTTACCCCAAGAAGCAGACTAGCTATAAAAATAATAAGAACTGTTGCAGTTTCCATAATACATCTAACATTGAAATCAGTTATTTTTTATAATACTATTAGTATAGTACTGTAAAAACAAAAAATTTCGCTACTAAGTATACAATGGCATTAAGAACAAGATTAGGTGAACTTTTAAGACCTCTTAACTCTGAATACGGCAAAGTTTCCCCTGGTTGGGGTACCACTCCAATTATGGGCTTTGTTATGTTGTTATTCTTTGTGTTTCTATTGATTATCTTACAAATTTATAATTCTTCCCTAATAATCGAAAACGTTGATGTAGATTGGGCAAGTCTTGGAAATTAGAAATATAACCAATAAGTAAAAATTTAACATAAAAATAAAATAGTTCGAACTAGAGGATAAAATCCTCCATTTCGAACTATTTTGTTTTAGTAACTTCAACTACTTCGTCCAGCGAAAAATTATTTGTGTTTACTCCACTGTAACTTACTTTCTCAAATCTTACGACAACTGGATATCTAATACCACTAGTATCAATAGTTGCCACCGTACCTATATCTTGATACCAATAAGATTCTTTTCTTAAAATTCGAACTTGTGATCCTCTTTTCACCATAAATTATTATGTTTGATAGATTTATATAAATTAAATCTACCTTAAAATTATAATAAATTTTTTACTTTAAGTTTTATAACCACTTAAATACTACTTTCTTACTAAAAACTAAATTCCTATGAATTTCACTGTGAGTATGTAACCAGTCCGATAAAAAAAATTTCTAAATTCATCTGCAAATAGTTAATAATTAGGTTATAAACAATTATTTTAAAGTCACAATGAAAATCTCTTGGAGAAATATTTTTCTTTGGTCTTTGCCAGCCCTGGTTATTTTATTTTTTATATGGCAAGGTTTTACTAATTCTAATAACCCAGAGTTTGGAAAAAATGTAGCAAGTTCTAGAATGACGTATGGTCGATTCTTAGAATATCTTGATATGGGTTGGGTAAAGCGCGTTGATCTATACGATGATGGTCATACAGGAATCGTTGAAGCTATAGGACCTGAATTAGGAAATAGAATTCAGAGAATTAGAGTAGAACTTCCTACGACAGCCCCAGAATTAATCACCAAATTACGTAAAGCAAATGTTGACATAGATGCACATCCTGCGACTGATAACTCTTCCAATTTAGGAATTATAGGAAACTTAATATTTCCATTGCTACTTATTGGAGGATTAGCTTTTCTTTTCAGAAGATCGAATAATTTACAAGGTGGTCCGGGTCAAGCAATGAATTTTGGAAAATCAAAAGCTAGATTTTCCATGGAAGCAAAAACTGGAGTTACATTCGATGATGTTGCAGGCGTAGATGAAGCTAAAGAAGAATTTCAAGAAGTAGTATCATTTCTAAAACGCCCAGAACGATTTACTGCGGTAGGAGCAAAAATTCCTAAAGGAGTTATGCTAGTAGGTCCTCCTGGAACTGGTAAAACTTTACTTGCAAAAGCAATAGCGGGTGAAGCGGGAGTTCCATTTTTCAGTATTTCGGGTTCTGAATTCGTGGAAATGTTTGTCGGTGTTGGGGCATCAAGAGTTCGTGATTTATTTAAAAAAGCGAAAGAGAATTCGCCTTGCATAATTTTCATTGATGAAATCGACGCAGTTGGTAGACAAAGAGGGACAGGAATAGGTGGAGGAAATGATGAAAGAGAACAAACTCTTAACCAACTCTTGACTGAAATGGATGGATTTGAAGGTAACACTGGAATAATTATAATTGCAGCTACAAATAGAGTAGATGTATTAGATGCAGCTTTACTTAGACCAGGAAGATTCGACAGACAAGTAACCGTAAACGTTCCTGATGTAAAAGGAAGATTGGAAATCTTGAATGTTCACGCTAGAAATAAAAAGCTTTCTGATGAAATTTCATTGGAAGTCATAGCGAGACGTACACCAGGTTTTTCTGGAGCAGACTTAGCAAACCTTTTAAATGAGGGAGCGATTTTAACTGCTCGCAGACGAAAACAAGCTATGACAATGTCAGAAATAGATGCGGCAATAGACAGAGTTATAGCAGGTATGGAAGGTACAGTGCTTGTAGATAGCAAAACAAAAAGATTAATAGCATATCATGAAGTTGGTCATGCTATCGTAGCCACACTTTTAACTCACCATGATCCAGTTCAGAAAGTAACCCTAATTCCAAGAGGGCAAGCAAAAGGTCTAACTTGGTTCACTCCTTCAGAGGATCAATCTTTGACATCCAGATCTCAGATATTGGCTCGAATAATGGGAGCTTTGGGCGGAAGAGCTGCAGAAGAAGTCGTATTTGGTTACCCAGAAGTTACAACAGGCGCAGGAAATGATCTTCAACAAGTTACATCTATGGCAAGACAAATGGTAACAAGATTTGGCATGTCTAACATAGGTCCTTTAGCCCTAGAAAATCAAACCTCTGATCCGTTTCTTGGTCGGACTATGGGATCAAGTTCTGAATATTCAGAAGATATCGCATCGAGAATTGATATGCAAATACGATCTATTATTCAACATTGTCATAACGAAACTGTAGAAATAATTAAAGATAATCGAGTAATAATAGATAAACTTGTAGATCTATTAATTGAAAAAGAAACTATTGGTGGTGATGAATTTAGACAGATTGTAGAAGAATTCACTACTATTCCTGAAAAAAACACATACATTTCACAAGTGTAGAACGGGACCGACGGGGCTCGAACCCGCAACTTCCGCCGTGACAGGGCGGTGCTCTAACCAATTGAACTACAATCCCAAACTTAAGATAACATTTTAAATGTTATCATTCTTATCTTACCACTGTTTTATCGTAAATAGCTATTTACAACAATTGAGACCATTAGGAGAGGAAGAGATTCGAACTCTCGGTATGATATAATCATACATCGGATTAGCAATCCGACGCTTTCAACCACTCAGCCACCTCTCCAGAATTGCTTTATAAAATAAATTATAACAAATTTATATTATTCATCTCAATAGATAACAAAGATATTTTTACTTGTAAAAAATACTTCGTGGCTTAGGCGGGACTTGAACCTGCGACCTTGGGCTTATGAGTCCCCTGCTCTAACCACTGAGCTACTAAGCCTACCCAATACAGCATATCATTTTAATATCATCGAATCAATACAAAACAGATGTTTTAAAAAATTTGTTAATAATTTAAATGAGAATAAAATATATTTATCTTTATTTTTGCAGAACTAACAATAATTTCTCTAGTAAATTAAATCATATTCAATCTATTTAATAATATTTGTTATTTTTAAGAGAAAATAAATACTGTGTTTCTACAGTGTATGAAATTATTTTCAAATCAAATGACTTTACCTATGCATGTGCTACCATGAATACTCCTATAAAGGAATACTTTTTTTTTATTTTTGTCTACAATATATATGTCATATCTAACTTTTAACTTTCTAGAAATAAAATCTTTTAAAAAAAGTTCGTATCGCCTATATTGATTAATCTATATAATTCTCATTCACTCTTATGTCTGATTTTTGGGAAAATCTACTCCGATTTCCACGATTTTTCATATCTTCTACCTTGGGATTAATTTTGACCATAATCGGTCCATTTTTTAATCTACTCAAAAGTCCAAAAAATACAATCATTTTAATAATGTTGGTCATTTTTTTGTGCACATTCATATTGCTTACACTAAAAGCAATGTTAAATCTAGATACAAATTCCACAGTAGTGACTTTTTTCATAAATTAAAATATTTTTTAACAGAGTGAGGTATCAATAATATGCTTTCAACAAACTTAACAAAAAGAGAAACTACTGGAGCTTTTGCCTTAATTGACAGCCTAGTAAGACATGGAGTCAAACATATATTTGGATACCCAGGAGGGGCAATACTTCCTATATATGACGAATTGTATGCATGGGAAAAAGAGGGATTTATCGAGCATATCTTAGTCAGACATGAACAGGGTGCAGCTCATGCCAGTGACGCTTATTCTAGATGCACTGGAAAAGTTGGGGTTTGTTTTGCAACATCAGGTCCAGGCGCTACAAACTTAGTAACAGGTATAGCTACAGCTCACATGGATTCTATCCCAATCGTCGTAATTACAGGTCAAGTAGGAAGATCTTTTATAGGAACCGATGCTTTCCAAGAAATTGACATTTTCGGTATAACACTACCAATTGTTAAACATTCATACGTTGTCCGAGATACAAAAGATATGTCTAGAATAGTAGCCGCTGCCTTCTTTATAGCCAAATATGGTAGACCTGGCCCTGTACTTATAGATATCCCAAAAGACGTAGGATTAGAACCATGTAATTATGTCCCTGTCGATCCAGGTAATGTCAACTTACTCGGTTGTCCACCAATAATAAATCATAATAAAAAACGTATAGAACAAGCCGCAAATCTTATCAAACAATCTAATCAACCTCTTTTATACATTGGTGGTGGCGCTATAGTTTCTGGAGCATATAAAGAGATATCTGAACTATCTGCTTATCTTCAAATACCTATTGCTACAACATTAATGGGTAAAGGAATAGTAGATGAAAATAACAATTTATCACTTGGAATGTTAGGAATGCATGGCACTGTCTACGCAAATTACGCTGTAAGTGAATGTGATTTACTAATAGCTTTAGGGGCAAGATTCGACGATAGAGTTACAGGAAAATTAGACGAATTTGCTTGCCATGCTCAAGTTATACACGTTGACATAGATCCAGCTGAAGTAGGAAAAAATAGAATCCCACAAATAGGAATAGTTGGAGAAGTTAAAGAAGTAGTTCAAGAACTTCTAGACTTTATTAAAGAAAATGGTTCTCCTAATCCAGAACAAACTCAACCATGGCGAAAACGATTAAACCGTTGGCGTAATGAATATCCTCTCTTAGTACCTAAAAACGCTCAGAACTTATCTCCTCAAGAGGTTATCTCTGAAATTAGTAAACATTCATCCGATGCATATTGGACTACAGATGTTGGTCAACATCAAATGTGGGCTGCTCAATTTGTGAGAACAAGTCAAAGAAAATGGATAACAAGTGCTGGGTTAGGAACTATGGGTTATGGTTTACCTGCGGCTGTAGGTGTCCAAATAGCTCACCCAGACTCTCAAGTCATATGCATTTCCGGTGATGCAAGCTTCCAGATGAATATGCAAGAATTAGGAACAGTAGCACAGTATAGTCTACCAATAAAAATAATGATTATAAATAACCGTTGGCAAGGAATGGTTAGACAGTGGCAACAAGCCTTCTACGGGGAAAGATACTCTCATTCTAATATGGAAAAAGGGGCTCCAAACTTTATCCAATTGGCAGAAGCATTCGGGATAAGAGGAATTTTAATAAAAAGCAGAACAGAGCTTTCGGATTCTATACAATCTATTATGGAATATGATGGTCCAATAGTAGTGGATTTTCAAGTTATTCCAGACGCAAATTGTTATCCTATGGTAGCACCAGGAAAGAGCAATGCACAAATGATAGGAGTCTAAAAAAAATTCTGTTTATTGGGCCGGGTTGGATTTGAACCAACGTAGGCGCAGCCAGCGGATTTACAGTCCGCCCCCTTTAACCCCTCGGGCACCGACCCAAAACGCATTTTTTATGCACAAGAATAATTTATCATACAAATAAAAACAATACAAGAGGTTCAGAAAATGGTTAGCTGGAACCGGCTAACCATGCTATTGATTAATCAAATCTTTGTTCTAATCGAGTTGCCTTACCAAATCGTAAACGTAAATAATATAATTTGGATCTTCTAACTTTAGAACTTCTTACGATCTCTATACTTTTTAATTTAGGTGAATTTAAAAGATATACTCTTTCTACCCCAACACCTTGCATTACACGTCTTAAAGTTATAGTTGAATTTAGCGCTGAATTTTTTTTTGCAATCACAACCCCTTCCGTAAATTGTACTCTTTCTTTATTACCCTCCGTTATCGATACCCCAAGCTTGATTGTATCTCCAACTCTAATGTTTGGAACATTCACATTTAAAAATTTATTTTCTAACTCTTTTTGAAATGTTAGATTTAAGTTTTCTCGTTTCATAATTTTATTTTCTTCTTATTAATTAGAGACAAGCTCTTTTTCGTAAGACTATAGTAAATTGACTCAACAAAAAAATCTACAAAATTAAAAACTAAAAAATTAGCTTTTTTACTTTTTGTTTTTATATACTTAATCCGTAGTAGACAACTCGTTATGATGAAATTATCAATGATAAAAATATGTAGTAGAACTGAAAGTATATGTTCGAACGTTTCACTGAAAAGGCTATAAAAGTCATAATGTTAGCGCAAGAAGAAGCCAGAAGATTAGGGCACAACTTTGTAGGAACAGAACAAATTTTGTTAGGTCTTATAGGAGAAGGAACTGGAATTGCAGCAAAAGTACTAAAATCAATGGGAGTAAACCTAAAGGATGCCAGAGTTGAAGTAGAAAAAATTATTGGTAGAGGATCAGGGTTTGTAGCTGTAGAAATACCTTTCACACCTAGAGCAAAACGTGTTTTAGAACTATCTTTAGAAGAAGCAAGACAACTTGGACATAACTACATAGGAACGGAGCACTTACTGTTAGGTCTTATTAGAGAAGGAGAAGGTGTTGCTGCTAGAGTACTAGAAAATTTGGCTTTAGATTTAACAAAAATAAGAACTCAAGTTATTAGATTGCTAGGAGATACTGCTGAGGCTACCACAGGAAGCACTCAAAATAAAGGAAAAACTCCAACTCTGGAAGAATTTGGTAGCAATCTAACTCAAAAAGCTGCAGAAGGAAAATTAGATCCTGTTATAGGTAGACAAAAGGAGATTGAACGAGTTATTCAAATTTTAGGCCGTAGGACAAAGAATAATCCAATTCTAATTGGAGAACCTGGAGTTGGTAAAACAGCTATAGCAGAAGGTCTGGCCCAACGTATAACAAATCGAGACGTACCTGACATATTAGAAGATAAACGTGTTGTAACGTTAGATATCGGTCTTTTAGTTGCAGGAACAAAATATAGAGGAGAATTTGAAGAGAGACTAAAAAAGATAATTGATGAAATTAGAGTTGCAAACAATGTAATTCTTGTGATAGATGAAGTTCATACACTTATAGGAGCAGGTGCCGCAGAAGGAGCAATTGATGCAGCTAACATACTTAAACCAGCGTTAGCTAGAGGAGAAATGCAGTGTATTGGAGCAACCACACTTGAAGAATATAGAAAACATATTGAAAAAGACCCAGCTTTGGAAAGAAGGTTCCAACCAGTGATAGTGGGGGAACCTAGTGTAGAGGAAACTATTGAAATATTATATGGTCTACGTGATCGTTATGAAAAACACCATAAACTTGTCATATCTGACGAAGCCTTAACTGCAGCAGCTAAGTTTGCAGATCAGTACATAGCAGATAGATTTTTACCTGATAAAGCAATAGATCTGATAGATGAAGCAGGCTCAAGAGTTAGACTCCTACACTCACAACTTCCACCAGCAGCAAAAGAGTTGGACAAAGAATTACGGGAGATATTAAAACAAAAAGATGAAGCAGTGAGAGGACAAGATTTTGAAACTGCTGGTCAACTTAGAGATAGAGAAATGGAAATCAAAGCACAAATTGCTGCAATTGCTCAAAGTAAAAAAGGTGAAAATGAGCCTTCCAAAGAAGTTTCCGTAGTAACTGAAGAAGATATAGCGCAAATTGTAGCTGCTTGGACAGGAATACCAGTAAATAAAATGACCAGAAGTGAGTCTGAAAAATTACTCCAAATGGAAGAAACACTTCATGGCAGAATTATTGGTCAAGATGAAGCTGTTGTAGCTGTTTCTAGAGCAATACGAAGAGCTAGGGTTGGGTTAAAAAATCCCAACAGACCAATTGCCAGTTTTATATTCTCTGGTCCAACTGGAGTAGGAAAAACGGAACTAACTAAAGCTTTAGCGTCATATTTCTTTGGTTCTGAAGAAGCAATGGTTCGTTTAGACATGTCTGAATACATGGAAAGACATACTGTGTCAAAACTTATAGGATCTCCACCTGGTTATGTTGGTTATAATGAGGGGGGGCAATTGACTGAAGCAGTACGTAGAAGACCTTATACTGTTGTTCTCTTTGATGAAATTGAAAAAGGCCATCCTGATGTTTTCAATCTATTATTACAAATTTTAGAAGATGGTAGATTAACTGACTCTAAAGGAAGAACTGTTGATTTTAAAAATACTTTACTAATTCTAACATCTAACGTTGGATCTAAAGTTATTGAAAAAGGTGGAGGAGGTCTTGGATTTGAACTGTCTGAAAATGCGAATGACACACAATATAACAGAATAAAAAGCTTAGTAAATGAAGAACTTAAGCAATATTTTAGACCTGAGTTTTTAAATCGATTGGATGAGATTATCGTTTTTCGACAACTAACAAAAGATGAAGTTGGTGAAATTGCAGAAATCATGTTGAAAGAAGTTTTTACTAGAATTTCTGAAAAAGGTATTCAATTAGAAGTAACGGCTAGATTTAAGAGTCATCTTATTGACGAAGGATATAACCCAATCTATGGTGCAAGACCTCTTAGACGAGCAGTTATGCGATTATTAGAAGATACACTTTCTGAAGAATTCTTATCTGAAAAAATCAAAGAAGGGGATACTGCGGTTGTAGATGTCGATATAGACGGTAAGGTACAAGTTTTATTAGGTGAAAAACTTGAATTATCCAAAACTTAAGAAATTAGCTTACCAGAACAATCATTGTTCTGGTAAACAAAAATATTCAATTAAACAATTGTCAAGAAAATATATTTGTAATATAATTACAACTAATAGAGAAGCCGGGATAGCTCAGTTGGTAGAGCAGTGGATTGAAAATCCACGTGTCACCAGTTCAAACCTGGTTCCTGGCATTTAAAGACCATGCGAATAACTAGCCCCGATTCAAAAATTTCATTGGTGCATTTAAAAATTTATCTAGACACTAAAAAATTTTCTCTTCATTGTATCTTAGATAAATCTTTTTTGTTATAATTTATATGTTAGGAGAGATGGTCGAGTGGTTTAAGGCGCAGCACTGGAAATGCTGTTTAGAGGTGACTTTAACGAGGGTTCGAATCCCTCTCTCTCCTAAGTTTTTCGTAATTAGCGTCCTTAGTTCAGTTGGTAGAACGCAGGTCTCCAAAACCTGATGTCGAGGGTTCAAGTCCTTCAGGGCGTGTTATAATAAAATACTTCTATGACCAAGGAAATTAAGTATACGCTATAATAAATTATAGCAAAATCTCTGATAGCAGAGATCGAGTCATTGTTAGTAAAAAAAGATAAAAAAAATATGGCTAAAAAAGTTGTTGCAATTGTAAAGCTTGCTCTGGATGCAGGAAAAGCTACTCCTGCCCCCCCTGTAGGTCCCGCATTAGGTCAACGTGGTGTTAACATTGTAATGTTCTGTAAAGAATATAATGCAAAAACTGCTGACAAAATAGGTTTCATTATACCGGTTGAAATCACTGTTTATGATGATAGAAGTTATACGTTTGTTCTAAAGACTCCTCCCGCATCTGTCTTATTAGTTAAAGCAGCTGGTATAGCAAAAGGTTCAGGTGACCCACAGAAAAAAAAGGTTGGAGCTATCACTAAAAAACAACTAGAAGAAATCGCAGAAACAAAACTACCTGACTTAAACACAAAGAATAAAGAATCAGCAATGCGCATTATCTCTGGCACTGCTAGAAATATGGGTATAACAATAAAAGAATAAATATACAAACATGGCAAAAGTTTCGCAAAGAACAAAAAAAATTCATGAAAAGATCGAACCAAGAGCTTATAAAGCTATAGAAGCTCTACAATTACTAAAAGAGACAGCAACTGCAAAATTTATTGAAACTGCTGAAGCTCACATAAGTTTAAGGTTAGATACAAAATATGCTGATCAACAATTAAGAACAACAGTAATTTTACCAAAAGGGACAGGAAAAAAAATCAGAATAGGAGTTATAGCACAAGGAGAAAAAGTTAGTGAGTCTCTTTCAGCTGGGGCTGATTTAGCCGGTTCTGACGAATTAATTCAAGATATTTTAAAAGGGATCATTAATTTTGACCGATTAATAGCTACTCCAGATATGATGCCAGCTATAGCAAAATTAGGAAAAATACTGGGGCCAAGAGGCTTAATGCCTTCTCCAAAATCGGGAACTGTTACCTCAGATGTCAAAGGTGCTATTGAGGAATTTAAAAAGGGTAAACTAGAATATAGGGCCGATAAAAGTGGTATTGTTCATTTACCTTTTGGTAAAACAGATTTTTCAGTAGAGGATTTACTTCGAAATTTAGAAACTGTCCAAGAATCTATTGACAAAAATCGACCTTCTGGCGCAAAAGGTAGATATTGGAAAAGTTTTTATATCTGCAGTACGATGGGTCCATCAATCCTTATCGATATAAACAATTTTAGAGATAAAGTATTTTCTTAATACTAACACTTACCTACTCGTTTAATTTATAAGTAAACAAACAATATAACTAAAAATATGTCAACAAAAGTAGACGAAATTATTGAGCAACTGAAAACACTAACTTTACTAGAAGCGGCGGAATTAGTAAAACAAATCGAAACGACTTTCAATGTTAGTGCTGCAGCCTCTGTTGGAGCGATTAGTATAGCAGCACCTAGTGGATCTGCTGCTACACAAGAAGTTGAAGAAAAAACAGAATTTGACCTTGTGTTAGAAGAAGTTCCAGCGGACAAAAAAATTGCTATTCTTAAAGTTGTTAGAACTTTAACTGGATTAGGTCTTAAAGAAGCAAAAGATTTAGTTGAATCTACACCAAAAAACATCAAAGAAGGGGCATCCAAGGATGACGTAGAATCTGCAAAAAAACAACTCGAAGAAGCCGGAGCTAAAGTAAAAATTAAATAAAAAAAATTCCCTAAGTTTATAAAAATTAGACTTAGGGAATTTTTGTATTTAATAATGGTTTAACCCCATTAAGACAAAAGCATTAAAATAATCCTAACGTTAATGCTTGATTAATAGGTAAACAAGCACCAATTCCTAACCAAATAGCAAACACTACACTAAATAAGAATAGTGCCATAGCAAACGGTCTGCGGAATGGATTTTGAAATTTATTTACGCTTTCTATAAATGGAACTGTAATTAACCCTAAAGGAACAGCAGCCATAGATAAAACACCTAACAATTTATTAGGAATAACTCTTAATAAATTAAATGTAGGGAAGAAATACCATTCTGGAAGTATCTCTAAAGGCGTAGCAAAAGGATCTGCTTTTTCACCTAAAGGAGATGGAGATAATACAGATAATCCAACCATGCAACCCAGAGTACCTAAAATAACTACAGGAAACATATATAGTAAATCATTTGGCCACGCAGGTTCTCCATAGTAGTTATGGCCCATACCTTTTGCTAGTTTAGCACGTAATTTAGGATCTGTTAAATCCGGTTTCTTTAAAACTGACACGATAGTTACTCCTGAATCAATGTTTATATTAAATTATAAAGGTCCTGAAATTCCTTGTTTTCTAATCATCAAGAAATGAGTCAACATTAAAACTGCAGCTGCTACTGGCAACACAAACGTATGTGCACTGTAAAATCTAGTTAGTGTAGTTTGACCAACACTCACACTACCTCTAAGAAGCTCAACTAATAAGCCTCCCACAACTGGAATAGCTTCTGGAACTCCAGTTACAATCTTACATGCCCAATATCCTACTTGATCCCAAGGTAATGAATAACCAGTTACACCGAATGACACTGTAACAACCGCTAGTGTTACCCCAGTTACCCAAGTCAATTCTCTAGGTTTTTTAAATCCACCTGTTAAATATACTCTAAATACATGAAGGATCATCATAAGAACCATCATACTTGCAGACCATCTATGCATAGATCTGAACAACCAACCATAGTTTACTTCAGTCATAATATATTCAACTGATGCAAAAGCTTCTGCAACAGTGGGTCTGTAATAAAAAGTCATTGCAAATCCAGTAGCAACCTGAATAATAAAACAAGTGAAGGTAATTCCACCGATACAATAAAATATGTTAACGTGTGGTGGAACATACTTACTTGTTATGTCATCGGCTATTGCTTGAATTTCAAGACGCTCTTCGGTTGGGTTAGCAGGAACGATTTCTCAAACCAACTCCCCTTCAGAACGGAACGTGATAGTTTCCCATCATTCCGCTCCTGATAAATAGTAGGTAGAATTCCTCTACCGTTTTGATTCAATGCTATCGCTATGAAAGCTTAAATGGGAAAGTAACTAGAAATACAAAACCTGCTTTCTAAGAAAAATCTAGTATTAAAAGTACAATTACATTATTTTCTAGTAAGTAGAACTAAGATTTCATGTTACTCTTACAAAAGGAATATTTATCTTGATTTTTTATATATGCAAATTTTCTAACTTTTATCATCGAATGGGTAGAAAGCTTTTTATAAGTTTCTCTATTGTTCACAACTAGTTTTTTCGCAAATACCGAACTTTGGTTACCTAATTTGTGAAAATAATTAGATTTTATTTTACTTTCAGCCATCATAGGATGTCTTTTTTTAGCCCAATCCCAAAGATAGTTATAGAGATAAATGTCAAGCTTTTGAAATAATCTAGAAGTAGAAAATTGTCGTTTTGATAAAGTCCAACATTCGATTACTGGATTAAGAAGATCAATAAGCTTTTCCTGAGATAGTCCTTCATAACATTTTATTATTTTTTTTAATTCTCTTAAATGAGTCTTTACTTCACTTTTCGAGGGATTTATTAAAGTAATAAGTTTTTGTTTTGATAAGATTCTTTTTTCTGTATTTTTTACGTAACTCCATCTAATTTTATGAATTATACTGAAACCCAAAAAATCAAAGCCAGGAGGGTATACTTCTTTTTTATAAGTGTGTACTATTCTCATCTTTATTAAGCCAAAGTTTAGTCCTAAATTCTCAAGAAAAAACTTAAGCCTAATTTTAACCTTCTCTAAAACTTCTCTATCTGAATAAAATATTAAAAGATTACATCCATAGCCAATAAGATGAATAGATTCAGAGTTATATGAATCGTTATTTAGAAAATCAGAGGTAAATTTGTTTACTAAATTTTCTATTCCATGCAGAGCCACATTAACAAGAAAAGATGAAATACCCTCAGTCTGTATCTGACTACTATCAAAAGCATTGTTTTTCAACCATATTTTGATCTGTTTTTCCATAGTAGGAAATGTATTGCACTTTTTTACAAGTAAATCATGATCAATGGTAGTAAAACAATCTGACACGTCAACTTGAAGGACCCACATTTGCCTTTGTGACAATATGGAAAGAACTACTTCCAATGCGTTAAAAATAGACCGTCCGGGACGAAACCCATAGTTACAATTCTCAAAATCTGCTTCCCATTGAGGAATAAGAGCAAGCAAAGCCAATTCCTGTTTTGCTCTAGTAGCAAATAACTGAAGTGAGTTCAATTTTTGAGTGCATTTCTTTACAGAAGTAACTTCACCGTCTAAATCAAGATTGATAGCAAGATTCATTTTTTCTAATGCAGACACACAGAACATACCACTCGAGGAAAACTTGTTAAACTCAATAGTACGCTCTTCTGTTCTTCGAATAGCAAAAAATTTTGCTGATTCACTAGACAAAAGCAGCTTTTGTAACTTATGCACTTTTCCCAAATCTTTTTGCATTGATGCCCTGAAAATTCGTAGCTGCAGTCGGTAAACATTTACGTTGACCAATGTCCAATTTATGTTAGACCAACTATTAATGCTTTTCATATTAAGTTTAACTACAGACATTACGTTTTCAGATCTAAACTATTTATCTACACTACGTCAGCATATCCCGGATTTTCACCCTTCCTTTTGGGCTATGCATGTTAGTACCATGCTAGGCTTTGGCTTCTTAGTGTATCCTTTCAGAAAATAGTATGAGGTTGGTACCGTCCTAATAGGAACCATTTTCTGATTACTTCGTTCCCATTAATATATCTTTATTGCCTATTTAGGTTTCAGGTCTGCTCCGACAGATTAATGTATCACAATTCCGGCTGGTTAACCTTCATCAATTTATTCTGTATGCTCAACTTACGTTACGAAGCTTTATTTCCCTGATTTTCTTGGCAGATAACCATGTAGGCGTGCGGATATTTTGCGTCGTTACCCCATCCGTTGAGCTTCTTGATAACTATGCTTTTCCTGCTGGGCTCATTACATTTGTTTCACCGTTCAAATGCAATCCAGCTCCGCTTTATGAGGTGATACTCCCAATAGGTCTCTCACCTATCTATATTAATGTCTCGAATCGCACAACCAATCGTAAACTTTACCCATAAAAAATCGAATAAAAAATATGTAAACAAATTTTACTAAATAAAAGAAGAAATAACTTGCTTGCAGTCTATAGCATTACATTATATCATAAACATTAGATTAGGGAAAAAATGGAGCTAGAAAAACATCTAACACGAATGAACCATGTTTTAATACTAGATACTGAAGAAAAATTACTCAAAGCAATTAAAAATTATTTTTCTTCAAAAAATATTAATGTCTCAATTGCTAGTAATCCTATGACAGCTTCTAATGAATTAAATAAAAATTTACCCGATTGTCTGGTTATAGATATTGCTATGACAAATAACTGGGGACTTCAATTTATTCAAGAAATAAAAAAAAACAAAAAATTTCAGCATATTCCTTTTATTTTATTAACTGCTAGAGGTCTCACAGAAGATCGAATTAGTGGATATAACTTAGGATGTAGTGCATACGTGTGCAAACCATTTGATCCTGAAGAGTTAGAATCAATTATAAAAAATATAATCTCAAAAAATGACAATTTATTTGAATTTATACTCAAGACTTACATTCTTTTGAGGCGAAATAGAGTTCACCTGTCATCAAAATATAAAAAATACCTACAGACTGCACCTGACCCGCAATTGACAAAACAAGAACAATTTATTCTACAAGAAATTCTAAAGGATAAGAAACTTAATGAAATAGCTTTAGCTTTAAGTGTTAGTAATCGTAATGTAGAACGATACCTAACAAGAATACTCGATAAAACTAAGTTTAATAACTTGCAAGAACTAAAATTTTCCTCTTGGTTTTTAACTTAAATACGGGCGAATGACGGGAATCGAACCCGCGAATAATGGAGCCACAACCCATTGCCTTAACCCCTTGGCTACAATCGCCTAACAATATAATTATAACGTAGAAAAAACGAAAAGTAAATAAATAGAGTACAGAGTTACATATACTTTAGAAAATAAGCTTAATTGATAAAATTATGTCTTATTTTCTAATCACTAGTAATAAAATCAGCTATCAAAAATGTTAGATTTTGTAAATGTTAATCCATTATCTTGGGAATATCGCTCCATAAATCTCATAAACCTATCCCAAGCCTCTTTGCTTTGCATTATATGAACAGCTTCTATACCTTGTGGTTTACCATTCACAAATCTAGCGTTTACATCTCGTGTAATAATCTGTCCCTCTTCATCTAATAAATACATTCCAGTTATTGTTCCTTTCTGAGACGTGCTACTTTCCAAAACTTTAGGGTTAGAAAATCTAAAAGTAGCTGTACCAGTACTTCCATCTCTTGATCTCGTTAGCCTAACGTCTGGAACCACATCTTCATTTATCCCCTGAATAAACTGTATAACAGCCATAAATGTAATAATACTTACGTTTAAATTTAACACTAATGTTGATTATTATAGATTATATCATTTATAGAAGCTCACCAGATCTATTAAAAATTTTAATAAGATTGTACATCTGGGGTGGGAGGATTCGAACCTACGAGTGGCGGAGTCAAAGTCCGCTGCCTTACCACTTGGCGACACCCCAAATTTAAGTACACTAAGCTAAAAATCTTATTTTAAAGATCAGAATTCATATAAAATATCTACCAATCGTGCAAGGAGGGATTCGAACCCCCGACACCGTGGTTCGTAGCCACGTGCTCTAGTCCACTGAGCTACAAGCACTTTTTGGTAGTGAATTTAGCATAACATATTTAAGATATGTTTATCAACAAGTTATGCGTTTCAATTTATTTATAAGATACTGATATACTAAGAGTCTTCATAAAAAACTTTTTATCCTTTATAATTATAACTATTATTAGAATTCAAATTTTTATCTTAGAATTTATTTATAAAAACACATACGGAGAATTTGTATGAGTAAAGTTATTTTATATCAAGAAAATGCACGAAGAGCATTAGAACGAGGGATGGATATACTTGCTGAAGCTGTTTCGGTTACATTAGGTCCAAAAGGTAGAAATGTCGTCTTAGAAAGAAAATTTGGCGCTCCTCAAATTGTTAACGATGGAGTCACAATAGCCAAAGAAATCGAATTAGAAGATCACATTGAAAATACTGGGGTAGCTCTCATAAGACAGGCTGCCTCTAAAACAAATGATGTAGCTGGAGATGGAACTACGACTGCTACCGTTTTAGCTCATGCCATGGTTAAACAAGGTATGCGTAATGTAGCTGCTGGTGCAAACCCTATTGCATTAAAACGAGGAATTGAAAAAGCTACTCAATTCGTAGTAAGTCAAATCTCTGAATATTCTAAACCAGTAGAAGATACAAAATCCATAACACAAGTAGCTACAATATCAGCAGGTAACGATGATGAAGTGGGACAAATGATAGCCAACGCTATTGATAAAGTTGGTCGCGAAGGAGTTATCTCTCTAGAAGAAGGTAAATCAACATTTACTGAACTGGAAATGACTGAAGGTATGTACTTTGAAAAAGGATACATATCTCCTTATATGGTAACTGATACTGACAGAATGGAAATTGTACAAGAGAATCCTTATATACTTTTAACAGATAAGAAAATTACCCTCGTTCAACAAGAATTAGTCCCGGTTTTAGAATTAGTAGCAAAAACAGGAAGACCATTATTAATTATTGCCGAAGATGTAGAAAAAGAAGCTTTGGCAACATTGGTTGTAAATAAAATTAGAGGAGTACTAAATGTTGCAGCTGTAAGAGCACCAGGATTTGGAGATAGAAGAAAAGCCATGTTAGATGATATTGCTATTCTTACTGGCGGTGAAGTTATATCAGAGGATGCTGGATTTAGCTTAGAGTCATTAAACATTGATTTGCTTGGACAAGCTAGACGCATTACAATTACCAAAGAAGGAACAACCATAATAGCTGAAGGTAATGAAAGAGAAGTTAAATCTAGATGTGAACAAATACGAAGACAGATTGATAGTAGTGATTCTTCATATGAGAAAGAGAAACTACAAGAGAGGCTAGCAAAATTAGCCGGAGGCGTAGCTGTCATAAAAGTTGGGGCAGCAACTGAGACCGAAATGAAAGACCGAAAACTTCGTTTAGAAGATGCAATTAATGCAACTAAAGCTGCAGTAGAAGAAGGAATAGTCCCAGGAGGGGGTGCTACATTGACGCACATTTCTAAAGATTTAGGTGAATGGGCCAAAGAAAATTTAATAGAGGAAGAACTAATAGGAGCTCTTATTGTCGAAAAAGCTTTAACATCCCCCCTACGACGAATTATAGAAAATACAGGAGTAAATCCAGCTGTTATAATAGAAGAGATAAAAAATAGTGAATTCAATATAGGTTACAATGCTTCCACTGGAGTAATCGTAGATATGTATGATGAAGGTATCATAGATCCAGCAAAAGTTACTAGATCGGCTTTGCAAAATGCAGCATCTATAGCTAGTATGATTTTAACTACTGAATGTATTGTTGTAGATAAACAAACATAAAAATTAACGAAAGCATCTTTCTTATAATTTTATAAGCTTGATGCTTCCAAGCAATGTACTATGTAAAAATTTTTTATTTAAACAGAAATGCTCAGCCAAACTTTCATAAGAGTTTGAAAATCTACATCCAATTACCTTATTTTCGGTATCTAAAATTATAGAAACCCTATCTGGAAAGTTTCGTTCACCAAAGTAGAGTTCTCTTTTATACTTTAAATCTATTAGACACTTTTTTTCCGTGGCGATATCTTTTTCTCCACTTTTACCTACTTCTAAATTAGAGACAGAATTTTTAGAATCAAATTCCCATCCAGGCCATAAGACCTTAAAAAACTGATAAGAAATTACAATGTATAGTACAAAATTTAGCAACTTAAACTTGTTTAAAAACTTCATCCGATTTTATTCTTAGCACAAATTTCATATAAACTATTAATATACTGAGTAGATATGTAATCAAATTCTAAAAAGTTTTCATTTTTTTTCCACTCACTATTCTCTGAAGAATCCAGTAAAAAAACAAATTTTTCCAAGTATTTTAATACAACACGATTTCTAGCTTTTCCCGATAAAACTTTTTTGAAATTAATTAAATAAAGTAGTGATAAAAAAACCTTGACGATACCAATAGTATTAAAATCCAAAGATGAACCATTAATACAAGATAAGTTTTTACAAGAATGGAAAATTTTTAATTTTAATCGTGTTTCTAACGCACTTTCTAAAATCAACTCTGTGGAATCTAACATAATGAAAATCAAAATAATTAGAAAAGATACTAACTAAGTATCCTTTCACTCTGTATTAGCTAACTATTTCCAGCAAAGATTAAATCTGGAAATTTTGATTGTACTTCTCCAAAAGAAGATTTTTTTCCTTGTTCTTGCCAATAATTAATTATTTCTGTTGCCTTATTAAGTATTTCTATTCTTTCTCGCTCGGATATCCAAGGTTTTGACTCCAATTCCAATTTAATCTGTTCCCATGCATCATTTCGTGGCCAGAAAAAATAACACGTTAGAGGACTTGTACTGTTCCCAACAATTTGATCAACGGATAGAGCAACATTATTCTCTAACCATAAAACTTTTAATGTGAACTTCGGCAATTTTAACCTCCTTAATTTATTTATTTATACCTACTTTTTTCAATAAGCTTTCAACCGTTGGAGTTGGTTGAGCACCTTGGCTTAGTCTTACTTTAATTCTTGATAAGTTAATGTTAACTTCTTTAGTTCTAGGGTTATAAAAGCCTAACTCTTCTATAGCTCTACCATCACGCTTTGAAGAATTTGTCATTACAACTACCCTGTAACTGATCTGACCTTTACGACCATACTTTTTTAGTCTAAGTTTTATCATTGTTTTATTATTTTAATTCGTTTACCCCTACAATAAGCTTTTTCTAATATAAGCTTTAGATTATTTTAATAATAGATCTGTATTAAGTTTACTCCTAATTACTAATTTACGCTTAATCCTACATTGCTTGCAATTTGCATTATACACTGTAATAATATAAATCCTAGTATAGGAGAGATATCAATTCCAACTAAAGGAGGGACAATTCCTCTAAACATTTTTAAGTAAGGATCAGTCAGCCTACTTAGAGAATAAAATGGTTGCCCATACCAATTAACATTTGGGAACCAAGTAAGAGATACTCTAATTAATAATAAAATTAAATAAATTTGCAAAAATCCTAGAAACGAAGAAAATAGTAAAGTTAACGAATTTGTCATAAAATTTTATAGGCTTATAATTTTAATCCTAGTCGCAGAGTAGTGTCTATCTGTGCAGTTTCTTTATTATAAAGCTTATAATATTATCATTATTACTGTTTAGATAAATCTAAAAATTTCTTTTGTGGGAGTTTATGGAAAAAGGTGGAACATTTTTACCCTGGGTATGGGGATTTACATCCTCAGCTGAAAACTGGAACGGACGATTAGCAATGCTAGGTTTTCTGTTTACACTTATAATTGAAGCATTGACTGGAAAAGGTATAATCCATTTCTTAGGGATTGTATAAAAATAAAAAAACTATGTTGAATTCAACATAGTTTTTTTATTTTTAGTCAAGAGGTCTTAAAGATAAAGTAGGTTCGTTCTCACGATTAATACCTTTTTCAAAACCTGCTGCTGCTGCTCTAGCTCGTCCTGCATGCCATAAATGACCAATGTAGAATGCAAAACCTAAGAAGAAATGAGCACAAGTTAACCAGCTGCGTGGTGACACAAAGTTTACAGAGTTAATTTCTGTAGCAACCCCACCCACAGAGTTTAAAGATCCTAAAGGAGCATGCGTCATATACTCAGCCGCTCGTCTTTCCTGCCAAGGTTGAATATCATTTTTAATTTTGTTCAAGTCAAGGCCGTTAGGTCCTCTCAGAGGTTCAATCCAAGGAGCTCTTAAATCCCAGAATCTTTGTGTTTCACCGCCAAGAATAATTTCTCCACTTGGGGATCTCATTAAGTATTTACCTAATCCTGTAGGACCTTGAGCAGAGGCAACGTTTGCGCCTAGTCTTTGGTCTCTAACTAAGAATGTGAAAGCTTGTGCTTGAGAAGCCTCCGGACCAGTAGGACCGTAGAATTCACTTGGATAAGCAGTATTATTGTACCAAGAGTATTGACTTGCAATAAGAGCCATCAATGATACAGCTACCAGGCTATAAGAAAGATAAGCTTCACCTGACCAAACATATGCTCTTCTAGCCCAAGCAAAAGGTTTAGTAAGAATATGCCAGAAACCTCCAACGATACAAGTTAGACCGATCCATATGTGTCCTCCAATGATGTCTTCCATATTGTTAACACTTACAATCCATCCATCACCACCCCAAGGAGATTTTAGTACATAACCGAAGATTACTACCGGATTTAATGTAGGGTTATCTATGATACGTACGTCTCCTCCGCCCGGTGCCCATGTATCATAAACACCACCTAAATAACTAGCTTTTGCAACTAACAGCAAAGCACCAAATCCTAAAACAATTAAGTGAATTCCTAAAATTGTCGTGATTTTGTTTTTATCGCGCCAGTCATAACCAAAAGCAGGGAAGGATTCTTCTAATGTGTCTGGTCCTATAAGTGAGTGATAAACTCCTCCAAAACCTAAAACAGCTGAAGAAATAAGATGTAAAACACCTACAACAAAATAAGGATAAATGTCTACTATTTCTCCACCAGGACCAACACCCCAACCTAAAACTGCTAAATGCGGTAACAAGATTAAACCTTGTTCATAAAGAGGTTTTTCCGGGATATAGTGTGCCACTTCAAATAAAGTCATAGCTCCACACCAAAATACCATTAAACCTGCATGAGCCACATGAGCACCTAACAGTTTTCCAGACACATTTATTAAACGAGAGTTACCAGACCACCAAGCAAAACCTGTAGATTCAATATCTCGACCTGCAACACCTAAAGTTGAATTAAAGGGCGTTTCCACGTGGTAAAACCTCCTCAGGGAATATAAAGTTTTCATGCGGCTGATCTTGAGCAGCCATCCAAGAACGAATACCTTCATTTAGAAGAATATTTTTTGTGTAGAATGTCTCAAATTCTGGATCTTCCGCAGCTCTAAGTTCTTGAGAAACGAAATCGTATGCTCTTAAGTTTAAAGCAAGACCCACAATTCCTATGGCACTTGTCCATAATCCAGCTAGTGGAACGAATAGCATGAAGAAGTGAAGCCATCTTTTATTAGAAAATGCTACACCAAAAACTTGTGACCAGAATCTATTAGCAGTCACCATAGAGTATGTTTCTTCTGCTTGTGTTGGAGTAAACGCTCTGAATGTATTTGCAGCGTCTCCATCTTCAAACAGAGTGTTTTGAACAGTTGCTCCATGAATAGCACATAAAAGTGCGCCACCTAAGATACCTGCTACACCCATCATATGGAATGGATTTAGAGTAAAATTATGGAAACCTTGAATAAATAAAAGGAATCTAAAGATAGCAGCAACACCAAGACTTGGTGCAAAGAACCAGCTAGCTTGTCCTAAAGGATACATTAAGAAAACAGAAACGAAAATTGCTATAGGTCCAGAGAATGCAATAGCGTTGTAAGGTCTAATACCAACTAGTCTAGCAATTTCAAACTGTCTCAAGCAGAAACCGATTAAACCAAAAGCTCCATGAAGTGCGCAAAAAGCCCACAGACCACCAATTTGGCACCATCTTGTGAAATCTCCTTGAGCTTCAGGACCCCAAAGAAGTAGCAAAGAATGACCCATGCTATTCGCCGGTGTTGATACAGCAGCTGTAAAGAAGTTACAACCTTCAAGATAAGAACTTGCTAAGCCGTGTGTATACCAAGATGTAACAAAAGTTGTACCAGTAAACCAACCACCTATCGCTAGATAAGATGTTGGGAATAGTAACAAACCAGACCAACCTACAAACACGAAACGATCTCTTTTTAACCAGTCATCAATAAGGTCGAACCATCCACGACCTTCTTCTTGCCCAATTGCTATGGTCATAATAATTCTCCAAAGCTTTATCTTTATAAGTAGCTACTATACAAGTTTCTACATCTCTTTATAATTAATATATTATATTATAATTGGAATTGTAAAAAAAATAACACTCTTAACAAATCAAATTCTTAAATATTAATGTTTTAATTATCTGTTATTTTCTGAAATAAGTAACCTGTTCCTCTGGCAGTTAATATTAAATCAGGGTTACTTGGATCTTCTTCCAATTTTGATCTTAGTCTTGAAATATGAACATCTACGACTCGCGTATCAACGTGTCTTTCTGGAGTATATCCCCATACTTCTTGTAAAATAGAAGCTCTTGAGAATGCCTCTCCAGACTTGCTCATCAGGAGTTCGAGTAAACTGAATTCCATACCAGTCAATCTAATTTTTTCATTGTGTTTATATACTTGCCTGCGGTTGGTGTCAATTTTTATTCCTCCCATTGCAATGATACCGGAGGTAGTTGTCATAGCATTCAGAGAAACTTTATCGACTCTTCTTAGTATAGCCTTTATCCTTGCTTCCAATTCTTTTGGAGAGAAAGGCTTGACTACGTAGTCATCTGCTCCTAATTCTAAGCCTGTTATCCTATCCGCAACATCCCCTAATGCTGTGAGCATTATGATTGGGGTATCCGATTCTTTTCGAATTTCTTGACATACACCATAACCATCTAACTTTGGCATCATAATATCCAAAATAATAAGATTTGGCATTTCTTTTTTGTAGAGTTCTAAAGCTTCTTCCCCATCACCTGCAGTGATAACTATGTACCCTAGCATGGAAAGTCGAGTCTCGAGGATCCGTCGAATACTTATTTCATCGTCCACCACTAGGATTTTTTCTTTGTGGTTTTCCAATTTATACACTCCTGTTTTTATAAAAATTTGTATAGAATTTTTAGTATCTTTATTAACCTTAATAATTAATGATTTCGCAGAATTTGTACATTTTAAATTTAAATTTATTTAGTAAAAATTTTCAGGGGTTGACAATTTTGATACAGAAAGACTAATGTGGATTTCAAGATCAAGAAATTGATTCCCAAGTTAAGTTTGAAACAAAGTTTATACTTAATCTTAAGAAATTTTGGATACTATGGAGAGTTTGATCCTGGCTCAGGATGAACGCTGGCGGTATGCTTAACACATGCAAGTCGTACGAAGATTTTTGATCTTAGTGGCGGACGGGTG
>Ga0209358_10000132_pt1 | contig 66609 bp, 69 predicted proteins | sample LauGreFa1BDMLBSN_2_FD_187574 | JGI IMG/M metagenome (GOLD analysis project Ga0209358, IMG submission 187574) | Freshwater lake microbial communities from Lake Michigan, USA - Fa13.BD.MLB.SN (SPAdes) (version 2) | ecosystem: Environmental > Aquatic > Freshwater > Lake | place: Lake Michigan, USA... | reverse complement strand
ACGCCATGTTGGCTAGCCATGTGGCAGACCGCATTTACATCATGTCAGCGGGGCGAGTGCAGTTTCACGATACTCCGGCCAGTTTGATGCAAAACCCGGAAGTGATTGAAAAGTTTCTCAGTGCATGAGGGATGGCGCTTGATCCCACGGATGAAGTTGCCATGAAATGTTCTTGCGAAAAGACAGATACATCTGGCAGGTAAGATTAATTTGACGCCAAAACTTTCTCGACTTCACGTTTGCCCATTTTTCTCACGGCAGAAATGGCTTTGAGTTGACTGGCACGGGGCTTGGCCTTGCCCTGTTCCCATTTGTATATTGATTGACCACTGACCCCGATCAGTGCCCCCATTTCGTTGGCTGTGAGGCCCAGTTTTTTCCGCAACGCGGCAAAGCCGCTAACCCGAAAGCGAAGGCTTTCTGTGGCATTGGTCGCTTCAGATGGGCGCGTTGAGGGAATTTGTTTGTGAAGCTTCTTGGTCAGGCTCTCGAGTACGCTCAACCGCCGTTTAAGAGCAGCGATGTCTGAGCGAAATTGCGCATTGGATTTTTTGAGGGCAGTTGTTTCAGCACGCGTCTCTTTTTTTGCGATGCGTCCGATTTCAGACTTCAATTGCGTTGCAAACGTGCTCATGTCGATGATTCCAAATGAAAGGCGATATTTTACCCAAAATGTCGGATTCGATCTATATCGATCAAGTGGTGTTGAAATGATCGCAGGTTGGTTCGTCTGGTTGATAACAAATCACAATCGATATTTTTTGAATCCACATTTCTTGATACGGGGACATCAGAATAACCCCCTCCAGAAACCGAATTTCTAAAATCAAATGATTCGAAGAATAATTGTTTTAATATCACTTAAAACAGAAACTTTGAAAATCAATGGCCTTTCACATGCCACGGCCATGCCTCATTGACATGAATATCTGACCTGCGACATTCTTTTGTTGGCGAGGATTTATACCTCTTTGGGCGATCAATGATGCTTGTTCAACGGCCCATTTCTGAGCGTCCATTAATCGAGCCAGATAGGACCGTATGGCGCAGAGGCCCAAGAATAATTGTTGTAATGCGTTCGTGATAAAAATCATTGATTTTTATTGTTGTAAAATAAATCTTGAATCTCATAATGAGATGGGATTAATTTCAATTTCAATTTAACTTTATTTAGGAGCATATTCAACATGGCTACTTCTGTTGCATCACAACTCGCCAAATTGCGCAAAGAGCGTGAAGCCCTTGAAAAGCGCGAAAAAGCCTTGCAAACCCGTACCCATACACGCGCCATTGAGAAAATTCTTGCAATCGCCAAGGATGCAGGTTTGTCTGCTGCTGATATTTCTGCGGCCATGGGCGGTGGTAAAAAGAAATCAGCCAAAACCAAAGTCGCGGGGGCAGTCAAAAAGGCTGGCCCACGTGGAAAAGTGGCTCCCAAATACAAAAACCCTGCCGATGCTTCACAAACTTGGACAGGGCGCGGCAAATCGCCGGTATGGGTTCAGGCTTTGAAGAATGCAGGAACCTTGGATTCGGCCCTGATTTAATTATCTATTTGCCCATCCACCAGGCTTATGTCGTGCTACACGACATAAGCTTTTTTTGCGCTTATAAATTTCAACCGCAAGGACCCAGTGTGGTGGGCAGGTGAACCCTTAGGCCAGGCTCATGGCGACATGGACAAGGCCTTGACCTTGCGCTGCAGTAAATTTTCGGCGGCTTGGTCGCCAAGGTGGATCCGGCATTCTTTTTCCAAAGCCCACTGGTTGGGATTTTGCCAGCGCTTGCCCATTTCCAAGATGTCATCGCACAGGCCGTAGAGGGGCGTTTTATCGTTAGCAGGGATGCGTCGTGGGATATTCAAGATATTGAATTGATCGGTTGCAAAGGTCTTGAAGATGGGGTGATCGAATTCGCGCTCATTGGGAGGCGATAAATGCGTTTCGCCCCAATGGGTCAAGCCTGGTCGGTGTTTCCAGGCTTGGTGACTAACCCAGCCAGTATCAACCAGCGTTATAGCGGCCCCCAATGCCAATGCAAATATGCCCGTGATGGTTGCTTTTCGGGGCCAGGTGGACGTCGACACCCATGGCAACTGCCTCAATGGCGGAGATGGCATTCCAGATACCAACACCATGCACCAAAGCCACATGTGTGCCGTCGAGGAATGGAATGGAAACTCCGTCAACTGGTGAAGGCTGATCGGTAACAAGCAAGCCACCCAAGGCAGGCTGTGCCAAGATTGCAGGAGACTGAACCAGACGATCACCAAGACCCAAGGCCCCACAACCCCTAAAACACCGATGGCGCCAGTCTCAACCGCCCACAATAAAACCTCGTTGTGAGGGTGGCCCAGATTGGGCGTGTAGTACAGCTGTTTGCCAGCCTCGATCAACTGCACAAACACTGGGACGATTTTTTCTGAAAATGTTCCCAAGCCATGACCCCACCAAGGAGATTGCCACCATAAATGTGTGCTGGCTTGAATAAAGCTCAGGCGATAGGTGGTGGAAGGCCCCTGAAAAACGTCCCACAATCGATCGATCACATTTCCCAGCCATGCCGCCATCAGCGCTGCCATGACCAAGCTGGTGAGACACAACCACCCAAATCGTTTGTTTTGGGGGCTGTACCAATGGATCCAAATGCCCAGTAGCAGCATTGATGCGGACAATCCCAAAATACCCACCCGAGACCCAGACTTGAACACGATAAAAACGTGAAGCATGGTGAGGAGGAGCAATCCGATGGACCTCCAAGATTTGATGGGTGCGTCTTGGCGCAGTTGCTGCCAGAGCGTGAATATGATCGATGTGGCCAAAAAGCTGGCCAGCAAATTGGGCTGTTGAAACCCGCCTTGGGCCGCACGCAAGGGCAGGGGCAAAGACAACCACCAGGCATTCCATGCCAAGTATTCGGGACCTAACAGGGTGAGCAAGCAAAGCACGGTGGTCCCTGACAGCAACACCAGGCTGATCACACTCCAGTGAAACCGCGTCCATGCCATCTGCGTGAGGCCAATGGAGAAGCAGGCCATCAAGCCCAATACCAGGCCGGCCAACCAAGGGTAATGGGGGAAACTGCCCACCGGTACCCACGCGGCATGAATTCCGATCACCAGGGGAGGAATGAGCAAAACGCCCCATACAGGAGTCCACCGGATTTGCCAACTGGAAAACACCTTTGCCCAGCAAGAAGCACAGGCCAGGCACAACATCGCCGCAACAAAAAAATTCCGGGGAATTAAATTGTTGCCCAGATTGGGCAAATTCCATTGCAGCACTCCCCACGACACCATGACTGTGATGGCCAGCATGCGCACATCTGCGGCTTGCCTGAAAAAATCTTTGGGGTTGTTCAGCATGGTGTGGGGCCATCAGCGTGTTCGGCGTCACAGATGCTCAAAGCCTGGGGTTGTCATGCCCCGTTGCGTTCAGCGCAGTTGCAAATTGCGCCGCAGCACCACAGGCTTTCCGCCCAGGCTTCGTTTGCACATCCAATGGGCCAATGCGGAATCCAAATGGTCAGCATGAGAAGGAAACCATCGGATCAATTCATCAATCAGACTGCGGCCATAGGCATATTGCCCATCGTTGACCAACGCCAGCACTTCTTCGATGGATTTCATCACCGCCGCATGTTCATCGATGTGGCAATCCCTGGGCGGAAACTCCGTTTCCACCATGAGTTGGTTTTCCAGGTCGAAGTGAGACTTGGCGTGTTGTGCAAACAGGGCCAACAAAGGGGGCAAATCGTGGTCTTGCGCCACCTTCATTTTCCTGACCAAATCAACAAACTCTTGATGGGTCTCATCGATGGGGCGGTAACCCAAAATGAATTTATCGCTCCATATAAAGGCTTCTTCTGTGGTAGGGCCTGGTGTCATGTTTGGTGGAGTGGTTTCAGAGGTAATTTGGGGGGGCACTGGGCTTCCAGACCCCCCCTAGAAGGGTTTGCGGTGGCCCAAGGCCAGGGATATTTGCTGTGCGGTGGCTTGCAGTTTAGGGCGCCACTCGTCGCTCATCCGATCGCTGGGGGCTGAGATGGACAGACCCGCCACCAACTTGGATTGGTCATCGTAAATGCCCGCTGCCAAACAGCGCACGCCCAATTCCAGCTCTTCGTTGTCATGCGCAACGCCGTATTGCCGCACTTTGGACAACTCCCGCTCGAGGATAATGATTTGGGTGATGCTGTTGCGGGTTTGACCATTCAACCCCGTTCTTGTGGCATAGGCGCGTACTTTTTGAATGTCATCAACCGACAAAAAAAGTTTGCCCACGGAAGTCAAATGCAAGGGGGCTCTGCCACCAATGGCACGCACGACTTGCATGCCAGAGCGTTCACTGAAAGCCCGTTCTATATAAATGATTTCATCACCTTGGCGCACACTGAGGTTGATGGGTTGCTGAATTTGGCGGTGCAGTTCACGCATGGGCAGCAAGGCGGCATCGCGCACATTCAGTCGGCCTTTGACCAAATTGCCCAATTCCAGCAACCGCATACCTAGCCGGTAACTGCCAGCCTCGGGTCGGTCGACAAAACGACCACAGGCCAAGTCGTTGAGAATTCGATGGGCTGTCGAGGGATGCAGGCCACTTTTTTCACTGATTTCTTTGAGTGAAACCGCCTCCTCTCGAGATGACAAAACATCAATCAGGGTAAAGATCCGTTCTATGACTTGAATCGATGGGGTGGCTGAATTGAGGGCATCAACTTTTCGCATTGTGCAATTTTAGCGGATGATCAACCTTGGGTTTCCCAATGACCGTCGACCAAAGTTTGGTGCGGTTTGAAATGGGCCTTGTAATTCATCTTGGGGCTGTCTTTGATCCAATATCCAAGATAAACATAGGGTAGCCCCAAGGTTCTGGCTTGTTCGACTTGCCACATCACGCCGTACGTACCGTAGTCGGCATGGGGATCAGGTTCATAAAAGGTATAAACCGCCGAAATGCCGTCATTGAGGACATCCAGGATGGACACCATTTTGAGGCTGCCAGGTGAACCATCTTCGGTGGGGAGCCTGAACTCGACCAAGCGTGAGTTCACGCGGCTTTGCAGCAGAAACTGGGTGTACTGATCAATGCTGTCTTGGTCCATGCCCCCACCAGCGTGTCGGCCCGTTTGGTACCTCAGGTAGAGGTGGTAGTGGTCGTCCTGGTAGGCCAAATTGGCAATGCGTGGAACCAAATTTTGGTGTTGCTTGTAGGCCCTGCGTTGGCTTCGATTGGCTTTGAAGTCATGGATATCAATTCGCAATGGGATGCAGGCGCGGCAACCATCGCAATAAGGACGGTAAGTGAAAAGACCGCTGCGGCGAAACCCACGGGCCACCAGTTCAGAGTAAATATCGTTGTGGATCAAATGGCTGGGCGTGGCGACCTGTGAGCGCGCTTGAAGTTGTGGCAGGTAACTGCAAGGATAGGGGGCCGTTGCATAAAACTGCAAGGCTTGTAGCGGTAAATCCTTGAGGTGGGTCACGGCTGTTGCTGGCTGAATGGCAGGATGTGGTTCCAGTATACGGGTAGGAAATCCCACTTGGGAGGCTGCAGCAGGGTAGAAATCATCAAGTCAGTTAAAAAGACTTGCCTGGAAATGGGACATGCGCCCATGAACTTTAAATGGGGGGTTTGCTGTTGGCAATCGATGGATGCGATGCCGTGCTGTCGGCAAAAACAAATCAGCGCTGCCAGTGCTATTTTGGAAGCATCGCTTTGCAAAGAAAACATGGACTCTCCAAATACCGCTTTGCCAATCGCCACGCAGTACAAGCCACCCACCAAATTTCCGTCCAGCCAGCATTCGACGCTGTGGGCTTTACCCAGTTGGTGTAATTCTCGATAGGCCACCATCATTTCCGGTAGTATCCACGTCCCGCTTTGTCCTGGTCTTTTTGATTCGGCGCAAAGCCTGACCACTTCATCAAAATTTTGGTCTATTTTGATGTCCAGTCGGCCCTGTGAAATCGTTTTACCCAGGGTCTTTTTAAACGACCGGTGCAGTTTGAACTCGGGAACGGGCAACACCATTCTGGGATCTGTGCTCCACCACAAAATGGGTTGTCCTGGGCTGTACCAAGGAAAAATGCCTTGTTGATATGCCTCTATCAGCCGACTCGCAGATAAATCTTGACCTGCTGCCACCAAACCGGGGTAAGCTGAATCTGGGCCCATGGCTGAGTTTGGCTTGGGCAATGGTTCGCCAAGACGGATCATCGGAATGGCAGAAGACGTTCGAGTCATCAATGCTCAATGTGTAATATAGTTTGTAAAAAAATCAAAAGACAATGACTTGAAAAAATTACAAGCATCATCTCCGTTGATTGGCCTCATGAAATGGTTGGCAGCGCAGGTGATTGTCGCTCACCACTTGGCTTCCTACGGGCCCTTTGCGCAGAAAGGGCATGCGCAGATGCCGCAGCTTTTTGCTTTTCTTTCTAACTGTGGCGCATGGGCGGTATCTGTTTTTCTGGTTATCGCAGGCTTTCTTGTGGCACAAAGCTTAGACGGAAAAACTGTTGATTTTCAATATATCCGTCGCTTCGCGATAAAGCGCTATTGGCGGTTGGTACCCGTGTATTTTGCAGGTCTGACGTTGAGCGTGGGAGTGGCGCTTTTCATGCGCCCATGGGTGAGTCCCGATATGTTGCCCGCTCAACTGGATGCCGCGGTTTTACTGGCGAACTTTTTATTTTTACAAGACATTTTCGGCCTGGAGGCCCTGTCCACAGGGGTTTGGTATGTTGCGATTGATTTGCAGCTGTATGTTTTTTTCTTGTCCCTGACATACCTGTCTCATTTGAAGGGTGTGCGTGATATTTTTTGGGACAAGCGATGGTTGTGGACAACTGTGGGCCTGCTGTCTCTTTGTTTTTTTAATTTGCACGCAGAGTGGAATGTGTGGGCCATCTATTTCGCAGGCACCTATGCTTTGGGCACCTTGGCCTACCACTCGATGCACTTATCAAAAACACATCAGGGAATTTTTTGGCTGTACGTGGCCGGTGCCCTTTTTTGTTATTGGACAGAACCCAGACCCAGGTTGTTGGTGGCCATCCTGACAGCTGCGGTATTGAGCAGCATTCAATACATTTCAATTTCCTCCAATTTATGGATCGACGCAGCCAGAAAAATGGGAGATTGTGCCTACGCAATATTCATGTCGCACTTTGCCATGCTGATGCTCTGGAGTTGTGTTTATCCCGTTATCATGGAGTGGGGAATGCCATTTGAATCATGGGTGCTGGTTATTTTTGTAAGCTGCAATGCGTTGGGTTGGCTCATTTGGCGCTATATTGATAAACCAGTACAGCGCGCTCTGATCCATTGAAATTCAAACCAAATCATCCATCCTTTTTCCTAAAGGGGATCAGAGGGCTGCTGTAAAAATCCGCATGAAACATGGAATTTTTATTCAAACGGCTGATGCATTGGCCACAGAGGCGCAGAATGAGTTTCTGCGTTGGGCCTGCAGTTCGCCCTGGGCCGATTGGTTGGTGGTCAATACCGACACCATTGCAGCAGGTCATCAAGCGCGATACCAGTTGAGCCCTGAAGGTCGAGCATTGCTGACGCCCCAAGAAAACACGCTTCATATCAGCGTCTGCAATCAACTCATCAATTCCGACCCTGAACAAGCATTGGTGGATGAAATCTTGTTGGGTTTGTTGAGCAGCCCGTACCCACAAGTATTTCCCAGCCATGAAGAACTGTTGAGCCATATTCAGGTGAGGAAATTCATTGCCCAAGCGGCCCAATTAACTTCACTCAAGTTTGATACCCGGGCTGTTGACAGACCGATGTCCCATTGGTCTTATGACGAAGCCCTGGGCTTTACCCTGAAGCCATCCCGGTCATTGATTGAGGCCCTGCGATTGGCCACACAACCCAGCTTCTCTGGCAGTGAATATGCTTTTTCCTGTTACCGCGCCAGCGAATATGTGATTTTGTTGGGGATCACCCAAGAGGCCCAAATCAGCAACCCTTTGTTGTTTGAAAATTTGCATCGTCAATGGGAAATCAAAGCCATTGCCTCGGGCGCATTTCACGACACATTCTTGGTCGAGCATGGCAGTTTGAGTGACCCCATTCCCATGTTTCATTACATACCGGGTGATCGGGTGTGGTTTCGCAACCCCGACCCACACTCCAGCAATGTGTCTGGCTACGAAGGCTCTTGGGTGATCTACATGGGAGCGGGTAAATTCAGTAACTTTTGGGACTGTACCAACCCCTTTTCCTTGGACCAAAAATGTGTGGAAGTATTTCACTGGCGTGATGGTGCCTATATCGATGATGAGGGCGTGTGGTGCATGGATGAAGCGGTGGTTGCCAAGCATGTGGCCCAAAGTTTTGAAGATCCCGCTCGATTGCAATCTATTTTGGGTGATATGAAAAAATACCGTGAGCCTTCCGGTGTGTATCAAAACGGTGGTTGCATCGATGCCACACGAGAGTCTCCTCGACTTTTGCGGCCTGCAAGCTGTGACATTGTTCTGCGTGATATTTAAATCAAAAGGTTGGATATGACAGAAAATTTGTCTTCGGATAGTCCCCTCTTGTTGGTCGATCAGCCCAAACCCGGCATTGTGCGAATTTGCATGAACCGGCCACAGTCATTTAATGCGCTTTCCAGCGAAATGATGCAGGCGTTGCAGAACCAACTCGAACTGATCAAGTCAGACCCGTCATGCAGGGTGGTTGTGTTGTCATCAAAGGGGCGTGCATTCTCATCCGGTCACGATTTGAAAGAAATGTGTTCTCAACCGAATCGCGATTTTTACGAGCAATTATTCGCTCAGTGCTCGCGTTTGATGATGAGTTTGCAAAGTCTGCCACAGCCTGTGGTGGCGCAGGTGGATGGCATTGCCACGGCCGCCGGCTGTCAATTGGTGGCCATGTGTGATTTGGCTGTGGCCACGCAATCATCTCGTTTCGCCGTGTCAGGCATTCACTATGGTTTGTTCTGTGCAACGCCAAGTGTCGGCTTGACCCGCAATGTCTCTAGAAAAATGGCAATGGAAATGCTGTTGACGGGGGACTTTATTTCAGCCGACCAAGCGCTAGAGCGTGGTTTGATCAACCGCAGCGTCACTTCAGATTCTTTGACTGAGGTGGTCATAGAGCTGTGCATGAAAATCATCGAAAAACCCGCCGTGGCCATTGAAATGGGAAAAGCTTTGTTTTATCAACAAGCAGAGATGGGAATGGCAGGGGCCTATCAACTGGCCGGTCAAGTCATGGCCTGCAACATGATGGACCCAGCGGCACAAGAAGGTTTTCAAGCCTTCTTGGAAAAGCGCCCACCGTCATGGAAACCAAACCTTTCAGGTTTGGATTAAATGTTCATTTGTTTATAACCTGAAAGTCCATGCCTTGAGTGATTTTGTTTATAAAGCGTGGTACGTGGCTTGTTTGTCACATGAGTTGACGCAAGCGTTGAAGGCCATGACATTGCTTTCGCAGGCCGTCGTGCTTTATAGAGATACGAGTGGGGTACCTGTGGCTCTGGAAGATGCCTGCCCCCACCGAAAGTTGCCTTTGTCCATGGGGCGTTTGAAGGGCGATGATGTTGAGTGTGGCTACCACGGCTTGACCTTTGACCGCAACGGTACCTGCATTGAAGCCCCTACTCAAGAACGCATTCCCGCATTTGCCTGCGTCAAAAGCTTCCCAGTGGCTGAAAAATGGGGACTCATCTGGATTTGGATGGGGCCTGCAGACATGGCACGCCATGAAGACATTCCGCAGATAGACCATTTCAATGACCCTGCGTGGCACATCACCCCAGGTGATTCATTTTTATGTCAGTGTCACTATCTTTGGTTGGTGGACAATTTGTTAGACCCTTCGCATGTTGCATGGGTGCATCGATCTTCATTTGCCGGTGGTGGCACAGACAAAACAGAACTCATGATCACCAGCGACGAACAATCGATCGTTTGTAGCCGTTGGATTCAAAACCAAGTCCCTCCTCCTTTTTATGCGTCTTTGGTAAAGTTTTCTGGCCATGCAGACCGCTTGCAGCATTACGAAGTCCGTTATCCCAGCTGGGCGATCAACAAAACTGTTTTCACACCTGCTGGCAGGGGAGGGGTTGATTTCGATCTTCAAGACCCGCAAACTTACATGATGGTATCGCATCATTTTTTGACGCCGGTCGATGCGGACAACACCATGTATTTTTGGCTTCAACACCGCAATACTGATCCGCACAACCAAGATATCACGGCTCGCAACGCAGAGGGTGCCAAGATGGCATTTTTAGAAGATAAAAACGTCTTAGAAGCGGTTCACCAAGGCATGAAAAAAAACACGGGACGTGTCGCCACGATGGGGGTGGATGCTGCAGCGCTTCGGTTTCGACAAGGAATTCAAAAACTCATTGCCAAGGAAAGTGCCGATCACAAACCCTCAGCGGGCTTGTCCTTGTAATAGCCAATCACATCACCCTGGGTGGTCACGCCAAGCCCATTGAGCAAACGGTTGGAGTAATTGAAATAAGCGCACACCTGGTTCACTTCCAAAATTTCACCATCATCACAACCTGCTTGATGTAACTTCTCGATATCGTTTTGCACCATCTTCCCAACTGACCGGGTGAGTTTGTGGGCGTATTTGATCAGGGCCAATTCTTTGCCTTCAAATGCATCAGACCAATTTTCGCTGCGCAGTGCGGACCATATTTTTCCAGCTCGGTCTTCATCATTGATCAAGCGGCGAGCGTTGGCAAAATGGTGCGTCAAGCTGTAATCGCATTCATTGGCCATGCTGACGCAAGAGGCGATCACTTCTAAAAACCAAAAAGGCAAGGTGTTTTCCGGGTTGTGCAAAACGTTTTTGTACAAAACCAAGTGGCCTTCCATGGTATGAGGGCGCAGGCTGTGCGCTTTCATGACGTTGTCAACCGTGCCATGCGGGGTGGTGACCCGTTGGTACATCTCTTTCAACTTGCCCGTGGCCTCTTCCAGAGGGATCATTCGAATCCAAGCGCTCATGGGGTTCCTTTCAGGTATTGGCTTGCGTCTCAAGCCAAGCTTGGGTGGCCTGCTTCCAAGGTGACAGGGCTTTGGCCACCGCCGGGTGTTGATGGCCTTCTTGCCACCAATCGATCCATGCTTGGGGAAATAGATCATCTTCACCACAAGCATGAAGCAACTGCGTGGCCAAAGGGAGGTTGACCAAAAAGCCACAATCGGCCAAAGTGATTTGCTTCGGAGGCATCGATGAACTTGCCATGGGCCAAGCGCTCATTTGCGCAAGTCGTTGCACAATTTCAGCGCGAATCTTCAACACATCAGGTGGCTTTCTGCTCGCGATGGCAACATGGCTAAAAAGCCTTCTGACCAAGGGCTCAAAGTACAAATCATGAAATCTTGAGCGAAATCGAAGCTGCGCTCTTTCGAGGGGGTCTTGAGGTCGCATGGGTGGATCGGGATAGCGGTCCTCTAAGTATTCCAAGATGACCTCAGATTCACCGATCAATTGACCATCCACATACAGGGCCGGGATCATTCCCATGGGCGCAATTTCCCGATAGCTTTCGGATCGATAACCGCCAGGCGGCGATAGTTCCTGAAACACCAGGTCTTTGACACACAAGGCGATGCGCACTTTGGCGCTGTAGCTGGACAAAGATGTGGCGTACAAGATCACGCCGATAACTCTTTGAGCAAGCCCAGATATTCTTCGCTGGCAGCCAATGCGGCTGCTTCGAGCAAGGCTTTTCCGTGCACCGGATTGGATAAGGCAGAGTGGGAGCCAACCCGACCATCTGGAAAGATGGCCCGGTGGTGTTTAGCGTCTGCATGTTGGTCGCCGGCATGCGATCGCAAAAAATCGGCGTTCAATGGCTTGGCAGGTGGCAGCGCATCCACGGGGCAATGTTCGGCATGGGTGAAGCGGGTGATAGACAGCTCAGATGGCGTGGCATGCATTCCTTCGCCGCCGCCATACCAAGTTTTGCGCATTTCATTCACGGACGGAAAATCCCACCAGCTTCTGACATTGAAAAAAAGTGGGGGTGCTGTTGGATTCGCAAGACTTCTCATCCATTGAATCTCTTGGATAGCGCTCAAGGTGGGCGCCAGATTTCCCCCGTGGCCGTTGAGAAAATAAAAAGCCCGAAAACCTTGGTGTGATAGCGATTGGATGCAGTCCATCACCATCGCCATCCAGGTGCTGGGCCGCACACACACGGTGCCTGGAAAATCCAAATTAAAGGCGGCAGGCCCCAAGTTCAGGGTGGGGCCAATCAGCACATCGCAGTGCGCTTGCATGGCCCAGGCAATGGACTCACTGGTGATGGCGTCTGTGCCGATCAAACCTGTGGGCCCATGTTGTTCGGTTGAACCCATTGGCAAGACGATGCCTTGGGACCTTGTCAAGTAAGACTCAATATCTGGCCAAGTGCTGTGTTGCAGTCTCATGTTTTCAGCCCTGCCTGGCCAGCTTCACTTCTAATTTTCTGACCAACCAGGAAATGCAGACGATCAGGATCAGGTATTCAATCACCAAAAAACTGTAAATTTCCAAAGGTCGGTATTCGTTGACATTGAGCTCGTTGGCGCGGCGGGTCAACTCGGGCAAGCCAATCACGGATATCAACGAGGACATTTTCACCACATAAATGAACTGGTTGCCCAGCGCAGGCAGGATGACTTTGATGGCTTGAGGTGCGACGATGAACCGCATTTGTTGAAACCAAGATAAGCCCAGACTTTTGGCCGCTTCAACTTGACCTTTGGGGACGGATTGAATGCCCGCTCTGAAAACTTCAGCCTCGAACGCACTGTCGCTCAAGGCAAGGGATAAAACTCCCGCAACAAAAACGCCCAGTTGCAAGCCCAAAACCACAGGCAATCCGTAAAAAACCCATAACAACAGCACCAGCAAGGGAATGGCGCGGAATATTTCCACATACAACCTGGCCAAGGTTTGCAAACCTTTTCGCTTGGACAAGGCTGCCAGCGCCATCAGCGCACCGATCAGAACCGATAAAACAATGGCGCAGATAGACACCAGCAAGGTGGCCGTGAGGCCACCCGCTAGGAACTCGATATTGGAAGCGCCCTTGTCTTGAAAGGGATTGAATATGTACCAACCCCATGTGTAGGCGTTGGTGTTTGCCGCGCAGCCTGTCAAAAAGAAAACAAGCAGCAGCGCGAACAGGGGCCGTGTTATTTTTTCGATGACAGCCACTTGGTCTCAAGCGTGGTGAAATATCCTTCGGCTTCTTTCAGGGCGATCCAGTTGTTCAAAAAGGTCAGCCAAACCGCATCGCCTTGAACCACAGGGTACGCAAAGGGACGCTTGTTCTTCATGTCTGCTGAAGTGCCCACCACCTGTAAATCAGGATAGTTCTTGATCAGCGTGGCAGCTTCGACGTTGCTGGTGATGGTGACCTGGGCTCGGTTGGCCAAGACTTCTTGGTAACCCGTTGCTGGTTTTTCAACGCTGCGAACTTTGGCCTTGGGGAAAATCGATTTGGCTTGTTGTTCGAAAACAGTGCCCATCAAAACCGCCACATTGACATTGCTGTTGTTGATGCTCTCCCAAGTGGGAAACTTTTTGGCGTCTTTCTTGTTGATCAGCGGCACCGTTCCCGCATAAACGTAAGGACTGGTGAAGGCCACGGTTTTGGCCCGGGCCATGTTCAAAGAGGAGCCGCCAGCAAAAACATCGTAGCGGTCAGAAACAATGCCGTTGACCAATGTGGCCCACTCAGTGGTGACAAATTCAACTTTGACACCCATGTCGGTGGCCAGTTGGGTCATGGCATCAATGTCATAGCCCACCAGGCTGTTGGTGCTTGTGTCTTTGAAGGACATGGGGTTGAAATCACCGGTGGTGCCCACACGCAAGGTTCCACGCTCCAGAATTTGGGTGAGTTTCGATTTGGTTTGGGCCAAACCCGGGCCAGCGAGGCCGATCGATGTCAAAACAAAAATGGAAATGTATTTGAAAAATGTTCGTTTCATGTGGGAATCCTGAAAGTGGTGGCGAAGGAATGAATCAAGTTATGTGTTGCTATCATTTTAATCAATTGCTTGGACAAGCCATCAATGGCGCGATCCAACGTGACAGATGATGGCGCCTGGGTCATTGGGTGGGATGTCGTGGCTGTTTTTGGCATGGGCCACATCCATGTCGCGCGGCAGTTGAACCGCATTTTTCACGGCCAAGACCTCGGCCATGATGCTGACCGCGATTTCAGCGGGTGTTTTGCTGCCAATAAAGATACCGATGGGGCCGCGCAAGCGTTTCAATTGCAGGTCTGTGAGGCCCATGTGTTCTTTCATTCTTTCGTGCCGCGCCAAGTTATTTCGGCGCGAACCAATGGCACCAATGTAAAAAGCATCCGACTCCAAGGCTTCTAGCAGGGCCAGATCGTCCAGCTTGGGGTCGTGGGTGAGTGCAATCACACAACTGCGCCGATCGGGGTGGAAACTCAACACCACATCATCGGGCATTTCTTTAGTGAGCGTGACACCTGAAACAGACCAAGCGCCACTGTATTCATCTCTGGGGTCACACACCGTGACGGCAAAGCCATTGAACAAAGCCATGGTTGCCAAGTATTCGGTCAACTGCCCAGCCCCTATGAGCAACATTCTGTATTCCGGTCCAAAGGTGTTGATTAATTTCTCACCGTCCAAATGTAAATCGCTGGGAAGGGCAGAGGATTCGATGTGAACCTGACCGGTTGCCAAAATAGTGGTGCGCTGCATCAGTTGCCCGCGCTCCAATGCCTGCACCAAGTTTTGTAGCAACTGGGCGTCAGGGTCAAATTCAAGCAACAGTTCCAGCGTGCCGCCACAGGGCAGGCCGAATCGGTGAGCCTCATCGGCTGAGATCCCGTATTTGATGCTTTGTGGTGGCCCTGATGGAATTTGAGCCGACTCAGCAGTGGGCAAGCCCTTTTGGGCATAGGCTTGGGTGAATCGATAAATCAAATCATCTTCAATACAGCCCCCCGAAACGGAACCCACCACTGAACCGTTGTCGCACAAGGCCATGATCGACCCCACGGGCCTGGGTGACGATCCCCAAGTGCGAACCACGGTGGCCAACAGTGCACGGTGGCCTTGAATTCTCCAATCGCGCAAGCTGCGCAACACCATCACATCCAAGTTTTCCATGTCAGCAGTCTTTGGGTTGGGGGTCGGACATCAAGGCCGCATCAATGACCAGGCAAGGGCACCGGCCAGAACGGCGGCCGCCAGCCACAGCCAGCGCGATGTGGGGTTTGCAGGAGGTGTTGAGGGGTGTTCCGAGTTTGAATCGCTTTGCGCTTGAGCGGCGTTTGATTTTTTTAACTCTTCTTCAAAGCGTTTGAAAAAATCTTCGGCCAGAGATTTGGCTGCGCCATCGATCAAGCGTTGACCCAACTGCGCAATCTTCCCCCCCACCTTTGAATGAACGGTGTAGTTCAATTCGCAGCCCTCTGGGTGAGGGGTGAGGGTGACTTTGGACTCACCCTTGCCAAAACCCGCAACCCCACCTTGTGCCTCAAACTGCAATGCGTAAGACTGGGGCGGTTGAATGTCCATCAACTTGACGGTTCCACTGAATTTGGCGGCCACGGGCCCGATGCGCAGGGCCACCCCAACGTTGTAGCTGTTTTCTTCGGTCAATTCAAACTTCTCACAACCTGGAATGCAAGCTTTGAGAATGTCAGGGTTGTTCAATGCCGCCCAGGCTTGTTCTTGGGTGGCTGAGAGTAGGCGATTGCCTTGCATGTCCATGGTCGATATCCAATCTGTCAAGTTTTCAGTAAACGCTTGATGGCCTGGGCCAAGTCTTGCAGCCGCGCCATGTTGTGAATGGCCACCGAGCCATCCACATGGCGATGCAGCACCTGCGCACCACTGGCGATGGGGGCATAACCATCAAAGCGAAGCAATGGGTTGAGCCATAGCAATTTGCGACAGTGCCTTTTTAACCATGACAACTCTTGCGACAAGTCGTTGGTTGACCCCGTATCCAAACCATCTGTGATCAACAGAACAACCGTTCTGCGACCTACCAATTGTCGCTGATGCTTCGTTCGAATCTGACCCAAGGACAGGCCTAACCGTGTGCCACCTGCAAAATCGGCAATTTTTTCACTGACGGCCAAAAGCATGTCATCGGTATCTGCCATCCGAAATGGGCCAGTCAGGTCCGTCAACTCGGTGCCAAAAGCAAACACACTGCGTGGGACTTGCCGGGTGGATTGATGCAAAAAAGCCATCATCAAGCGTGCATAGCGTTCCATCGAACCCGAAACGTCAATCAAAATCAACAATGGCAAGGGTTGTTGGCGTCGCTGCAAGTGAGGTAAACGGATCAACTCACCACCATGGCGCGCGGCATCTCGCATGGCGCGTGTCCAATCCAACCGATGTCCCATGGAACCCGCTTGGGTGCGTCGCCCCTTGATCTGGGGCAACGCCAATGGAATCGTTCTGGCAAGTTGTTCAACCAAGTGGTATTCGCTGGCGTTCAAACTTTGGAAGTCTGCGTGGTGCAAGCGGATGGCTTGGCTGGCACTCATGGCCGCATCCAATTCGACTTCATCCTCTTTTGCCGGCGGGCGATTTTTGGCGGTGGCCACCGCCCTCAGGGCCTCTTGAACCCTTGCGCGTCTGGGGACTGCCGCTTTGGCAGACTCCTGGGCTTGCGGGAGCATTTGTGCCAGCAGTTTGTGGGCCAACTCTGGATTTCGAAAAAAGGCCTCGAACATTTGCGCAAATACCGTTCGGTCTTGCTCTTGACCAATCATGACGCATTCCAGTGCCGCTGCCAGGTCATCTTTGCGGTCTATGGCAATCAGCATGGCTGCCGTTTGTGCCAAGGCAATGCGCGAGCTGTCCATCGGCACGCCTGCACGCCTCAGCGCCCTGCCAAAGGCTGCGATGTTGTCGGCCAATTTGCCCGTTCTGGCGTCACCGAGTTGCATGAAACGGCACCGTTTAACTTTAACTGGCAGCTTCGGGGGCCAATAAATCCGTGATCATAGGTTGCAAAGCAGCGATGTCTTCACGCTGTTTGAACAAGATGCCTGCCGTGTCATGTACCACCTCGGGATCTAGCTGCAAGGTGTCCAGGGCCACCAAAGCCTTGGCCCATTCCACACTTTCGGCGATGCCTGGGCCGCGTTGAAATGCATTTGAAAAAGCTTGGCTGCGCAGCCGTGAGACAAACAGGGCGACTTGCTCGGCCAGAGTTTGGCTGGCTTGAGGCACCTTGGCGCGCAAGATGGCTAACTCTTGATCTCTTTCAGGGTAGTCCATCCAATGGTAGAGGCACCGTCTTTTGACGGCATCATGCAAGTCGCGCGTGCGGTTGCTGGTCAAGATGGTGACAGGCGTGCTGTCGGCCGTGATGGTTCCCAATTCGGGAATGGTGACTTGATATTCGCCCAAATATTCCAATAAAAAGGCTTCAAAGGGCTCATCGGCGCGGTCGATTTCGTCGATCAACAAAACAGCACCCGGGGCAGGGGTTTGCAAGGCTTGTAACAAGGGCCGGCGAATCAGGTATTTGGGTTGGTACAACTCCCGCTCCACCTCATCCACGTGAGCGTGGTCTTGGGCTGCTCGCATGTGCAATAACTGCGCAGCATGATTCCATTCGTACAGTGCCTCTCTCTGCTCCATGCCGTCGTAGCATTGCAGACGCAACAAAGGCCGCTGCAACACTTGAGACAAGGCCTTGGCCAGCTCAGTTTTGCCCACGCCGGGCTCGCCCTCTAATAGCAAAGGGCGTTGCAGGCGAAGGCTCAAAAAAACAGCCGTGGCCAGTCTGCGGTGGGCTTGGTATCCCGCGCCAGCCAAGGCTTGTATGACACCATCAATGGAGTCCAGCGCTGGAACAGGTGTCATCCGATCGCCTGTTGGACCGCACGCTGTGTTTGCACCTTGATCAAATTGGCGCGATATGCTGCGGAGGCGTGCAAGTCACTGTTCAGGTGTTGCGCATCAATCTGGATGTTTTGAACCGCCCCAGGTGTGAAGGATTGGTTCAACGCAGCCTCCAAGCCGGAATGGCGGAACACACCGTTGCTGGCACCGGTGATCGCCACTCGGGCGCCGTTCCCAGTTTCAGCCACAAAGACGCCGACCAAGGCAAAGCGGGATGCCGCCTGCTTGAATTTGGCATATGCCGCGCGTTTGGGGATGGGAAAGGCAATGGCGGTGATGAGTTCGCCGCTGTTCAAAGCGGTGGCATACATGCCTTGGAAGAAATCAGCCGCTTTGATGGTTCGTTGGTTGGTGTGGATGATGGCATCCAACGCCAATACCGCGCTGGGATAGCAAGCCGCCGGATCGTTGTTAGCGACTGACCCACCGATGGTTCCCATGGCGCGAACTTGTCGGTCACCAATGCCGCCGGCCAAGGCGGCGAGGGCAGGGATATTCGCCTTCACATCTGCATTGGTTTCGACGGTTTGGTGTGTACACATGGCACCAATGACCAGGGTGTTGCCATCTTTTTTAATACCGTGAAGGGCCTTGATTTGTGACAAGTCGACCAATTTCTCAGGCTGCATGAGGCGCTGCTTCATGGCTGCCAGCATGGTTTGGCCGCCGGCCAGGGCTTGCGACCCATTGGCAATTTGCTTGCTTGCCTCGTCGAGGGTGGCTGGGCGTTCGTAGGTAAAAGCGTACATGTTGATTCCTTTGATCTTTAAGTATTGACGGCTTGAATGGCTTGCCAAACGCGGTGCGGCGTTGCGGGCATGTCTAAGTTTTTCACGCCCAAAGGCGCCAAGGCATCTAAAACGGCATTCATGATGGCTGGAGGCGAACCAATCGCTCCCGCTTCGCCACACCCTTTGGTCCCCAGGGGGTTGTGGCTACAAGGGGTGCAAACGTGACCCAATGTGAAAGCAGGGAAATCATCCGCACGTGGCATGGTGTAGTCCATGAAGGAGCCAGTCAGCAATTGCCCCGTCTCTTTGTCATACACGCAATTTTCCATCAAGGCTTGGCCAATACCTTGCACCAAACCACCATGGACTTGGCCTTCCACAATCATGGGATTGATGATGGTGCCGAAATCGTCCACGGCTGTGAAGCGGTCAAGTTTCACCACGCCCGTTGATGGATCGACTTCGACTTCGGCAATGTAGGTGCCGGCGGGGAAGGTGAAGTTGGTGGGATCGTAGAAAGCCGTTTCATTCAAACCCGGCTCAAGCTTGTCCAGTGGATAGTTGTGTGGCACATACGCTGTCAAGGCCACTTGTCCAAAGGTGATTTTTTTATCCGTGCCTTTGACATTGAACTCGCCATTGGCGAACTCAATATCGGCATCGGATGCCTCCATCAAATGGGCGGCAATCTTTTTCGCCTTGGCTTCAATTTTGTCAAGGGCGCGCATGATGGCGGCACCACCCACCGAGATCGAGCGTGAGCCATAGGTGCCCATCCCAAATGGGACTCTGCCTGTGTCACCGTGGACAATGTCAACGGCTTCTACGGCAATGCCCAATCTGGCAGCCACCACTTGGGCAAAGGTGGTTTCGTGCCCCTGTCCGTGGCTGTGCGAGCCGGTGAAAACGGTGACGCTGCCGGTGGGATGCACGCGAACTTCACCACACTCAAAAAGCCCGGCCCTGGCGCCCAGTGCGCCGGCAATATTCGAAGGGGCAATGCCACAGGCCTCGATGTAACTGGAGTAGCCGATGCCGCGCAATTTGCCGTTGGACTGGCTTGTGGCTTTGCGTTGCGCAAAACCCGCCACATCGCCCAGTTTTTGTGCCTCGTTCATGCAGGCGTGATAGTCGCCCACATCGTATTGCAGCGCGACCGGCGTCTGGTAGGGGAATTGGGTGATGAAATTACGTTTGCGGATTTCGTCTTGCGTCAATCCCATATCCCATGCGGCACGGCTGACAATTCGCTCGAGCAAATAAGTGGCTTCTGGCCGGCCAGCACCACGGTAAGCATCAACCGGTGCGGTGTTGGTGAACCATGCATCAACTTCGACGTAAACCTGTGGGGTTGTGTATTGCCCAGCCAACAGCGTGGCGTACAAGATCGTGGGAACCGCGGTTGAAAAGGTGGAAAGGTATGCACCCAAATTCGCATGGGTGTGAACGCGCAGAGCCAAAAACTTTCCGTCTTTGTCCATGGCCATTTCAGCATGGCTGACATGATCCCGGCCATGGGCGTCACTCAAAAACGCTTCTGATCGGTCACATGTCCACTTGATGTTTCGGTTGAGCTTTTTAGACGCCCATGTCAAGCAAACGTCTTCAGCATACAAATAAATTTTGGATCCAAAACCGCCACCCACATCGGGGGCGATGACCCGGACTTTGTGTTCGGGCAAGCCCATCACAAAAGCCGTCATCAGCAAGCGCTCGACGTGTGGGTTTTGATTGGAAACCCACAATGTGTATTCATCGTTGGCGCGGCTGTAGGAGCCAATGGCAGCACGCGGCTCCATGGCATTGGGGACCAATCGGTTGTTGACCAAATCCAGTTGGGTCACATGGGCGGCATTGGTAAACGCGGCATCTACTTGTGCCTTGTCACCGATGGCCCATTTGTAGCAGTGGTTGTTTGGTGCGGCATCGTGCAAGGCAGTTGCTTTGCTCGCATCGCGCACATCGACCACGGATGACAGAACATCGTACTCAACGGTCACAAGTTCGGCTGCGTTTTTAGCCTCTTCCAATGTCTCTGCCACCACCATGACCACATGGTCACCCACATAGCGGACTTTGTCTTGGGCCAAAATGGGGTGGGGTGGTTCTTTCATGGGTTGCCCATTGGTATCAGTGATCAGCCAACCACAGGGCAAGCCGTTGATTTTTGCGTCAACCACATCATGACCGTCCAGTATGCCAATGACACCAGGCGCAGCAAGGGCTGCTTTTTTATCAATACTTTTAATCTTGGCGTGTGCATGCGGCGATCGCACAAAGACGGCATGTGACATATTGGCCAAGTCAATGTCGTCAGTGTATTGACCCGCACCGGTTAAAAACCGGTAGTCCTCTTTGCGCAAAAAGGACTCTCCGATATGAGGAAGTTTTGAAAAATCTGATGCACCCATGGTTGTCTCCTGTGGTTTCTTAATTTCAAGATTTCATGGCTGCAGCACCTTGCTGCACGGCCTTGACAATATTTTGATAACCAGTGCATCGACACAAGTTGCCTTCAAGCTGTTCGCGAATCACTTGCTCGCTGGCATTGGGATGGCGTTTGCACAGGTCAATCGCGCTCAGGACCATTCCGGGGGTGCAAAAACCACATTGCAGACCATGGCAGTCTTTAAAGGCGGACTGCATGGGGTGCATGGTCCCATCTGCATCGGCCAAACCTTCAATGGTGGTGACTTGTGCCCCTTGGGCTTGTGCCAGCAAAACATTGCATGACTTCACAGCGTTGCCATTCAAGATGACCGTGCAAGCTCCGCATTGGGCCGTGTCGCAGCCCACGTGGGTGCCAGTTAGCTTTAAGTTTTCGCGAATGGCTTGAACCAATAAGAGGTTGGGTGCTGCATCAATTGTTCGCGCCCGACCGTTAACTGTGATTTCAACCTTCATTGCTGTCTCCTTGGAAAAAATAAGTGGGTTTGATGCTGAATTATCGTGAAATCAGTAGACCACTGAATAATGAGAAAGAATTTAGTGAAAACCCTGAATCGTCTTGCCATGCCTTCGCAGGGTGGCGTGAATTCGCTTTCAAAGACTATTGTGATGGTTTCAGAAGAAGGGGTAGACTCATTCATCTAGTTCCCACGAGGTGGGCCAACATTGCGAGGAGTTTCTCATGGCCAAAGGTCAGCAAAAGTCAAACAAAGAGAGTAAAAAGCCTAAGAAGGATACCTCTGCACCCAAGACCCTGACAGGTGAGCCCATGCGCGCTGCCGTGACCACTGTGGTCATGCCTCGTGGGAAAGAAAAGAACAAGTGAATCCTTTTAGGAACCTCTCATGAAGCGATGCGCATGGATTCAATCATTGGCGATGATTGGGGGTTTGGATGGGCAAATCACTAAAAATTCATGGGCGGATGAATCAATAGCGGGTAATCTGTCTTTCAGCGGATCGCCTGTGAATCTTGGGGCCTTGGTTCAAGGCCGTGTGATGTTGTTCAAGTCCGACGATCTGCTGGACTTACTTCTTTGAGTCGATAGATGAAATACATATCACATGGTGTGGGTGGGGGCCCAGAGGTTCTGGTTCCAGCGCAAACCGACGTGCCGGTTTTAAGCCCCGGGGAGGTGTTGATCAAAGTCGCCTTTGCGGGAGTCAACAGGCCTGATTGTTCCCAACGCAGCGGCAGATACCCGCCACCCAAGGGTGCTTCTCCCATCATGGGCTTGGAAGTTTCTGGGCACATAGCGGCCGTGGGTGAGGGTGTCCGTGGATGGGCTTTGGGCGACAGGGTGTGCGCTTTGTGCAATGGCGGTGGATATGCTGATTTCGTTGCTGTTCCTGCCTCGCAAGCTTTGCCCATACCCCAGGGCATGGGTTTGTTGCAAGCTGCAGCTTTGCCAGAGAACTATTTCACGGTGTGGGTAAACTTGTTTCTGCGCGGTCATCTGAAAGCCGGTGAGACCTTGCTGGTTCATGGCGGTTCCTCCGGTATTGGTTTGACGGCCATTCAGCTGGCCAAAGCCTTTGGCGTCAAGGTTTACTGCACGACGGGCTCTGTCGAAAAGAACATGGCGTGTTTGAAGGCCGGGGCCGATGCGGCGATCAATTACAAGACGCAGGATTTTGTGACCGAAACCCTCGGCCTCACCCAAGGACAAGGGGTGGACATTGTTTTGGACATGGTTGGCGGGGACTATGTCGATCGCAACCTCAAAGTATTGGCGGTTGAAGGTCGATTGATTCAAATTGCTTTTTTACAGGGCGCGAAAGTGAATGTGGACCTCACCTCTTTGATGGTCAAGCGGATTGCTTTCACAGGTTCCACCCTCAGGCCGCGCACCATTGAAGACAAAGCTCATATTGCCCAGTCGTTACAAGAACATGTTTGGCCTTTGCTGGGCCAGGGCAAGGCATTGCCCATCATTGACCGTGTTTTTGAAATGGACGATGCTTCTTTGGCCCATGGCTTGATGGAGTCTTCTGTGCACGTTGGCAAGATCATGCTAAAGATTCATGGCGACGAATTCAAGTGATCACTTTGATGACTGTATCGATGCCAGAATTTTTATCACAAAAAAGTTGTGTCATTCCGACAATAAATTAACCCCAAGTTTGCATAAGCGTCGCAAATGAGCCCTACAATGTTTACAGTTTGCTGAAACAAGCACTTTTGAATTAAGCAATTTTTGAGTCTTGATCGACTTTATTGACCTGAAAGATGAACATGTCGAATGCACTGTTAGATAACCAAAGCATTACCATTGGTCAAGGTGTGACCTTCAAAGGGTCGCTGAATGTTCCCAGCAAGGCGGTTATCAATGGCACCGTGGACGGTGATTTGACGGCCGATGAGTTGGAGATTGGCCCGACTGGAAAAATAACAGGCTTGATCACCGCTCGCAAGATAGATGTGCAAGGCGAACTGCATCAGGTGATTACTTGTAAAGATCATTTGATGATTCGCTCCACGGGCAAAGTCAGTGGTGCCATTGAATATTCTGAAATCGAGATCGAACGTGGCGGTCAATTCCGGGGAGAAATGAAACAAGTGGGCATCAAAACTTTCGGTTGATGTGGGTTCATTCTTCTCCCTATTGCGTATTCCTTTCCTGAATCCATTCAACCTCTGACCCCGTGAGCTTTGCATAGCTGAGATGACCAGATCGGCCAATTGACAATCTGTTTGTCACATCATGCGACAGTCAACCAGTGACTTAATGACGTTCAGTGGCGTCTCGATCATCTGATCAATTTCATTTGTTGAAAAGACAAACTCACTGCTGATAGTATTGGGTTTTATTGCAAGAGGTTTTGATGGAATCTGCCAAGCCAGACGATTTATTGGAAACGCACTCGGATCCATTTAAATCCAGATGCGCATTGCTGGTGTCATTGTTGGCCATGGTTTTGGCCTTGGCAAGTTTGGGTGGGAGCAATGCATCCAAAGAAGCCACTATGCACAATATTTTGGCGTCCAATGCTTACGCTTTTTACCAGGCTAAAAATATTCGGCAAACCAGTTACAAATTGGCGGCGGACGACTTTCAATTCATTTTGGCGCAAGAAAAACTCAGCCCTGCAACCCGTGAACTGGTTGAGGGTAAATTGCAATCCTACAAAAAGAACATCGAAAGATATGAATCTGAACCCGATACCAAAGAAGGTAAAAAAGAATTGATGCTGCAAGCCAAAGAACATGAACACGAGCGTGATCTGGCTCTGCGCCGTGATCCCTGGTTTGACTATGCCGAGGCATTGCTGCAAATATCTATTGTTTTGACCTCCGTCGCCTTGATCACGGGTGTGGGTTTGTTGCTCGGCGCTTCATTGACTTTGGGGGCGGTGGGTGTTTTTTGCACCCTCAATGGATACCTTCTTTTCATTTGATTGATCATTCTTTTTTACTGAGTTCTTGACATGGCCACTTCTGCAAATGATTTACCGAGTTTGACCATTGGTTCTGGCGTCACAGCCAAAGGCGTATTGCACGTTCCCGGAAAAGCCACTGTTTATGGCACCATCGAAGGCGAGTTGACCGCTGATGAGGTCCTGGTGGGCTCTACTGGCAAATTCAATGGCAAACTCAAAGCAAGACGGGTGGATGTTTTGGGCCAACTGGGTCAAACCATCGACTGTCAAGAGTCCTTGGTGATTCGCCAAACTGGCAAGGTCACGGGCAAGTTGGAATACTCGGAAATTGAAATTGAAAAAGGCGGCGAGTTCGTTGGCCAATTGAACAAACGCGGTTAAGTCCGTGCACCGTTTGCTGACATGGCCGATACCAGCACTGTTGATCTGGTCTGGAACGTGGCTGATTTTTACCTTTTTAAATAGCATATTTTTACAATCACCTTGGCCCTGGGTGGTCGCCACCGGTACGGGTTTGGTGTGCAGTGTTTTGGGTGGAACGCGCATGCGGCAAGTGTTGTTGGCTTTGGGCTTTCCCTTGTCTTGGTGGATTTCCTCATCAGCTCCCATGCCAGCTTGGGCCTGGCTTTTGCCATTGGTTTTGGCTTGGATGATTTACCCTGTTCGCTCTTGGCGTGATGCACCTTTGTTTCCCACACCGCTGAGCGCTTTGAGGGAATTGCCTTTACAAGCACCCCTCAAAGAGGGTGCCATCATCATGGATGCAGGTTGTGGCTTGGGAGATGGGCTGATGGCCCTGCGCTTGGCTTACCCGCGTGCGCATTTTTGGGGCATTGACGCCAGTTGGCCTTTGCGATGGCTTTGTGCCGTTCGATGTCCTTGGGCTCGAATATGGTTTGCAGACATTTGGAAAGCATCGTGGGCCGAGTGCGATATGGTCTATCTGTTTCAAAGACCCGAAACCATGGAGCGTGCTGCCCTCAAGGCATCCCAAGAGCTCAAACGTGGCGCTTGGATGGTCAGTTTAGAGTTTGAGGCCCATGGCTTGGTGCCCACTGCTGTCGGCCAAGCCAGCGAAAACCGGCCAATTTGGTTGTACCAACAACCGTTTCAATGGGCCCATCACAAAAACATACCTGCCTGACTTCCATGCTTCTCCAGCAATTGCTGACATGAAATGGGCAATAGTCAATGAGGGTTCATGTTTTGCGATGGCGCTGGATGGTGCATCAATCGGTCTGTCCATGCGATGGCCAAAGCACTCAGCAAAAAAGTAACGTGAATCAGCGTTTGCCACAACAAAACCTTATCGCTGTAATTTTCGGCATTGATAAAAGATTTCAGCAAGTGGATGGAAGAGATACCAATGATGGCCGTGCTCAATTTGACCTTTAGCACAGAGGCATTGACATGGCTCAGCCATTCCGGTTGGTCCGGGTGGTGCTCCAAATACATTCTTGAAACAAAGGTTTCGTAGCCCCCCACGATCACCATGATCAACAAGTTGGAAATCATGACCACATCAATCAATCCAAGTACCACCAGCATGATGAGGGTTTCATTGAGTCCATCTAAATTGACGGCGCTTTTGTAACCAATGCTGTTGACCAAAGATTGCACTGCGGTTTGGCTGCCAAAAGCGGCCTCCATCAGATGGATCAATTCAATCCAAAAGTGGTAGACATAAACGCATTGGGCCAAAACCAAGCCCAGGTACAGGGGCAATTGAAGCCAGCGACTGGCAAAAATAAAATTGGCCAAGCGTCCAGTGCGTTGATGGGGCAGGTCGTGTTGCATGATGAAAGAGGTGGTTTGGGTTTCGTTGATGCTATTGTCTTGTACTTTGAATGCCCACCATGGCGATTCGGTGATTTGGATCAGATCATCACGAGTTGAATGCCCCATGTTTAAAAATTGCTATAGGATTTTTCAATGCTATTCGATAAAAATGACGCTCAATTGATTCTCGTTTCTTGTCAGGAAACTGTTTGTGCCAAAAGCATAGATCCGGAAGAATTTTCTGCGCAAGTTCAAAAGTTGGCACGCGTCGCCCAAATCTTTCAGATACCGATTTGGTCGGTGGTTCACATGCCACACGTTTGGGGTGATTACATGAAAGCGTTTAAAGCCTTTTGCGAGCGGCCGATGGAGAGCGCTTTGTTCAGTGCCGCAGATATGTTGTCCCCACATCTCAACCCCGTTCGCAATCCTTCTGCAGGTAATGCGCGCAGCTTGCCCAAGCACCTTCAAAAACCGACGGATCATTCAGAACCTCAAAGGCCCCTCATTGTTTTGGCTGGTTGCGAAGTTCATGTGGGTGTAGTTCAAACCGCGCTGGATTTGATGGATTTGGGTTATGAACCCATTGTCGTTGTCGACGCATGCACCGCAATGCTATCAAGAGACAGGGATGCTGCATTTGATCGCTTGGCTTCGGTCGGCGTCGAGTTGACAACGGTGGACATGTTATGTATGGAGTGGTTGCGCTCCAGTAAGGCCGCTGAAAGCACTGCGGTGATGCAAGCCCTGGGCAAATTTTAAACGGACACGCGATTACAAAGGGTTCGCGTCAGCTGAATGAAAGAGGCGGATGCGCATAATCAAACTGCATAAAAAATGGAGACATGCCTGTGAATCAATACGCCCATTTTTACCAAAAATCATTGAGCCAACCAGAAACATTCTGGCGTGAGCAAAGCTTGCTGATCGATTGGAAGACTTCACCCCGCGAGGTCTTGAATTATCAAAATCCGCCATTTGCAAAGTGGTTTGCTGGTGGTAGCACCAATTTGTGCCACAACGCGGTTGATCGCCATTTGCCCGCGCATGCCAATTCGCCCGCCTTGATTTTTGTATCGACCGAGACGGATGTCGAAAAGGTCTACACATTTCAGGAGCTGAGCCAAGAGGTTCAAAGAATGGCCGCCATCTTGCTCAGCTTAGGCGTGACCAAGGGTGACCGGGTATTGATTTATATGCCCATGATCGCTGAAGCGGCCTTTGCCATGTTGGCTTGCGCGCGCATTGGTGCCATTCACTCAGTTGTGTTTGGCGGCTTTGCATCGCATTCTTTGGCCACCCGCATAGATGACGCTACACCTTGTTTGGTCATCAGTGCCGATGCGGGCTCGCGAGGCGGAAAATTGGTGCCCTACAAGCCCTTGTTGGATGAGGCTATCTCCTTGAGCCATCATCAACCTGATGCCGTGTTGATGGTGAATCGAGATCTGGTTGCCTACAGCGCCCATGCCGAGCGCGATCACGACTACCAGGGGTTGCGACAAACCCACATAGATGCAAAAGTAGATTGCGTGTGGGTCGACAGCACCCACCCCAGCTATACCCTGTACACCTCGGGCACCACAGGAAAGCCCAAGGGTGTTCAACGTGATACCGGGGGGTATGCAGTTGCTCTGGCTGCCAGCATGAAGCATATTTTCAATGCAAAGGCAGGGGAAACCTATTTTTCGACCAGCGATATTGGCTGGGTGGTGGGGCACAGTTACATCATTTACGGGCCTTTGATGGCGGGCATGGCCACCATCATGTATGAGGGATTGCCCATCCGTCCAGACGGCGGCATCTGGTGGAAATTGGTTGAAAAGTACAAAGTGAACATCATGTTCAGCGCGCCCACTGCTGTGCGTGTCTTGAAGAAACAAGACCCCGCTTTTTTGTCCAAATACGACTTGTCTAGCCTGCGCGCCCTGTATTTGGCGGGCGAGCCCCTGGATGAGCCAACGGCTCAGTGGATCTCAAGCAGCTTGGGCAAACCCATCATCGACAACTATTGGCAAACGGAAACAGGCTGGCCAGTCCTCACCGTGCCCCATGGGGTTGAAAATTTGCCCACCAAATTTGGCAGCCCTGGCGTACCCATGTATGGCTACAACATCAAACTGTTTGACGAAAACACCGGTGAGGAGCTGGTCGAACCCCATCAAAAAGGGGTGGTCGCCATTGAGGGGCCTCTGCCGCCTGGGTGCATGCAAACAGTCTGGCAAGATGATGCGCGGTTTGTTAAAACCTATTGGACCAGCGTTCCAGGCAAACAAGTCTATTCCACCTTCGATTGGGGGATTCGGGATGAAGATGGCTACTATTTCATATTGGGCAGAACCGACGATGTGATCAATGTTGCAGGCCATCGATTGGGTACCCGTGAGATTGAAGAGAGCATATCCAGCCACCCCAATGTTTCTGAAGTTGCGGTGGTTGGCGTTGCTGACGCACTCAAAGGCCAAGTGGCCATGGGATTTGTGATTCCCAGAGACACCAGCGAGCTTCAAACTGCGGCTTCTAAGTTGAGTTTCGAGGGTGAAATCATGAAACTGGTGGATTCGCAGTTGGGGGCAGTGGCCAGGCCTTCGCGGATCTTTGTGGTGTCTGCTTTGCCCAAAACCCGCAGCGGAAAATTGTTGCGGCGTGCATTGCAAGCCGTTTGCGAGAAGCGCGATCCGGGCGATTTGACCACCATGGAAGACCCTGGTGCCTTGGAGCAGATCAAGCATCAAGTCGGCTGACCCTTGTTGGCTGCCCATGGTTTTTCCCCGCGGATCATGGCCTCAAAAATCAATGGCACAATCTGAGTCGTACTTAGGCCCTTCCCAGCCACAGTCGCATCCGCCAACCGGTTTAGCCGTGTCGCGGAAGGTTTTTTTTCAACCAGCTTAAGCGCCCTCAAGGGGTGCGGAGGTCAGCGAAATGAGTGATCCATCTCAGGGCGGAACATCCGTCTATCAATCTTATTCTGGCAACACCTACCTTTTTGGTGGCAATGCCCCGTACGTCGAAGAGATGTACGAAAACTACCTCACCAACCCTGGCAGCGTTCCAGACTCTTGGCGCTCATATTTCGACGCTTTGCAGCATGTGAATGCGGTTGACGGCAGTCAAGCCAAAGATGTGGCCCATTTGCCTGTGGTGAATGCATTTGCTGAACGTGCCAAAGCCGGTGGAACGCGCGTGGTCATGGCCAGCAACGATCTGGAGATGGGGCGCAAACGCACTGCAGCCCAGCAACTGATCGCAGCCTACCGCAATGTGGGACAAAGGTGGGCCAACTTGGACCCCTTGCAACGCACAGAGCGCCCGAATATTCCGGAGCTTGAGCCGTCCTTTTATGGCTTTTCTGACGCCGATCAAGAAACCATATTTGACACCAGCAATACCTTTTTCGGCCGGGATCGGATGAGCTTGCGCGAGCTGATCAACGCACTGCGTGACACGTATTGCGGAACTTTGGGCCCAGAGTACATGTACACCTCGGACATGACGCAAAAGCGCTGGTGGCAGCAAAAGCTGGAAAGCATTCGCAGCAAGCCCAATTTCACTGCGGAAAAGAAGAAACACATCTTAGATCGCCTGACGGCCGCTGAGGGCTTGGAGCGGTTTTTGCACACCAAGTACGTGGGTCAAAAACGTTTCTCACTCGAAGGCGGAGAGAGTTTTATTGCGGCCATGGATGAGTTGATCCAAGGTGCCGGTGCCCTGGGCGTCCAAGAGGTGGTGATTGGCATGGCCCATCGGGGCCGACTGAATGTTCTGGTCAACACCATGGGCAAGTTGCCCAAAGATTTGTTTGCCGAGTTTGATCACACTGCACCGGAAGAGTTGCCTTCTGGCGATGTGAAATACCACCAGGGTTTTAGCTCTGATGTGACCACCCCTGGCGGCCCAGTTCACCTTTCTCTGGCATTCAATCCCTCGCATTTGGAAATTGTCAATCCCGTGGTTGAAGGGTCCGTTCGCGCCCGCATGGACCGCCGCGGCGATCCCAAAGGGGACCAGGTACTGCCTGTCTTGGTGCATGGCGATGCCGCTTTTGGTGGGCAGGGCGTGAACCAAGAAACCTTGGCCTTGGCCCAAACGCGTGGCTACACCACCGGTGGAACCGTTCACATCATCATCAACAACCAAATTGGTTTCACCACCTCTGACCCCAGAGATATGCGATCTTCTGTGTTTTGCACCGACATCGTCAAAATGGTGGAAGCCCCTGTGTTGCACGTCAACGGAGACGATCCAGAGGCCGTTGTTTTGGCCACCCAACTCGCTCTAGAGTTCCGAATGGCTTTCCGACAAGACGTGGTGGTGGACATCACCTGCTTCAGAAAATTAGGGCACAACGAACAAGACACGCCCAGTCTGACCCAGCCGTTGATGTACAAAAAAATATCTGCGCATCCGGGCACCCGAAAACACTATGCCGACAAATTGGCGACCCAGGGCTTGGGCAGTCAACTGGGTGACGACATGGTCAAAGCCTATCGGCAGGCTTTGGACGAAGGTCGACATACCTCGGATCCCGTTCTGACCAACTTCAAAACCAAATTCACGGTGGATTGGTCGCCTTACTTGGGTAAGAAATGGACCGATGCGGGGGATACGGCCATTCCTCTTGCGGAGTGGAAGCGTTTGGCTGAAAAAATCACCACCTTGCCAGCCTCCATAACCCCGCATCAATTGGTCAAAAAAGTTTATGACGATCGCGCTGCCATGGGGCGCGGAGACATCGCCGTCGATTGGGGCATGGGCGAACACATGGCGTTTGCATCTTTGGTGTCCTCAGGCTACCCCATCCGATTGTCCGGTGAAGACTCGGGGCGAGGCACCTTCACGCACCGCCATGCCGTTGTTCACGACCAAAATCGTGAGAAATGGGATATCGGCACCTACGTGCCCTTGGAAAACGTCAACGAAAAGCAAGCGCCCTTTGTGGTGATCGACTCCATATTGTCTGAAGAAGCTGTATTGGGTTTTGAGTATGGTTATGCATCCAACGACCCCAACACTTTGGTGATCTGGGAGGCTCAGTTTGGCGACTTCGCCAATGGTGCTCAAGTGGTGATTGACCAGTTCATTGCCTCTGGCGAGGTGAAGTGGGGCCGTGTGAATGGCATCACTTTGATGCTGCCCCACGGCTATGAAGGCCAAGGCCCCGAACACAGTTCGGCCCGGGTGGAGCGCTTCATGCAATTGGCCGCAGACACCAATATGCAAATTGTCCAGCCGACCACTGCCAGTCAGATTTTCCACGTGCTGCGTCGTCAAATGGTGCGCAATTTGCGTAAGCCTTTGATCATCTTCACACCCAAGTCTTTGTTGCGCAACAAGGATGCCGCGTCTCCTGTGTCTGAGTTCACCAAGGGCGGATTCCAAACCATCATCCCTGATAACGCCGATCTCAAAAATGACAAGGTCAAACGCATATTGGTTTGCTCGGGCAAGGTTTACTATGACCTGGCCAAAAAGCGTGAAGAAAAAGAGCATGACGATACGGCTATTTTGCGTTTAGAGCAGTTGTACCCATTCCCGCACAAAGCTTTTGCCAGCGAATTGAAGAAATACCCCAACGCGGCAGAGATTGTCTGGTGTCAAGACGAGCCGCAAAACCAAGGTGCGTGGTTTTTCATTCAGCACAATATCCACGAAAACATGCTGGATGGGCAAAAGTTGGGTTACGCAGGACGTGCGGCTTCTGCCTCACCTGCGGTCGGCTATTCACACCTGCATCAGGACCAGCAAAGGGCTTTGGTGGATGCGGCTTTTGCCAAGCTCAAAGGCTTTGTCCTGACGAAATGAAATCAAGCGAGAGCCCCTGCTGAGGGCCCGCTTCAAAAACCCATCTTAGGAAAAACACATGTCGATCGTAGAAGTAAAAGTTCCGCAATTGTCCGAATCAGTGGCTGAAGCCACGATGTTGCAATGGAAAAAGAAGGCTGGGGATACTGTATCTGCCGATGAAATTTTGATTGAAATTGAAACCGATAAGGTTGTTTTAGAGGTGCCCGCTCCCGCGGCTGGCGTGTTGTCTGAAATTTTGGTGGCAGATGGCGGCACTGTCATTGCTGAGCAATTGATTGCACGCATTGATACCGAAGGCAAAATGTCAGTATCACCAGCTTCCGCCCCGGCTTCTGCTGCTTCTTCGGCGGCCAAACCGGCCAGTGCTCCGGCGGATACGAGCAAAGCCCATGTGGCCATGCCGGCTGCTGCCAAACTGATGGCCGATCATGCTTTGCCAGCGGGCTCTGTTGCTGGCAGTGGCAAAGATGGGCGGATCACCAAAGGCGATGTATTGGGCGCGGTGGCCAGTGGTGCCAAGCCTGTTGTCGCATCACCTATTCCGACGGGGATCGTTGCGACGGCCTTGCCTCAAGTGGCCGGACCCGCGGTGGACTTGGGCGATCGACCAGAACAACGGGTGCCCATGAGCCGCTTGCGAGCCAGGGTGGCCGAGCGCTTGTTGCAATCGCAATCGACCAATGCGATTTTGACCACCTTCAACGAAGTCAACATGGCGCCAGTGATGGAAATGAGAAAGCGTTTCCAGGAAAAGTTCGAAAAAGAACATGGCGTAAAAATTGGGTTCATGAGCTTCTTTGTCAAAGCAGCCGTCCATGCTTTGAAAAAATATCCGGTTCTCAACGCCTCCGTGGACGGCAATGACATTGTTTACCACGGATACTTTGACATCGGGATTGCGGTGGGTTCACCCCGGGGTTTGGTCGTGCCCATTTTGCGCAATGCCGACCAAATGAGTTTTGCTGAAATTGAAAAGAAGATTTCGGAATTTGGCGCCAAGGCCCGCGATGGAAAGCTCGGCATTGAGGATATGACTGGCGGTACCTTCTCCATCAGCAATGGTGGTGTTTTCGGTTCCATGCTGTCGACACCCATCATCAACCCGCCTCAGTCGGCCATTTTGGGTGTCCACGCCACCAAAGACAGGGCTGTCGTTGAAAATGGTCAAGTGGTGGTTCGCCCGATCAATTACCTGGCCATGTCCTACGACCACCGCATCATTGACGGCCGTGAAGCTGTTTTAGGTTTGGTTGCCATGAAAGAAGCGTTGGAAGACCCAGCACGTTTGCTGTTTGACATTTAAAGAAAGCAGCACATGAGCAAATCATTCGACGTCATCGTCATCGGCGCGGGGCCTGGTGGCTACATCGCCGCCATTCGCGCCGCCCAGTTGGGCTTTCAAGTCGCTTGTATCGATGAGTGGCAAAACGCCGCAGGTGGCCCAGCCCCTGGCGGCACCTGTACCAACGTGGGCTGCATTCCCTCCAAGGCCTTGCTGCAGTCGTCGGAGCATTTTGACCACGCCAACCACCACTTCGCCGAGCATGGCATCTCAGCCACTGGCGTGAAGATGGACGTGACGCAAATGCTCAAGCGCAAAGACACCGTGGTCAAGCAAAACAACGACGGCATCTTGTTTTTGTTCAAGAAAAACAAGGTCACGTTTTTCCACGGACGCGGTGCTTTCGCCAGCAAGTCCGACGCAGGCTATGAAATCAAGGTGTCTGGCAAAACCGAAGAATCACTGACTGCCAAACACATCGTCATCGCCACCGGCTCCAGTGCCCGTGCCTTGCCGGGTACGCCTTTTGACGAGGTCAATGTGCTTTCCAACGACGGCGCGTTGCGCGTGGGCGCTGTGCCCAAGAAATTGGCGCTCATTGGGTCCGGCGTGATTGGTTTGGAAATGGGCTCGGTGTGGCGTCGTTTGGGCGCTGAGGTCACTATTCTTGAAGGCCTGCCCACCTTTTTAGGCGCGGTGGACGAACAAATCGCCAAAGAGGCCAAGAAGGCGTTTGACAAGCAAGGCTTGAAGATCGAGCTGGGTGTCAAGGTCGGCGAGATCATCAATGGTAAAAAAGGCATGACCGTCAACTACACCAACGCCAAAGGCGAGGCGGTGAAGTTGGACGCCGACAAACTCATCGTCAGCATTGGCCGTGTGCCCAACACCACTGGTTTGCACCCCGATGCCGTGGGTTTGCAACTGGACGAGCGTGGTGCCATCGTGGTGGACGCAGACTGCAAAACCAATTTGCCCGGCGTGTGGGCGGTGGGCGATGTGGTGCGTGGCCCCATGCTGGCCCACAAAGCCGAGGAAGAGGGCGTGGCCGTGGCCGAGCGCATCGCGGGCCAGCATGGACACGTCAACTTCAACACCATCCCTTGGGTGATTTACACCAGCCCCGAAATTGCGTGGGTGGGTCGCACCGAGCAACAACTCAAGGCCGATGGCGTGGCTTACAAAGCCGGCACCTTCCCGTTCTTGGCCAATGGCCGTGCCCGTGCTTTGGGCGACACCACCGGTATGGTGAAGTTTTTGGCGGACGCCACAACCGATGAAATCTTGGGTGTACACATGGTGGGCCCACAGGTGTCTGAATTGATTTCCGAAGCCGTGGTGGCCATGGAATTCAAGGCCAGTGCCGAAGACATTGCCCGCATTTGCCATGCACACCCATCTTTGAGCGAAGCCACCAAGGAAGCGGCTTTGGCAGTTGATAAAAGGACGCTTAATTTCTGAGCATAGCAGCGGTGACCAAGACCCGCCTTTTTAGGCGGGTTTTTTTATGGACCTGGCAGGGCTTGGTCGGTGGCTGTCAAGGTTTGCAAGCAATGCAGCTCAAGGCACAATCGAACCCATTATGTCTGTTCACCAAATTTACCTTCAAGAATTGGCCAAACGTGGTCATGTGAGTGACCCCGCACAATTGCGTGCGGTAGCGGCCTTAGATCGCTGTGCCAGTGATTGGGCTGCGTACAAGAAAAAACGATCCAATACTTTTAAGAAGTTGATCAGTCGGCCTGAAATTCCACGAGGCGTTTACATGTATGGCGGCGTAGGGCGAGGAAAAAGCTTTCTCATGGATTGTTTTTTCAATGCGGTACCGATTGAGCGAAAAACGCGATTGCATTTTCATGAATTCATGCGTGAAGTGCATCGTGAATTGCATGAGTTGCAAGGCACAGTCAATCCCTTGGACGAGTTGGGAAAACGAATGTCCCAGCGTTTCAAATTGATATGCTTTGATGAATTTCACGTGGCCGACATCACTGACGCCATGATTTTGCACCGCCTCCTGGATGCCATGTTCAGCCATGGTGTTGGATTTGTCACCACATCCAATTTCAAGCCCAATGACTTGTACCCAGATGGCTTGCACCGCGACCGTATTTTGCCAGCGATTGCCCTGTTGAATGAAAAATTGGAAGTGGTTCACATGGACAACGGAACCGACTATAGGCAGCAAACATTAGAACAAGCCAATCTTTACCACACTCCCTTGACGCCAAGTGTGACCTTGGCGATGTCTGACACCTTTGTCCGTTTGGCTGAATGTGCAGACCAAGACCCTGTGTTGCGCATTGAATCCAGAGTTGTTCGTGCCTTGAGACGCGCTGGAGGTGTGGCTTGGTTCGATTTCAAAACCTTGTGTGGCGGCGCGCGCTCACAAAACGATTACTTGGAGTTGGCATCCCAGTTTCACACCATTTTTCTCAGCGATGTGCCTCAAATGCCTATGCGAATGGCCTCTGAGGCCAGGCGCTTTACTTGGCTCATCGATGTTTTATACGATCGGCGAGTCAAGTTGATCATCTCGGCTGAGGTGGCTCCAGAACTGCTGTACATCGAGGGTCCCCTGTCCCATGAATTTCCCAGAACTGTTTCAAGGCTTCAGGAAATGCAATCCTCAGAGTACTTGTCTATGGAGAGGCGACTTGTTGACACGGCGCTCACATGAGATCGCTGCCATGACACCGGTTTTGAAAGGCTGTCGGATAGTTTTGGTTCTTGCTTTCCTTTGCCCTGTCTGTGCTTGGAGTGAGTCGCCAATCGGACATGAAGCCAGCTATATGGTTAAACAACGGGCTGCACAAGAAAGATATGAAAAGTCACTTCGGCTTTGTTATCAGAAATTTGCGGTGTCTGATTGCAAGCAAGAAGCAATAGCGGTGCTCAATGCTGAATTGAGTCCACTCAAAAAAAGCGAAGCTGAGCACATGCAAAGGATTCGCGCTCAAAATACTCAAGAAAAAATGCAAAGCCTGGCCAAGAAGGCGCCCACATTACCCAATGAAGTCGCAAGCAAGGCGTTGCCCAAGCCCATGCCCGATGTCCAAATGGCTTTGCCGACAAAGAAAATCACAGCTGCTGATTCAGGTGCTGGAACGAACTCAAAATCTCCTCAAGAAGAACATGTGCAGCGCAAGAGGTTTGAAGAAAAACAACTGCGCGCTCAACAACATCGCGACGCTGTTGAAAAGCGTTGGGTGGATAAAAAGGGGTTGATAGCCTCTGAAATCTCAACATCGCCATGACCCAGGAGTCGGATTCCCTGCGCCACCATTCTGGGATTCAAGCTCAGCCTCAGGGGTCACTCACTGAACAAGTGGTCAAGGCCTTTGGTGCAAACGGCTTGCTGTCCAAGATGCCTGGACACTTCCTTGTTAGACAAGGTCAGACTGAAATGGCTTTGGCGGTTTCCCGTCAAATTGAGCAGGGCGGATCCCTGGTGGTTGAAGCGGGTACCGGTGTGGGTAAAACATACGCCTACTTGGTTCCGGCTTTGATGAGTGGCGAGCGTCTTTTGCTGTCTACCGCAACCAAAGCTTTGCAGGATCAACTTTTTGACCGTGACTTGCCGACATTGATTGATGCGCTGGGCTTACCCATCCGTTTGGCATTGCTGAAAGGCCGATCCAACTATTTGTGCACCCACCGCATGCGCCAGCACATGGGACAAGAAATGCATACTGACCGGAATGGTCGAGCCCACATGGCCATCATTGTCAATTGGGCGCAACAAACCCAAACCGGCGATTTGGCCGAGGTGGACGGGTTGGACGACCGTTCTCCCATCATTCCCATGGTGACGTCTAACCGGGAAAATTGCTTGGGGTCCAACTGTCCCGATTTCAAATCTTGCCATGTGTTGGAGGCCAGGCGCAAAGCCATGGCCGCAGATGTGGTGGTGGTCAATCACCATTTATTTTTTGCAGATATGGCCATTCGCGAAGCCTCCATGTCTGAGTTATTGCCTTCTGTGCGGGTGGTCATTTTTGATGAGGCGCACCAACTGAACGAAACGGGCGTGGCATTTTTGGGCAAAGACTTGTCGAGCGCCCAACTGATCGACTTGCGGCGCGATGTTTTGGTAGCTGGATTGCAAATGGCACGTGGATTGGCCGACTGGAATGGTTTGTGCAGCAGTTTGGAAAAAGCGGCCCGTGATTGGCGGTTGTCCCTGCCTCAGCAAATTGCAGGGGGTCGGCTGGGCTGGGATCAAATCTCTCCACTGGGTTGTCACCCGCAACTCTGGCGGCAAGTCATGCAAGATGTGGGCGTGGCTTTGGCCCATTTGATGTCGGCTTTGGACTCTGTGAGCGAAATTGCTCCTGACTTTGTTCGCTTGTATGAACGGACCAATGAATTGGCGCGCAGGGTTGATCAGTTTTTACAACCGGCTGAGGCTGCCGCCGTGCGTTGGATTGAAGCAGCCGGGCAAATCAAATGCGTTGAATCACCCTTGGACATTGCCGAAGCTTTCAGCACGGAGTTGAACAAAGCCTCACCAGACGCCAGCGAGGGGACGTTGCCCAAAACCTGGATATTCACTTCCGCCACACTGGGAGATGAGCCTTCGTTGAATTGGTTCACCGAGCCCATCGGTTTGATCGGCGCAACTGTCATGCGCGTTGCCAGCCCATTCGATTACCAGCGCCAAGCCTTGTTGCACATCCCCGCGAACTTCCCCAAACCACTTGATCCAAATCATAGCCTGGCGGTGGCCAATCTCGCAGCAGAAGGAGCCCGCCGATTGGGTGGCCGCACCTTGGTCTTGACCACCAGCTTGAAAGCTTTGTCTGTGATTGGAGAGGAACTCACCCAAGTGCTATCCGATGTTTCGAGCATCGAGGTATTGCAACAAGGCCAGTGGCCGAAAAGACGATTGATGGAACGTTTTCGCCAAGGCAGCGATGGGGGGGCGCCAGGTTGTGTTTTGGTGGCCTCGGCCAGCTTTTGGGAGGGCTTTGATGTCCCCGGCCAAGCCTTGCAATTGTTGATCATTGATAAATTGCCTTTTCCCTCCCCTGTTGACCCACTGGTCAAAGCCAAGGGCAACAGGCTACAGGCGCAAGGGAAAAATGCATTTTCAGATCATTCCTTGCCTGAAGCCATCGTGGCTCTGAAACAAGGTGCAGGACGTTTGATCCGACACGAAACCGACCGGGGTGGCTTATTGATTGCGGACAACCGCTTGCTGAGCGCGTCTTATGGGCGGCGCATTTTGGCGGCTTTGCCGCTCATGCAACAGATTGCTCAGACTGAGGATTTCTGGGATGCACTGGTGAGCATCACCACAGCTTCCACCAAGGCTTCTTGATAGGGTCTGCAGTGGGGGCGACTTTCACAATCGGTTTTCCCAATAATGGGCTGTTGGGGAAATTCTTTTCCAATATTCGTTTGTTGTCGTCCCTCAGTGCACTCAGGCCCAGGGTGTCGTAGCAACGCATCAATATGCCCAAGGCCTCCTCGATGGACTCCGACGTCGGGAAGTCTTGCACCACGGTTTGAGCCCGGTTCACAGCAGCGACACACGCACCTGTTCTCAAATAATATTTGGCCACATTCAACTCTGATCTGGCCAATGTATTGACGATGTATTGCATTCTGGCAATGGAGTCAGTGGCGTAACGAGAGTCAGGAAAGCGTGTCACCAACTCTTTGAATGCTTCGAAGGATTGGCGAGCAGCCATTTGATCGCGCTCCGACAAATCGGGCTTCAAAATGCCCCCGAGCAAACCCAGGTCGTCATTGAAATTAATCGTGCCCTTCAGGTACAAGGCGTAATCCAAGGCGGGGTTCACGGGGTTGAGTCGAATGAACCGATCTAAAGTGGCCACAGCCAAGATCGGTTCGTTATTTTTATATTGCGCGAAAGCTTTTTCCAGTTGTGCCTGTTGCGACAAAACAGTACCTGCCGCACGCCCCTCGAGCTTGTCATAAAGGCCGATGGCCTTTTCATAGGCACCAGCCGCCATTTCATCCTTGGCTTCCGCGTGCAGTTTTTCAACGGTCCATCCAGCCGTGGGGTCGTCATTCGATGCGCAGCCCCCCATCAACCACAACAGGGCCATTAAGCTCGATAATCTAAAGAATCTCAACATTCATACACCTTGTCTAACTTGACTCACCCATTATCGATCATGTCAAACCCAGCCACGACCGCCACGGAGGGCTTGGTGGAAGAGGATTTGTTGGATGGCCCAGATCCTGAAGGGACAGAGGTTGAATGGCGGCAAATACGCATCACGCCCGATCAACATGGGATGCGTTTTGATCTGGCTTTGTGCCAAGCGCTGAAAGACTTCTCTCGCAGCTTTGTCGGGCAGCTCATAGCAGACCAAAGGGTTCGCCCCTTAGAGGGCTTATCGGCTTTCAAACCATCCTCCAAAGTCAAGTTTGGACAAGGTTTTGAAGTAGAGATCAGACCCACATTGCAAAGCCAGGCCTTTCAAGCGCAAGAAATGGCAATTGAGACCGTGTATGTGGATGACCATTTGCGCGTGATTTACAAGCCTGCTGGATTGGTGGTTCATCCAGCGCCGGGGAATTGGTCGGGCACCTTGCTCAATGGCTTACTGGCCTTAGACCCTTCTTCGTGGCACATACCCAGGGCGGGGATAGTTCACCGTCTGGACAAAGACACCAGTGGGTTAATGGTCATTGCGCGCAGCCGTGCTTGTATGGATGCCTTGGTGAGTTTGATATCAAAGCGTCATGTGCATCGGCAGTATTTGGCTTTGACGCATCGATCTTGGCAAGGTGGTGGGCGAGATGTTGATTTGCCGATTGGCAGAGACCCGCGCCAACGTTTGCGCATGGCGGTGGTCGACTTGTCGAGGCATCCCGGAAAAGTCGCTCAAACACACGTCGCCTGTTTGGCCCGCAACGAAGATGTCAGTTTGCTTCATTGCACCTTGTCAACCGGTAGAACCCATCAAATTCGGGTTCACTTGTCCCATTTGGGCCACCCACTGGTCGGGGATACGCTCTATGGTGGAAAAGTCAACTCGGACATACAACGCCAAGCCTTGCATGCCCATAAACTGGGGTTTATCCACCCCATGACCGGTGAAAATTGCGAGTGGCAATTGCCTTTGCCGCCAGACATGCGCCAGGCTGTTTCTGCCATGGGCCTCAGCTACAATAAATCTCGGTTTGATTAAACCCCGCCCTCGGCTTCTGAAGATATTAAAGCCATCTTTATTCACGGTTTTGCCCCCACACCCCATGAACACTTCGGATGCCAAACGTGTCCTTGAAACTGCTTTGATTTGCACCCAGCAGCCAATCGCGGCCAGGGAGCTGAGCGCCCTTTTTCAAGACCAGCTGGGCATGGATACGATCAAAACCCTGTTGTCAGATCTGCAACTCGACTGGGCTCAGCGGGGCGCAGAGCTGGTCCAAGTGGCCACAGGATGGCGCTTCCAAAGCCGGCCAGAGATGCGGGTGTTTTTGGATCGCCTTCACCCAGAAAAACCGCCCAAATATTCCCGTGCTGCCATGGAAACACTGGCCATCATTGCCTACCGTCAGCCAGCGACCCGTGGCGATATGGAGGACATTCGTGGTGTGACCATCAATTCCATGGTCATCAAACAGTTGGAGGACCGTGGCTGGGTAGAGGTCATTGGACACCGTGAGTCGGTGGGCCGCCCGGCTCTTTATGCCACGACACGACAGTTCTTGGATGACCTGGGCCTGGCTTCCTTGGATCAATTGCCTGCGCTGGAAAATCCGCACAACCCTTTGGAAGCTCTCGCGGTTCTGGAAGAAAGCGGCGACACCTTGCAACTCAGTTTGGACAATGCTGAGCATTTGGGGGATGCTTCTGATGTCCAGGTGCTTCCCCCATCATGACCGAAAACAACACGGGTCGCCGCTCCAAGCGGTCGCCAGCAGGCAGGGAAGAGGCCAAAACGGCGTCTGCTTCCATCCGTTTTGAAGACGTTATTTCAGGTGAATTTGACGCCCAGCACCAATCGTCTTCAGACTTGCTGCAAAAGCGAGTGTTGCTGCCACAGGCAGATAGCCCCAAACTGCATAAGTTATTGGCCCAAGCGGGCCTGGGTTCGCGCATCGAAATGGAGTCCTTGATCACCCAAGGAAAGATCACCGTCAACGATGTGCCCGCCCATGTGGGGCAGCGGGTCCAAGTCGGGGACCAAGTCAAGTTGGCAGGTAAACCCTTGAAATTGCGGTTTGCGGCCCCGCCTTTGCGCGTCATTGCTTACCACAAGCCCGTTGGTGAAGTGGTCACCATGGACGATCCGCAAAACAGGCCAACGGTGTTTCGAAAATTGCCGAAGTTGTGGCAAGGAAAATGGCAAGCAGTGGGGCGGCTCGATCTCAACACAGAAGGCCTTTTGCTGTTCACCAGCTCCGGTGAGTTGGCCAACCAATTGATGCACCCCCGATTTGGATTGGAGCGAGAGTACGCTGTTCGGGTGTTGGGGGCATTGAGCAATGTGGAAAAGCAAAAATTGCTCGATGGGGTCATGTTGGATGACGGGTTGGCCCGCTTTGGCTCCATCCAAGATGGAGGCGGAGAGGGGGCCAATTGCTGGTACCGAGTGACCATTTCTGAGGGGCGAAATCGCGAAGTCAGGCGCATGTTGGAGTCCCTTGGACACGCTGTCAGCCGACTTATTCGCATTCGTTATGGGGCCATGGTTCTGCCACAGGGACTCAAACGCGGCGCATGGATGGAGTTGGACGAAACTGACGTCCGTGCCTTGACCCAAGCGGTGGGTGGTATGGGGCGCATGCATCCTTCGTCGGGTGTGGTTTCATCACCGTCCCAGCCATCGCGAAAAACCGTGCCAAGGCCTGCGCCGGTCCACCATGTGGCGGGTTCAAATGCCAACCATGAGGGACGGGATGAATCCAGCGGTTTGAAGGCTCGCCCTGCGCCGGTCACGCCCTTGATTGGTGCTGACAGCTTAAGACGCTTGCGCAAGGCCAAGCCCAGTGCAAGGAAGGGGCCTGTGGGCCTGGCCCGGTCCATTCGGGCCAAGGACAGACCTGGGCGCTGAAGGTACTGGGTTGGGCAAGAGGGCCTTCACCACTCAGTTAAAATAGCGCACCTTTTCAGCCGGTTTGGCTGGTAACAACCTGAGAAATGTCATGTCGATTGAACGCACCCTGTCCATCATCAAGCCCGATGCCGTTGCCAAAAATGTGATCGGCCAAATTTATGCCCGCTTTGAAGCCGCGGGTCTGAAAATTGTGGCTTCGCGCATGGCCCATTTGTCACAGGCAGAAGCCCAAGCCTTCTATGGCGTCCACAAAGACCGTCCGTTCTTCAAGGATTTGGTCGACTTCATGGTTTCTGGCCCAGTGATGATTCAGGTGCTGGAAGGTGAAAACGCCATTCAGAAGAACCGCGATTTGATGGGCGCCACAGACCCCAAGAAAGCCGCTGCTGGCACCATTCGCGCCGATTTTGCCGACAGCATCGACGCCAATGCGGCCCACGGCTCAGACGGCCCTGACACCGCCAAGGCTGAAATTGCTTTCTTCTTTGCGGGCATGAACACCTACTCGCGATGAGCCATTGGCGGGTTTGCATGCGTTGGCGAACCCGTTGAAAGCCATGACGACCAATCTACTTGACTTTGATCTTCATGGCTTGCAGGCTTTTTGTGAAAGCCTGGGAGAAAAGCGTTTTCGCGCCCAGCAGTTATTTCGCTGGATCCATCAAAAAGGCGAGTCTGATTTTGATCGCATGACCGATTTGGCTGTGGGTTTTCGCCGCAAGCTCAAACAACATGCGTTCATCAAAGGCTTGGACAAGATCAGTGAGCACACCTCAGCCGATGGCACGATCAAGTGGCTTTTCTCTGTTGGCAACGGCGATGCGATTGAAGCCGTCTACATCCCTGAATCTGATCGGGGAACCCTTTGCGTCTCTTCTCAAGCAGGTTGTGCTGTGGGTTGCCGTTTTTGCTCAACGGGCCACCAGGGCTTTAGCCGAAACCTCACCACGGCTGAAATCACTGCCCAGTTGTGGATGGCTGAGCACCATTTGCGACAAAAGTCAGGGCGTTCTGACCGCGTGATTTCCAACGTGGTGATGATGGGCATGGGTGAGCCACTGCAAAACTATGCCTCCCTTGTGCCTGCATTGAAAACCATGCTCGATGACCATGGTTATGGGCTGTCCAGGCGTCGCGTGACTGTTTCCACATCTGGCGTGGTGCCCATGATGGACCGTCTTGGTGATGACTGTCCTGTCGCCTTGGCCGTGTCATTGCACGCCCCCACGGACGCTTTGCGCGATGTTTTGGTCCCCCTGAATTTGAAATACCCTTTGCATGAATTGATGCAAGCCAGCCTGCGTTATTTGGACCATGCGCCGCGCGACTTCATCACGTTTGAATATTGCATGCTCTCGGGCGTGAACGACCAACCTGAACATGCCCAATTGTTGATTGACCTGATAGCCAGGTCTGGTGTGGACGGGCAAGGATTGTCTTGCAAGCTCAACCTGATTCCCTTCAATCCCTTCCCCGCCTCAGGTTTGGTGCGCTCATCTGGTGAGGCTGTTCAGCGGTTCGCGCAGCAACTACAGCAGGCGGGATTGGTGACCACGGTTCGCAAAACCCGTGGTGACGATATTGACGCTGCCTGTGGCCAGTTGGCTGGCGATGTGGTGGACCGTACCAAACTGGCCCAGCGCAAAGCAAACCAGCGTGTCATTGCGTTGCACATATCGCCATCATGAGTCTGAGTACCAGGTCTTTTATATGGTGGCTCAGTCTGTGGGCTGGAGGCTTGTGTTTATCTGCGTGTGGCCTGGGGGCATCTCAGCGCTTGTCCTCGCAGGACGCGCCAATCGGGGTTTGGACTTTAGATCCCAAAGACACCGTTCAGCGCAATCGTGCGAAAGCACGTTTGGACTTGGCGCAGGCCTATTACGAGCAAGGTCAAACCGCCATTGCTTTGCAGGAGGTTGCCCAAGCCCAAGTTGCCGATCCGCAATGGATTGCCGTGTACAACTTGAAAGCCTTGGTGTTGGAAAAAATGGGGCAATCGGCCATGGCCAAGAACAGCTTTGAGGAAGGCCTCAGGTTGGCCCTGCGCGCGCCCAGTTTGGGTTCCGAATTGGCCGATCTCCAACACAATTGGGGTCTTTGGTTGTGCCAGCAAGGCAAGTCAGCCCAAGCCATGCCACAGTTTCAAAGGGCCATGGGCCAACCTGGATACGCTTTGCGTAACAAAACTGAACTGGCCATGTCACGCTGTGACAGCTTGGCCAAAGGTTGATACGTTGAACAAGGCCGGGGATATTCCTCTGACCGCTGGTACTTGGTTACGTCAGCAACGCGAGGCCGCCGACATCAGTTTGGAAACCTTGTCTGTGGCTCTCAAAGTGCGTCCAGATCGACTTCATGCCCTGGAATCTGATCAATTGGGTGACATGCCCGATGGACTTTTTGTTCGCAGCCTGGCCTTGGGCATTTGCCGCCATTTGAAAGCAGACGAGCGTGCCTTGCTGCCCTTGTTGCCCCAGTCACCCCCACGGGACTTGAGGGTGGGCCGCAACCAGATCCATGCAAATCCATACAACCCCAATCGCTGGACGGGGCCCATGCTGTTTTCCCCTAAGCGCTGGCAATTCAAGTGGTATGCCGGGGGTGGGATATTGGCTATTTTGGTGTTGATTGCGTTGGTTTGGCCCGTGCCAGAGGAGGCTGGGTTGCCCCACGCTTTGCCCACCCCCAACCCTGCCAGCAGCGCGGAGGTTTCGACCGGGTCACCTGTGCCCACTGCGGTTCCGCTAGTGCCAGTTTTGGAAGCACCGGCCATGCCCGCATCTGGGCCTGCCACGCCAAGTTTGGGCACTGTGTCCGTGGAGGTCAAGACCGGTAAACCACAGCCTGTGAATGAGAATGTGGTGATCACACCGGTAACCCCCATGGCTTTGCAGCAAAATCCTTCCCATTTGCCGACCCAATCCACCAAACCTTGAGTTGATGCCATGAACAAACCCATCCATGTCGCGCATGCACAAGTTCGCCACAGCCTGCAAGGGGAGGTCAAGTGGGGCTCTAAAGTGGTGACCGTGGGTGGCAATGCACCAGTTCGCGTCCAGTCCATGACCAATACCGACACGGTGGATGTGATTGGCACCGCCATCCAGGTCAAAGAGTTGGCAACGGCCGGGTCGGAGTTGGTGCGCATCACGGTGAACACGCCTGAAGCAGCCAAGGCCGTGGCGCCCATTCGCGAGCAATTGGACCGCATGGGTGTAGATGTGCCCTTGATCGGCGACTTTCACTACAACGGCCATCGTTTGTTGTCAGACCACCCCGATTGCGCGCAAGCGCTGTCCAAATACCGCATCAACCCAGGCAACGTGGGCAAAGGCGACAAACACGATAAACAATTCACCCAAATGATCGAGGCGGCTTTGCGCTGGGACAAACCGGTGCGCATTGGCGTCAATTGGGGCAGTTTGGATCAAGAGTTGCTGGCCCGCTTGATGGATGAAAACGCCCATCGTCCACAACCGTGGGACGCGAAACAAGTGATGTACGAGGCATTGATCACCTCGGCCATTGACTCGGCCCAACTGGCCCAAAAATTGGGCATGGCACCGCAGCAAATCATGCTCAGTTGCAAAGTTTCTGGGGTGCAAGATTTGATTTCGGTTTATCGCGAGCTGTCTCAGCGCTGCAACCATCCCTTGCACTTGGGCTTGACCGAGGCGGGCATGGGCACCAAAGGCACGGTGGCCTCGGCCACCGCCTTGTCCATTTTGTTGCAAGAGGGCATTGGCGACACCATTCGGGTGTCGCTCACCCCCCAGCCCGGAGAGTCCCGGACCCAAGAAGTGGTCATTGCCTCTGAAATTTTGCAATCCCTGGGCTTGCGCACGTTTGTACCCAGTGTCACGGCTTGCCCGGGTTGTGGTCGCACCACCAGCACGACTTTCCAAGAGCTGGCCAAACAAATTGATGACTACCTGCGCGCCCAAATGCCCATCTGGCGCAAGCAATACCCGGGTGTGGAGCATTTGAAGGTGGCGGTCATGGGCTGCATCGTCAATGGCCCCGGTGAAAGCAAGCATGCGGATATTGGCATCAGTTTGCCTGGCACGGGCGAAGCACCTGCCGCCCCGGTGTTCATTGACGGCGAAAAGGCCATGACTTTGCGAGGCGACAACATTGCCAATGAGTTTCATGCCATCGTTGAAAAATACATTGAGAACAAATACAGCACCGCTTGAACGAAAGCCAAGAAAGAATTGAAGATGGTTGACAAAATATCTGCAGTCAAGGGCATGAACGATGTCTTGCCCCCGCAATCTGCCGATTGGGAGTGGTTGGAAGGTGTTGTGCGCGATTTGATGCGCCGCCACGCCTATCAAAACTTGCGCACCCCCATCGTGGAACCCACGGGTTTGTTCGTGCGCGGCTTGGGTGAAGTCACCGACATCGTTGAGAAGGAGATGTATTCCTTTACCGACAGATTGAATGGTGAAGAGTTGACCTTGAGGCCAGAAAACACCGCCGGTGTGGTTCGCGCCAGCATTGAGCATTCCATGTTGTACGAGGGTGGCAAAAGGCTGTATTACATGGGCCCCATGTTTCGCCATGAAAGGCCTCAGCGCGGTCGTTACCGCCAATTTCACCAAATTGGGGCCGAGGCCTTGGGTTTTGCAGGCCCCGAAGTGGATGCCGAGATCATTTTGTTGGCCCATCATTTGTGGCAAGCGTTGGGATTGGTCGATGTTCGATTGGAAATCAACAGCTTGGGGCAACTGCCCGAGCGCCAAGCGCATCGCTTGGCCTTGATCGCCTACCTGGAGCAGCACGAAAGCCAACTGGATGCCGACGCCAAACGGCGCTTGCACACCAATCCATTGCGTATTTTGGACACCAAGAACCCTGACCTGCAAACCTTGGTCAATGCAGCGCCCAAGCTGATGGATTTTTTGGGAACCGAATCGATGGCGCATTTCAATCGCTTGCGCCAAATGCTCGATGCCAGCCAGATTGAATACCGCATCAACCCGCGTTTGGTGCGGGGCATGGATTACTACAACCTCACTGTGTTTGAGTTCATCACCGACAGCTTGGGTTCCCAAGGCACCATTTGTGGCGGGGGACGCTACGACACGCTGGTCGAACAATTGGGCGGAAAACCGGCCCCTGCCATTGGCTGGGCGATGGGGGTAGAGCGCGTCATTGAGTTGTTGCGCGAACAAAATCTGTTGCCCAGCCCGCCCAAACCCGATGTGTATGCCATCGTTGGCGATGCCAACGATTTGCCCCAGGTTTTGGTTCATCTTCATACCTTGCGGCAAGCGGGCTTGAGTGTGCAAATGCATGCCAGCCCTCGCTTGGAGTGGGGCAGCATGAAGTCCCAGTTCAAAAAGGCAGACGCTTCAGGAGCCACTTATGCCCTGATTTTTGCGCCGCAAGAGTTACAGCGTGGTGAGGTGGGGCGCAAGCCTTTGCGCGACGCCAGCGCCGAGCAAGACACCATCGCCTTGTCTGAGCTTGGGGTCTGGGCAAGCCACCTACAATCAGGGGCTATTTAGGAACACCATGGCGACCAATCTCGACTTAGAAGAGCAAGAACAGCTCGATCAGCTCAAGCATTTTTGGGCGCAATGGGGCAATGCCATCAGCTCGCTCTTGGCGGTGTTGGCTTTGGCTTATTTGGGCTACACCGGATGGAATTACTGGCAGCGCCAACAGGCGTCTCAGGCCACGGTGTTGTTTGATACCGTGGAACGGGCCCAACGCAGTGCCGATCTGGCCCTGATGGAGCGGGCGGTGTCGGACATCAAGGACAAATTTGGATCCACGGTTTATGCCAGCCAGTCCGGTTTGTTGTTGGCGCAAATGTTGCACGAAAAAGATCGCGCGGATGACGCCCAAACCCAGCTCCAATGGGTGGTTGAGCACGGCTCCGATGACGGCTATCAGGCTGTGGCCAGACTGCGTTTGTCGGCCATCCTCATGGACAAAAAGCAAAATGAAGCGGCACGGCAGTTGTTGCAGGCCAAGATGCCCAGTGCTTATCAAGCCCTGGCCCAAGACCGCTTGGGAGATTTGGCCATGTTGGAAGGTAAAAAAAGCGATGCCATCGGTTTTTACCAAAGTGCTTGGAAAGCCATGGACGAACGGGCTGAGTACCGCCGTTTGCTAGAGATCAAATTGGCCTCCCTTGGCGTTGCCACCAAAGCACCAGAAACGGAGAAACCGTGACGTTTTGGTTGCCGCGGTTTCGGGCCATCAAGCTCCAAAGGCTTTGCTTCTGGGCGGGTTGTTTGTCGCTGTCTTTTTTGCTGGGCTGTGGCTCCGGCCCCCGGGTCAAACCCGCCGACGTTGGCGCCGTGCCCAACAGCTTGCGCCTTCAAACTGCATGGACTTTTACAGCTGGCACCATCGACATTCCGTTGGCTGTCAATGTGCAAGCCAATGGTTTGGCCTTGGCCAACGGCCGAGGTGCAGTCTGGGCCTTGGACTTGGCCACTGGCCGCGAGTTGTGGCGCACGCAGGTAGGGCCTTTGAGCGCTGGGGTTGGCAGCGATGGCCAGTTTTATGCGGTCATGGGTCAGCAAAGCGAGCTGATCGTGATCCGCAACGGCAAGGAAATTTGGCGCAAAGCCATGACGGCCCAGTCCTTCACGCCACCCTTGGTGGCTGGTGGACGGGTGTTTGTGCTCAGTGCGGACCGCAGTGTTTGGGCCTTTGATGCTGCGAATGGTCGGGTGCTTTGGAGCCAGGCCCGTCCCGGCGAGCCCTTGGTGCTGCGCCAAATGGGGGTGTTGTTGCCCGTGGGTGACATGTTGGTCGCGGGTCAAGGCGGAAGATTGGTCGGAATTCAGCCTCTCAGTGGCGCAGTGTTGTGGGAGGCTTCAATTGGCACGTCCCGGGGTACCAATGATATGGAGCGTTTGGTGGACCTGGTGGGCCCCGCATCGCGGGTAGGAACGGTGGTTTGTGCCCGCGCATTCCAGGCCCAAATCGGCTGTGTGGATACCCGAAGTTCCGCTGTCCTGTGGAGCCGCCGTTCGGTGGGCGATCAAGGCCTCTCGGGCGATGACCGCATGCTTTTGGCTGCGGATGGCAATGGCATGTTGATGGCTTGGAGTCGGATCAATGGTGAAAAACTGTGGGAATCTGACCGCTTGCGCTACCGACAGTTGACCGCCCCCTTGGTGACCCCAGCCGCTTCGGTGGTGGGCGACAGCGGCGGGCAGTTGTATTTCTTCTCCAACCAAGATGGCGGCTTGATTCACCGCGTTGCCAGCGATGGCAGTGGATGGGCCGCCAATCCGACGGCGGCGCAAGAGCGCATCATCACGGTGACCCGCAAAGGACTGGTGCAGGCCTGGCAAATTTCGCCTGCCCAGCCATGAAGCCCGTCATGGCCCTGGTGGGCCGTCCCAATGTGGGCAAATCCACTCTTTTCAACCGACTGACCCAGTCGCGAGACGCCATCGTGGCCGACTTTCCTGGTTTGACCCGGGACCGCCATTACGGGCAAGGCAAACAAGGCGCATTTGAATTCATTGCGGTCGACACAGGCGGATTTGAGCCTGATGCATCGGGTGGCATTTACAAAGAAATGGCCAAACAAACGCAGCAGGCCGTGGCCGAAGCCGATGTGGTGATTTTTGTGGTCGACGCGCGTGAGGGCTTGAGTGCCCAAGACCATGACATCGCCAATTTTTTGCGCAAACTCAGCAAGCCATGCGTGCTCACGGCTAACAAAGCCGAAGGCATGCAACAGGGTGTGCAGCTTTCTGAGTTTTATGAGCTGGGTTTGGGTGAAGTCCACCCGGTTTCAGCGGCACACGGACAGGGCATTCGCGGCTTGGTGGAAGTGGCCTTACAGCCCCTTTACGACACGGGCCTTTTTGGCGAAGAAGATGACGCTGCCACCGAGGGGACCATCAAACTGGCTGTTGCTGGGCGTCCGAACGTGGGCAAATCTACCTTGATCAACACCTGGCTGGGTGAGGAGCGCTTGGTTGCGTTTGATCAGCCCGGGACAACCCGGGACGCGATCAGCGTGCCTTTTGAGCGTGGCGGTCAGCGTTATGAGGTGATCGATACCGCAGGTCTTCGGCGCAAGGGCCGGGTTTTTGAGGCCATCGAAAAGTTCTCCGTCGTCAAAACTCTGCAAGCGATTGAGTCTGCCAACGTGGTTTTATTGCTTTTGGACGCTACCCAAGGGGTGACCGATCAAGATGCGCACATAGCTGGTTTTATCTTGGAGAGTGGTCGAGCCGTGGTTCTGGCGGTCAACAAATGGGATGCGGTTGACGCTTATCAACGCGAGTTGGTGCACCGCTCCATTGAGGCCCGGCTGGCTTTTTTGAAGTTTGCGGCTATACACCTCATTTCGGCCAAAAAACGCCAAGGCCTGGGGCCTGTATGGGCCTCGATTGCCCAGGCCCATCTTGCGGCCACTTGCAAAATGTCCACCCCGGTTTTGACGCGGTTGCTGCTGGAATCGGTGCAATTTCAATCCCCCCAACGGTCGGGCATGTTCCGCCCCAAATTGCGTTATGCCCACCAAGGCGGCATGAACCCCCCGGTCATCATCATCCATGGCAACTCCTTGGAGCATGTGAGCGCGACTTATAAGCGGTACCTCGAAGGGCGATTTCGAAAAGCTTTCAATTTGGAGGGCACCCCATTGCGCATTGAAATGAAAACTTCAGAAAACCCCTACAAAAACAAGGCCGATTGAGTTTTTTGCGCCAACGCAAACCCCTGCGCAAAGGCCTGTGGTAAGGTCGAAGCTTCATCACCAACACGGAGAATATCGTGGGCAACAAAGGGCAGTTATTACAAGATCCGTTTCTGAATGCTTTGCGCAGAGAACACATTCCGGTTTCGATTTATTTGGTCAACGGCATCAAATTGCAAGGGCAAGTGGAGTCTTTTGATCAATATGTGGTTCTCTTGAGAAACACGGTAACCCAAATGGTTTACAAGCACGCCATTTCCACCATTGTCCCCGGGCGTGCGGTGACCTACCAATCCGACGAAGCGGCACCCGTCGAGGGCGCCTGAGCATCTAGCCAGCCATGGTCTTACACCTGAGTTGTCTGCCACTGCTGGCTTTCTTCAACGCAAATTGAACCACGCCATTTGAATAACCTATCAAACGCCGTGTCCACCCCGGTTTTATTGGTGGGGGTGGATTTCCATACCGATGGGTTTGATGCCAATTTAGAAGAACTGGGTTTGTTGGTTCAAAGTGCGGGCATGCGTCCGGTGGGCAAAATTGCTTGTAAGCGCCAAGCACCAGATCCAGCATTGTTTGTGGGCAAGGGCAAGGCCGAGGAAATCAAAGCATTGGCCACCCAACTTGGGGCGCTGGAGGTGGTTTTTGATCAGTCACTGAGCCCGGCGCAGCAACGAAATTTAGAGCGCCATTGGGACATGCCGGTGAATGACCGAACTTTGTTGATTTTGGAAATCTTTGCCCAGCGTGCCCGCAGCCACGAAGGCAAGTTGCAGGTGGAGTTGGCACGCCTGCAATACCTGTCAACCAGGCTGGTGCGACGTTGGTCCCACTTGGAGCGACAGCGCGGTGGCATTGGCAATCGGGGCGGCCCAGGAGAGACCCAAATCGAACTCGACAGGCGCATGTTGGGTGAGGGGATCAAACGAACCCGCGAGCGGCTTGAGAAAGTGATGCGCCAAAGGCAAACACAACGCAAACAAAGAATGCGCAAGGATGCTTTTCGCATGTCCTTGGTCGGTTACACCAATGCGGGCAAGTCCACTTTGTTCAACGCATTGGTCAAAGCCAAAAGCTATGCGGCTGACCAATTATTTGCGACTTTGGACACCACCACCCGGCAAATCTACTTGGGCCAAACAGATGGTTTGGCAAACACGGCTTCCATGTCCGATACGGTGGGATTCATCCGCGATCTGCCCCATGGGCTGGTCAAAGCCTTTGCCGCTACCCTGCAAGAAGCAGCTGAAGCCGATTTGCTGTTGCATGTGGTGGACGCAAACCACCCAGAATGGGCGGCTCAAATTCAACAGGTGCAAAACGTGTTGCATGAGATTGGTGCTGAAAAGATTCCGCAATTGATGGTCTTCAACAAAGTCGATGCTTTGCCTGACTTTCGAAAGCCGGTGCAGGTGCGCGACTTTTATGAGCTCGATGGCGATTTGGTGGACCGATTTTTCATCAGCGCCCAATCTGGCTTGGGTTTGTCGGAGTTGCGCACGGAATTGGCGCGCCGAGTGAGTCGTTTGCAGGGCGAGACAGTCGCTGAGCCACTGTGACCGTTGGGGGCGATGACGCCCGACTCAAGTTCATTCACGCTTTCTTCGACCCACGTCAAAGTGGGTCTTTGGATATTGGGCACAATGGCATTCTTTTGGATTGAAATGTTGGTCTCGCATGAACCTTAATCGCTGGAACCCCGTGGGCTTGGCTTGGTCTAAACGTCTTTTGGGAATGTTCAATCTCAATGATGGCCGATGGGGCCGGGCGCCTGACTCGCAAGGTGCTCCCCAACCAGGTGCCTCGCCCAATGCTGATCCCAGTGGCAACGCGCCGCGCCCACCTGATTCAGACGGCAAGCCTGACATCGAATCTCAGCCCAAACAGCCTTCCAGGCCCACCTCGGGGCCACCCGACTTAGATGATATTTGGCGCGACTTCAATCGCAAATTGGGCCAACTGATGGGTGGAAAAAGGGGTGGTCCCACCGGCGGCGGCTCCTCTGGCGGGGGCTCCGGTGGTGGCAATTGGGGAGGCTTCAAGCCCGAAATGGGCAATGCCCGTGCTGGCTTGGGGGTGATTGCGGCAATTGCCGCCTTGATTTGGCTGGGAACTGGCTTTTTCATTGTTCAAGAGGGTCAACAAGCCGTCATCACCCAATTCGGTCGTTACCACAGCACGGTGGGCGCGGGTTTCAATTGGCGCTTGCCATTCCCGGTGCAACGCCATGAGCTGGTTTTTGTCACCCAAATCAGATCCTTGGACATTGGCCGCGACACGGTCATCAAGGCCACTGGTTTGCGCGAGTCGGCCATGCTGACTGAAGATGAAAATATTTTGGAAATGAAGTTCGCTGTGCAATATCGGCTGACCGATGCACGGGCGTATTTGTTCGAAAGCAAAAATCCCACCGATGCCGTGGTTCAAGCGGCTGAGACTGCTGTGCGCGAGGTGGTGGGAAAAATGCGCATGGATTCAGCCTTGTCTGAAGAGCGTGACCAAATCGGCCCGCGTGTCAGGGCCATCATGCAAATCATCTTGGACCGCTACAAAGTGGGCATCGAGGTGGTGGGCATCAATTTGCAGCAAGGCGGTGTGCGACCGCCCGAGCAGGTGCAAGCCGCGTTTGACGACGTGCTCAAGGCCGGCCAAGAGCGTGAGCGCGCCAAAAATGAAGCCCAAGCCTATGCCAATGATGTGGTGCCCCGGGCTGTTGGTGCGGCGTCGCGCTTGAAAGAAGAGGCCGAAGGCTACAAATCCCGCATCATTGCGCAAGCCCAAGGTGACGGACAGCGGTTCAGATCGGTTCTCAATGAGTACCAAAAAGCCCCTCAGGTGACGCGTGACCGCATGTACATCGATGCCATGCAGCAAATCTACAGCAACGTCACCAAGGTGCTGGTCGAGTCCAAGCAAGGTTCCAATTTGCTTTACCTGCCGCTGGACAAAATCATGCAGGCCACCCAATCCACTGCGCCGGCTGTGGGAGCGCCATTGCCCTCCAACAGCGCAGACAACAACGCCCCGGCGAGCTCTTCGAATGCGGATGTGCGCAACCGAGACGGCGCTCGCTCCCGCGACCGCGACGCCCGCTGAAAGACCAGGTCATCCATCATGAACAAAATTGGTTTCTACATCACCTCTGGCTTGGTGGCCTTGTTGATCCTCAGCTCCACGCTGTTTGTGGTCGATCAGCGCCAATTTGGGGTGGTTTACTCCTTGGGTCAGATCAAAGACGTGATCACCGAGCCTGGCTTGCACTTCAAGCTGCCGCCACCGTTTCAAAACGTCTCGTACATCGACAAGCGCTTGTTGACCCTGGACAACCAAGACACCGAGCCGATGCTCACCGCTGAGAAGCAGCGCATGGTCATCGATTGGTATGTTCGTTGGCGCATCACCGATCCCTCCAACTACATTCGCAATGTGGGCTTGGATGAAAAAGCCGGTGCCATGCAATTGAGCCGAGTGGTGCGCAATGCCTTGCAAGAGGAAATTAACAAACGAACGGTGAAAGAGTTGTTGTCTGTCAAGCGCGAAACCCTGCTGCAAGATGTCAAGCGCGAAGTCCTTGAAGTGGTCCAAGGGGCCAAGCCCTGGGGCGTGGATGTGGTGGATGTGCGCATCACCCGTGCCGATTATGTGGATGCCATCACCGAATCGGTGTATCGGCGCATGGAGGCAGAGCGCAAACGTGTGGCCAATGAACTGCGCTCCACCGGTGCCGCCGAAGGCGAAAAAATTCGCGCCGATGCCGACCGCCAACGTGAGGTAACGGTGGCCAATGCCTACCGTGATGCCCAAAAAATCAAGGGCGAGGGTGACGCCGAAGCGGCCAAAATTTACGCTGAAGCTTTTGGCCGTGACGCCCAATTTGCCCAGTTTTATCGCAGTCTGGACGCCTATAAGGCGAGCTTCAACAAGAAAAGTGATGTGATGGTTGTCGACCCATCCAGTGAATTTTTCAAGGCATTTCGCGGCAGTTCGGGTGCATCTGCCCCCCCCGCTTCCAGCAAAAAGTGATGGTGGATGGCTCGGACCTGATTTGGACTGCGCTGGGCCTGGTGTTCGTGATTGAGGGCTTGATGCCCTTTATTTCGCCTTCTGGTTGGCGCCGCATCTTCATGCAAGTGCAGCAGCTCACGGATGGGCAAATCCGTTTTTTTGGCTTTGTATCCATCGCTTTGGGACTGCTGCTGTTGGCTTGGATGACTTGATCGATGGGCCCCTTGGGGGGCCACAGGTCACCGGCTAAAATCCCTTCTTTTTTACCCCCCACTCCAACCATATGTCTGCCTGGGTCTTACCGGATCACATCGCTGATGTGTTGCCCTCTGAGGCTCGCCACATTGAGGAACTGCGCCGCATCTGGCTTGATCACGCCAGGCGATGCGGGTACGAATTGGTCATGCCGCCGATGCTGGAGCACTTGGACTCTTTGTTGTCGGACAGCGATCCATCCCTCAATTTGCAAACCTTCAAGTTGGTCGACCAATTGTCGGGCCGCACTTTGGGGCTGCGTGCTGACACCACGGTGCAGGTTGCACGCATAGATGCTCATTTGCTCAACCGAAAAGGGGTCACCCGGTTGTGTTATTGCGGTCCCGTCCTGCACACCCGCGCAGATCGGCCCGGTTCCACCCGTGAGCCGTACCAACTGGGCGCTGAAATTTATGGCCACCCCGGTACCGAAGCCGATTTGGAAATTTTGGCCCTGGCCCTGAGAGGGGCCAAGGCTGCTGGCTTGGCGGGTGTGGTTTTGGACATGGGTCATGCCCGCATCGTGCCCGCCTTGCTCGAGGGTCTGGCCCTGGAGGATGGCTTGGTTCAAGCCTTGCATATCGCTTTGGGGCGCAAAGATGCAGCTGAAATCGCCAAACTGGCGCAACATTTGCCTGCCCCAGTGGCCACGGCTTTGCAGGCCTTGACCCGCCTGTACGGCGATCGTTCTGTATTGAACAGCGGCAGGCAGGTGCTGTCGGCGTGGCCTCTGGCGATCCAAGCCTTGGATCAGCTGGCATTTTTGGCCGATCAATTGAACGGCTGTGAGATCACTTTCGACTTGGGTGACTTGAACGGTTACGGTTATTACAGCGGCCTCAGGTTTGCCTTGTATGCCCAAAGCGCGGGAGACGCCCTGTTGCGTGGCGGCCGATACGACGCGGTGGGCGCCGTGTTTGGGCGTGACAGGCCAGCGGTGGGTTTCAGCCTTGATTTGAAGGAATGGGCGCGCTGTCTGCCGCGCCCTCCTCAAAACAGTGCCATCCGCGCCCCTTGGTCTGAAGACACCAGCTTGCGCCATGCCATTGATGCGTTGCGCGATCAAGGCGAGACCGTGGTGTGTGTCTTGCCAGGTCATGACAGCGAAGCCGACGAATTCAATTGCAACCGCGAGTTGGTGCACCAAGGCACCCAGTGGCAAGTCCAACCCATTCACCCCTGACTATTTTCCATTTCATGAATACTTCCCAAGGTCGCAATGTGGTTGTTGTCGGAACCCAATGGGGCGACGAAGGCAAAGGCAAACTGGTGGACTGGCTGACCGAGTCGGCGCAAGGCGTGGTTCGGTTCCAAGGCGGGCACAATGCAGGCCACACCCTGGTGATCAAAGGTATCAAAACAGCGCTGCACTTGATCCCCAGCGGCATCATGCGACCCGGCGTGGTTTGCTACATCGGCAATGGCGTGGTTCTGTCGATGAGCAAGTTGCTGGAAGAGATCGCGGGCTTAGAGGCGGCTGGCGTATCGGTGCGTTCGCGCTTGCGCATCAGCGAAGCCTGTCCCTTGATACTGCCCTATCACGCCGCCATCGACGTGGCCCGTGAAGCCGCCAAGGAAAAATCCGGCTTGGACAAAATTGGCACCACCGGTCGTGGCATTGGGCCTGCTTACGAAGACAAAATTGCCCGCAGAGCCTTGCGCGTCCAAGACCTCAAGCACCCCCAACGCTTTGCCGACAAATTGCGCGAGAACTTGGACTTGCACAACTTTGTGTTGACCCAATACCTTCACGCACCAGCGATTGACTTTCAGCAGGTGCTCGACCAATGCGCCTTGGAAGCTGAGCAAATTTTGCCGATGGTGGCCGATGTGTCCACGGAGCTGCACCAAGCCCATTTGAAGGGCAGCAACCTGTTGTTCGAAGGGGCCCAAGGCACCTTGCTTGATGTGGACCACGGCACCTATCCGTTTGTGACCTCCAGCAACTGCGTGGCTGGAAATGCCGCCGCAGGTGCTGGCGTGGGTCCAGGCATGCTTCACTATGTGCTGGGCATCACCAAAGCCTATTGCACCCGTGTGGGTGGGGGGCCATTTCCCACCGAGCTAGATTGGGAAACCCCTGGCACCGTGGGTCACCACCTCAGCACCGTGGGTCTGGAAAAAGGCGTCACCACAGGGCGCTCACGGCGCTGTGGTTGGTTTGACGCGGCTTTGCTCAAGCGCAGCGCGCAAGTCAATGGCTTGTCGGGTTTGTGCATCACCAAGCTCGATGTTTTGGACGGGCTGACAGAGCTGCAACTTTGCACCGGCTATCAACTCGATGGTGCCGTGACCGATATCTTGCCTGCCAGCGCCGAAGATGTGGCCCGCTGCGTTCCCATTTATGAAACCATGTCGGGTTGGTCCGACAGCACGGTGGGCGTCACCCAGGTGGACCGTTTGCCCCCCCAAGCGCGCGCCTACTTGGATCGCATCGAGCAAGTGTGTGGGGTTCCCATTCACTTGATTTCGACCAGCCCTGACCGTGATCACACGATCATGAAAAAACACCCTTTTTCGACCCCCTAAAGCCGATCAAACCTTTCTTGAAAGCCCCACCATGCTGACCGAAGACGGTAAACACCTCTACGTCTCTTATGACGAATACCACAACCAGATCGAAAAGTTGGCGATCAAAATCCATCAATCGGGCTGGCAATTCGACACCATCCTGTGTTTGGCCAGGGGGGGCATGCGCCCTGGGGACATCTTGTCTCGCATCTTTGACAAGCCTTTGGCCATCATGTCCACCAGCTCTTATCGCTCAGAAGCGGGCACCGTTCAAGGACACTTGGACATTGCCCGCTTCATCACCACCCCCAAAGGCGAAATTGCTGGGCGTGTTTTATTGGTCGACGACTTGGCCGACTCTGGCCACACCCTGAATGCCGTGATCAGCTTGTTGCGCGACAACTACAAGCCCATCACCGAGTTGCGCAGCGCGGTCATTTGGACCAAGGGCGTCTCGAGCTTTCAACCTGACTTTTCGGTTGAATTTTTACCTACCAACCCCTGGATTCACCAGCCCTTTGAAGGCTACGACAGCATGCGTCCCGAGCAGTTGTTGGCCAAATGGCAAGTGTGAAAAAGACCACGTCGCTGATCCACCACCCCTACCGGGCGCCAGTGGATTTTGAGGCGCCATTGACGGCCGTCCACAAGGCCTCCACTGTGTTTTTCCCGTCGGTCGAGGCCATGAAAAGCCGCGACTGGAAGGATAAATCGGCCTACACCTATGGGCTGCACGGCACGCCCACCACCTTTACCTTGGAAGAGCGTTTGTGCGCCATCGAAGGCGGCTTGCACTGTTTGCTCGTTCCCAGTGGTTTGGCCGCCATTGCCCAGGTCAACCTGGCTTTGTTGACCAGTGGTGATGAGGTTTTGCTCCCCGACAACGTGTATGGCCCGAGCAAGGCACTCGCGCACGGCGAACTTCGACAATGGGGCATTTCTCACCGCTGCTACAACCCGATGGATGTGCAGGACTTGGCCGCGAAAATTTCGCCCGTTACCCGCTTGGTTTGGTTGGAGGCGCCAGGCTCCATCACCATGGAGTTTCCAGACCTGGTGGCACTGGTTCAGTTGTGCCGCGAGCGCGGCGTTTGTTGTGCGCTGGACAACACCTGGGGCGCTGGTTTGGCCTTCAATGCCTTTGATTTGACCCCTGATCAAGGCCCGCATTCCCTGGGGGTGGACATCACCGTTCATGCCCTGACCAAATACCCCAGCGGCGGTGGCGATGTGTTGATGGGCAGCATCATCACACGCGACAACGACTTGGCCATGCGCATGAAGCTCAGCCATATGCGGCTGGGCTTGATGGTCGGGGCCAATGATGCAGAGACGGTATTGCGCTCGTTGCCCAGCATGGCCATGCGCTACCGCGCTCAAGACCTGAGCGCACGGCATTTGGCCCGGTGGTGCCAACATCACAATGCCGTTTTGCAGGTTCTGCACCCAGCTTTGCCCGATTCGCCGGGCCACGAGCATTGGCTGCGGGTGTGCACCCCGTCTGCCACGGGGGAAGTCAATCCCTTGAATGAAGATGCCAGTACATCCACGGGTTGGGCGGCAGCATTGTTCAGCATCGTGATCGATCCCCAATTCAGCGTGACCCAAGTGCACCAGTTCTGTGAGGCCTTGCAGCTATTTCGATTGGGCTACAGCTGGGCGGGACCGGTCAGTTTGGTGGTGCCCTACGAATTGCAAACATTGCGCAGCGCTTGGCCTGATGGCATTCGGTCGGGCCATGTGGTGCGTTTTTCCATTGGTTTTGAAGCCACCCAAGACTTGCAACTTGATTTGCAGCAGGCTTTTTCCAGGGCATTCACAGCGCAAGCCCTCTGAGTTGCCATGGATTTAAATGAGAATGGTTCTTATTTAGTTTAAACTCTCCACATCTTGGAACGGAGAGCTTATGAAGATCTTGAATGCCGGCATTGCAGCCCTGGGCTTGGGCTTGCTGGGCTCGGCGCAGGCCCAAAGCACGCTCAATTTGTATTCGGCCAGACACTATCCAACCGACGAAGCGCTCTACAGTGAGTTCACCAAATCCACCGGGATCACCATTCGCCGGGTGGATGCCGATGACGCTGGCATCTTGACACGCTTGAAAACCGAGGGCGCAGCGTCTCCCGCCGATGTGATTTTGTTGGTGGATGCGGCCAGGCTGTGGCGCGCTGAAGCCGATGGCTTGTTTTTACCCGTCCATTCTGCGGCGCTGGAGTCTGTGATTCCGACCCAATTCCGGGCCCAGCCCAATGCAGAAGGCGGTATCGCCTGGTTTGGCATGTCCACCCGCGCCCGTATTGTGGTTTTCGACAAACGCAAGCTCGATCGCCAAGCCGTTGACAGCTATGAAAAATTGGCCGACCCCAAACTCAAAGGCCTGTTGTGCATCCGCTCGGGATCGCACCCATATAACCTGAGCCTTTTTGGTGCTTTGCACGAGCACATGGGCGCAGGAGCCACCGAGCAGTGGCTCAAAGGCTTGGTGGCGAACATGGCCCGCTCGCCCAAAGGCGGCGACAGCGATCAGATCAAATCGGTGGCCAGCGGCGAATGCGCCGTGGCCGTGACCAATACCTATTATTTGGCGCGAATGATGCGCTCTGCCAACTCGACAGAGCGCAACATGGCCGATTCGGTGGGGGTGGTTTTCCCCAATCAAAACAGCTGGGGTACGCACGTCAATGTGGCCGGAGCTGCGGTGGCCAAACACAGCAAAAACACAGCAGCAGCGGTCAAGTTTTTAGAGTATTTGGCCAGTCCCGCCGCGCAAAATCATTTTGCCAATGGCAACAACGAGTGGCCGGTGGTCAAAGGCCTCAAGTTTGACAACCCGGCTCTCAAGGCCATGTCGGGGGGCGACTTCAAAAGTGAGGTCATACCGATCAGTGCCGTGGGCATGAACCAGATCAAAATTCAGCAGATGTTGGACCGGGTGGGGTTCAAGTGACGTTGGCGTGTGAAGCCAATACGGATTGGGCCAATTCGTCAAATGAGGCGTGGTGCCGATCGCGCGGGCTGACCACCTGGGCTTGCGTGTGTTGTTTGAAATTGCGGGATATGGATTTCAAGTAGGTCGGGTCGTAGTGCGTTTCCAGCAATGAATGCACCACGCTGCTGACGTCTCCCTTGGCAAGCGCGTCTTTCCAGGCATCCACCACCGCTTTCCCTTTGAGGTTGATCAGTGCATCCAGGCGTTGGGCAAAGGCAAGGGTGTCGCTGACAAACAAGGGGTATTCCTCCATCAGCAAAGCGACGCGCTCTGATTGCGGCAGTTGCAAGTCAATGCATGGGCTGTCTCGCATGGCGTCCATCAACACGTCCATGACCGTCAAATTACCCACTTTTCGGCTCTCTGCCTCGACAAAAATGGGGCGTTGGGGGTCCATTTGGCGCAACACATGCCATATTTGCATGTCAAAGCTTTTTTGGCTGGGTTGCTCCACACCGGGAACACGCCCCAACACCGAGCTGCGGTGGCACGCCAGTGCCTCCAGGTCCAGCACCTGTGCCCCCTGTCGTTGCAGGGCATGGAGCAAGCGGGTTTTGCCACTGCCGGTGGTGCCGCACACCACCACAAAACGTAAATGGGCCATGTGCCTGTCCAGCCATGCCAGCATGGCAGCGCGAAAAGCTTTGTAGCCGCCCTCCAGAACGGTGACCTGAAAGCCAATTTGGCCCAGCACCATGGACAAGGCGCCACTGCGTTTGCCGCCACGCCAACAATAGATCAAGGGTTGCCAGGTTTTGGGCAATGACAACACCTCGCGCTCAATGTGGCGGGCGATGTTCACCGCTACCCAGGCGGCCCCCAGTTTTTGCGCCTCAAAGCCACCCTTTTCTTTGAACATGGTGCCGATGACGATGCGCTGTTGATCGTTCAAGCTGGGCCAGTTGACGGCGCCGGGCAAGTGGTCCAGGGCAAATTCACCCTCGCTGCGGGCATCGATGATGGTGGAAAAGCCACCTGGGCCGACCATGCGTTCCAAGGCCTTCTCTGCAGGCATGCGTTGCAAACTCATGCCTGGACACTCACAACAATTTTTCCAACACCGGCCAGGTGTGTTGCAGCATCAGGCTTTGCGCCTTCTCGTTGGGGTGGATGCGGTCAGCTTGGAACCAATCGCCAGCTGCGGTCAGTGGCTCCAAAAAGAAGGGCAACAAGCGCGACTGGCTTTGCTTGGCCACTTGGGCGAAGGCTTTGGCAAATTGTTCGTTGTAGTCGGCACCATAGTTGGGTGGTACTTTCATGCCCAACAGCAAAACCCGCGCGCCTTGGAGCTTGGCTTGTTGTGCCATGAACAGCAGGTTGTCTTGTGTGCTTTTGAGGGGCAGGCCGCGCAAGGCATCGTTGCCGCCGAGTTCGATCACCACCAAGCGAGGTTGATGGGTCCTCAGCAACTGTTCGATGCGAGATCGACCGCCAGCGGTGGTCTCGCCACTGATGCTGGCATTGATCACCTTCCATTGGGGGTGGCTGGTGGCCAAGCGTTCAGACAGCAAACTGACCCAACCGGTCCCCCGCGGCAAACCGTACTCTGCACTGAGGGAGTCCCCCAGGACCAACAGCTGATAGCTGGGGCTGGGTGGGGGCTTTGCACTGACTTGGGCTTGCGCCACATGAGTCAACGACAATGTGAACCAGACAGCCCAGGTCCAGATGATCTTCACCCCCAGCCTGCGCCCCTCAGCCATCCCAATCAACATGACAAAACCCATTCTTGAAGTTGCCCACGTGTCCAAATCGGTCACGGATGCCACTGGCACACTGGATATTCTCCGCGATATTGATTTTCAGTTGCAGCGTGGCGAGACGGTGGCCATTGTGGGCGCCTCGGGGTCGGGCAAAAGCACCTTGCTGTCCATCATGGCGGGCTTGGATACGCCCACCCAAGGCACGGTGCGTTTGGCCGGTGAAGATTTGTTTGCCCGCGACGAAGACGCCCGCGCTGCCATGCGTGCCCAGTACATGGGTTTTGTCTTTCAAAGCTTTCAATTGCTGGGCTCACTCACCGCTTTGGAGAACGTCATGTTGGCCCTGGAATTGGGTGGCCGACCGCGCGCTCGGGAGAATGCCCGCAGCATGCTCGAGCGGGTGGGGCTGGGGGAGCGGTTGCACCATTACCCGCGTGTGCTCAGTGGCGGCGAGCAGCAACGAGTGGCCCTGGCGCGGGCTTTTGTGGTTCAACCAGCGGTGTTGCTGGCCGATGAACCCACCGGCAGTTTGGACAAGGCCAGTGGCGAGCGGGTCATGGCATTGATGATGGACCTGAACCAAGCCACCGACACCACCTTGGTATTGGTCACCCACGATGCAGCCATCAGCCAGCGCTGCCAACGGCGTATTGCCATTGAAGCCGGCGCACAGGTCGCGGTTGGATAATCAAAGCATGTCTGTCCCTCTCAAAGTGATTTTTGGTTTCCATGCGGTGGGTGTGCGCATGAAAACGGCGCCCCAATCTGTCGTTGAATTGCATGTTGATGCCAGCCGGCGCGATGTGCGCATGCGCCAGTTCATGCAGCGCGCCCAAGACAGCGGCATGCGCATCATCCCCAGCGACGGGCTGCGCTTGGCCAAGCTGTGTGGCAGCCACGGTCACCAAGGCGTGGTGGCCCGGGTCCAGGCTTTGCTGCAAGGCCATTCTTTGGATGACCACCTCGACCAGCTGCCTGAAGGTCAGATCCCTTTGCTGTTGGTGTTGGATGGCGTGACCGATCCGCACAACCTGGGCGCGTGTTTGCGGGTGGCCGATGGCGCGGGTGCCCATGCGGTGATCGCCCCCAAAGACCATGCCGTTGGGCTGAACGCCACCGTGGCCAAAGTGGCCAGTGGTGCGGCCGACACCGTGCCTTATTTCATGGTCACCAACCTGGCCCGCACGCTCAATGAGCTGAAAGAACGCGGCATCTGGATCATCGGCACCAGCGAAGACGCCCCCACATCGATCTACGAAAATGACCTCAAAAGCCCGGTCGCTTGGGTCTTGGGGGCCGAAGGCGAGGGCATGCGCCAGTTGACCCGCAAAACCTGCGACCAATTGGTGCGCATCCCCATGCAAGGGGCGGTGGAAAGCCTCAACGTCTCAGTGGCCAGTGGCGTGTGCCTGTACGAGAGCCTGCGACAACGCAGCGGTGCCACAGCCTAGCCTGAGGGCGTCAATCCCTCGTGGGTGTCAAACCCAACCGAGCAAACCCAATACCGCACCAGCGGCCAGCAGCCACAGCACATGGATGCGGGTCTTCCACATCAGCAGCACCGAAGCGGCCGTCAACAACAATCCCGGCATATGTTGGGCGTCGGCCTGAATGGGTGGCAACAACAGCCACCCGGTCGAGAACATCAAGGCAATCAACAAAGGGGCCATGCCCGCTTTGAAGGCGCGCACGCCGGCCCGGTCTTGATAGCGCATGCCCCATCGGTTGACCACCAGCGTCAAGCACCCGGACGGGCCCAGGATGCCCAATAAGCACAAAAAAGCAGCCAATACACCCCACGCCCAGGCCAATGGGCCAGCAGCCATACCGCCACCGGCCTGAACCCCCAATGTCCAGCCGATGATGGCGACAAACAGCACATTGGGGCCAGGGGCAATTTGCGCCAAGGTGATGGAGGAGTTGAATTCCGGGTCACTCAGCCAATGCTGCTGGTCGACCAAATAGCGGTGCATGTCGGGCGCGGCCGCCACCACGCCGCCAAAGGTGATCAGCGACAAACTTAAAAAATGCAGCACCATGTGCAGCCAATCGGCAGCGTTCAAACTCATGGCAATGCCCTGGGCCGCACCATGCAGCGCCATGCCCACACGCTCGACGGCACACCGACCATCAACCAAGCCAAGGCCAAGGGGATGCGCCACACGGCCACCACCACAAAGCCAACACTCAGCAGCGCATAGCAAACCGGCAAACCCATGGGGTTGCCCTTGAGTCCTTGTAGCAAGCGCAAAGCGTTGCCCATGATCATCCCTGACACCACACAACCCATCGCGTGCAACATCGAGCGCACCGCAGGCAACTCATACAGGCCTTGGTAAAGGGCCGCAAAACACAGCACCAAGGTGCAGGGGGCCAACATCAGGCCGGTGATGGCGCACAGCGCACCGCGGGCGCCAAAATAACGGTCGCCCAGCATCAAGGTCAAATTCACCACATGCGGGCCGGGCAGGGTTTGGGCCACCGACCAATCTTCCAAAAAACCTTGGGGGGTCAGCCACTTTTTTTGGTCAACCAAAATCCGCTGCACCACCGCTTGCACCCCACCAAAGCCTTGCAAGGCCATCCAGGTGAAGGTCATAAACAGATCCCAACAGGATTGGGGCCGGTTCACGGGCTCGGTCATACGGTCAAACCACCGGAAACCTCGATCACGGCGCCGTTGATATAAGCCGCTTGATCGCTGGCCAAAAAGGTGTAAACACGGGCGATGTCTTGGGGCTGCCCGAGACGTTTCAAAGGGACCCGCTCGCGCATCTCGTCGATCACCTTGGCCGGCATGGTGGCCAAAATGGGGGTTTCAATGAACCCCGGCGCCACTGCATTCACCCGGATGCCTTTGGGCCCCAGTTCGCGGGCCCAGGTTTTGGTGAAACCAATCACCCCAAATTTGCTGGCGGCATAGTTGGTTTGCCCAAAATTGCCATAAATGCCCACCACTGACGAGGCATTCAAAATCACGCCGCTGCCTTGGGCCACCATGCTGTCGGACACGGCTTGAGCGCAGTGAAACACGCCCCGCAAATTGACATCGATCACCCGATCAAACTGTTCCAAGCTCATTTTTTGCAGCCGCGCATCTTGGGTGATGCCCGCGTTATTGACCAACACATCGATGCGCCCAAACTGCGCCAAGGTGTTTTGCACCATGGCGTCGACCATCGCACGTTGGGTCACATCGACCACCCAGCCCGCAACGGGTACGCCCAGCGCTTTGCACTGGTCCACAGCCGCATCCACACCCGCTTGTCGCACGTCGCAGACCACCACGGTGGCCCCTTCTTGGGCAAATTCAAGGGCGGTGGCCAGGCCAATGCCTTGGGCGGCACCGGTGATGACGCTGACCTTGCCGGTCAGCCTTTGGGCGGTGAGGGTGTTCATATTGATCAGAAGGGTGGGGGTCTAAAGAAGTTCTAAGCCTGAGTGCTGGCCCATGGCCGCTCGATCAGGCGCTGGGCAGTATAGGCACTCTGAGTCTCGCGACAGCTTGGGATCGAACGTGGGTGACAGCCGCCAGTGCGTGCAGGGCTTCCCCCCACGATATATGCGCCATTGGGCATGCATGGTGCTCACGGGAAGGCTCAAGGTTTACACTATCCCGTTGTTTCAAAAGGCTCTTTTTCAGTGGATGTTTCCGAATTCAGCCGCCCCGCCAAAGCCCTGAGCAGCTACAAAAAACACTGGGCTGCGCGCTTTGGCACGGCGCCTTTCCTGCCCATGAGCCGCGCCGAAATGGCCGAGTTGGGCTGGGACAGTTGCGATATCGTGTTGGTCACCGGGGACGCTTACGTCGATCACCCCAGCTTTGGCATGGCGGTGATTGGCCGCATGTTGGAAAACCAAGGCTTTCGGGTGGGCATCATTGCCCAGCCCGATTGGCAAAGCGCAGAGCCCTTTGCCGCTTTGGGCCGCCCCAATTTGTTTTTTGGGGTGACTGCGGGCAACATGGACTCGATGATCAACCGCTACACGGCCGATCGAAAAATCCGCAGCGACGATGCCTACACACCCGGCGACGTGGCCGGTAAACGGCCCGATCGCGCTGCCATTGTGTACAGCCAGCGCTGC
>Ga0209358_10000131_pt1 | contig 66751 bp, 107 predicted proteins | sample LauGreFa1BDMLBSN_2_FD_187574 | JGI IMG/M metagenome (GOLD analysis project Ga0209358, IMG submission 187574) | Freshwater lake microbial communities from Lake Michigan, USA - Fa13.BD.MLB.SN (SPAdes) (version 2) | ecosystem: Environmental > Aquatic > Freshwater > Lake | place: Lake Michigan... | reverse complement strand
ACATGGCAAATAATAGGGAATTATCACAATTTGCATCTTTAATTACAGTTGATGATTCCACTAGAGTTGTTGGTATCGATACTTCTGTCGGTATAGGAAACACAAATCCAGGAGCAAAACTTGATGTTGCAGGGGACATTAGACTTTCTACCGCTGATGCGGAAATTGAATTTAATACTGGTGGGGCAAGGTTAAAAGGAAGAACTAATGCACTTTCTATTCATACTGGTGGTGGATTAGATAGTGAAGCAAGTGAACAAGTAAGAATTAATACCACTGGTGTAGGTATTGGAACCACAAATCCAGGTTCTACTTTGGATGTTCGTAGCACCGGTGCTCAAATAAGAGCACAACATAGTACTAATAATCAAAGTGTATTACTTGATTCTGGTGCCAGTGGACCAAGAATATCTTTTGGTACAAATGCTGATAATTCATTTATAGAATTTGGTGCTTATAATAATATAAACAATTTAGATACCAAAACCAGAGACTTAAAAATCTTCTCAACTTCCGCACCTGATGCATTCATATTAAGACAGGCAACTGGTAATATCGGTATAGGAACCACAAATCCAGCAACAAAACTTCATGTTGTTGGTGATGCAAGAGTTTCTGGTGTCGTCACAGCAACTACATTCATAGGTGCATTGACAGGAACCGCAACAACTGCAACAAAACTTGCAACCGCAAGAACTTTTGAAATTACTGGTGATGTTGTTGCTTCTGCTATTTCTTTTGATGGAACTGGAAATGTATCGTTAGCAGCCACTATTCAACCAAATTCCGTTGGACTTGGAACAGATACGTTTGGAGATTATGTAAGAGATATTACAGGAACATCAAATCAAATTACAGTAACTTCTGGAACTGGTGAAGGTTCAACACCTACATTAAGTATTCCAAATCAATTCACCGCACCACAAGACGTAACGGTTACAAGAGACCTTCAAGTTAATCGAAACTTAAATGTTAATGGCAATATTACAATTGGTGGAACATCTTCTGTAATATTTTCACAATCATTAAACATATTTGACCCTGATATTGTTCTTGGATACAGAACTGACGCACTTGGTAATGATATTTCTAATGATAATACTGCAAATCACGGTGGTGTTGCTCTTGCTTCTACAGAAGGAACTCCATTAGTTAATTTATTCATTGCTGGAATTGAAACCAACCCAGCCACATATAAGAAAATTATGTGGTTCAAGTCTGGTACTTTTAGTGGACTTGGAACTGATGCTTGGTTGAGTAATTATGCAGTTGGTATTGGAAGCACTCAATTCCCAACAGGTACAAGATTAGCAGCAGGTTCAGTTCAATTTACTGAAAATGATTTAGCAGTTGTAAGAAACATTAATGCTTCTGGAATTGTAACAGCATCAAGTTTCTCTGGTAATGCCTCAAGTGCTACAAGTGTCATAGGTGGTATAGGTTCTATAACACAACTCCAAGTAACTGGAATCTCAACCTTCACTAACGGACCAGTATTCGTCGGTTCTGCAACTTCAACAGGAACAGCATCACAAAGATTACAAGTCACTGGTGGTGCTTACTTTAGTAGTTCTGTCGGTATAGGAACCACAAATCCAACAGTCCCACTACAACTTTCTCCAAATGCATCTATTTCTAATGTCGGTATAGGAATAACTTTACCAGGAACAGTCGGTTCGGCATTTACTGTAGCACAATTTTTACATGCAAATTCTAATGCGTCATTCTTAAGAATTAAGGCAACAAGAAATACTGCAGGAAGTGATTGGACTAGTGCGTCAACGAAATTAGTTAATGTAACTGACGTAACAGAACAGGGATATATTGAATATAATCCTGATGGTGCCATCTATGGAATGGCATTTGGATCAGGTGCAACTGAATGGGCAAGATTTTTACAAAATGGTAATCTTGGAATTGGAACCACAAATCCAAGTTCTACTTTAGATGTTCGTGGTAATGTAGCGGTTTCTGGTGTCACTACAACCAGACACTTAAACGTCATTGGATTTACCACAGTCGTTAACCAGAGTATCACTGGTGTGGCGACAGTAGGATCTAATCTAGCAGTTGCAGGTGTCACTACAACTCAACACTTAAGTGTTTCTGGTGTTTCTACACTTGGTAGCGCATTACCATTTGGTAATGGTACTGTATCTATTGGTGCAGGAAATACCACATTAATTGTAAGTGGAACTACAAGGGTATCAGGTGCTGCTACTTTTGATAGCACTGTTAATATTGCTGGCAATGTTGGAATTGTAACAACAACAGGTTTTATTAGTATAGGAACTAGCCAAACAACAGGCACTGTCATAATTGGAGGAGCAACACAAACTGGTCAAATTACATTAGGATTATCAACTGTTCCACAAACATTAGGTATTGCTACTGGCGCATCAAGTCCAGGAATAACCAAGATAATCAATTTTGGTACTGGTGGTGATTTTCTTTCCCTTACTCAAATCAACGTTGGACCAACTAATGGTATTGGTACTGTTTTAATTAATAGTGGCACCAGACTTGGAATTGGAACAACTCCAACATCAGCATTAGATGTAATTGGTGGCGCTAAGTTTACTGGTGTCGTTACTGCACTTAATGGTCCAGTTATTATTGGTGCAGCAACCTCAACAGGAACCGCATCCCAAAGACTTCAAGTTACTGGTGGTGGTTATGTATCTGGTAATCTTGGAGTTGGTGTTACAAATCCATCGTCAAGGATTGATGCGTATTCTCCAACTTCTGCATCTACTGCAATAAGAGCAACTTCGGGACCATCCTTTTCCTCAACTTTATTTCCAGGAGTTATTTCCGGACTTTCTACTACTGGTTCTGGATTTCCAAATTTTGCAGCATCAGGTATTGGAGCAACAAGTGGTGAGATTGGTGTTTATTCTTTCTATCCAAATTTTGCTAATTTTCCTGCAGATTTAGGTCCAAGAAGAGCTGTTGATTTAGTTGGAGGATTTTCAACTGGCACTTGGGGCACTGAATATTTTTCAATTAATGTAGGTAGAAATGGTGCTGCTAATGATAGTTCTATTCTTACAAGTGAAAAGGTTAGAATAACTGCAAGTGGCAATGTTGGAATCGGAACCACAAATCCAGTAGGACAACTTCAAGTTTCTTCTGGACCTGTTATTATTGGAGCAGCAACTTCTACAGGAACAGCATCACAACCACTTCAAGTTACTGGTGGTGCGTATGTTTCTGGTAATCTTGGAGTTGGTAATACAAATCCAGGAGCAACTTTAAATGTAGTTCCAACAGCAACAAGTATTGCTGGATTATTCTCTGGAACTACATCAAGTGATATGGTTCGCATTACTCAACTTGGTTCTGGTAATGCTCTGGTAGTTGAAGATTCTGCTAATCCCGATAGTAGTCCCTTTGTTGTGAATGCAAGTGGAAATATTGGTATAGGAACCAACAATCCAACAGTTGCACTACAACTTTCTCCAACTGCTGATATTTCTAACGTTGGATTTGGAATAACTTTACCAGGAACTGTTGGTTCGGCACTTACAGTAGCACAGTTTGTTTATGGTAATGGTAATGCTTCACGGTTAAGAATCAAAGCAGCAAGAAATGCTACTGGAAGTGATTGGTTTAGTGCATCAACGAAATTAGTTAATGTAACTGACGTAACAGAACAGGGATATATTGAATATAATCCTAATGGTGCCATCTATGGAATGGCATTTGGATCAGGTGCAACTGAATGGGCAAGATTTTTACAAAATGGTAATCTTGGTATTGGAACCACAAATCCAGTAGGACAACTTCAAGTTTCTTCTGGACCTGTTATTATTGGTGCAGCAACCTCAACAGGAACACCAGGTCAAGTTCTTCAAGTTGCTGGTATTAATTCAAGTGTTTATATTGGTGGTAATCTTGGAATTGGTAATACAAGCACTTCTTACAAATTTGAAGTTCTTGGCGGATCTGCAAGATTTGCCCAACTTGCACAGGGCGATGTTACGATTACTCATTCAAATCTTGTATCTTCAATTAGAGGTGTAACATCAGTTCAACTTGCATTAGGTGCAAATAATAATGAAGTTATTAGAATTAATAATTCTGGTAATGTTGGTATAGGAACCACAAATCCATCAGACAAACTCCATGTTCTTGGTAATAATATTAGAATTGATAGTGCATCTGGATCTCTAAACTTCTGGAGTGGTACTGGTTTTTATGGTGGAATTGGAGTTCTAAATGCTTTTGGTGGAAGTGGAACAGATATTGTTCTTCGTGCAGATTCGGGCAGAAGTCTTATATTCCAGACAGGTGGTGCGAATGATAGAGGAAGAATAGATGCTAATGGAACATTCCTAGTTGGTTCTGCAACTTCAACAGGAACCTCATCACAACCACTTCAAGTCACTGGTGGTGCTTATGTCAGCGGTAATCTTGGAATTGGTAGAACTAATCCACAAGTAAAATTAGAAGTTCTTGGAGGTGCTTCATTATATTCTGCAAATACTGCAGCAGTAGCATCTATTAGTGCTAGTAATACTGGAGTTTTTGATATAACATCCTATTTTGCGACTGGTGGAGCAATAAGATTTGTTCTTGCAGATTCTGGAGGAACTAATACAGAAAGAGCAAGATTTGATAGTTCTGGTAATCTTGGCATAGGAACCACAAATCCAAGTTCTACTTTAGATGTTCGTGGAGCAATTTCCATCGGTAGAACTGATTTTGCTGGAATTAACTCCATTCGTTCTGTAACTGATATTAACTCTTGGGAATATTTTGGAATATCAAAATCAATAAGTGCGGAAGAAACTTCTCCACAAGATATATTCTTCAAAAATGATGGAACCAAGATGTTTATTGTTGGTGCAACTGGAGATGATGTAAACGAATATGCGCTTTCGACTGCTTGGAATGTCTCAACTGCTGGATTTACAACGAACTTTAGTGTAGCGGCACAAGACACTGTTCCAGTTGGTTTATATTTTAGACCAGATGGATTGAACATGTATGTTTCTGGACAAACTGGTGTCGCTCCTTTAGTTGCATCTGGTGATTATGTTCATCAATACACACTCGGAACTGCTTGGGATCTTTCAAACGTTGGTGTAGCAACAGTTGGATGGACAACAAGTTTCCGTGTTCTGGAAGATAGTGCTCCACTTGGAGTTTATTTGAAGAATGATGATGGAAGCAAGATGTATGTTGTTGGTAGCACTAATCAGAGAATTTATGAATATGCACTTGGAACTGCTTGGAACGTAAGCACGGCAGGATTGACAACATCGATTTTAATTGGCACTGGAACAACTCAAAATCTTCCACTCACTCTTACTTCACCAACAGGAATTAATTTTAATGCATCTGGAACCAAGATGTATATTAGCGACTCTACACGTGATGTGGTTGCAAGATTTGACTTACTAACTGCTTGGGATATAAGCACTGCAGTATTCTACGATAATGTTTATGTTGGGTTCCAAGAAACTAATGCAAGTGGAATATTCTATCAAGAAGATCAATCAAAAGCATACCTTGTAGGTACTACTAATGACACTGTTTTTCAGTATAATACTGATGCTCCTTCATTAGAATTTGCTTCTTCTGGTATTTCCACAAGATCTTCAATCATTCTCAACAATGAAGCAAGATTAAATAATCGTCTTTATGTAACTGAAGATGCACATTTTAGTAAAAGTGTGCTCATCAAAGATAGTTTAACTGTTGAGAATGATATTGTAATTACTGATGATCTCACAGTTTCTGGTGGAACAATCACCGCAGGTAATGTTGCTACTATTCTTCTTGGCGGTAATACAACAACTGCCATTGACTTTGCCACTGCTCAAACCACGGGAACTCTTATACTTGGTGGCACGGCACAAACTGGAACGATGACAATCAATCGTTCAACAGTTACTCATACATTGAATATTGATGCTGGTGTTTCTGCTGCATCAACAATTAAAACAATCAACTTTGGTACTGGTGGTGCTTCTGGTTCCTTTACTCAAATCAATATTGGACCTATTGCTGGTGTCGGTACTATTTTAGTTAATACTGGAACTAGACTTGGTATTGGATCTTCAACACCAACAGCAGCACTTGATGTAGTTGGTGATACAAGAGTTTCTGGTGTAGCAACCATTGGAACTCTAGCTGTTTCTGGTGTTACTACAACCAGACACTTAAACGTCATTGGATTCACTACGATTGTTAATGAATCTGTTACTGGTGTTTCTACAATAACAATACTTAACGTAGGAGCTGGTGGAACTATTATAACCACAACTTCTGGTGGTTTGGTCGGTATAGGAACCACAAATCCACCAGATAAATTAACAGTTTCTGGTAAAATACAAATACAACAAGACTCTAGTTCTAATAATAGAATTGTCTTTAGAGGGCAACCAGCATCTCTCTTTCGTTGGAATATTGACAACTATAATCCCGAAAATACCTTTAGAATTTTTAGAGAAGATGATGCAACTTCTGCAAATGGCGTTGTTGTTGTTGGCATTAATACTGCTGGTAATGTCGGTATAGGACTTACAAACCCAACAGCAAAACTTCAGTTAAGTGGTGGAACAGCAACAACTGCACCATTAAAAATAATTTCTGGAACTGTTCTAACAACTCCTGAAGCAGATGCATTTGAATATGATGGAAGACTTTTATATCATACTCAAAATGATACTACAAATGGTAATACGAGAGCATTAATTCCTGAAATTCAATTCATCAGAAGAATAAATCAAGTAGCTATTACCACTACATTATCACCAGGAACTTCTATATTTGGTGCTGCCTCAAGACCTGCACTTCTATCTGGAAATTTCTATGAAATTGAAGCTGTTCTGTTCCTCACAAAAACTACACTTGGAACTGTAACATTCCAAGCATCACTTTCTGCTGGAAGCTTTACGCAAATTGCACTTCAATCATATCAAAACTCACAAAATGCTCTGAATACTTCTAGTGCTGCGTCGCCAGCTACCATATATACCACAAGTTCATTAGCAGCTGCTAATGATTATAATATAATTCTCAAAGGACTTGTTCGAACAGGTCAAAACACAAGATTTGACCTGCTTGCATTTAATAGTGCAGGATCAGTTGGATTCAATACCAACTCTTACCTAAAAGTAAGTTGTGTAGGAACTGCTTCTAGCATTGGAAACTTTGCTTAATTTTTAAATATGCTTGAATAATCATTTGACAATTGGCGTTTATAAATAATACAGACAATGTTTATCAATCTAACCTTTTGGGTTTTTATAATGAATATACAATAGATTCTGATAATAATGTTAAGTTTACAGAGTCTATCCCAACTGGATCTGATATTGTTGCAAAAATGTTATGAGTTATAACACCGCAATAAAAAATTAAAAATTACCCTCTCAAATCAACAGATATCGTATTGGGATATTAAAAAAATGGCAAGAAAAGTATTACTTGAAACTGGATACACTTTCATTCCCTCCACCAAAACAATTATTATTCCTAGGTTGATTCCAAGAGAGAGGTTAGTTTTAATTACTAACGTTACAACAAATCAAGTAATTTATAATTTTTCTGATCCTAATTTAAAAGCAACCTCATATACGTTAACCACAGATAATATTAATGATCCAAGAACAACGATCATTCTGAATTATAATACAGCGTCGATGAGCTCTTCTCACAAGATCTCGATTATCTTTGACGAATTTGAAGAAAAATTTGTTCCTGGAGAGGCATATACAGATCCAGTAAACAAGTTTAGAATTTCTCAACCACAAGCTCTGATTGATACTGACTTTGAATATGGAGTGCAGACAACCAAGTGGGAAAATCTTACATTAATCAATAATCGTCCGTTTGTATATCCAACGGTCACACCAATTTCAAATATTAACTATATTTCATACGGAACAGGTTCAAAGACAGTATTTGTTGGATTAACTACAAGTACATCTTGCCCTGGAATTGGAACTGCAATTTCTGTTCAAGATACTTATTTGACACCAGCAAATGGAACCTTCCTTGTCGAATCAATTGCTGGTGTGCCTGGAACGATAGGACCAGGGACAATCTTTACTTATTCTGCATCTGCAACCAATTCTACGACAATTACTCAAATTTTTGACTCAAATAAAACTGGTATTTTTACTGGATCAATCTTTACAAATGCAAGAATTGGAAATAACTCTCCATTAATTACAACATCAACTTCTGGTGTAGCTACAATTACCGTAAGTGTTCCTCACGGATTATCAATTGGAAATGAAGTTGCAATTCGTGGTATGTCTGGAACCTCACCTTGCAATGGTTCATTTGCTGTTGTTGGCATACCAAGTGCTCGTTCATTTATTATTGGAGTAAGTTCAGTTCCTCTTGTCACCGGGGCATCTAATGGTGCAAACCCAGGTATTGCGACAGGTGCTGAAGTTTTTGGAAGACCACCCGGACAAGTTCTACACAGACCATTTGATGGTGGAGTTATTTTCTCCTCTAATGCAAATGGAAACTATGAAAGACAACTTCGTCAGACAAGAAGATATTTCCGTTATCAATCTGGAAAAGGTATTCAAGTAAGTTCTGGTACAATTTTAAAACCATCATTCCAGGTTGATTCTATTACTTCTATTGGAACAACAGTGACTGTTATTACAAAAGAAAGGCATAATATTCAACCAGGAACTATAATTCAAATTTCTGGTTGTAATGAATCTGCGTATAATGGATCTTTCACAATTAATATTATTAAAGGTGTCAACACATTTGAATATACTGCACTATCAACTCCATCACAAACAGTTGCATCTGGAAAACCTATTGTAAGTGTAACAAATTGGTATGGAGCAGTAAACAGAATGGGAATATTTGATGATCAAAATGGTATATATTTTGAGTATGATGGGCAAAAAATATATGCTTGCCGAAGACAATCGACATTCCAAGTTGCAGGAAGAGTTAGTATTAGATCTGGTATTAATACGATAACGCAAACAAATGCATCGTTCCCAACATATTTTTCTAAACAATTGACAATTGGAGATTCAATTGTAATTCGTGGTCAATCTTACAGGGTATTTGATATTGAGAGCGATCAAAATTTAATTATCAATCCATCTTATAGAGGTGCTGATGCAGATTATGCTGTTGTTTCAAGAACAGAAGACTTAAAAGTAGAACAAGCTGCTTGGAATCTTGATAAAATGGATGGCACTGGACCATATGGTTACAACCTAGACCTAACCAAGATGCAAATGTTCTACATGGATTATTCTTGGTATGGTGCTGGATTTGTTCGTTGGGGATTTAGGGGGCAAGACGGTAATGTAACTTACTGCCATAAGTTAATTAATAATAATCAAAATACGGAAGCTTATATGAGATCTGGTAACTTACCAGCTCGTTATGAAACTGATGCAAATCCACCAAAAACACAAATTACAGGTACAGTTTCGGCAACTGATACTTATGTTGGTATTGCATCTACGGCTGGATTCCCCCCAACTGGCGGAGTAATTTTAATTCGTAATGGTACTACTAATGAATATATGTCTTATGCTGGAATTGGAACCACAGCATTTACTGGAATTGTAAGAGGAAGAAACACAGTTGTATTAGATTTTTCTAGTGCAACTGGTGGTGGCATGGGAACGGGTCGAAATCAAGTGAGTGGAGTAACAACTACGAATCTTCAAATTGGTATGCGAGCGTTGCATCCAAACTTACCTGAAGGAACTTGGATTTCTGCATTATCATCTGCCAACTCTGGTACTATCACTTTGGTTAATGCTTCGACTGGATTTGTTGGATCTTCTGTAACATTTGTTGGTATGGGAGCAACTGGAGTTACATTTTCATACGCTGGAACTAATCCCGCAGGTGTTGAACTTGCATTCCCAAGCTTTGGTCCAACTATTTCACACTGGGGTACAAGTGTAATTATGGATGGAAGATTTGATGATGATAAATCTCTTGTTTTCACTTATGGACAACAAACTCCTCAAGCAGTTGGTCCAGGCGTCAGTAGAGCGTTGTTCTCAATTCGTGTTGCACCTTCAGTTGACAATGGAATTGCTGCAGCATTTGGTCAAAGAGAATTGATTAATAGAATGCAGCTTACATTGAATGCACTGGATCTTACTACAACAACCCAGAATGCAAACCTACTTGTTCGTGCATTCCTAAATGCAGTTCCATCATCAACAACCTCATGGACAAATGCTGTTGGTAATGCTACCGGACAAGTTAATTCTTCACTTGCACAAATTGCTGATTATGTTGGTGTTACATCTACAACAGTTTTTGGGGGTGAAGTCGCTGCAGGATTCTTTGTTGGAACTGGAGCAAATTCAATTGATCTTTCTCGGGTTCGTGATCTTGGTAATTCTGTCCTTGGTGGTGGCAGCACTTCATCCAATAGTGGAATTTATCCAGACGGACCTGATACACTTACGATTGTAGTTACAAACCTGAATACTGGAATTGGACAAACTGCTAACGTATTTGGGCGTCTTTCTTGGACAGAAGCACAAGCATAATTGACAATTTTCAAAAAATCCTATATAATAATCAAGTCTTCAACATCCTTGTATCATTGGGAATGAAGACCACTTCTCTGTGGTGGGAGAGGTGAGTTGGTGGTATAATAAGGAGGGTTTTATACCCTCCTTTTTTCTATTATAAATTAGTAATAATCTATCTAATAACTATGAATTTTGTAGTCTATTCAAAAGAGGGTTGCCCACATTGCTATCGGGTAAAAAAAGTATTAGAGTTGACAGGAAGCAGCTTTGTGGTTTATAATTTGGGGGAGCATTTTACCAGAGAAGAATTTTATTCTGAATTTGGTAAAGGATCTACATTTCCTCAAGTTGTTTGTAATGATAAAAAACTTGGTGGGTGTACAGATACTGTAAAATTCCTAAAAGAAAACCAAATTGTATAATCCTAACATAAATAATTCTAACCACAAAAATCGTGGTGTTGAACTTATTCTTAATGGAGGTAAAAGAAAGCAAACTCAACCATTTCACATCATTTTTGAGAAGATAGTTTGCTTTCTAAATCGGGAAGTAACTGTCTATTTTGAGTTTTCCTTAAAGTCAAGGAAAAGAAAAGTAGTTTCCCGGAGAAAAAGAAATGTTAGCAGTTAGTTTAGTATTCGGTTCCTTTCTAACCGTTTTGTTTCTTATAGTGGGGGTAATGGTAGGTTGGGTAGCACGAGAATATATGATGAACTATCGGGAAATTCCAAGACCTCACCCCGAAATGTTTGATAATCAGGGAAACTTGATTCCAGATGAGGTGATCGCATTTAACTTTGAAAACTATCATGACTACGACGAAGAAGACAACACAGAAGACGACAACTAAATCTCAAGTAGTAACAGCTAAGAAACCTGTTGCTCCTGCGGTAATTCCTAATTTACCTAGAAACCCATTCCTTTTTGAAGTTCTTGATTTAGTATCGAAACAAAAAAGTAATGCTAAAAAAGTAGAAGTTCTAGTTAAATATGCAGAACCTTGCTTAAAAGCGATTTTAATTTGGAACTTTGACGAGAGTATAGTTTCAATGCTTCCCGAAGGACCAGTTCCATACTCTGCATTTGAAGATCAAACCATTCATTCTGGTAATCTCTCTACAAAAATTACAGAAGAAGTTCGTAGAATGCATGAAACTGGATCCTTCTCACTAGGTTCTAGCGATAAGCAAGGTCATACGACAATTCGCAAAGAATATAAGAACTTCTATCACTTTATTAAAGGTGGTAATGATGGTCTCAACAATATTCGTAGGGAGTCAATGTTCATTAATCTTCTTCAAGGACTTCATCCATTAGAAGCAGAAATTATTTGCCTTGTAAAAGATAAAAAACTTGTGGATAAGTATAAGATTACAAAAGAAATTGTTTCTGAAGCATATCCCGATATTCATTGGGGAGGTCGTTCGTGAGTCAAGTTGTTGAAAAGACACAGGAAAAGCATATGGACCATTGGACAACAGCAGAAAAAGAAACCTGCAAATCGCGCTACGGTTGTGAGATTATTCTAGAAAATGGTTCATATGATGATGTTCGCACTAAAGAAGCACCTAATGATGCTTATATTGTTAAGTACGTGGTAGATGATAACCTTTGCTATGATCTTACACGAGGTACGAGAACTCGTTTGTTTGATATGTATTGGGATAAGTTTCGTGAGAATCTAAAAAGCATTAGTTTTGGATATGGCAGATACAATCCAAAGACATGGGGTTATCAAGCACCCAAAACCAAAAAGCGAAAGTGATTTCCCAGATGGGGCAAAATTTCTCCGGCAAAATTTTCCCGCGTGAAGGTTTTTATAAATCTTCACGTTTTTTAGTATAATATCGATACTATTTTGTATCTATTATTACCGTTTCCACACAAAACTTGCATATATAGGATGGATAGGGGTATAATATTCCCCTAACGTTCATCCTATGACTAAAGCACTTTTGCTTTTAGCATGGGTTCCACTTCTTTCTATCTCTACACCTCAACTTGCCAAATCCAATCAAGTGACCATAAGTTGTGACGCAGCGTGGGAACTAATGGACATCGTTAAAAACGACGATGTAGTAGACCAAAGAAAAGAAGACCGATTGCTATCAGAACTCCGAAAGGATGTTGTGAAACTTAAGTGCTAAACTGAATAGGACGGAAGTAAGCCGACTCGGAACGGATCGTTCATCTATGGAAACGCTCATTTTAACTTGCCTACAAGCACAGTTAATGGTTGGGAGAATCTATAAGGTTGATATTCCAAAACAAGCAAAAAATGACTTGGTTTGGGAAATCAAACAGATTACTCCAAAAGAGTGCAAAATAGACGCAAAAGCCGACTGAAGGAACGCTCTTTAGCCTCAAAATTAAGGAGAAAACCTAATGTCACAAGTCACTTATAGAGGGTGTAAGTATAACACCGAAGATGCAAAAAAAGAGTATGTCTCTTGGTATAACCAAACTCATGCTCCTGCACATCCACAAAATACATATCGTGGAGTAGCATATCGTCCTTGCAATAACAACAAGGAGGTATCACAATGAATACTTACTTCGTTCGCTATCTCAAACTCAAAGCAAAAAAGGAGAAACTCCTTCATAACGCACAACTGAATATGGCGAAGCAACCACAAGTTGCTTGATATAAAGGAGGGTTGATCCCCTCCTTTTTTTATGCTAAAATACCCACAGAGAATAGCACTTTATGGACAGAGACAAACTAAAACTCATTGTTCGTAATCTAGAACTCTTGGTTGATTCTTTGAAAGCAGAAGTTTATTCTGATGTATCTGCATATTCTTATACAAATCCAGAGGTAAGAAAAAGACCAATTTTAGATTACGACGAAATTTTTGAGGATTCTGATTTAGATGACTAGTAGAGCAAGAGAATTGGTAAAGTTGCTTGAAAGAATGGCAAAACAGGAGCACTTATATTCTCCTGAAAAATTAATTGAAATGAAAAAACAATTGCGAGTACTGAAACAGGAACTTGCAGAACTAGAAAAGAAAACATCAAAAGGATTTGGTAAATGACTGTAAAACTTATCAGCGTGACTCCCGATGCAGAACAAACAATGGCATATATTGCTAGAGTTTCTAATCCAGCGAATCAAGATTCTGAAAACTATGCGGGTTTGCTACGTTATTGTATTAAGCACAATCATTGGTCTGTTTTTGAGCAGAGCACTATGAGTCTTGAGATTGAAACAACTCGTGGAATTGCAGCACAAATTTTGCGTCACCGTAGTTTCACGTTTCAAGAGTTTTCGCAGCGTTACGCAGATAGTTCTTTGTTGAGTGATTATATTCCTGTTCCTGACCTTCGCCGTCAGGACACCAAGAATCGTCAGAACTCGATTGATGATATTCCAGAATATGAAAAACTGACTCTTCAGAGCAAGATTCAAGACCATTTTGCACACTCTATGCGCCTCTACAAGGAACTTCTTGATCATGGTGTTGCCAAGGAGTGTGCAAGGTTTGTCCTGCCTCTGGCGACTCCTACGCGCATTTACATGACGGGTTCTTGTCGTAGTTGGATTCACTACATCAATCTTCGTTCTGCTCACGGAACTCAAAAAGAGCATATGGATATTGCCTTGGAATGTAAGAAGGTGTTTTCCGAACAATTCCCAACAGTTGCAGAAGCTCTTGAATGGGTCTAAATAAATTATCTTGATTTTATAACAATGCCAACGTACCCCGTAGTGAATACAAAAACTGGTGAACAGAAAGAAGTGGAAATGAGTATCCACGACTGGGACCAGTGGAAAAAAGATAACCCAGATTGGACTCGTGATTGGTCTGATCCTTCTACTTGCCCTTCTCCTGGAGAAGTTGGTGAGTGGAGAAATAAACTCATCAATCGCAATCCTGGATGGAATGATGTATTAGAAAAAGCCAGCAAGGCACCTGGTTCAACTGTAAAGAAACTCTAATGGCAAGAAGAAAAAGAACGAATGATCAACCTATCGGAGTTGGTTTAACTGCGAAGCAAATGAAGAGGAGAAAACCTCTGAGTTCTGAATATTTGGTAGATATTGATCCTCTTACCGATAATCAAAAAAGATTATTTGAATCTTATGCAGCAGGAAAACATCTAATTGCTTATGGGTGTGCTGGAACAGGTAAAACATTCATCACTCTATATAACGCTCTCTGTGATGTTTTAGATGAAAGAACTCCTTATGAGAGAATTTATCTTGTTCGTTCACTTGTGGCAACTCGTGAGATTGGATTTCTACCTGGATCTCATGAAGATAAGGCAGACATTTACCAGATTCCTTATAAGAATATGGTGAAGTATATGTTCCAGATGCCTTCTGATGCTGACTTTGAAATGCTTTATGGAAATCTAAAGTCACAGGAAACTATTAAGTTCTGGTCCACTTCTTTTCTTCGTGGAACCACGCTTGATAATGCTATTATTATTGTTGATGAGTTTCAGAATCTAAACTTCCACGAACTAGATTCTATTATTACTCGTGTTGGTGAGAATACCAAGATTTGTTTCTGTGGTGATGCTTCTCAATCAGACTTACAGAAAACAAATGAGCGTAATGGTATTGTAGATTTTATGTCAGTATTGCGTAAAATGCCATCATTTGATATAATTGAATTTGGTGTAGACGATATTGTTCGTTCTGGACTTGTTAAAGAATACATTATTGCGAAAATGGATGCTGGTTTTTGATGTTTAATCATATTGATATTGAACTCCCCCAGTTGGAGCGTGAAACAATTGATGATGTAAGATATTATTCTGTGCCTGATGAAGAAGAACTACTTAAACTAGTTTCTATTACTTCCATTACGAGTCATTTTAATCGTGAAATCTTTGTCAATTGGCGTAAAAAGGTCGGTGAGGAGGAAGCTGATAAGGTTACTAAGGCGGCGACTTCTCGCGGCACGGATATGCATTCTCTTACGGAGCACTACCTTAAGAATCAAGATTTGCCGTCTGTTGCGCCGATTGCGGATTTTCTTTTTAAGATTGCGAAAACGGAGATAAATCGCATAAATAATATTTACGCCCTTGAAGGGTCCCTATATAGTAAGCAACTAGGTATTGCTGGGACAGTTGATTGTATTGCCGAATATGACGGCGAGTTAGCGATAATCGACTTTAAGACTTCTAAAAAACCAAAACCACGCGAGTGGATCGAACATTATTTTGTTCAGTGTATGGCATATGGTTGTATGCTTTACGAACTGACTGGTATTTCAGTCAAAAAACTTGTAATCATCATGGCTTGTGAAAATGGAGAATGCGTCGTTTATGAAGAAAGAGACAAAACAAAATACATCAAACTTCTCACAGAATACATTAGAAAGTTTGTTAGAGATAAACTGGAACTCTATGGAACCAAATAAAGAATTAGAACAAGCAATAGAAAGTAAGTTTTTAACTCCTTCAAAATTTGCCCTTGAGATTGAAAAAATTGTAGCTGAAGAAAACTTCAACTATATTGATGCAATCGTCCACTATTGCGAATCCAATAGTCTTGAGGTAGAATCGGTGGTGAAACTCATTTCAAAACCTTTGAAAGAGAAACTAAAGTGGGACGCAACTCGTCTTAACTTTATGAAGAAAACCTCCCGTGCTCGTTTGCCTCTATAATTGTAATAAATAGTAGTGCTTTTGTTTGTGGTTATTCAAAAGCAAAGAGTGGGAGCAGAAATGCTCCTTTTCTTGTATAAATAGTATTACCACAAACAAAAAGCAGATGGAATACTATACTTACGCATATTTGCGTGAAGACAGAACACCTTATTATATTGGTAAGGGTGAAAAAAATAGAATTTTTAATAAAAGTAAAGGTGAAATAAAACCACCAAAATACAAATCAAGAATTATATTTCTCAAACAAAATCTAACAGAAGAAGAGGCATTTAGACATGAAAAGTATATGATTGCTGTCTTCGGTAGAAAGGATTTGAAAACTGGAATATTGAGAAATAAAACTAATGGTGGTGATGGTGTATCTGGATATAAGCATACTGAAGAAACAAAAATTTTAATAAGTAAATCTCATAAAGGAAAAAAATTATCAGAAGAGCACAAGAAAAGAGTTGGAGATTCTTTACGTGGAAAAAAAGGAAAACCTTTATCTGATGAAGCAAAGAAAAAATTAAGTTTATCTCTTAAGGGCAGGAAAGTATGGAATAAAGGAAAAACTTTAAGTGAAACTCATAAACAAAAGATAAGTGAGTCAAGTAAAGGAAGACAAACTCCTTGGCTAGTTGGTGTTAATAAATGTTGGATTACTAATGGAGAAATAGAAAAATTTATTCCTGTTGATGGAGATATTCCAATAGGTTATGCTATGGGTAGGAAAAATAAAAATAAAGAGAGTAATATAGAAAAACGAAAAACTTATATGAAAGAATATTATCAGAAAAATAAAGATAAGTGGGATAAGAAAAAATTTAAAAAGACAGATTGATTCCGTTCTTGAATTATGCTATAATACATAGAGTTATAATATAGCACTTTGAAGGTGACGCCCTATCAAGTTTATTGTGAATACCTTGCTCTAAAATCACATTTTAGTAATGAGAAGTATGATTACTTCAAATACAATAAAAAAGTTCGTGCTTCTTTAACTAGCTTTAACCGTCGTGCCGATAAATACTGGTTTGAGAAAACAAGTAGAAAATTCAAAGACGAAGAAATTATTGATTTTTTAGTGTCTAATTTTGTTCAATCTGAAAGTAACTCTGCGATATGGATTGGTTCTTTAATAACCGAAGGGGAAAAAGTTTATTCGGATTGGAAAAAGAGGCAACAGAGTTTGACCTACTTGTTCAAAGAACAATCAACGGAATTGTTCTCCGAGAACGAATTAGAAACTGTGTTCAATTGTTCCAAAGGACATCCAATGGTTCTCAAAAGATTTCTAAGCGGGAAATTATCGCCAGAAACATTCGTAATTTACGACAAAATATTTTCAATCGTAAAAGATTTTGATAAGAAACTTCTTGACCCTGTGTGGGAAACCGTCAGCTTAAAAATTAAAAAATATTCTCCATTTCTAAATACAGATGTGTTTCAATTCAAGAAGATTTTAAGGGAAATCATAGATGAGTAGCTTTTTTGACTCCGATATTATTCAAGAAGAACTGAAAGAAATTAATAAGTTGCAAGAAGAGATTTACGGAAGTATTCTCACCTTTGGTGGTATGTCCCGTGAGACCAAACTGGAACACATTGAGAAACTTGAGCTCTTGCTAGAAAAGCAGAGAGTGATGTATACTAGGTTGTCCCTTTCAGACGACCCCGAAGCGGTTGAAATGAAAGAGAACCTTCGCAAATCAGTGGCACTGATGGGTTTCCCACCAGAGACTGATATGAATATATTATTCAGTAGTATGAACAAAACCATTGAGTCCCTCAAGCAATTCATTGACCATTGAGGCAATTTCTGTTATACTATCCGAGTAATCCCCCGAATCCAAACTATCCGAGGTAATCCAAATGTCTTTTGCTGACCTTAAGAAGCAATCTAAACTTGGCAATCTTACTGCCAAACTGGTTAAAGAAGTTGAAAAAATGAATACAAGCAGCGGTTCTTCTGATGACCGTCTGTGGAAACTGGATGTAGATAAGAGCGGCAATGGTTATGCCGTGATCCGTTTCCTTCCTGCTCCGAACGGTGAGGACCTTCCGTTCGTGAAACTCTACAGTCACGCATTCCAAGGTCCTGGTGGTTGGTATATTGAGAACTCTCTGACTACTCTGGGTCAGAAGGATCCTGTGTCGGAACTGAACTCCGAACTCTGGAACAACGGCACTGATGCTGGTAAAGAACTGGCACGTAAGCAGAAGCGTAAACTGACTTATATCTCCAACATTTACGTTGTGAAGGACCCTGCCAACCCCGCCAACGAAGGTAAAGTCTTCCTGTATAAGTTTGGTAAGAAGATCTTTGACAAACTGACTGCTGCAATGCAACCCGAGTTTGAGGATGAAGAAGCAATCGATCCGTTTGACTTCTGGCAAGGTGCCAACTTCAAACTGAAGGCAAAGAACGTTGCTGGTTATCGTAACTATGACTCCAGTGAGTTTGCTGCTCAAAGTGCTCTGCTGGACGATGACGATGCAATGGAAGCGATCTGGAAGAAGCAGTATTCGCTTGCTGAACTCGTCGCTGCTGACCAGTTCAAGACCTACGATGAACTGAAGAAGCGCCTTGACTATGTGCTTGGCACCAAAGGCACTCCTCGCTACCAGGATCCTGAAGATCTGGATGAGGACAACACCCGTGGTCCTGTAAAGGAACTGGATGATGATCTTCGCAGTGAACTCAACAATCTTCAACCGACCCGCCGTGCTGCTGCGGTTGAGGAAGATGAGGATGATGATGCTCTGTCCTACTTTGCCCGTCTTGCCGAAGAGTGAAGTCTGATTACACCATTGATCGTGTAAGTAAGTCCGAAGCCGCAGAATTGCTTCTGCGGTTTCATTATCTTAAGGACTTTTCGAAAACTTTTAAATCTGGGTATAATTATGGTCTTTATAAGAATAATGACTTTTGCCCATTGAATATTGGTGGTATTCGGGGAGTCTGTATTTTTACTGGACTCCCTGTACCTGAAATTGCTCAAGGTGCTTTTGGACTAGAACGAAATGAACAACAAGGACTCTTTGAACTCTCAAGACTTTGCATCGAACCTAACACGCAGTCATGCGAATATAACATCACTTCTTGGTTTGTGTCACGAGCGATTAGACAACTTCGGAAAGATACTGAAGTTAAAGCAATCATTTCTTATGCTGATTCAGATTACCATTCTGGTACAATTTATCGTGCTTGTAATTTTAAATATGCAGGTCTCACAGACCCTAAAAAAGATTTCTATTATTCAGATGGAACTAAACACTCTCGTGGAAAAGTAAAAGGTGCTGCAGGAGAATGGAAAGACCGCTCCCGCAAGCACCGATATGTGATGATTTTTGATAAGAATCTAGAACTCTTATGGCGCTAATGCACTAGTGTTTTCTGTTTTAATCAGTTTATCATTTACATATTGTGATGATTTGTCATAGGTCATTGCCTTTCTTGTATCATTCAACACTTGCTGTAAATAAATTGGTTTGAGGACGTATATTCCTCTTTTTTCATTATTTTTAAGAACTTCATACTCATAGTTAGAAACCCCAATAACTGGATTTGCAATGTTAATGATATTTGTTCCTAAAGTTGACTCATTTGTATAAAGACTTCCATTATCATAATATGAAATTTTAAAGTCTTCATCTACAATCCGTCCTGCTGGAAGAATTAAACGATTCTGAGAATCTTTGACTTCTGTTGTTTCATAATGGTGTACTGCATTGATTTTATCTCCATAAACTTCTTCGGAGTAATCATAAACTTGTTTGTCAGAAAGTGGCCACTGATCTCTAATTCTAGTAATACCTGCGGATACTAGAACTACCCAATCATATTGAACACTTCCATAAAGTTCTTCTGCAACAAGTTCTGGTCTAGAACCATCTGGAATTTGATATTTGTCAAAAACAGTAAACATATTTTGCAAATCATCACGAAGTTTAACTCTACGGAAAAGATTTTTAGCTACGAGATATTGATCGGATGATTTTACATCTGATAAAAATGATTGATACTCTATATTTGGAAGTTCTCTAAAGTAAGTCATTAGTATCCAACTCCTCCTAAACCATCTGTTTTGTCGTAGTCTGTATCATAAATTGGTGTAAGTTCTTGGAATGATAATCCTAATTGCATATGAACTGGTGTTCCATCAGCATATGTTGCATAGGTATTAGATCCATTAAATGTAAAACTTAAATCTGTAAGAGCACAAATTTTAAATCTGTTTAAATATGGGTGAGCTTTTGCACCACTCATATATTCAATCTTAAAAACATTTGGTGCCTTTAGAAATAAACCTGCAGCAGCTCCGCTACTTGCTCCTTTCTTTGCAGACATTTGTTTTTTAAAGAAACGAACTATTTTTTTAATTTGTTCTCCTTCTTGTTGAGATCTTGGTGTCATTTCAAATGCAAATTGGAATGCTCCACGCATTTTTACACCTCTAAACAAGAGTTCGGTGTTTTCATTAAAAACGGCACCAGTTTGTCTTCCTAAGAGATTTACACCTTGATTTTGTCCGGTTACTTGCTGTATGGCTTTAGATATAAAAGCAGTTTGAACTGCTTTTTGTCCTATTCCAGTTTGTGCAGCATTTGCAAGATTATTTAATTGCGTGACCGCTTCTGCAAGTCCTTGAATTGGGCTTCCTGCAACAGTCGCTTCTCCTACTCTTGCAAGTCCTGCTTCTAAAGGTCCAAAAGTACTCGCTTCCCAATTAGTGCTACTGACAGTTGGTGGAAGATTATCTGGAATTGGTAAAATAATCGTTCCTTCTATTGACTGTGGATTTATAGAGCTATAGGTATCGTCTGAACTTGGTAAATTAAAATTACCATCGGTGCCATAATTAATGTTAATCCCAGGTGCTTGATATTTTACACAAGTTATTTTCAAATAATCTTGATTATCAAGTAGCATTTTTAACGGATATCTTAGCGTATCTGCCATTTACGTTTTCTAATTATTTAGTTCTAATATTCCCAAAAGGCAATCTTCTTAGATCTTCAATTTCATTTTTATAAACTTCATACATTCCCCCTGCTACTTCGTCCCAAGTATATTGTCTAACCTCTCCCCAATGATAATTTAAACCTTTAAATCCCCACTTATAAACGTCTGTTACTGCTACAAGGGGATTTTGATCATATCTCATATTTGGAGTTTTGGCATTATAAACAAAAATATAAAACTTACCAGCGACTGGGGGGGATTTGGTTTCTGGGATAATATTCATCAATTCAATCATTAGATCATCGGCACTTTCTATTCCAATTAAATTCTTTACGAGATTGGAAATACGATTATAATCTTTACTTCTTTGTTGGAGTGTCTTTCTTGGCATTATTTGATACCGAGTTCGTTTTCTGTGATGACTTTAAACTCATATCCACGATCAGCGCACCATTCTCTTGCTGCCTCCCATTTTGATTGATTTTTGGCATATTCATAAACTTCACTAATATATTTTTTTGTCTGTCTTTGAGGTTTTGTTGGAGGAACTGTTTGTCTTTGTGGTTTAATTTCAATTAGATATTTTTTAATTGAACCAGTCGCTTCTTGAACTTTGATGTAAAAGTCAGGAAAATATCTATGTGCTTTGCCATCAATGGGTGATTTATACCAAACAAATACTTCTTCACTCCCCCATTCTAATATTCTTTCATTTGTATCACAATAGACCATAAATCTACGTTCCCAAAGTGATCTATAAATGATATTTGTTGGATCTCCTTTATACTTTTTTGGGTATGATGGTTTATATTTTCCTTTATAAGACATCTAAATACTTATACTATAAGACTCATATAAGGTATTTAGAGTGGCAGTAAGTCCCCGTAGAATATCGGATATCAAACCAATCTTAACAAATCTAGCGCAAACTTCTCATTATGAAGTTCAGTTTGGTTCGCTTCCAGATAAATTAAGCGGTTATCTTTTAAAAAAAGGTATTGATAGTAGTTTTATATACAATAATGCAGGACTTCTTTGTTATAGTGCATCTTTACCAACAACTAATTTAGCTTCAAATGAAATTTCAAACTTCATGGGCATTCGAGAAAAATTTGTCCATACGAGACAATATGATGATATAACACTCGAATTTTACGTTGATAAAAACTATAAAATGCTTTTGTTTTTAGAAACTTGGATGGAATATATTGCAAGTGGATCGTTTGTTCATGATGATCCAAGCAATACCCCAGTTATCAATCAAAATCAGGAAGGTTATTTTATCAGGATGCAATACCCTGATAATTACAAAGCAAATGCTGTTAAAATTGTCAAATTTGATCGAGATTATCAAAAAGAAATTGAATATAATTTTCGTGGATTTTATCCAAAAAATATTGGTTCTCTGCAAGTCAGTTATTTAAACTCTGATACATTAAAAGTATCGACAACATTTTCTTATGATCGTTATATTGCAGGAAAAACAAGCACATTTAGTCAGTCAGTCCTTGGTGATAGCAATAATCAAAATCCTACTCAAAGTCAAACAGATCAACAAAATATTTCATCTGCAGATGATGTTTTCCAAAATGCTAAATTTGGGGTAAATAATACTACCGAATTACAAGCGTCGGCAACTTCATTGTCTCAAAATCCATTAGGTTCTCAAGCAAACTCCGAATCTCTATTCTAAATAATTTTACTGAAGTTCTATAGGTCATTATGCCTTTACCAAAAATTTCTACTCCAACATATGAGTTGGAAGTCCCTTCATTAAAAAAAGTCGTTAAGTATCGCCCATTTTTAGTTAAAGAAGAAAAAATTCTGATTCTTGCGATGGAGAGCGAGGATCCAAAGCAAATTGCTGAAGCAGTTAAAACAGTAATTACAAATTGTATTATTACACGTGGTATTAAAGTTGATGATTTAGCGACGTTTGATATTGAGTATTTGTTTTTGAATATTCGTGGTAAATCAGTTGGAGAAAATGTCGATATTTTAATTACATGTCCAGATGATGAGAAGACGCAAGTTCCAATGAGCGTTAATCTTGATGAAATCAAAGTAAATTTTAGAGAAGATCACTCTAGAGATATTAAACTTGATGATACTTTAACTTTGAGAATGAGATATCCATCAATGCAGGAGTTTATTAAAAATAATTTTACTGCTGGTAGTGAAATTTCTGTTGATGATACTTTTGATATGATTTGTTCTTGTATCGAACAAATTTATAGTGAAGAAGAATCGTGGGCAGCATCTGACTCGACAAAAAAAGAGTTGAAAGATTTTCTTGAGCAACTAACATCCCATCAATTTAAAGAAATTGAAAAATTCTTTGAAACGATGCCTAAACTTTCTCATGTACTTACGGTTAAAAACCCAAATACTGGAGTAGAAAGTGAAGTTGTTCTGGAGGGACTAACAAGTTTTTTCGCCTAGCAATGGCGCATGAAGATCTTGCGTCATACTACAAAACTAACTTTGCTCTCATTCAGCACCATAAATATTCATTGACAGAGTTGGAAAATATGATTCCTTGGGAAAGGGAAGTTTATATTACTCTTCTCCAACAATATATCGAAGAAGAAAATCTAAAGAACCAATCGAATGGCTGATCCCTTTACAATAGCACAAACTGGGGTTGATCCTACCACGGGATCTTATTTGTCGTCGGAAAGAAGAAAGGCAATATTTAGAAGTACGAGAGTATCTGGATTTGGTGGCGGTGGTGGTGGAGCGACAGAGCGTGGCGGAGCTATAGTTGTAAGACCTCAAACCAATTTGGTTGATAGAGCACAAAATTTACAGATTCAACAAACTCAACAATCTGTAAGTGCTATTCAACCAATACTGGATGTCGTTCGCGTAAATGTTCGAGATCTTGGTACTAATATTAATAATTTATTAAAAAGTATTCAAGGTGAAAGTGCGATAGAGCAAAAAAATATTAAGGATCAGCAAGAAGCAGAAAGAAAATTAAATGAAAGAAAAATAAGAGAGGGAAGAGAAAATTTACTTGAGAGAAGAATTGCGGGTGCCCTTGCCAAACCAATTATAAATCTTCAACAAAAAATTGGTGGATTATTTGAACGCATCATGGGTGCGATGACAACTTTATTCTTTGGGTGGTTAACAAATCAAGGAATTGAAACTTTAAAGGCATATACTTCTGGTAATACTAAAAGACTAGAAGAAATTAAAAATTCACTTATTAAAAACCTTCTATTTTCTTTAGGAGCATTTGCAGCAATTAATCTTGGATTTGGTCTCTTAATGAGAACGATTACGGGATTAACCTTAAGAATAGCAGGAATGGCAGCAAGAATTGTTTTAGCTCCATTTAGAGCTGCCGGTGGTGCATTGGCTAGAATATTTGGGGGTGGAGCAAGAGCAGGATCAGCGGCTGCAAATGCTGCAAGAGCGGGAGCAGGTGCAAGACCTCTTATCACTGGTGATGTAAATTTAATGACGAGAATGTCTAATATTGGAAGAGGTGGTGGATTACTTCGAGGAGCAGGAAATTTTCTTAAAGGCGGTGGTAGGCTTATACCTGGTTTTAATATAGTCGCTGGAGGTCTTGGAACAGCATATGATCTTAGTCGGGGTGATTATGGTGGAGCAGCCTTAAGTGCAACATCGATGCTTCCTTTTGTTGGGACTCCAGCAGCGATCGCAAGACTTGGATTGGAAGGTTATAGAATGACTCAAAAAGATAAACCACAAACACCTACTGCAGTATCTGGTAAACCAACACCAACACCAGCGCCGCCTGCTGCAGCGCCAGCAGCAACAACTCCCGCACCAGCAGTAGTTCAACCACAGACTCCTGCAATATCAACAGTGCCAATGCAATTTAATGTTGATCAAAATAATACATTCTCTGTATCATCGCAAAGTTTATTACAATCTGCTTCTCCTGGAACACCTAATTTAGAGTCTTATCAGCAGGCTGGAATGCAAGCAACTCCTCCTAGCACTGCAAATATTCAGGCACCACCAAAAGAACAAACACCAATCGGAACTTTACCTGAAGCAAAACCAAATATTATTTTGACTGGTGGACAGTCAAAAGCACCTACACCACAATCTTCTGCTTCTTCAGGTCCAATTAGTGATGTTCCACTAATCTCTCCTGGAAACACTGACAATTTTTATGTTTTATATTCCCAATTAAACTACAATGTAGTAATGTAAGAAAATGGCAGTCATATCCCCAGCAATTAATACACAAAGAATAACAGGAGTTTCTCGCCAAATTGGTAAGGGACTTACAGATGCTGGAAAATCAATTAGAAATGTTACTCAATTAGTTTTTAGAAATACAAAAGTAAAAAGAGACGCTTTTGCTCAAACAAAGATGATTAGAGATAGAAGAGTTGAATATGAGAGAAGGAAACAATTGGAAGATGAATTGGAGTCTCCTGATATAGTTACGAAAGGAGGTGCAGGACAATTAGCTCAGGCAGACACTTCAAAAGGACTTTTTGGGAGACTATTGGGATTTCTTGGTTATCTTACTGCTGGATGGTTAATGAAAAATTTACCACAGTGGATTGCTTGGGGTAAGGAATTTATTGGTAGAGTTCAAAGGGCAGGAGAAATTGCTGGTGGATTTCTAAAAAATATGATCAATATATTTACTGGAACTTGGAATATTCTTGGATCTGTTGCACAAAATATTGCATCCTTTGATTTCTTTGATACATCAAAACGTGTTAGAAAAGCTATGGATGAGTTGAACGGCACTGTTGGAAGTATGAGTAATCAAATTCAAGAAGCTTTTAGTTTGGTTACTACACCCTTTTCGCAACAACCTGAACAACCACCTCCAGATGCTTATGAAGAACAAGGACCTGGAGTATATGCAACGGCAGGACTGTCTGGAGTGGCTCAAAAAAGAATTGGCAATGATGCGGCATTTTTAGCAGAAGTTAAAAGAGTATCTCAAAAATATGGAATCAAAGAAGGAGATTTGTTAGGAGTAATTGCTGCCGAAAGTGGATTTAATCCCGCAGCTGATAATGGAACTCATGTTGGATTAATTCAATTTAGTGCCGCTAGTGCAAAATCTGTTGGAACTACTCAAGCAGCATTAAAGAGAATGAGTAGAGCTGAGCAGATGAAGTATGTTGATAAGTATTTTGAAAATTGGAATTTAAAAAAGGGAGCAGGAGCTGGACAATTATATTCGACTGTGTTTGCTCCAGCATATGCATCTGGTGATCCTAATAAAGTTCTTTATAGTTCACCTTCTAGAGAATATTCTTCAAATGCACCTCTTGATACTAATCGAGATGGAAGAATAACTGTCGCTGAAATGGGTGGAAGAATTGAAAGGAAGAAAAAGGAATTTGGTATTTCTGACAATATCTCTATTGCCTCACAACCATCTGCTTTATCTGGAAAAGGTGGAAAGATCGTTGAATATCTTACTGGAGATCGAACACATAAAAGATATAGGGCAGATCATGCCGCAGGAAATTATCACGATCACGTTGCATTTGATAGTCAAGTGACAAGAGATGCTGCAATTAAATGGTTGCAGGGTAAAGGATGGACAATAGGATCAATAAACACTGGTAGACATGCTTCAGGATCTTACCACTATTCAAATCAAGCATTTGATATTCCTTTTTATCCTAATCAATCTAGAAAAGGTGTATCTGATGATGCTAGAGGAGAAACTGCTTTAAGTTCTAGACTTAGAGCAGATTTGATCGCTGGTGGATTTTCTGGTTCACAACTTGGCGGATCATCTGTAGCACCACAACCACCAGCACAAATTGCTTCAGCTTCTCAACAAGCACCTTCATCACTTACACCAAGCATTTCTGGAATGGATTTACTTGTTAATCTTGCTGAACAATCATTTCCAGATACTACTCCACCTCAATCTAATCAAAACGTTGGAAGAACACCTCAACAAGTTCCCGAGTCTGCGTTGTTAAATAACTTTATCAAGAATAAACTTCTGCTAGATTTAGCGTATCTATAATGTCAACTAAAAAGTCCATATATGAAGAGTTTGTTTTAGAATCCAATGATCGTAAAAGATCAATTGATATCACCACAGGTGTGATTTCTATTGATTATTATGAGGATTTATTTTCACCTACAATTACAGCAAAAGTAAAAGTCGTTAATACTGGTAATACAATTGTACCTGAAGGAGGATCTGAAGCACAATCCATTTACAATGGTCTTCCTCTTCGTGGTGGTGAAAGAGTTTCAATGAAGATCGCAGGAAATTCTGAAAAAAATCCTGGATTAGATTTTTCTAAAAAAGTAGAAGATTATTTTTATGTCTCTAGCATTACGGATGTTATTTCTGAAACAAACCAAGAAAGTTTTACACTTCATTTAGTATCAAGAGAAGCAATTACAAATGAGACAGTTCGTGTCGGTGCAAAATATCCAACAAGTCTAAAAATAAGTGATTCTGTTGAAAAGATCTTAAAAGATACTTTAAAAACTTCTAAAATAGGTGCGATTGATAAAACTTCAAACAAGTATGGATTTATTGGGAATTTAAGAAAACCTTTTACAGTTCTAATTTGGTTAGCTGCCAAAGCAGTTCCTGAATCTTCTGGTAGTGCCACTGCAGGATTTTTATTCTATCAAACTAAAGACGGATTTCAGTTTAGATCCATTGATGAACTCATAAAACAACCAGCAAAACAAACATATATTTACAGCCAGGCTACTGTTTCTTATGATGAAAATAATAATAAAGTTGATAATGATTTGAAGATTTTGAATTATATGACTGTAAAAAATCAAAATCTAGTTGAAAAACTTAAATTAGGAACCTATGGAAGTCATAGAATGTTCTTTAATCCATTAGATTTCTCATTTTCCAAACCAGAAGAGGGTTTATTTAAACTTGAAAATTATGCTGGCAAAACTAAAAACCTTGGCAGTCAAATTAAATTACCACCACTTTCCGAAGGATCTGATAAAACTTTAGGTGATGTTCCAACTCGTATTATTACTGCTGTTTATGACGTTGGAACACTAGAAAAAGATGTATCAACGTCGATTAACTCTGATCAATCTGAATATCAATCGCAGTCTTTAATGAGATATAATATTTTATTTTCCCAAACATTAACAATGGTTATTCCATCAAACACAAATTTGAGAGCAGGTGATATCATTGATTGTCGTTTCCCAAAAATTACTCAATCTCAAACAACTGAAAATGATACTGAAACTAGTGGTCTATATATGATTAAAGAGTTATGTCATCACTTTGATAGTGATTCTTCTTACACTTCTTTAAAATTAATAAGAGATACGTTTGGCATTAATGTAGAGGCAAAGGCATCATAAATGTTAGATCAATCATTACTACAAAGTCATTTTATTGGTAGAGATGGATTTCGTTGGTGGATCGGGCAGATTCCACCACTCTCCTCTATGGGGCAACAAGTAGAAGGTGGTGGATGGGGAAATCGTTTTAAGGTTAGGATTCTTGGTTATCATCCTTATAGTGAAGCAGATTTACCAAATGAGGATTTACCTTGGGCACAATGTTTAATTCCAACTACTGCAGGAAGTGGTGCAGCAAACGTTGCAACTGGAGTTCAATTGCAGCAAGGTGATATTGTTCTTGGATTCTTTTTAGATGGGGACAACGCTCAAATCCCTGTGATTCTTGCAACTTTTGGTAGAAGCGATTCAGTTCCTTCTACTTCATATAAGTCTCCGTTTGAAGCATTTACTGGGTTCTCTGAACTCATGCAAAAAAATATCAAACAAACTCCGAGTGAAAATAATCAACCAACTGAAAATTCTTTACGTTCTCCTGTTAGCGGTAGTGATGAGGTCGCCCAAAGAGTATCTCAGATAGTTGGAGAAACAGTCGTTGCAGAAAATTCAGCTATTTGTAAAAAAGTTCATTTAGCAAATACAGTTAAAAACACACAACTTGATAAGATCAAAGCAAAAGTTGATAATTTAATGAAAGACCTGAAAAGGTTTGAGGGAGATCTTCAAAAAATACAACAAGAAATCGATAAAGCTACAGATTCAATCGTATCTTACTGTAATGATTTTATTGGTTCGTCCATGAATTATATTATTAATGGAAATGAAGCTGAAGGAGGTTCATTTTCAGGATTAATAGGTTTGCTTAAAGAGGGATTAAATTTATTATATCAATTAATTTATGCACAAGTTCTTGCAGCGACAGCGAATCCAGTTGCAGCACATCTTGCTGGTGTCGCTGCTCAAGAAGCAATGCTAATACCTGTTAAAGCTCTTGAAGAATCGTTTGGTTGTATCGCTGGATCGGCAATTGATCAACTTACGTCTCTTGTATCTGATATTTTACAATCTACATTAGATAATGTAGATCGATTTACGAGTTGTGCAACAGAACAATTTGCTGGAGCAGTTTTAAATTCCGTTGTTGGTGTACTTGAAAACTTGTTCATTGGTCCATTAGAAGGGGTAGCGACACTATTACAATTCTTTTCCGACTTTAATGTAGGTAATATCTTAAGAGAAGCAATTGGAATGTTCTCTGAATCTGGAGTTGGATTTGGTTGCAATCAAGATGCTAGTGCATTTACGGGATTGGTAAATGAGTGGGGAGTTGGTTGCGGACCATCTGGATCTATTTCAACATTAGAAGATTCAATGGTTAACTCGTATCAATCAGTTCAAAACATTACAGATATTATTAATTCTGGAGTAGACATTGCCTCTGTTCAAGAATGTTTTACTGATGCGATAGAAACTGCTTTGCCACCTGTTGTTAATATTTTTGGTGGCAATGGATCTGATGCAGAAGCAATTCCTGTTTATGGAAATCTTGTAACACAAGAAGATGGTAATGTGACTGCAAGCATAATAGGTATGCAAGTTACAAATCCTGGATCTGGATATCAATATCCACCATTTGTTGAAATTACAGATGAAATTGACCAAGGATATGGTGCAGTTGCTAGATCAGTTATTAATCAAAATGGAGAAGTGATAGGAATTTATATGGTTTCTGAAGGGGAAAATTATTCGGTCGGAAATATTGATGAATATTCTGTTATCAATATACTTATTGAGAATGGTGGAAGTGGATATAAAGATGCTACAGTGACCGATAATTTTGGTAATACTTATGATGTTCAAATTGATAATGGACGTATCTATAAAGTCACACCTCTAAATAACGTTGTTGACGGTCTACCAGTTCTTATAGTTTCCTCAGATACTGGAACTGGAGCAATTCTACGTCCACTTCTTGGATCACCCAAGTTTGGCGGAAAACTTCAAACTGTAGTTGATTGCGTAAAGTAATGGCAGAAAGACCAAAGAATATTTACAAAAGGCAACTGATTAGTTTCAACCCTAACTTTAGGATTGATACTGCTAACCCTCAAATGGGTATGCAGGGAACGGACGTTTATAAAATTTATGGTGTAACAGATAGTGGTGATAATCAATCTTCCATTAGTCTAAGTAGTGGCGGATTGATGGGAATATATAATGACCACACAATTCAAATATCTGGTGGAACTAATAATGAAGAAGGTCGAGAAGATGTAATTATTATTGGTAATAATGGTAATGTTTCTATTAGTGCAAATGGAATGGTTCGCATTTATGCAACCAATATTATGATTGAGGCAGAAGAAGACATTCACTTTAAAGCTGGTAGAAATATTAACTTTAAATCTGGTTCAGGTCGAATAATGATCGATGGTCAACAAGTTGATGTGAAGGGAACTAGTGGCAATATGATTGCGGCACTTGGATTAGATTTTACAAAACTAGTTTTTGAAGGTAGTTTTGTTGGGTTAGATTTAATTGAAGGGTTAACGACTGGTTTAGTTAATACTGTTGTAGATTCTGTTTTTGGATAAAATTATGGCAATCATTACATCAACAAAATATTATAGTTCTGATACTTTTTTTAATGGGAATGTAACCTTTTATAAGGATGTAAATTTACTTGGTCCAATAAATCTTGATAACTTATATGTAAATCAATTACGTGTAGGAACAGCAGTTTCAATTGCAAGTGGTATTGTGACTGCTTTTAATGGATTCATTAGTGTTGCGAATACTACACCAGTAAGAATTTCATTAAGTGGAAACAGAGTTGTATTTAATGCCGTTGGTATCGGATCAACCTCCTTTGCCCTGGCTTGACACCTGACCCAAGACGCCCTATAATATGGGGGTAATCAACGGAACCACCAAATGAGCACCGCACAAGAGACCGTCCAAGGCATTGTGATTGATGTTTGCACCCGCAGTTTTCTTCTTCTCAGCGATCAGGGCAGCGAGCGCCTGGTTGAGTGTGATACTGTTCAAGAGTTTATGAACGTGCTGGAAGTTGTCACCGCACAATTGGATCCTGAGCAGATTGAATATGCTGACCTTGCTATCAAAGGTCAGGACAATAACTAAATAAAAACACAAAATGGAAGTTTTCACCGTGGAAGAGTTTCAAGAGAGGTTTGATGAACTGATGGAACGTGTTGAGAACGGAGAGCATTTAGGAATAATTGACGAGAATGGCAGAGCAGCAGTTATGATACCTGCGGATGATGACTTTGTACGAATACACACTGAGTTAAACAACGAGGCATCATAGTTCATTGTCTAGGTTCTGTCGCCTATTGGTTAAGGCCGACACCTTATAAGTGTCTGAACGGAGTTCAATTCTCCGCAGAACCACCTTGCTGGTTTACCCATCTGGTGATAGGAGCGTCCTCATAAGACGACACAGGCGTGTTCGATCCACGCAACCAGCACTTGACCATTACAACTTCAAGAGTTATAATGGTCCCATACACGGGCGTGTAGTCCAGCGGAAGAGACAGGGACCTTAAAAGTCCTCCAGCGGTGGTTCGAATCCACTCACGCCTACTTAAAATAGTAAACTTTATAAATAGTAATAGCGTTTACTATTTAAATGAATAGCAGATATACATATAGCGAACAAGAACTTCGTGAAGCAGTAAAAAAATCAACTAGTATTAGGCAAGTTTTAGAAAAACTTGATATAGTTCCTGCTGGTGGGAATTACCAAACAACTAATAGAAGAATTAAAAAATTAAATATTGATATATCTCATTTTACTGGTCAAGCTTGGAACAGGGGAAAAGTTATTGGTCCAAAAAGACCTATTGAAGAATACTTAATAGAAAATTCTGTGGTTCAATCTTTTAAATTAAAAGGTCGTTTAATCGCAGAAGGTCTTAAAGAACACAAGTGTGAGTGCTGTGGTATAACTGAATGGAATGGAAAACCAGCACCTATTGAACTTGACCATATAAACGGCAACCATCACGATAATCGTTTAGAAAATCTTCGTATCTTGTGCCCCAACTGTCACGCCCAAACAGACACTTACAGGGGTAAGAATAAAAAATAAATATAAGATATGGGAAAACCCTATGTCTTATCGTATCGATCACGCATACTGCTGGTACAATAATGGCAGTATGATTGTGAAGATGTATTTCATCAATCATGTACCTTTTACATTTGATGAACTTCCAGACGGGCATTTATATGATCAAGATCTTTGTAGAGCAGCAGACAAAGAAAGATCTTTTGAACCAGAAGATTTGTACAAAACTTCTTTCTATCTTATCGATGAAGAGGTCCATCCTTGCTTCTTTCCAGTTGAGTTAGAGAACCCTGAAGATATGCCAGATGATATAGAATTTGAATATGATGGGGAAGATTTGACTAACTAAATAAAACATAGAAATCTTCTGGTTGTTATAATCCGATGCCTCTTAATAAGTTAGATAATTTTATCAAGAATACTGAAGGTCGTATTCTGTACGTTAATCCAAATGACCTTGATTCAACAGATTCCATTGAAAACGAGGGAAATTCTCTGACTCGTCCATTTAAAACGATTCAAAGAGCACTTTTAGAATCTGCTAGATTTTCGTATGTAAAGGGAAGCACGAACGATATTACCGAAAAAACTACAATTCTATTGTTTCCTGGTGAGCACCTAGTTGATAATAGACCTGGTTATGGAATTTATAATAATGGTGGAGCAAAAGCAATTGATAGATCTGGTGCAGAATCTTTAGCAGCGTCTGTATTTTCTTTAGGTTTAGAGTCTAATTTTGATCTAACGCAAGAAGACAACCAACTCTATAAGTTCAACAGTTATTATGGTGGGGTTATTGTTCCAAGAGGAACATCGATTGTTGGTCTTGATCTAAGAAAAACAAAAATCAGAGCCAAGTACGTCCCAAATCCAACGGATTCTACTGTACCTAGTTCTTCAATTTTCAAAATTACTGGCGCTTGCTATTTCTGGCAAATGTCATTCTTTGATGCTGATCCTGCAACAACAGTTTATACAAATCCAGATAACTTTGGATCATCTTATATATCTACACCAACATTTTCGCACCATAAATTAACTTGCTTTGAATATGCAGATGGTGTGAATAATATTGGAACTTATGGTCTTACAGACCTTGATATGTATTATAGCAAAGTATCAAATGCTTATAATGCTTATCGTGAAATTGATCAAAAATACCCAGCAGATCCTCTTGGATTTGCAAAAAGAAATCCGGAATGGGAAATTGTTGGTGCCTTTGCTGCTGATCCGATTAATATTGCTTCGATTATTTCTGGAAATGGATCTACAGGATCTGCAATTATTACAGTCACTACAACAGAAGCCCATGGATTGAATTCTGGAACACCAATTAAGATTAGGGGTGTTGGGGGTGCTGGATTAACCGCGCCATATAACATTTCAACTGTTGTTCAGAATGTTTTAAGTGCGACTTCCTTCACGTATCTTTTACCTTCATTCTTTTCTTATCCAACTCTAAATCCAAATCCAAGTGCAGCTTCTGCAACGGTAACTGTCGAAACTGACACAGTATCTGGAGCTTCTCCTTATATCTTCAACGTTTCGTTACGTTCTGTTTGGGGTATGCAGGGGATGCACGCTGATGGTGCAAAAGCATCTGGTTTCCGTTCAATGGTTGTTGCACAATTTACTGCTGTATCAATCCAAAAAGACGACCGTGCATTTGTCAAATATAATCAATCCAGTAGAACTTATGAATCTGTAAGTTTTACAACTGTTTATGGATCTGAATTGCCAAATGGTTCATCACAAACTGATACAGGAAAAGTCTATCACCTAGACCCTGACGCTATTTACCGAAATGGATGGGAAACAAGTCATATTAAACTTTCAAATGATGCATTCATCCAAATTGTTTCTGTTTTCGCAATTGGATTTAATAAACATTTTGATGCTAGAAGTGGCGGAGATGCCTCAATTACAAACTCAAACTCAAACTTTGGTCAAATTTCGTTAGTTTCAACTGGATTTAAAAAAGAAGCATTTAATAAAGATGATAGTGGTTATTTGACTGGTATTATTGCACCAAGATCAGTTGTTACATCTGAAGAAACTGTAGAGTGGTTGTCTCTAAATGTTGGATTAACAACTCAAGTTGGAATTTCAAGTCATCTATATCTTTTTGGATATGATTCTAAAGACTTACTTCCTTCATCAATAACACAGGGATATAGAGTTGGTGCAAGAACTGGTGGTAAATTGTATATTACCGGAGCAGGTGTAACTTACTCTGCTGATGTTTATATGTGCGATAATGCTATCGCAGTCAGCGGACTTACAACTGCTCAAGGAACCTTCAGTTCATTTAAATCTTACAAAGTAACTGCTGGACCAGATTTAAACAATTCATTCACAATTGGTGCAAATAAACTTTTAACTGGTGAGACAGTAAAAATTATCAGTGAAGATGGTGATTTGCCAGAAAATATTACAGCTCATGATACCTATTATGTCATTAACAATAATGACAATAATACTATTAAGTTAGCAGCATCATTTACTAATGCTACACAAAATAATGAAATCACCGTTTATGGTGGAACAAATCTTACAATTTTAAGTAGAGTTTCTGAAAAAGAATCTGGTGATCTAGGTTCTCCCGTTCAGTATGACCCACAAAATAATAACTGGTTTATTCACGTTAACGCAAATAATGAAATTTATAATGCGTTTGTGGCTGGTGGTGTAGCAACTTATACAGAAACTACCGATCTTGCTTTTATCAGAAGAATTGCAGATGAAAGATCCCTTGATGAAAAACTCTATAAGTTAAGAGTTGTTATTCCAAAAGAAATTCCGAATGCAAAAGATCCTGAATCTGGATTTATTATCCAAGAATCTAGCACTACTGGCGCTAGAAATGATGCTGATTTTACAAAAGTTTCTCTTGCGAATACAGATTATCAATTTAGAAGAAATCCAAGATTTATTACAACTTGTACAGTAAGTTCTGGAACGGTTACAGTTCTTACTGAACTGCCACATAATTGTTTGGTTGGCGAACTGGTAAACATTAGAAATGTTACAGATACCACAAATACGGCAGGAACATTTAACGAAGGATATAATGGAAGATTTCAAATTACTGAAATTACAGATTCCTTTACTTTCAAATATTCTACCGTAGATTTTGATGGAAAATCTCACATAGTTCCTGGAAATTCCACTAATAATATAAACAATAGAAACGCATTATTACCTAGATTTGAAAGAAATGATTGGAGAGGAAACTTATATGTGTATAGAAACGAAATCATTTCTCCATACATTTATAACAAACAGGATGGAATATATCATCTTTATGCATTGAATGCTAACAATGCAATGCCTGCGGAATTTATAAACTTGAAATTCAGCCAGTTACCAGTAGATTTATATCCACAACTTGATCGTGATAATATTGATGATAATCCTCCTTCGGCAAAAACGTTTGCAAAACGTTCGCCAATAGGAGCAGTTAATACGAATGATTTGAAAAGAAGTATCACAAGAGAATCAATTGACTTGTTTATGCAAGAGGTTGGAATTGGTTTAACAATCAGTTCTGTAGCTTCGCAAGCTGGAGTTGCTACGATCACATTCCCAAGATTTCATGGTTTAGCGGGAATCGTAACAGGAACAATCACTGCTGGGGCAAACTATACTCCAACATCTGGTATTACGACATATTATAATGTAAAACTATTAAACGGGTCGCAGACAGGATCATGGAATGGTGCTACAGCAATGGTTGTAGTTTCTGCTGGGGTAGTGACCTCTGTTGAGATCATGTCACCTGGATCGGGATACAGTGCTTCGTCTTTATTCTTTGATCAAACAAGAATTGGTGCAGGAAATGGTGCTGCGAGATATGTAATTACTGCTGCAGGAATCTCCACAAATGTTGGTGATGTTGTTTGTGTAACTGGTATTGGATCAACATCAGAAGCATATTATCGTATTACATCGATTGGATCTTCTACTTCGATCGCAATCGCTAAAACTGCAGGAGATCCAACTCCTTTATCAAATTCTTATGCATATCTTGTTGGACCATCTGTAGGTCTTACTTCTACACAATATTCAAGTGCAACTGGAATTACAACATTTGTGACAGTTTTTGCACACGGATTACTATCTGGAAATAAATTCCAAGTAAATGATTCAAATAATAATAATTTAGGAGTTTATCTTGTTAAAGATAGGGTAGGAGTGAATACGTTTACTGCTATAACGGGAAGTGTTGGTATCGCAACGACTGTTGGTTTTATACTCAAACACGGTCTAGCTTCAAATGAAGCAGTATCAGACGTAACATCAGAAAATTATGGTATTCGTGGATTTAGTTTTTATAATAACAATAGATTTACTTTAACCACAGGAATTGGCACAGAAAATACAATTTATTATCGATCAATTAGTGGAATTGGTACTGCTACAAGACTTCCTCTTGGTTCTTACATTCAAGTTGATAATGAAATTATGAGATTAGTTAGCACTGGTAATACTAGTGCTACTGTCATTCGTGGTTCTTTAGGATCTCTTCAAGAAAGTCACGATGCTAATTCTTTAATTCGTAAAATTGACCCGCTTGCAGTTGAATTCCGTAGACCATCTATTCTTCGTGCTTCTGGTCATACCTTTGAATATCTTGGTTATGGACCTGGTAACTACTCAACGAGTTTACCACAAATTCAAGTTAAAACATTAAATGATACAGAAAACTTCCTGGCAAACTCTCAAGAGCGTGATGCTGGTGTGGTTGTTTACACTGGAATGAATAATAATGGTGATGTTTTCAACGGAAATACAAAAACATCATCTACTAGTGGAGAAAGTGTTTCGTTTGATATTCCAAATCCAACTATTACAGGACAAGATCCAAATAAATTGAGTGTTGTATTTGATGAAGTAACAATTAAAGAGAGACTACTTGTTGAAGGTGGCGCTTCTGGTAAAGTTCTATCACAATTTGATGGACCTGTCAATTTCAATAAAAACTTGAGAATTAAGTCTGTTGCAACATTTAATAACACTGTAAGATTAACTAAAGGATCAGAATCGACAAATACTCAAACTGGAGATTTAATTGTTGCTGGCGGTGTTGGAATTGGTAAGAGTGTGAATATTGGTGGAGGCATGAGAGTTAATGGAAGTATTGGAGTCAGTGGCACTGCAACATTTAGTTCTCAAGTAAATGTAAATAGCACATCTCTTCGTGTTAAAGGTGATATAGGGATTAGTGAAAGTGGTGGAACTGGCAACAGATTGAATATTACTTCCTCTTCTGCTGGAGCAATCTTTAATCAACAAGATAATTCCGCAATCATCTTCCAGACTGATAGTGGAACGGAGAGAATGAGATGTAGAAACAGTGCTGCTGGTGGTGGTGTACTTGTAACCGGAACACTTGATGTAACTGGTGCTCTAAATGTAACTGGCGACATTACAGCATTCTATACTTCTGACCAGAGATTGAAGGATAACATTACTCTAATTGATGATCCTCTTGCAAAAGTTCTTTCAATCAGTGGAAATACCTTTGATTGGAACGAGAAGTCTAATAAGTCTGGTCATGATGTTGGTGTAATCGCACAAGAAATTCGTGAAGTTCTTCCTGAAGCAATAATCGAAAGAGATAATGGTTATTTGGCAGTTGATTATCACAAACTGGTTCCACTATTAATTGAATCAATAAAAGAATTATCTGCTAAAGTTGAACGTTTAGAATATGATTTTACAACCCTTCAAAAACTATTAGATAAATAACTAAAAACCATATAAGATGGCAAATTATAGAAAGTCATTTAACCTTCGTAATGGTGTTCAAGTTGATGACAAAAACTTTATTGTAAATGCTAATGGATTGGTTGGTATTGGAACATCTTCACCAATTGAAATTTTAGACGTTCGTGGCAATGCAAGAATAATTGGTTTATTAACTGCAACTTCGATTAGTGTACCAAATATACAAGTAACAGGTATTGCAACTTTTGGTACAATAACAGACGGAACTGTTAAAATTAGTAGTGGCATTATTACGGGAATAACAACATCTGGAATTGTAACGTATTATGGTGATGGAAGTGGATTGATTAATATTCCAACATCACAGTGGGTAGATATTAATCCAGGATTTGGAGTAACAAGTATATACGCAATTGGTAGAGTTGGCATAGGCACAACAAATCCAATCCAACCTTATTTTCTTCATATTGGGGGAAATCCAGATTCAACAGTAGGTCCAAATACTGGTGGAGTGGGAATTAATTCTAGAGGAAATATCAAAGCATCTGGAATTATTACAGCTTCAACATATTTTAATGGATCTATTATTGGAGATATAAATTCAACAGGAATTTCTACCATAACAAATATTAGGGTAGGACTTGGAACAACAGCAGCAACATTAATTACAAGTGGAGTTATTACTTCTATTCAATTTAATGGGCAAAATGCAAATCTTTCTGGAATTGTAACAGTTGGACTTGTAACAGCTGGATTTGTAACGGCAACTACATTTTTTGGCGGTTTAGTCGGAATTGCAACCACAGCATTATCACTTGCAGGTAATCCAAGTATTGGAGTTGGTACAGTAACCGCAATTGAAGTTAGAACTGGATTATCTACTGTTGGCATTATAACAGTAATAACTGAATTGGACATTGGTCTTGGTGGAACATCATTTACTGCTACGAATAATGCGCGTGTTGGTATTGGAACATCAATACCAACTTCACAATTACAAATTCGTAGATCTACGGCGCCATTATTTGAAATTATTTCTAACACTGGTGTATCTACAATTAGTGTTGGACAATCTGTTGGTGTTGGAAGAAGTACTGGAGTTATTAGATTTGGAAGTGCTAGTAGAACTTTGGACATTCTTAACAATGACACTGGCGATTTCAATTTCTATCTGCACGCTGGACAATCAGGAATTAATACTGGAAGATTTGGTTGGATCTATGGTCAAACAAATGCTGAATTAGCTACATTAACTTATGATGGTAGATTTGGAATTGGAATTACAAATCCATCAGATGATCTTCATGTTGTAGGCACATCAACTGTTACTGGTAATGCCAACTTTGGATCTAACGTGACTGTAGTTGGAAATATTTCTGCAGCATCTTTTACATTACCATCGATAGTAAATAATACAAATCTTAATAATAGTTCTGGAGTATCAACATTCAATGATCTAAAAGTTTCTGGTAGTATAGCGATTACTGGTATTGGTTCTATTGGAATAGGAACAGATTTCCCAGCTGTTGGTGTGGATGCAAGAATTGATGATGGTTTATTTGCTAGAATTGGAATTAGCACTACTACTTTTGCGACTGAATTACTTAACGTAGCTGGCGGCGCTGTATTTTCTGGTATTGGAATTGGATCCACTTCTTCTACTATCGGGATTGGAATAGTCTTAGCGAAAGAATTTGAGCAATACAATTCAAGCACCAAACTTGTCAATTCAGACTTATATGTATCAGGAGATGCTGCAGTAGGAGTTGGTACAACAAGCGTTCGTTGTGCTCTTGATTTTGCTGATGGAGGAAAATCTTTTAGTTCTGGTCAATTTGCATTTATGATGGTGCCAAAATTAACGACTGCACAAAGATCTGGATTATCAACAGGAATTGGATATTCTGGTGCGGTCATATATAACACAAATACATCTAAATTCCAAGGATGGACAGGCATAGCTTGGACTGACTTTAATTAATCTTTTTAATTTTTTATGAAAAAATTTGTTATTTTAGGATCCGGAACTGCCGGATTAATTGCTGCAAGCATGATAAAAAGTTACTGGGGAGATAAAGTCCAAGTATCTTTGTATTATGATGCAACAAAGAAAAATATTGCTGTTGGTGAAAGCACGACGCCCATAATCCATCAATTTTTAAATGCCATAGGTCTTACGACTGCAGACTTGATTCGAGATTTAAATGTAACCGTAAAGTTGGGAATTAATTTTAAAAATTGGATACCTAATACCGAATATTTTCATGGATTTCAGGAGGTTAGCTTTTGGGGTGAATGTGATGACTCAAGCGCAATATATTCAATTCCAAATGATTGCTACGATGGAGGTCTTTTATATAATGAGGCAACTACAACACTTCCACAAGAAAACTTCGATTATGATCATGCATTGCACATAGATACTCAAGATTTTTCAAATTATATGTTTGAAAGATTGAGCAATGAAGTTCAATTCATAAATGATGTCGCTGAGAAAATCAATATCAAAGATAATCAAATCGAAAGTATAGATTTTAAAAATAGTGGGAATATAACCGCAGATTTTTATGTTGATTGTTCAGGATTTAATTCAATTCTGATTAAAAATCTAGAGACAAAATGGAATGATATAACCGATTATTTGCCAATTGATAGGGCAATTCCCCAACAAATACCTCATAATTTTGACGAGATTCCATCATATACACTTGCAGAAGCAACTGATAATGGGTGGATATGGCAAATACCAATTGGAAATCGATATGGAACAGGATATCTTTATTCTTCTAAATTTACGACAGATGAAGAAGCAAGAGAAAAATACAATAGTTGGTTATTAGAACGATTTGGAGTTGAACTTAAAACAGATAGAATCATTCATTACAAACCAGGTTATTATGACCAAGCATGGGTCGGTAATTGTTTAGCAATTGGATTATCAAGCGGATTTGTTGAACCTCTGGAATCGACTGGTATCCACATCATTGTAAAACAAATCTATGATTTTGTTTCATTAAATTCTAGTTTAAAATTTTTGGAGCATAATCGAAAAAGATTTAATCAAAGAAATTTAAATACATATGAAACGATTATTGATTTTATTTGTCTTCATTACAATACCAATCGAACTGACTCTGAATTTTGGAAATATATGACTTCTAATAAAAAAGAGTGGGTTAAAGATATTGATGAAAAATGTAGAAATGAATTTCTAGATAGCATTAGTTTGGGAGATAATCCATTTAAGTTTTTTTGGCCTATTGATAGTTTTATTCAGATTGCAAATGGATTAAAAATGTTCAATAAAAATTCAATTAATGATTATTTGAACTCAAAACATAATAAAAATCAAATTTTAGAGATGGCAAAGAAAAATTATACTTATAATCAACTTAAAAAATCTGAAAATAAAAAAATATCTCATAAGAAAATTATAGATTCAATTCATAAATAAAGAAAACACAAGATGTAATGGCTGCAACAGTATCAAAAGCTGGTCCATATTATGTTTCTGGTCAAATTGCATTTAGTTCCTTAAGATCTAACTTTCGTGCTCAACAAAGAAAGACAACTTCTGGCGGAAGTGCAATCTTTGATACAGACACAGGTGAAGTTAGAGCGTCTGATTTTAGAAGAATTACAACTACCACTGATACTAATCCCATTGTTCCTGATTCGACAGAAAATGGTAACATTTCAACACTAAATGACTGGAAACTTTCTCAATTTAGAGGTTCAATAAAGTATTATTATATTGCACAATCTGGAACAGATATTAATTTCAATATTAGTTCTCAAACTTGGAATAGTAATTTAGATAAAAATATTCGTAAATTTTTATTTGTTGATGGAACTTGTGGTTCTAATGCCGCTTCATCTTCAGCAGCGGATTTTAATGCTACAGCATATAACTTAACCATTGATGTCTACGGAAACATTTATGCGTGTGGTGGAGTTGGTGGAGGCACTAATGCTTCATATCCGATTAGTGGTGAACCTGGTGGAACTGCTTTGACTATGGCATCTTCAGGAGGAAATAATATTGTTGTATTTGTAAGAAGCAGCGCACAAATTTATGGTGGTGGTGGAGGAGGAGAAAAGGGGGCAAATGGTACAAATGGATCCCCTGGTCTTTGTGTATACACCACTGAAACTGCAGGATGTGGCGGAGCACCAGGTTGCCCTTCAGGTTATTATGAAACTGGATACAGTGGAAACTGTGGCGGCTGCTGCCAAACATATTCTTGCGGATGGAGTACGTGTTGCTCACAAAATAGGCAGTGTAGGTATTGTAGACAAGATGTTCCCACTGCTGGAGGCACAGGTGGAGAGGGAGGAAATGGTGGTCAAGGACAGGGATACACAACTCAAGGTGGTCCTGTATTTGGATCTAATGGATCCCTAGGTGGCGCTGGTGGGGGTTGTGGAGCGACTAATGGGAATTCTGGACAACTTGGGTTTCCTGGTGGACCCTGGGCAACTGCTGGTCAAAGTACTTCTAATACTGGAAGTGGTGGTCCTGGCGGTAGAGCAATTTCAGGATCAAATTATTCTGTCCAGGGGGAAATTAACTCATCGACAATAAAGGGTGCATATAACCCATAATAAATAAATTTAGTTGAAAAATATCAAAATGTCCGACGAAAAACAGTATCCTTCTCTTGGGCAACAAGCAAAAAACCTTGCTAATTTTTCTTGGGAACTTGTAAAGTATATTCATCAAAATCATAGCAGTGTAATGTTTGTAGCAGATGACGTTTACAAAGAAAGAACAACTATTTGCAAATCTTGTGAAAGATTTGATGATATGGAAAATAAATGTATGGAATGTGGGTGTTATGTTCCTGCGAAAGCAAGAGTTATCCTTGATTCCTGCCCATTAGGAAAATGGAGTGCCGATGAAAATGCTTGGCAAGAAAAGTTTGAAAAAATTGCAGAAAACATTGACAAAAATCAAGAATCCCAGTAGACTATCTTTGTCTGGGTTGAAGATAAGATACTAGGACACTTTGAGAACTGTCCCATGGGTCGCACCAGGGGCGGTTTTCTGCTATAATAGTCCTATACGCGATGAGACCTGTGATTCAACTCCGACCTCACCAGCAACGTGCTTTGGATGCCTTGCTGCAGTATCGTAAGGGTCAGGTGATTATGCCGACTGGTTCTGGCAAGACCAACGTTGCTATCTTTGATGCTCTGCGTGAGTTTCAGTCTGATGCTCCGAAGACCATTGTAGTGTGCTGTCCGAGAATCATCCTGGCAGAGCAATTGTCCAGCGAGTTCCTTGAGTTTATCACGACTGCTGCTGTTCTTCACGTTCATAGTGGTGAGACGCATCACCAGAGCACGACCAAACCTTCTGAAATCTACAACTGGTCCCGTCGTGCCTACAAGCATCAACTGATCTTTACCACCTACAACTCCCTGCAGAGTCTGCAACAGGCAGATCTTAAGGTTGATACCATTTACTTTGATGAGGCACACAACTCTGTTCAGCGTCACTTTTTCCCTGCTACGGAGCACTTCGCTTCTGCTGCTGACCGCTGCTATTTCTTCACTGCTACTCCTAAGCATTCTGCTACTATTTCCAAACCTGGGATGAATGACGCTGCCGTTTATGGCAACGTGATTTGCAATGTTCCTGCACCTGAACTGGTAGAAGGTGGTTTTATTGTTCCTCCTAAGGTTGTGGTGCAACAGTTTGAGATGCTCAGTAAGGGTCAGATTGTTGCTGATGTTGACTGTGAGAATTTGATTCAGACGATTGATGCTCAGGAAGTTTCTAAGGTTCTGATCTGCTCCAAGGCAACCAAGCAGATTGTTTCTTTGGTTTCCCAGACTGACTTTTGCAAGCAACTGGAGGATCGTGGTTTCTCTTGGATGTATATTACGTCCAAGACTGGTGCTGTGATTGATGGTCAAAAGGTCAACCGTGAGGTGTTCTTCGACACTCTCTCTGCCTGGGGTAAGGATGATTCTAAGAAGTTCGTTGTTCTTCATCACAGTATTCTGTCTGAAGGTATCAACGTGTCTGGTCTGGAGGCAGTTCTGTTTATGCGCTCTATGGATTATATCGGGATCTCTCAGACCATTGGGCGGGTCATTCGCCTGCACAAGGACGATGCAGAGGGTCTCAGCAGCGGCAGGATCGCCCCTGGTGCCCTTGTAGACTACACCAAGTCCTTTGGGTTGGTTTGCATTCCTGTCTACTCTTCTGTGGGCGTGAGCACCGCTAGGAAGGTGCAGGCGGTGGTCGATACCGTATTCAACCAAGGTCAACCTGCCATTAGTGTAATTAAGAGGTAATTATGGGTAAAAAACAAAATCCAGATTTTATTGGAGCATATAAGAATGCTCTTTCTCAAGATGAGTGTAAAGCAATCATTCAATATTTTGAAGATTCGGATCAGAAGGCGCCAGGAATGCTTTTTGATATCAAATCTATGAAACCAGCAGTGGATAAGAGTAGAAAAGATTCTACAGATTTAATTATCCCATGGTGGCAAGAAGATATTTACGCAACTTATCTACTTGAAAAGGCATTAATGAAGTACTCTCAACAATACAGGGAAGAGTATTCTGGTTCTGATATGATAGCACCATGGGGTCCAGATAATTACTATCATATTCAAAAGTATCTACCAAATCAAGGATATCATCAGGTTCACTGTGAGTCTGGAGAAAAAGGAACTCCTACAGTGCTTGCTTGGATGTTTTATTTGAATACCATTACTGATGATGGAGGAACTCGTTTTCCTGCATATGATCTAAACGTAAATGCAGAAGAGGGGAAACTTTTAATTTGGCCTGCATATTTTACTCATATGCATCATGGTATTGTAAGTAAAACTCAAACAAAATACATTGCTACTGGATGGTTTACTTACGCTTGATATGCCAGTTTATCAACTGGCATACTGACTGGACAAGTCATTACTAAATGCCCTATAATAACACTGTTCTAAAAAAGGAGTTTCTTCCAATGCGCTGCAAAGTTCAACTGTTCGTTGCTGGTAAGGTCTTTGATGAGATCGTAGAGGCACGTGATTATCAAGAGGCACGTCAGGTTGCTCTTGCCCGTAATCCTAACGCTAAAGTCATGGGTGTCACTGCAGTTTTCGGATGAATATTCAAAATGAGGGTCTCCTGAATCCAAAACCAGGAGACCCTAACGGATATGTAACCAAAGACGGAATGTGGGCGGCAGTTCAATTTGGTAAGAAGTTTATTATTATTCACAATGGGCAGCAAGTTCATTTGGCAAACAATTACAAGTCCGCCAAAACCTACATTCAAAAGTCCGCAAAAGGTGCATCAGTATCCAGTCTAGATCAATTTCTTGGTTAAATAGTACAACTATTACACTGATTATGGAAGAAACTCCTGAAGTCAAATGGAATCGTGGTCTTGATCTGTTTATTGAGAGCGTACATAAACCAGATCCCGAACTTCGTCAATGTGCTCACAATCAGAAATGTTATCATGAACTCATGTCAGTTCGTGAACATGTATTAGAGTATCTAAAAACAATCAGACGATGACTTATTACGGTTGGTTTATCGTATTCGCAGTAGTGGCATACTTCATCGCAACGGATGAAAGTGTCGCTGCTGCTTTTTATTACCTTATAAAGTTAGCAAAATTTAACTTTGAGAAGCAAAAGTGGTGGTTATTGAATAATCCACGTAATCCTGTGGTAAAATATCTAATGTGGCGTCGTTCTATGAAACTCGCAAAAGAGTTGATGGACGAATATGAAAAAAAGTAAAACTTTGAATTATGAATCGATCAAATCCATATCCAACTATTTTTTCCATACCATTATTTCGTCAAAAATTTTCACTCGACAATGAAAGTATAAAATCTTTTTCTCTTTTTAGAAAACAAACTGATAGTGGAAGAGTCATTAGCAATGTTGGTGGATGGCAATCTAATGAATTCAATTTAAAAAAACCCCCAAAAGAACTCAAAGAAGTATCCAAGTGTATTTTTGATTTTTCTCTAGAGATTTGTAAATTTATGGGTATTGAACCTGTCTCTGGGGGAACTGCATGGATCAATATCAATGAAAATGGTCATTTTAATTGGAGTCATACACACCCACAATCTACTTTAAGTGGAGTTTATTATGTAAAAACACCAAATGATTGTGGAAATATTGAATTTGAAAATCCATCAATGAGTTTGATGACAAATATGAAAGTTAAGAGTTATAATGTTTTTAACTCTTCTTCTCTTATGGTTCCAAGTGAAGAAGGAACTCTATATATTTTTCCTAGTTGGTTGCCCCATAAGGTACATCCCAATTTGAGTAATGAAGAAAGAATTTCTATTTCTTTCAATCTAAAATAAATAACCCTATATCTGGTAATTCTTATGCTCTCTACGCAGTATAGATTGAGACTGGAAGCAATCTGTGAGAAGATTGTTCTTCATGAAGAGGTGAGTTTAGAAGATATGATTTGGGCAGAGAAGTTAGCAAAAGCAAATCGCTCTGCTGGAACTATGCTCCGCCAAGCAAGAAGGAAAGCAGAAAATCCCAATATGGATGAAATGGATGATTTCCTGAACTCAATGGATATTGGTGGTCTTGGACACGAACGTTTTGGTCGTCGTGGTTTTCACAGTCCAGATGAATTGCACGATTGGTTTAAGCGTGATGAAGACGAAACCGATTGGAGGACCAGGGACTGATGAAATCATTTCAAGAGTTTCTATCAGAAGAAGAAAAGGCTTCAAAAGCGACAGCAAAATATCAAGATGAACCAAAGGGCAATGAAAAGTGTTCTAATTGCAATATGTGGAGAGAACCTAATGCCTGTACTGCGGTAAAAGGTAAGATTTCACCTGATGGTTGGTGCAAATGGCATCAGTATGACAGAAAGAATAAGACTTGACAAGACCTGAAAAAACTCTTATAATACCCGCATATACACTCTGATTATGGACTACAAACCTTATAGTATGGAATGGAGTCGGCGGCGGTATCTTGCCGAAGCGATCCAACAATACTTTGATACTGATGCGTCTCTGGATGTTGTTCTGGACGATATTGTGAGTGTGCTTGAGGAGAATGTAGAGCACCACAAGAGTCGTGCCGAACGCTTTCAGGAAGTTCTGGATGGTCTGAAATCTCTTCCTTATTGATATGAAACCCAACTTCCGTAAGGTATTGGAAATGGCATTGGAAGAAGGTGTCCGTTATGGATACAACCGTGCTCATAAACACGTAGAGAATCCACATGAAGATGCTGTTGTTGATTGTGTAGTTGAGGGTGCTATGAACTCTCTGTATGAATGGTTTGACTTTGAGGATAAATGCAATGAATAACCCTATCTCATATGTAAAAAATACTAGAGTGTCGTATTCAAAATTCTTGGACCAAAAAGTTAGAGAGGTTCAGGTTCAATTTGGAAATGAGCAACCTGCATGGATTCCATATGAAACTTTAATCGCTATTGAGAAGGTATTAAATGAAACCAATTAAATTATTTCAAGTTGCTAGATGGCGTTATCGTGAAGACTTTGGACATGAGTGGTATGTTCAATTTCTACTTACAGACCGTTGGGCACTCATTCAAACATCTGTGAGTTGGAATGAATATCCTTCTTGGCCATTTATTCAAATTCAATCTGGTGGTAATGGTTTGTTGGGAATTCTGTTCTGGGTATATAAGTTTGGCTTTGATATTGATTTGTTTTCACGCACTTGGAACTGGGATCATTTGACGGAATTTGATGAAGAGGGTGCTGATTATCTTGGAATGGATGAGTGCTGAAATTGAATATCTTAATACAAGATAATTTTTTAAAAAATGTAGAGGAAATAAGAAATAAAGGTTTACTTTCCGAATATTATAGTGCCACAGATATACCTCATGAAGTTGGATGGAGAGGAAATAGAACAAAAGAATTTGATACTCTCAATGATCCTATTTTAACTCAATGTGAAAAACAAATCCTCAATAGTATTGAGGAATTCTTTAATATCAAAAATTTTTTAATAACCACATATTTTCACATATCATATCAAAAAACCAAACAAGAACTAAAAGATTTTGAAAATAGAAAGTATCATTCTGACACAACAGAATATGCTGGAGTGGTTTATCTTTATCAAAATCCTCCAGAAGGAACTGGTACTTCTATTTTAAATGGAGATCAGATAATAAAAGTAGAAAACATCTACAATAGATTAGTTTGTTATCCTGGCAATTATATTCACGCTCCATCAGACTTGTTTGGTGATACCATTGAAAATGGTAGAATGACTTTGACCTTTTTTGTCTCTAAAAAATTTACAGGAAAGGACTTTGTTTTTAATGAAATATAGATTGACAAACTTATAAGTCTTTGTTAACGTAGGATAATGATGTTTAGTAAAGCACTCAAAGGGACTGAAAAAATGAAAACCACTCTGAACTGGTGGGAGTATTGGATTGGTCATTGTTGGATGACAGGATGGCAGAGTATGCGAATGACTTTTCGCATCTGGGCTGACCTTATGACATCCAACTATGATAACTATGCTCTCCCCAGAACAGTAGAAGATCCAGAAGAAGAATGTAGAGATTGGTTCTGGGCATCACTGAATGAAGATGATGTTTATGATAAAGAGTTCCTGGAATATCTGTTACAAATGGTGGAGGATATTGAACTTGGTAAGGTAGAAACATATTCTATGGATGAGGTAACGGATAAAGTGCGTGACACTTTGGAAACTGGCACAGAAGACGTTGAAGACGCCTCCTGATGCCCTATAATACTCATATCTGAAACGCCCCTATGACTCTCAAAGAGAAAAAGGCACTACTCAAACGACTTGAGCAGGCAGGCACAACCTGTATGGATTGTGGACAAACCTATGGGGTATATTCTGTAGGTTGTTCATCTGTCTGGAATGGTAAATGTGGTGTCTGTGGTGAAGAAAAACGGGTGACTGAATCCCGTGACTTTGCTTACTTTATTACTGGTATTCGCAAACTGAAACTTGAGATCCAAAATGAGAAAAGTAACCGTAAGACCCAAAAGCAGCAAATCCAAGAATAGATTAGCAAACATTATGGACAATAACCCTGTCTGTATTGTAGAGCAGGACACTGGTGGTGAGTTATTCTTGGCATCAGAAAACCGCAAATACTTCTTCTGGGTTAGCACACGAACTGGTAGCAATCGCTTCGGTGACAAATCTGACGCACACTGGGAGGTGCTTGAATGAAACCTAACTTTCGCAAAGTATTAGAGATGGCACTTGAAGAAGGTGTCCGTTATGGTTATAATCGTGCTCACAAGCATGTAGAAAATCCGCATGAAGATGCTGTGGTTGATTGTGTGGTTGAGGGTGCGATGAATTCTTTGTATGAATGGTTTGATTTTGAGGAGAGCAATGAGGTTTCGTAACATAGAGTTTCGTTGGAGTAAAGTCAACAACAAGTATGAACTCGTCAAGTGGTATACTCACGACTCTGGTGATAGTTGCTATGTCGTTGCTTTCTTCAATAAAAACACAGAAGGATATGATATGGAAACTGTGGGTGATCGGTTCTTTGAGGATAAAGATGCTTGGGTTGTGGGTAAGTATGGTTTGGAGTTTCTAAATGAAATCTTTGAGATTGAAAGGATTGAAGAGGACAATCTTTAAACTGGCACAGGGGGTCTCCACAAGACCCCTTTTTGCCCTATAATGACTTCATAAGCAACCAAACGAATGCGTATTCCACTCAAAGCAATCACAGTATCTTACACCCGAACTCTCACGGTTTCTCCCACAACTGAAATGTTTGAGGACTGGGAGGATTATCCAGACCAAGAAGGATTTGAGAGTTTAGTGCTTGGAGAATTGTTTGATAAAATCCATTATGAGATGGGAGGACCTGCAAATCCTATGCCTTACACTAATGTAGAACAGTTTGAAACCGTTGAGATTGACTGGGAAGGTGATGAAGAGGAACTGAAATGACTAACAAACTAAAATTCACACAAGTATCCAGAGTCATCTGCCCCAAGACAGGTATTCATTATCTTGATGCGATTGATGAGAATGGAATACACTGGGTTGCTCAACAAGAAATTGGTGTGGAACGGTGGATTACTTATAAGGAAACTTGGAAAAGAGACCCTCAACAACCTTTGGACTTATGACTGACGAACAACTACTCAATTCACTACAAGGAACTATGGCAACGATTGACCCGTATTCACTTAAAAAACAAGCAATTGATGAGTATCGTATAGATACGATTGAGGAACGACTTACTCGTATTGAAGATAAAGTTGATTTACTCATTACTCAACTTAAAATAGAGTTTTATAAGAAGAATGACTGAACACAATCTACCAGAACCTGATGATGCTCCGTGGTTAAATCTCACACCACAAGAAGTAGAAGAACTCCGCAACAAAAAACACGAACTTACTGAATACGGCAAAGACAAAATCCGAGAACTTATGAGAAATCAAGAACCATACCCCGATGAGATGTTTGATGAGGCAGAGCGTCGTGAGAAACTAAATGCTGGTTTCAAACAAGATGCTGATGGTAATTGGTATCGTCCTACACTACAAGAACTCACCAGAAATGAGAGAATTGAACTTGCCGAAAAAGAGATTGCTTACATTGTGATGGGTGGGCAAGATGGACGAGAGTATGCTAACTCGATTGCTTTTATTCTTCAAGTGTTGGATAGTTTGAGAGATGACTAAACTAGTAAAGTGGGAAGAAAACCCAGATGAAATCGTGCTGGAAGAGGTGGAGATGTTTCACCTGGAAAGTATGAACGAACGGAGCCTGTGGGTGGGCATTTACACACAAGACAAAAAGATTTACCACTTGAATATTCACGCAAATGGTGATAAACTAAATTATTACTGGAGTGACGAAACGCCGTGAGATTTGAAAACCCAACAAAATGGGAACTTTTCCTTGATGGTTTCCGTAATGTCCTGTATATTCTTGACTGTTATGATGACGGTGATGAATGGGGTTATGGTGAGTTCTGGGAGAGTTTGAGTATTGGTTGGTTTCAGGAGTATATCTACCCTTATGATGACCCTTACAATCTAACTATCAGTCCAGAACGTAGGTTGAGATTAGGACAAGAACCAGAAAGGATTATTGTATCCGCAGAAGCATATGATGAACTTGTGCGACGAATCAATGAACCACCAGACCCTGCTGTGGTGGAAAGAATTAAAGAACTTATGAATCGTAAAGCCCCTTGGGATGATAATGATGACTCCTGAAGACAAGTATGCTCACAAAGAGTTGCTCCGTGGAGTTGGTGTATTTGCTGGTGCCTCTGTTGTATTCATTATTATTAAGATTATGCTAGCACATTTTGCATCTGGCGGCAAACCATTGGAACCATCATTTGAGGTAGTTGATAAGTATAAAGAGTGTGATGTGGTAAGATATGCACCACATCAAGCAGCAGAGTACAAATACTTTTTACACTGTCCAAAATGACTGAAAAAGACAAGATATTCTATAACGTCTGGTGCTGTGCCTATCGTCGTAGGTATGCTGCGAAACTCAAACAAGACTGGGAATTGTATAACCGTGAACACCAAACTTTGCTGATGTGCCTTAAAATAGCAAAGTGGACAACGTTTGACACAGAAAAACCACACTACTTAAAATGACTCAAACATTTAAACAAACTTGTGATAAACCTTATGATCGCCACGATTATAAGTTAGTTTATGAAGATGGTAAAGAGGTCATCTTCGACAACTATGAAGATGTCCAACTGACTTGGTTTCAAAATGGTGGGCACTTTTTGAGTCATATTGAAGTATTAGACAAGAAGAAAAGCAAGGGGTTCAAATAATGTTTAAGTTGTTATGTGAGGACCATCATTATGGATGGGTAGTGAATAGTCATTATGACTGGGTGAATATGCTCACCAAGATGGAAAAGAAAAAACCACAACGATTTGAGGAGTTTGAGTACTCAAGAGCAACAATCTACCACTACCTAGATAGAATACAACAGGAGCAAAATCTTTACGACTAATGAACTTTACCCCCGAACAATATAAACTCATCTATACTGCCGTGCGTCGTTATCAATATGATAAGACCGTGCTGAACAGTAAGGAGTATAATACCTGCAGTGAGGTACTTGACGAACTGTTTGATTCCGTGTATACTCAACGTGTTGAGCAACCTACCTGATGGACTACACCGAAGAATTTCCCTTTGACCAGTTTCCCTGGAAGTTGGTTTACAAAGATGGAAATGAAACCCGTAAGTGCTATTTTCAATCCGAAGACCACCGTAAAAAGCATATTGATCGCTACAAACTAAAAAAGAAAGACATCAAACTAAGTTATAAATTTGAGGAATAAAATGACCTTAAGAACTTTTACCGATAAGAACGGAAATGAGTGGAACTGGGAAGAAACTCCCGAAGTTGCTGAAGCACTTAAAAACTTTCACGCAGGAAACTATCAAGGTCCACTTTACGCTCCTCATCCTGATTTAAAAAATGGAAAAGAAACTAATTGATGATGCCTTCTATGTTGATCAAAAAAAGTATGGACTCTGGTATTCGACTGACAAGGATGGTAACGGACTTATCACATCTCTCACTGAAGAGTCGTGTGTATCAGCAACCCGTTTTTACCTTAAAGGACGGCAGGAAGGTTTCGCTGAATCCAAAACTTATGAGTCAGAAGTAGGTGGAAAACTCTGATTATCCTTATCACGTATTAGATCCTACAACTCCTTGGTATGAGTGGTTATGTTATTGTGAAATCTGCCATCAGTTAAATGTTAAAGGACAACCAAACTGGAATCGTTTTATGCGGTACAGAAATTATTTGAAAGAGGTGGGTGTATTATGATTATGACCGATCCTTATTGGTTTCACAAAAAGTGGGGTCTTAAAACTGAAGTTCCAATAGATGATGTTTATGATCGTCTGGTTGAACTTGAGGATAAAGTTAGAAAGTTGGAAGAAGAAAATGTAGAACTGACTAATGAACTTTATCGTCTTGAGAATTCTCTTGATGCTCGTATAGATATTCTTGCCGAACGTTGTAGGATTAATTACGATGTATGAATTAGACAATTTTGAAAAAGCACTCGCACATTTTGGAACCCGAGTAGATATTATTGTTGCTCTTGAAATGGGTGATAAAATTGATGCGGATTCTGCATATAAAGAAATTAAAGCAGAATTGAAAGAGTTGAAAAAAGCAAAAAAACAGTATGGAAAAGAACAATAACGATACTCTTAAGATATCACAGAACGAGGACGGGTCTTTTTCAATGGATTGGGATCCAGAAGATCCAAATTGGAAGTGGTTGAATGGGTTGACTTCCAAAGAGATTCAGGTTATTATGGAACAAGCAATCAAGGATTATCTCAATGACCTCTGACTTTGATTATAAAAAGTATTCACTTGAAAAACTCCAAGAGTGGGTTCACGATGCTTTAAGTTGTGGAGAAGCATCACCTCACGAAATTTATTCTGCCATTCGTGAAGCGGTGCAGGAAGATTATCAATACTATAAAGATCACTCTAATCGTGCATTGGGACTGCTTGAACTTATGAGCGGTCATCGTCCTGTAAAAGATACTTCAATTCTTCAATGTGATAAAGACGATAAATCTGTAGAGTGTCAAGAGGCATGGAATGATTTCTGGGAAGAACATTACTATCCAGAAGAACATGCAAATTCTACTACCAATAGTGTTGATCTTCAGAAAGAAGTTGAAGAAATTCGTAAAGCAGGTGGATATGAATGGACACCAGAAGTAAAACAAGATAAGGTAAAGAAGTGGGTTCTTCCTGTTGAAGAATGCAAAGATGCAGACACAGACGAAACTGAATATTTTGTATCTTTTCCCGATGATCTTCTAGAAGTAGCAAATCTCAAAGAAGGTGATCTTATTGAGTGGGTGGATCAAGGTGATGGATCTTATCTTTTGAAAAAACACGTTGAAAGGTTTAGATTTAAGTAATGTATACGCTTCAATTTCTTGCTCCTTTTGTTGCAGGACTTTGTTTTGAAAACTTTATGACAAAACAAGGAGAACTCTGCAATTTTAGACAACCGCCTGATGTTGTGCTAAAATATGATAAACAAGATCCAAAAGATGCTTGTTATAAAGACGGTATTTATTATCCCCGTTGTAAAGATTTAGAGAATCCAGATATTCTTTATTATCATAATTTGTTTAAAAGTGAGGTTAAGTAATGGCACTATCGCAATCTGTTAAAGAGTCGCTGGATGAAGCAGAAGCAGCACTTCGTAATGCACTAGCATACGCTGCTCGTCAAGAACGTCCAATGGTTTGCAGTGTAATTGCAGACCTTATCAGTCGTATTGAATCTATGCAAAGCACCGATTCTATCCTGGATAAACTGGAAGATCGCAGACCAGGAGATTCTGGTTTCTTTGGAACTATCTTTGGAAAAGATGACTGAACCTAACGATTTTGGTAAAGCACTACAAGAGTGGTGGGATTCTGATGCTTGCAAACAACTTCAGAAAGAAACTGAAGAAGCAAAGCAAAGGGCAGTAGGAAAGTATTTTATGCTTTCTGAAGAAGACAAACTGGATATGGTTCAGGCAATCTGTTATATTATGTGTAAGGCAGAAGAGAAAGGAACTAGTCATCGTGGTCTTCAAGATGCACTTGGAATTTATCCTACTGGTTTCTGGGTAGATCACCTGATGGACGTTCATAATGCTCTGTGGTCTTATTATCACGACCAAAAAAGAGAAAAAGAACTCAAGTCTGATCTTGATGCACTTGATAATTTTATTAAGTAATGTGTCATGATCCCAAAGAAAACATTAAGTTTCTAGATAGTATTGTATTGAAATGCTAATATTGAGAAACACCGCAAGAAACTTATGACTCTCGCAAAAACTGGCACTGAAGTTCTTACAAAAGAAGAATGGGATGAACTTGTTGCTCTCAAAGAGGCAATTAGTTATGCTCCACAAACAGTTTCTGCAGAAAAAATGGAAAAGTTTGCTGAATTAATGGTTCGTTCACTTGAAGGTAAGTGTGATCCTCCTCCTCCAAAAAACTGGAGAGGTTCCTCTTTGAGTGAATGATAAAATAAATATATCATCACGCTACAAAACTATGGATAACATCAATCAACACATTCAGAAAGATGAGGATCTTCTGAATGATCCTATGATTTCTCCACAAGCAAGGAGACACACTGAAGAAGAATTAGAAGCACTTAAGGCGTATAAAGAAAATCATCCAGAAGATTCTCATGATCCAACACCCCTGGAACTCTATTGCGATACACATCCTGACGCACCAGAATGTAAAATCTACGAAGATTGAGACAGTTTAAAAAGTGGCACACTGGGTCTTCTGGTTCGCTGGGAGACCCTTTATAATACATAGAAATAATGAAACACCATGTCTAATTTGAATCTGATTATTGATGCTTACAATGCAGAGGTTGCTGATCTTCCGCGTTTGCATTTAATTGGAGGTGGTGGAAAAGCAAGAAACGCATCTGGAGTTCTCTTTGAAAATTTGATTCAACGTATTTGTGCTGATAATGGTCTGGAAGCAAAGAAGAACGACTATAAGCGAACTGAAGAGATTAATGGTTTGTTTCTCAAGAATCTTCAAGTTGATAAGCACATTTACCGCGATGGTGTGATGAAGAAAGCGGTTGAATCTAAATGTTATTTGGATGCTTGCTATTGCAAACGTGCTGTGATAGACTTTATTGAATTGTATAAGTCTCCAGATGTTCCTGAAGATGTAGAGTATGCTATTCTTACGGGGCAAAGTTGTATTGCTGAAGATACTTTTAAGTATTATAGTGCATATTTCAAGCGGGAAACTGGTAAAGATTTGAATGTCTTTGTTGTCAATCAGCACAAACAACGTAGTGGAGGTCGTCCGATTTATAAAGAAGAGTATAATGCTGACTTCCAATTGGATATTCAAGAGGTAAATAAATTTGTGGAATGGTTAAACAAATGAAGTTGTTTTGCGATGATATGTTCGATGTTCTGGGTAATCTTGATCCCCAGAGCATCGATTTATTGTTGACAGATTTTCCTTATGGAACTCTGAACAAAAGAAATGAGTGGGATACTATTATTGACTATCCCAAGTTTTGGGAGCATGTTGATCGCATATGCAAACCAACATGTCCCATCATCTCAACAGCAGCACAACCATTTACAAGTGTCCTTATTGCTTCAAACTACAAGAACTTCAAGTATACAATGGTGTGGGAAAAATCAAAGGCAACTGGTTATCTGAATGCCAAGAAACAACCTCTACGTGCTCATGAGGATATTGTGGTGTTTTATAAGAAACAACCGACATACAATCCCCAAATGACACAAGGAACCCCATATGATAAGGGAACTGCAGTTAGAGATACTGAAGCATATGGGGTTCAAACAAAAGCAGTTCATGTGAAGAATGACAGTGGATTGAGGTATCCTCGCAGTGTCATTTACTTCAAGACAGCAGAAGGTGAAGGAAAGCATCATCCTACACAGAAACCAGTAGATCTTTATCGTTGGTTGATTAGAACATTCTCAAATGAGGGGGATTTGGTGCTGGACCCCTGCATGGGTGCTGGCACCACTGGAATCGCATCTAAAATGGAAAATAGAAACTTTATTGGTATTGAGCGGGAGAAAGAATACTTTTCGGTTGCTCAACAGAGGATCAGCGATGTGTCAGTTCAGGAAGTGGCACAAGACACCCAGAATCCGCTGCTAGAGGCATTATACTAACAAGGTAATCAACAAACGCCCCCCAATGGCAACCCGCTCTCGCATTGGCATCGAACTTCGTGATGGTTCTATCCTGTCTGCTTATTCGCACTGGGATGGTTATCCCGAATGGATGGGTCGCATTCTTCGCACTCATTACAACACCAAAGAGAAAGTTGCTGAACTCATTGATGGTGGTGATATGAGTTCTCCTTGGACTACTTCCCGTTGGGATACTAAACTCAACGAAGAGTATGGTCCTGAATACTACTCCCAACGTGGTGAGAATTGCCCTCCTCGCCTTGATGCTGATCTGTGCGAATATCTTCTGCCTGATAACAGCGAAGAGTATGCATATGTCTTCCGTAGTGGTGAATGGGTCTGCTATAATATGCATCAGTTTGATGATAGCAAACTGCCCGAAGTTGTTGAAATCCCCTCTGCTGCCCTTGCTGCTTGATTATGACTTACACTACAAATCGCCCTTTCCTTAAAAATCACAAAGTTCACGACTTTCATCAATCACTATCCAGAGAGAAAAGGATTATCGAAAGTGGTGAGCATCTTGCCGTCATTCATCAACTGAATATTGAGTTTGAAAAGATTGGTTTGAGGATTGACTTTGATAGCTTTGAAGATAATTATGGCAATGACAATCTATCTCAATTTAAAAATAGAGCAGGAGTAGATGCAACTTTTAATCTGATTTGTATTAAAACTGGAAAGATTGTAAAGAAAGGATTCACAATTGATTACAAGTTCCGTGATCCTAATGCTATTTGGGATGACTTTCTTGCGGAGGTTGTAAGTCAAGATTTTATTCGGTTTAATTCAAAGAAACCGATTGTGCAGGGTTGGGCAACTTGCAAACATAAGATCAATGATGCTATACTTTATATTCTTCCCTACCATAAAAAAGCAACTCTTGTAATGCGTGAAGAATTGAAGAAAGGATTTGAGAAAAATCGTTTTCCTCTTGATGATCGCCGCCGCAAGATTGCAAAGAATAAAGGTTGGGATACTATCAGTTATACGATTGATTGGGATCGCCTAACTAAAGTATGTCCAAGCACAATTATATTCAATTATGAGTGATGTAAAACTTTATAACGACGATTGTATGAATGTGCTCTCCTCCCTTGCGGATGGGAGCATTTCACTTACTCTTACAGATATACCATATGATGAAGTTAATCGTAAGAGTGGTGGATTGAGAAACCTAGACAAGAGTCATGCAGATATCATTACATTTCCACTTGATGAGTTTATTGATGAAGTTGTAAGAGTAACTTCTGGGAGCATTTATATCTTTTGTGGTTCAGTTCAAGTCTCACATATTCGCAACCGATTGATAGAGCACGGCTTATCTGTGAGACACTGTATATGGGAGAAAACTAATCCTTCTCCTATGAATGGGCAGCATATCTGGCTTTCAAGTATAGAGAACTGTGTGTTTGCCAAGAAGTCTGGTGCATCATTTAATGAGCATTGTAAGTCTGCTGTGTGGCGTTGTGCAACAGAAAGATATAAAGATCACCCCACACCAAAACCAGTCAAGTTAATGGCAAGGTTGATTGAGGCAAGTTCAAATGCTGGTGACACTGTGTTAGATCCCTGTATGGGAAGTGGGGCAATTGGTGTCGCTGCAAAACAATGTGGTAGAAACTTTATCGGGGTGGAAATGAACGCTGAATACTTTGAAATGACCAAAGACAGAATTTATAGTCAAAGTGAAAGTATTTTGTCTTTCATGGACAGTTAGGAAATTGGCACAAGATCCGCTCACAAGGCGGGTTTTCTGCTATAATATTCTTGTAATTGAGGGTTTCTTATGGATCTGTCTGAACTGATTGAGGAACTGCGGGAAATAGAAATCTATGGTTCTGAACCAGCAGATTGGATGGGATTCCTGGGCGATGATGAACCTTGGGTGCCAGATTCTGAACTGGCATACTGACCCTCTCAGCGGTGCCTAGGTGCCGCTATAATAAGCACATACGCAATCAACCGATGACTACCACCTTCGCTGACTACGCCGCTGCTGCAGAGGCACGGAAAGACATCGCTGCTGCTGTTCTGGGGCACACCTATGCTCTCTGTGAGGCACTGCGCCAGAACTACATTGATTACAGCATCAAGATGCACGAGCACTCTATGGATAGTAATCTTGATAACCTTGAGTATCATCAGGCACAGATTGATAACCTTGAGTATCATCAGGCACAGATTGATAAACTGAAGCAGGGCACTTGTGATTATGACTTCTACCCCGAAACGGGTCGTAAGTATCACAAAATCATTATGAACGCTGCTGGTTCACGTTCTGTTCACGCTTTTGTGGACAAGAAGACTGGTCAAGTCTACAAGTCTGCTAGTTGGAAAGCACCTGCCAAAGGTGTTCGCTATGACCTCCGCATTATTGAGCAGCGTGAATGGTTGCTCCAACATGCTGACTGGGCAGGTTCTTATTTGTACCTGCGTTGATCCACTTCAACAACTGGCACAGTGGGTGCTTCACAGCACCCCAGATGCCCTATAATAACATCATGTTCAACACACCCGCAATGAACGACACCATCAACGAACTGACCGTCACCAAGTCTCTGCGCCTTCTGTGCAACGGTTTCAAGAGTGAGTTTGCAACATCTGTGTTTGCCAATGAGCGAACGACTGAACTCTTTGCCGAACTTGCAAGTGAGTTTGTGGATGCTAACATTCCTGTGGTCGATGAGGACAATCGTATGGATCTTGCGATGATGCTGTTGGAATCTCTGGATATTGTTGCTAGATAATTATTAAAAAAATGAAACAACTGTTCCTACTTCTACCACTTACACTGTTCTCTGTTCCAGTGCAGGCACAGCAGGTGAATAACTTTGCTGTCTGCACTCAGAATCAGGAAGTCTATCAACCTGGTGGATATGATCGCTACGGCAATTATGTACCAGGTGGTGTAAGTGTTCAGACCTATAATGTTCCTTGCAACAATGTAAATCAAGGATACCGCCCCACTAATCAGTATTATGGTTATGGTGGTGGCGGATACGGATACGGTCGAAGAACTAATCCTAATTGCAATCCAACAAGAACTGTATTGGGTGCTGTACTTGGTGGTGCAATTGGTAGAGCAGCAGCAAGTTCTTATCCACAAAACTATGGTTGGGCAACTGCATTAGGAGCATCACTTGGAGGTCTCACATTCGCCTGCTAATTTATGACCAAGACTGACAAACTCATCTTCATTTCTTCGTTCATTTGGTTTTTGCATTGGGGTCAATGTCTTACATCACGTATTCTGGATACGGTTATTCTAAACGCCTCTGTGAGGACGTTACCACTTGGTTTCTGAATAAGTTTCTCCCACGCCATAAGATTGAGGTGGAGATTCTTCATCGCGGTCTTCGTCGTGAACAAGTTTATGGTTATTGTGATTATGTGGGTGAATCACGTCGTCCCCGTGAGTTTCTGATTGAACTCAACACCTATATGTCTGAGGAGTTGTATATAAAAACTCTTTTGCATGAACTGGTCCACCTGCGCCAGTGGGTAGTCGGTTCGCTGCGGTTCCGATACGGAAAATTGTGTTATTCTAAAGAACCCGTCGAAAAGTATGACTATTGGCATCAACCACATGAAATAGAGGCACGGGAACAGGAAGAAACCCTATATCTAGAGTACCTGTTTGATAAGAATGGGTGGACGGATTATCAAGTGGCACAGTTCTTCCCGAATCGCCTGATGCAGGCAGTATAATTACAAAGTAATCAAGGAAACCACAATGGTTGCTGACACTACCACTGACGCCCAACTGCGCCGCACCATTCAAAAAACGATTGAGAATGAAATGCCGCTGCAACTGTTGAAGCGCATTGTGTATGAGGTGCGTTGTGAAGAAATGGGCATCCGCCCTGATGGTTGGAAACTCTATCCTGAAGATTGATGACTAAACCAATTTATGTTAAGCAATTTGCAAAGCGATGGTATCTTGTCTGGTCTGACACTGGGCGCACGATTGCATCATTTGCATCTGAATTTGAGGCTTACTCTGCGCGACGATCTATGATAGAATATAACAAAACTGGAGGAAATCAATGAGTTATTATTGGACCACAAAAATGAATGAGGCGACTGCCCGCCGACTGAATAAACTGTCTGATCAAGGTGTGCAAATTGATACAACCACACATGCAGGAAGGCAAGTGATTGGTTATAATTATCTGGAACTTGCACGTGATGAATCTGAAGAATGAAAAAACTTTTATTGCTGACTGCTCTTCTGTTTGCCTCTCCTGCATTGGCACAGACTGCACCAAAACCGAAAGTTTATCGTCCATTTGTGTATGAAACTCCTTGTGCATTAGATTCAGGTCTGCAGGCTCAATTTGATACCTGTAAAGTGGTTGAAACCCGTGAAACTGGTGGAGCACTGCGAACCCGCAACATTTACTCCAATCGGTTTGGTCTGACCATTAAATCCTGGTTTGATAAAGAGAAAGGTTTTATGACTTGGGATAGTCATAACAAGTTTGCCTACAAGTGGGAGTATAAAGTTGCGGGAACTGGTGAGCAAGGTAGTTGGTCTTATGTGATGCCAGGTTTTCTTCTGCAAAATGTATCTTGGGACTGAACAATGACTGAAGCGACTGTACAACTGAATGTTCATGAAATTGGTGTAATTCTATCTGCATTGCAGGAACTCAATCTACGTGAGGAAAATAGAATTGCACGGGAATATGGAAGTGTTCCCGCACTGTATAACAAACTTTACTCCTACTGGGAGCAGATGGACAGTTCGGAAACTGGTCTACGGTACGATGTGGTGCCGTCCTTCTGATCTATAATTACAAGGTAATCGGGAGACACCCAATGACCACCTTCCCCACTCTCCAGTCTGCAGACGGCACGATGCTGGTTGGATACTATCCTGTCAAGACTCCTTATGGTGATATTAGTCAGGAATGGTGCCTTCAGGTTCTGTCTTGGAAAGGTGTGGATCAGATCTCCAAGAAGTTTCTGAATCGTGTTGAGAAGACTCTTGCGATTCGTGAGCGTCTGGCACTTGGTTATGTTGAAACGGGTGATAATTCTGATCTGCCTCAACTTGGTAATCCTTTCTATGGTGCTTGCTGATGGCATTTACAACTGATGAACTGGGTGCAATGTTGAATGTGTTCACTTACTATCAGGATTGGGATGATCTTTCCGAACTGATTGAGTATGATGTTCACAAACTTCGGGCAAAAATAATGTCTGAAATGATTTCACAAATTTCCTACGATTTGGAGTGTGGTTGATGAAACTCTATCTTGGTGTTTCGATTGCTTTTGCTTTCTTTGTGGGTTGGAATGTATTTCTGATTCAACGTGATGCTGAAATGTTCAAGGCATATGATGCCTGTGCTCATTACACAAATCATCCCGATTGCCCCTACAAGAACAAATGAACGACGAAGACATTGCACAGTTTCTTTCAGCATTCTCTGACTTCATGAATCACGCCGAAGAACAAATTGATTCCTATCAAAAGTGGGAAGAAGCAAAGAACTATACTGAACTGTTCTATGAGCAAAAAGCAGCAGAACTAGAGATTACTGTTGATTATTATATGCAGGAGTTTATTTGATGGATCAGAAGACCAAATTGATACTGGCACAAATGCAAGTTGAGAACATTCGCAATCTTCTCAAGGATGGACAATATGCTGGTTTCTTCACATCACATTTACTGCCTGTGAAGTATGAGATTGAGCGTCAACTCTGCAACTTGACAGGATACAACAAGTACACTAAAATGAAGGGGTAATTTATTCACAACAATGAAATTTCTTTATTTGGTTGATTATTGGGTTCCGTTTCCTTCTTCTGAATATGGTGGCGTGATTAGTGTCATTGCAGAGAATGATAATGAATGCCATGATGTTCTTCTAAACTGGCGTGATGAGTATGAGAATGCCCATGACTCCCGCATTATGGAACGTGTGGTGAATGCTCATAAGTTCGAACTTGCCCATGAAGAAGATTCCCGTATTGTTGATTCTTTTACGACATGACACAGACCTATCGCATTGAAGAACTGTTCTCTCATGGATGGAGTTTAATTGAAGAGGACGCCAAGAAACTGACTCGTGAGCAGTGTGATTTACTGTTGAACAATTACCTGTCTTTAGGTCATAATCCAAAGTATCTTCGCGCTGTTCCTGATAATGATTGAATTCCCGCACAAAGCACCCAAAGGTTATTCTTATGAGTTCGAAGAGTTTAAAAGAAATACTGTCGCCATCTGGATTCGCAACTCTGCTACTTTTGATTATAACCTTGGTAAGTCTGTTCGGTCAATCTGGGGATTCTACGACACCAAAAAAAGAGTATATTCCGCCCCCATCAACTCAAGTACAGTTGGGAACGTTGTTAGTCTAGAAGACACAACTCCATACTCTGCTATGATACCAAAGCAAACTCCACTTGAATCTGCATTTGTATGAGTTATCAACCACAGGTTAATGATTATGTCGTTTGGACCAAAGGTGTAGAAGGTTGGGTGTATTTCACTGATAAGTCTTACATTACAATCGAACAGTCTGTACGTCCAAAAGATGAGATCAATTATCTGTGTTGTCCAATTCATGCAAATGAAAGAGTGCTTGTAATCTGTTATCCTGAACAGTGGAAAGAACTTACTTATATCAAATCAAGAGAGTCTATCTATGAAGAAAAGAAAAACACTGTGGAGATTGTGGGCGAAATCACTTGGGGAGAAAGCAAGTAAAAATGACAGAGAATCAGACCACGTTGCTCATATACGGACTGTTATATTCGGTACTTATCTCATTACTAATCTATTCATTATCGCAGGGGTCATAAGACATTGGAACGACGGACCAACAATCAATCTGTATTATTATGAAGTACCAAGTCATTTACCTGAAACCCAAAAAGAAAACATACTCAAAACAAACCGCAGTTTTCTATACGATTGAAGATGCTACATTATGGGAGAAGTATGTTAAACAACAAGGATGTAAAGAGACTGAAATAGTACCTGTATTCTAAATATCATTATATTCTCAAGTATAACAATGAAGACGTTCTTTCAGTTTATGGAACAAATCTCTGCACAACAATCAGAGATCAAAACTGCAAAAATTAAGGCAAATGCTAGTGCAACCCGCCAACATAATCTGTTTGCTAATCGTCAACGTCTTCATACAAATCTGCATTTAGCACAAACAGCAGCACAAGAAAAAAAGGGTATGAAAGGTTAAAAAATCAATAAAAAAGGTTTAATTTAATTAAAAAATATATTAAAAAACATATATTGCTGTTTTATTTGATTCTCAATAAGTGTAATATTAATGAGAATCAATTGAGTATTATTGTTGAGAATAGAGTCTTATAAGTGTTCTAAACCCCTCCAGTTCTTGTGAGCTAAATGCTTATAAATGCCCAGATCTTAAGCAAGTTTAGCGAGCGTATCATAAGACGCGCAGTTTGTCAAGTCCCCCGCCGCGAAAATGCTACGAGACCCACACAGTCTTATACGAGATCTCGACGAGCATTATAAGCATATCTTAACATTTCTCGACGAGAGTGCATATATACTAGCATGATCTCGACGAGACGGTGCATCATAAGGCTTGCAAACTCGTCGAGAATTATGCTATAATACACAAGCATTCATACAATCTCGACGAGTTATGTACGACGACTACGATCTCGACTATACATACGCATCCGATTACTCATACGATCTCGACGAGTATACACAAGATCTCGACGAGGATTATGCACGAGATGGGCAAGACTACGAAGCACTTGCATATCGTCATTATGCATGATATAATCTAGTACACACACTACGAGAATCATGTCTGTAACACAAAAGCGTATTGTACAGGTTACACTAGATCTCATGTGTTATGATGACCTAGATCTAGATGATATCGATTGGCGCGAGGTATTGCAACTCGAACCTGGAGAAGATGTCCATTGTAGGGTAAAAGAATTCGATCCGTTCGAGTAATGTGCCAGTTCGAATATTGGACCTTATTCTCAATTAATAGTACTTATTGATTCTCAATAAGACCTTCGTTATTGAGAATGCAACCAATTGTGAAACTGGCACAAGACCCCTTGATATCTGCCACGTGCTGGTTTACATTGCATTCGTTGACACAAATTCCCACCATGACTGAAGTTAAAGTTCGTGTCGAAACTTATGACGGTTGTGTAACTTTTTGGTATGAGAAGTCCAGAGTCAAGAATCCTACCGAAGTTGTGTGCAATCGTGTCACAAACCAGTTGATGGGTTTGAATATTAAAGAGGTGAGTGTGACAGTTGCATAAGTGGCACAAGGGGGGTTGCGTTCGTGCTGCCTCCCTGATAAATTACATTCGTCCCTGAGAGACACACCATGTTTGATGAACTCTGGTCTGAAATCCAAGACATGCCCGGTGAGATTTTTGACCTTGACATTCCTGAACTGAAAGATGAAAAGTTTGATGTCAATGAGTACCTGAACGCTAACTACGATTACTGATGAACTATCTCACTCCCAACGATCTTAACAATCTGATTCGTTTGGTTGAAGATAACAACCAGTACAATGATGATGAGGATAAAGAGTTTTGGAATGACATTCTCATTCGTCTGAATCAAACCTACCGTCACTGTTTGGATGACTAACCGAACCGAACTTGAGTGGTTTCTGAAAGAGAAGTGTCGTGAAGATGCTGACCTTTTAGATACTGTCATCAGTGAGTATGTTTGGAACTTGAGTGAGAGCAAACTCACTGAACTTGAAGACTTCCTTTCTAACAACTTCGGAGACGATTGATGACTCTCACTTCCCAACAACTTGACCAACTCGTTGAGAATTACGCCGAGCGTATTGTTGATGAGATGGACACCAAATGTTTGATTCAATTCGTGTATGATACGATTGTTGAGAACATGGCAGGCAAATCTGAGGAAGATGTTCTTAATGAGATTGCCAATGTGTATGATGAGGATGTTATCGAAGAACTGATTGAGAGTGTGACAGTTGCATAAGTGGCACAAGGGGGGTTGCGGTTCGCCGTGCCCCCTGTTATCTTAAGAGTATGAAAAACACCCACCTCGAACACCCCGAAGATACCATCCTCACGGGTGATCTTTCCTGCCTGGATTGGTTCACTGCTCAGGGCAATCTGAGCGTGAAGATTGATGGTGCCCCTGCAATTGTGTGGGGGATTGATCCTGCAACTGGTACGTTCTTCGTTGGCACTAAAGCAGTGTTCAACAAGAAAAAGATTCGTATCGCCCACAATCATGAGGAGATCGATCTCTTCTATCAGGGTGAAGTTGCACGTATTCTGCATTCGTGCTTTGACCATCTGCCCCGATTTGAAACAATCTATCAGGGTGATTTCATCGGGTTCGGTGGATCTGATGAGTACACTCCCAACACGATCACGTATAAGTTTGGTGAGGTAGTTTCCCAGCAAATTATCATCGCTCCGCACACTTGCTATTATGCTGAGAGCGATCTTCGTGATGCTGAAGCATTCCCTGATCGTAGCATCTGGACTGACACTGAGACGGTGAAGTTCGTGCAACCAAATGCATACATCCTCTACAATCAGGAGTCGTTCGCTGATGTGAAAGAGGTTGTAGATTTTGCCCGTCAAATGTCTACTGCCTGTGAGTTTGTTTCTGATAAGGAAGCGGCAAAGATCAAACAACAAATCAACGCCTGCATTCGTGCTGGTGAAGAAGTGAATCCTGATGACTTTGATTGTGATGCTAACCTGCTGCGTCTGTGGGCATTGGTGAAGTCGATCAAAGATGACTGCCTGTTCCTCTGCCGCA